>Ga0209417_1000141_pt1 | contig 193481 bp, 198 predicted proteins | sample RifGroF2_FD_184002 | JGI IMG/M metagenome (GOLD analysis project Ga0209417, IMG submission 184002) | Groundwater microbial communities from Rifle, Colorado, USA - Groundwater F2 (SPAdes) (version 2) | ecosystem: Environmental > Aquatic > Deep subsurface > Groundwater | place: Rifle, Colorado... | reverse complement strand
AAAATTCATCATGGTTTATAACTACAAAAGATTACATCAAAGTTTAGGCTACAAAACACCGGCAGAAGTGTATTTTGAACAACAAAAATATGGGGCAAATTATATCTTAGTTTGAATTCAAAATGGTCTTGACAAATGGGTGCACTTTAGATATCTGTCCCAAACAAACAAAAACTGAAGATATCTTTTCAACATTGTCAGATTACGGAATGTAAGAGACTTAAGAGAGAATTCTCTTTTTAAGTTTCGCTTTATTTTTTATCCCCTCTTCAATTTGAATTTCATAAGCTTTTTTGAGCAACCGGCCCATTTTTGGGCCCGGCGCCACAGACCCCATTAAGTCTCGACCATGCAGAACAGGCACCTCAACTTCATTAAGTACTTTAAGTTTTTTTGCATTATCCCTAAAAACAAACTCATCATTGCAAAGTTTCTTGCCAATTGAACTTTGTAATGAATAAGACATTCCTGATGGATTACGCCCCAATTTGTCTGCACACGCAAAGAGCGCAAGCGTTTCAAGTGTAACATGTGGCGCTAGCTTCAAAGCAAGCCGTTTATATGCTGCTGGCTTAGCTTTATTTTTGATAAATTGCCCCGGTTGCATGTGATACTTGACCACCTTTGCCACGCCATCAATTAAATCTTTATCCCGCGAAAAACGCTTCATCAATTTTTTAGCTAACGGTACGCCAACTGCCTCATGTTCATATGATGAAACTCCCCCATCTTCCCATTCTTCACTAGTTTCTGGCTTGCCCAAATCATGACATAACGCTGCCCACATCAACATTAATGTATCGTGCTTATTGAACTTTTTCTGATGTGCAAGTGCCGCCATTGCATCCAACACTTGCAAAGTATGAATATACACATCACCTTCAGGGTGCCACTTTTTATCCTGTTCAATACCGACCAAAGCATTTACTTCAGGCAAAATTTCTTTGAGGCGCCCCACCTTTCGCAACCACTCAATTCCTAGTGACGGACTTCGAGACCTTAAAAAGAGCTTATTAAACTCCTCTTCAATACGTTCACGTGAAATTTTTGAGAGATCCATCTTTTTACAGATCTTATTAAGCTCGGCATCCGGTTCCATCTCAAAGCGACCAATAAACTGCATCACCCGAAAAAAACGGAGCGGATCTTCAACAAATAGCTTTTTATCAGTAACACGCAACTGTTTCGCTTTCAAGTCACTCATTCCGCCGAATGGATCAATCAATTCATGAGTTATCAAATCGATCCCCATCGCATTAACAGTCAAATCACGACGCCGAAAAGCCTCCTCAAGCGACATATTTGAATCAATCACCACTTTCGGCTTGCGCCCTTTACTGTCTTTACGAGGCACCGACCAATCAACATCAAGACCATTTAAACGCAACACGCCAAAAGATTTTCCAACCAACGACACTCTGCCAAATTTTTCCAAAATCTTTTGAAACTGGTCAATTTTGAGCCCATGAACCTCAATGTCAATATCCTTGGGAGACAATCCTAACAAGAGGTCACGAACAGCTCCGCCTACCAATAATGCTCGCCCACCAGCAGCATTAATTTCCTGAATAATTTGCATCACATGCGGAAATTTGATTAAACTTTTATGTAATTTTGCCTTTAAAGAAGAAGTTATATTCATTCTTAATTCTCCCAACATTTCCCCAGTGTAACACCATAAAAATTAAAAAATGAACCTCCTTCACATTTTATTAAATAAAGCATTTTTAAAATAATAGTGCTCAATATTAAATTTTTTGCTATAATAAGGTTATAGGGGATTCAAATAAGAATTTATTGAATAAGAAAATTATGGCATATAAAACTGAAAATTTACGAAACATAGCAATCATCGCGCACGTTGACCATGGCAAGACAACCTTGGTTGACCGCTTATTTAATGCGGCAGGAACAAAAACAATCGTACAAGACCGCGTCATGGATACTAACGAACTTGAACGCGAACGCGGTATTACTATTTTGGCAAAAAATACAGGCATTCGATATAAAGATTATAAGATTAACATCGTCGACACTCCCGGCCACAGTGACTTTGGTGGCGAAGTTGAACGAACTTTACAAATGGTTGAAGGCTTTATTCTGCTTGTTGATGCAGCTGAAGGCGTATTGCCGGGTACCAGATTCGTATTGTCAAAAGCACTTGCGTTACAACTTAAACCGATCGTCGTTATTAATAAAATTGATCGTCAAGATGCTGAAATAGCAAAGACTGAAAGCGCAATTCACAGTCTCTTTTTGGACTTGGCAACACATACTGATCAACTCGAATTTCCAACACTTTACGGTTCTTCAAAATTAGGGTTTTTCTCAACTGATCCCAACAATCACGGAGATTCTGTTATCCCCCTATTAGACGCAATTGTTAATACTATCCCTGCTCCAAATATGTCTGATGAAGGATTACAATTTTTATGCACCAACATTGGTCACTCAGATTTCTTAGGATCAATATCAATCGGTCGTATTTTTAGTGGCTCAATGAGAGTTGGTCAACGGGTTATTGTCTGCAAAGGCGAACAGATCAGTCAACCAACTAATTTAACAAAAATTTATACGTTTGAAGGCTTAGATCGCACTGAACAAGAAGAGGCAATTTGCGGCGATATTGTCGCATTAACAGGCCTTGATGAAGATGCGCCGATTGGGAGCACTATTTGCGATGCGGACAACCCTCGTCCATTAACGTACGTTGCCATAGATGAACCGACCATGTCGATCTACCTCAGCGTCAACGATTCACCATTCAATGGTCGCGAAGGTAAATTTTTAACATCACGCCATCTCAAAGCGCGTTTAGAAAAAGAATGCAAAACAAATATCTCATTACGCGTTGAACCAACAGATTCTGCTGATACATTCAAAGTCTCCGGTCGAGGGCAGCTACATTTAAGCATTGTTATCGAAACCATGCGACGTGAAGGCTTTGAGGTGCAAGTTTCAGCCCCAGAAGTCATTTACAAATATATCGATAATAAAAAATATGAACCAATTGAATGGATGGTCATCGATGCGCCAGAAGAATATCAAGGGGTCATCATGGAACGACTCGGTAGACGTAAAGCATTATTGCAACATGTCGAACATCAAAGCAATGGGCGCCTTCGTATGGATTTCACTATTCCATCACGTGGATTAATCGGTTTTAAAAGTAAATTTTTAACTGATACACGCGGAGAAGGAATCGTTACGTACCACTTCCATGATTATGAACCATACAAGGGAGACATTCCGGTTAGAACGCGCGGAGCATTGGTCTCAATGGAAAATGGAACGGCAACCGCGTATGCACTCGATAACCTCAAAAATCGAGGCACCCTCTTCGTTGATGCTGGTGCAAAGATCTATGAAGGAATGATTGTCGGTGAGCATAGTCGCGATAATGATTTAGACGTCAATCCGTGCAAACTAAAGAAACTTTCTAATATGCGTGCATCAGGATCAGATGAAGCGGTAAAACTTTCACCGCCACGCGAAATGGATCTTGAAACATCAATGGAATGGATTAATAACGATGAATTGATCGAAGTCACCCCACATTCCATTCGTTTGCGCAAGAAAAAACTCAAAGCTCACCAACGATAAATGCGGCTAACGCCATTGTATCCAATCCTTTTTAATTTCTTCGAGAAATTCCGATGAAACATTGTGTATATCAGCAAGATCTACGAAAAGAGGAATTGTTGATTCTTCAAGATCATCTTGAATTGCCGCAAGAATCATAATCCACACCTTCTCGATGGTTTTTACGTGGTGCACGTGAACCATAAAGATATATTATTGCACCAGGCAAATGCCTGATGATAATTTCGATTAATCTATTTTTATAATTTTCTTGAGTCATATAGATATTTTTTATTTAGCTTAGCAGGATGGTAGAAATAAAAAAAAGTCCCCAAAACAGCCTCCCCCTTATAATGCCTTAACCTTATAAAAAATACCTACTTATTCCATGCTTTTTAGCTTGACAAAATCGACAAAAATTGTATAATAGAAAATACGATACAATAGCCTTATTGAAATACCAATTCAAAATGGAGGAATTAATATGAAAAAGGTATTTTTATCAATCTTGTTGTTAATGCCACTTGCTACACAACCAAATTGGTTTAAAAAAGCAGCTCTATTCACTGGTGGATTTACCACATTAACGTGCCTGTCTATCACTAAACATTTCCTTGATGAACGAAGAGAAGAATTGTTTTTAGAAAAACAGAGTCGCGAAGCTGAAGTAGACAAAGGTGTTTATTCGTTTTTAAATCCAATGGGATTAAAACCTGAAGCAATGCAAAGTGCAAAAGCAGCATTAACACAGGCTAAATTTAGCCTATCTCACCCAATTCTTTCATTGAGCGATCGCCTCACACATTTAACTTCAATTAAAGACAACCTCGATCAAAGAAAAGAAAGCTTACTTTCGAAAAAACGAGACTGCCAAACTGAGGTAGATAAAGGTGTCGTTTCAGTTTTCAATCCAGTGGGTTTAAAACAGAGCGAAATGAAGAAAGCTAAAATAGAATTAAAAAAAGCTAGATTTAATTCATCACATCCAATTCTTTCTTGGATTTTGAGAAAATAATCAAATCTTTTTAACAAATTAGGCGGGTAAATTTCCGCCTAATTTGTTGTTTTTTTCTATTAGAAAATAGCATCTGATCAACGTTTACAAAAACCATTTTTCTGATAAACTTAAAGTACTTGTTAAATGTTAGATGGGGGCTATTTTTCATGAAACGCATATTCCTATTTCTCACTTTTTTATTGTTCACGTATCCACTTAATACCAATAATCTTTCAACACATATTATCTGCAAAAAATATGGCTCAGAAGATGCGCAACCAGCATTTCAACAATTGGGCCTTGAGGCACAAAAACTTGTTGGAATAACCGATCCTATCACCATTAAAAAACTAAATTCACATTCACCCGTACATAAACTAACAAGGGGACTTTGTATCGGCGGACACATATTTGTCAAAGAAACAAAAAATCCAAATCATGCTCGATTGACTCTTATTCATGAAGCAATTCATTTAAAACAGTTCAATGGGAAAAAATTCAACGTTATCAATAAAAAAAAGTATAAACGCGTAGAAGAAGAAGCATGCCTTGAATCAGCGCATCTTGGCAACTGTTGGATTTGTACGTGTTTTTCTGCTTTAGGCGCATATTCATGCTCTGACACCTCAGAAAAGGCAAAAAAATTTATGGCAAAAGGTTATCCAGCAAGAGAATCTTATTTCGATATCATAACTACTCAATTAAAAAATAAATGTTGCTGTGATTACCATGCAAACACATCCCATGCGCTTAAAAGCACCTTATTAAATTTGCTTATCAAAAAACCAAAACAAGCAGCTCCAACTGATCAATAAGAAATTAAAGGCACCAATACCTTGCGTTAATATCCCCATATTTTTTATAGTTTAAAAGATTTAGAGTATCAACGCTCGTATGGTTCGACAGGCTCACCACGAGCGCAAAGATAGCAATCAACGACGCGCATCCTGATGCTTCGACGTTGCTCAGCACTAAAGGCTGCGCTCATCCTGATGCTTCGACGTTGCTCAGCACTAAAGGCTGCGCTCATCCTGAGCTTGTCGAAGGAAATGAGCGCAAAATAAACGATTTAAAAAAGGAGATATTATGCGTAAATTATCACTTCTCATCCTGCCACTGAGCTTATACTGCACCCAACAGTCCGATCATGTATATTCTGATGCGATTGTAAAAAAAATTGAACTCAGACAAAAACCGGGCCCTTGGCTTTTGGAAATGCAACAGGCGATTGCCTATCAACACTTTGGAAATCAAGATGCAAAAGAAGAATATCAACAGCGTGGAAAAGAAGCACAAAACTTAGTCGAAATCCCAGAAAAAGATCATGTCAAAATAAAAAAACTTGCGCCACATGCACCAAACTTTCACCATGCTCCTGCGTGCATGTGCAATGGATACATTTTTGTCAAAGAAGAATTCATGGATCAAACTTGGTTTGGCATCAAACGAATTTCATTAATTCATGAAGCGGTACATAAAAAACAATTTCGTCCATACGAACAAGTTATCGTTGTATTAAATCCAAGTAAATACCAAAAAATAGAACAAGAAGCAGACTTTGAGGCCGCACACCTTGGTAAATGTGCGCGATGTACTTACGAATTTTCACTTAAACAACCACGTGAAAATGACCCTCATCCACAAGCACAAAAATATCGTGAAATGGGGTACGCAACATATGAACAACTAGCAGTTATTGCTCAACAACAACAAAAACAGAACCTTTTATGCCCTTACCACAAGCGAATGGGTTGGCCAATAAAAGTAGATGAAGAAAAAACGTATCGTAAATTCTTTCCATTAAAAGACTAAAAACAAGCATTTTATAAGCAAACAAAGAAAAACAAGCATAAAACTGTAAGAAGTTTATTAACTTTTTACGTAAAAAATGTTACAATTAAATAATAAAACATTAAAAATTTAGGATTTAATTTATGAAACGTTTTTTACTCTTTTTCACCTTGATAGCTTCTTCTGCGTTTAGCATGGAAAACGAAAAATATATTCAACCTTCATTTACACACGCTTATCTACATGAAGGAACAGCAGGCAAGACTCAAATATTTCAGCATTTCACCCTAAGGCACAATGAAAACAAAACAGCCACTATCACACACGAAAATGATGCGGAAGAAATCATCTCTATCAAAGACAATTCGAGAATTACACGTTCTTTTGCAAGTTCACGCGAGAGTACATCTGAAGATGTTTTAGTCTTAGATATCTTATAACGCAGCAAATTTAATCAAATAAAAAATCTTATTTAAAGACCGGTGTTAATCCCAAGGTTTGATAATAGCCTGCTTCTTCTTTTGTTTTAACAATAATCTCAGAGGCCCCCTCTTTACGAAGACATTCAAACAAAGAATCGCCAACCTCCGCAAAATTGAGTGGTTTAACCTTTCGCATATCAAGCAAAAGATCCCAGTTTGGATCAGCACCCATATCAAAAAGAAGTTCTAAAATTTGCAAAAGATTACTATTGTCAGCAGATGCCTTAAGAAAAGCTTCCTTGTCTTCATCTTGATCAAGGCTACCTTGATAATCTTCTGTATTTTTAACAATCTGGCTCAACACACTCACTAACCATCTCTTTAAATCTTTTTCAGGATATCGCTGCCATTCATTCTGATTAATAATGCGCTGCATAGAATAAAAATCACCCCGTTTTATCGCATCATCCATTCCACAAACTGTATGACCATATAAAAATGAAAAAGCTAATAAAATACATTTTTTCATCGCTCATCCTATCATCTGACACGTTTACCGGAAGAAGCTTTTCCCGCCGGATGAATTCGTTCCAATTTTTTATCACCTTCGACAAAAAGCATCATTCCTTGTGAATCAATTCCCATTAATTTGCGCGGTTTGAGATTTACAACAAAAATTCCTTGCGCGCCAATTAAGTCTTCTGGTTTATACCACTGTTTAACACCAGCTAAAATCTGCCGCATCCCATATTCACCACAATCAACTTGAAGCTTTAACAACTTATCTGATTTTTCAACGACTTCTGCCTCTTTAATCGTTCCGACGGCCATGTGCACTTTAGCAAAATCAGCAATATCAATCTCTTCAATTCTTGTCTTAACTTCTTCTGGTAAATGTGCTTCTTGCCAACGGCCTTCAACCTTTTCAAACAAAGACTTGGTTTCATTAAAAGCAATCTCTTGCCCCCATGCCGCTAAATTTTCTACGGTCCCTTCACCAAGAATTAATTTCTTTCCTAATGCCTGTAGAAGCTCTTCCATTTTAAGAGGCATTACGGGCCACAACAGGTGCGCAACCGCATATAAACTACTTGCCACTGCCGCTAATGTTTCAACAAATGCCTCAGGGTCTTTGTCCGCCAACAACCATGGCTCACGCGCATGAACATAGGCATTAACCTGCGCAATATATTTTTTTACTTCTGCATAAGCCATATGAAACATATATTTCTGCATGTATTCGTTAAACGATTTCATCATAACGTCATATGATTTTTGTAAATCAACCGTTGCTGATGACCATTCTTCACGTGGTGCAATTTTGTTCACATTATGTTTACGCGCTAAAACAATTACACGATTTAACAAATTGCCGAGCTCATTAGCTAAATCTTGCGTAATAACCTTTTCAAGATCATCAATACTAAACGTTGAATCTTGAGAAGTAGAAAAATGAGAAACGAGATAATAACGAAGAGCATCCACATCATAATATTTAAGCAATTCTTGAGGGTCTACAGCATTTCCCAATGATTTAGACATCTTTTGGCCTCCAATGGTAATCCAACCATGAACCAAAAGATGGTGTGGTAATTTCACTCCAATAGCCATTAAAAAGGCAATCCAATAAACTGCATGAAACCGCACAATATCTTTTGCCATAATATGCAAATCGGCAGGCCACCATTTTGCAAATTCTTGAGCTCTTTTTTCATCTCCGTAACCGAGCGCCGCAATATAATTCGTCAACGCATCAGCCCAGACATAAATAACCTGATCATCTTCTCCCGGAAAAGGAATTCCCCATTTAACGGTAGAACGCGAAATACACAGATCTTTTAATCCCGATTCAACAAAAGCAATTACCTCGTTAAGACGTTCTTTTGGATAAATAAAATCGGGATGCTCTTTAAAAAATGTGAGAAGTTTATCTTGATAAGCTGAAAGCTTAAAGAAATAACAAGTTTCAGAAATGTAGATCGTTTCACGATTACATGACGGACAAGCAGGCCCTACATCACCCTTTTTATGTTTACCAGGAACAAAGGTTTCGTCAGGGACGCAATACCAACCTTCATAAACGCCCTTGTAAACATCTCCCTTTTCAAGCAATGTATTAACAAGTTTTATTACAGCCTCTTTATGCTCATCATCGGTTGTACGAATAAATTTGGTGTAATCGATACGATAATCTTTCCATGTTTTCTTATACTCGGCCACAAAAACATCAACAAATTCTTTAGGTTTTTTTCCAGCTTTAGCTGCAGATTCAGCAATTTTTTGACCATGTTCATCGGTGCCCGTTAAGAAAAATGTTTCATAGCCTTTTAATTTGTGCCAACGCGTTGAAACATCTGCAAGCAATGTTGAATAAAGAGAACCTAGATGTGGACGCCCCGTACCATAATAAAGAGGAGTGGTAACATAATATTTTTTAAGCATCTATGACTCCATTGTATTTAAAATTTTAATCTCATTCTTTAGAATATCGTAAAAAAATGGTAAATTAAAGGTATAAGATTTTGGCTATCGCGTATACATTACTCAAAACTCAAAAATATTATCAAAAAGATTAAACCCAATCGTTTCTAAAGTTTTGAAATAAAATTGATTCCTTCTAAAAAGAAGATGAAAGAATATAATGTTTGACTATATCTCCCCCTTCCTATTTTTATCCAGTGGCGTCATCGTAAATAAATTAATCTTAAAAGTATGGTCTCCTGGACTCCTTGTCGGAATCCGCATGTTGTTATCGGGCCTTATTTTAGGATCAATAGCTCTTTATAAAGGAAGAAAAAACTTTTGGGATCGATTTAGAAAACGATGGTTTTATCTCGCATTTCTCGCATCTTTTGCTGCTTTTATACCCGGACTTTTAAAAGCGTATGCCCTTAAACATACGTATGCCTCTAAAGTAGCTTTAATCGGAAGCTTAGACCCCTTCATAACAGCCCTTTATGCTTATTTATTATGGCATGAAAAATTAACCAGAAATAAATGGATTGGCATTCTGGTTGGTTTTATTGGAATTATCTTATTAATTATTTCACATTCGGCGTCAGATATGCATGAAATTTTTGGACCCATTTCTCTCGCTGAATTAGCCGCATTTGGTGCAGCGTGCGTAAGTCGTTTCGGCTGGATTAAAATTCAGCAACTCCTTCAAGCACATATTTTCAATGTAAAAGAGATAAATAGCATCTGCATGACATTTGCAGGCATCTATTCTCTCATTAGTACGGCATGGATAATGCCACAAGCTTTTTCTGCTCCATGGAGCTTAAACATTATCATGTATCTTCTTTATACGATTATTGGAGGAAATTTAATCGGCTATACCCTTTACAGCCATCTCCTGAAAAAGCATTCTGCAACCTTTGTTTCACTTGCCGGCTTTTCAATGCCTTTATTTGTCTATTTCTTCGGCTGGCTTATTCTCGGAGAACGCCTTTACCCAAGTTTCATATTGTCTGCGCTCGTAACCTTTGTCGGGTTACTCATTTTTTATCGCGATGAAATTAAAAAAGCAGTTGCAAAGGAAAAAAAATAACGATTTAAGCTTTTACCGCTAGCCAAATCTGAGACATCTGTTGACGTGAAAAGAGAAGTCTAACTAATGAAAGTTTAGTGAAATAAGAATCAAAAATATAATCAATCGGCGGAACTCCTGCAAAATCCATTGCATATAAAAGATTCTTTAATGTTGGCAAATAGCCATAATACTCACAAACTTGCTTTACTGCATAATCCTTAAATAAATAATTTATAAAAATATAAGCCAAGTCCTCTTTGTCACTCTTTGCTGTAATTGCAAAATTCTCTATAGTCATCAAACTCCCCTCTTTAGGAAGCAAAAAGTTAACCCAATCAACTCTCTGGCGGGCACGATAAAAAGAACTTATAGGCAAAAATACCACTGCGGCAGACTTAGAGGTCAGTAAAAAATCAGAATTTAAATCAGTATATGCGTCTACAAACTTTTTCTGTTTGCGCAACAAATTTTTTATGCGCTCCAATTGTAATTCATCAAACTGTTTCAATTGGCCAAAAAGATAAAATCCTGCAACATTGAGAATTTCACGAGGTTCATCAGTCATTCCCACACGGTATGTATAGGCAGGATCAAATAACATTTGCCAACTATTTTCTATTTTTTTACCAGTAAAAAAGTTGTTGTTTATTCCAAGACCATAAAATTCCCATAAATAAGGAATTGAATATGCATTTTGAGGATCATAATATAAATTGAGTAAATGAGGATCTAATTGATCCCAAAAATTTAGTTTAGATTTATCAATCTTTTTCAAAAATCCTCGTTGGCGCAATGGTTCAATCATATAATGCGTTGGCATGATGATATCATAACCAGCACCATCAGAAAATTCTAATTTGGTTAATAATTCGTCATTTCCTTCGTAATAATTAACATAAACCTTAATACCCGTTTCACGTTCAAAGTTTTTTATTACGGTGGAATCAACAATATCTGACCATACAAAAATTGTTATGGATTTATGATATCTACTTAAAAATTGTTCGGCATATGGACTATAAAGGAAAATTACCAATAAAACAAGCCAAAAAAGAGGCATCAAAATATACAAAAGACTTTTCTGAACAGTGCTATTCATATATATCTTTCGATTTAAATTTAATAGATGAATAAATCAGCACTAACAAACAGCTTAAAACTAACATTAAAACGGACAAAGCATTAATGACCGGTGATACACCAACACGAACCATTGCATAAATATACAATGGCAATGTTTGCGAAGAACCGCCGGTACAGAAAAAAGCGATCAAAAAGTCATCAAATGATACAATCCATGCCAACAAACCGGCAGACAATAAGGCTGGTCTTAAAAAAGGAAACACAATTCGCACAAATGTCTGCCATGGCGTTGCCCCTAAATCCATTGATGCTTCAATAACATTTTCATCTAATTCGGATAAACGCGCATGTAATAATGGTACACTATAAGCCAATCCCAATAACGTATGTGCAACAATCACCGTAGGCAACCCCAGCGGAATCCTAAAAAAAGAAAAAAGATATAAAAAGCCAACCGATAATACAATTTCTGGAATTAAAACAGGAATGTAAAAGATATGGGCAAAGCGATCCAGCTTTTCTTTCATCCCATAAACAACCATTGCTCCTAATGTTAAACTTAAAAACGTTGAACATCCAGCAACAATTAATGAATTTTTAAGCACACCCCAAATAACCTCCGAATGGAAAAGTTCTTGATACCATTTTAAAGTAAAACCGTGCCATTGATATGACATGTTCGCATTATTAAAAGAAAAAACAATTAAAACAATAATGGGCAAATACAAAAATAAATATGCTAAGATAACTAATAATGGCAATGAATATTTACGCAGTTGCATTATTTTGCCCTCCGTTTAATTAATCGAAAAACAAGAAAACATAAAAACATAAAGAGAACAATTACCACCGCATTTAAACAAGTAAACGCAGAACCAACCGCAAAATCACGACTTACAATAAAATATTCAGATATCAGAGTACCTACAAAGTAAAATTTTCCGCCACCCAACAATTGCGGAACAATATACTCGCCAAAAGACATCCCCAATACACTAAAAAATCCTATTTTTGTTCCTGATAAGGTAAGTGGAAATGTTATTCGCCAAAATGTTTGATGCTTACTTGCACCCAAATCCTTTGATGCTTCAATAAGTCGCCAATCAAATTTTTCAAAAATAACGTAAATTGGCAACAACATAAACGGCAAATAAACATAAAACATAACGAGGGCAATAGCAAAAACGCTATTCATCAAATGCAGTGGTTCTTTGATTATATGCAAACTCAGCAAAATTTTATTAACTAAACCATTATGCTCTAAAATAAAAAACCATGAATACACATGCACCAAAAAATTAACCCAAAATGGTAACGTTAATAAAAAAACTAATAAATTTTTCCAACGACGTGCACGAAATGAAACAAAATAAGCAATCGGATAGGCAACAATAAAACAGAATACGGCATTAAAAAATGCCAACGCTAATGATCGCAAAATAATTCGAAAATGTGCGCTCGTAAATAATTGTACATAAAATTGACTCGTAAAACCGATTGAACGTGAATAAATACTCGCAATCGTCACAATCAAAAAAGGAACACCCAAAAAAATAATGTACCATAAAAATGCTGGCACCGAGATAAAATAGCTCATACGATTACGAATTAAAGCTTTTATATCCATCTACTTTTCCAATAGTACCGCGTTTTCCTTCTGCCAATACAGGTGAACGTAATCACCTTCAGAAATTGGATCACGTGCAAAATGTTCTTCATTTTGTTCAAAAACATTTATCACGCGCCCTGATGGCAATGCAACCAAATACTCAGTCGAACGTCCATGATAAATAATTGAATCGACTTTTCCATCTAAATGATTTGAAAATCCTTCTTCTTCAGAAGCACTGATTTCAATTTTTTCAGGTCTAATACTGAGTAAAAGTTCACGACCATCTTCAATCCAAAGCTTTGAACGATCAGCAGCAACAGAAAGAGTGCCAACTTCAGGAACAATTAACGAACATGCATCGTTAAAACATCGAAAAATACCCGTAAGAAGATTTGTTTTTCCCACAAATTGTGCCACAAAAGAAGAAACTGGAAATTCATAAACTTGTTTGGGCGTACCAATTTGCTCAATTTCACCATCATTCATAATTGCCATCTGATCAGCAACTGCTAGTGCCTCAGACTGATCATGCGTTACATACACAAATGTCGTTTTGAGCTCATATTGTAAATCAATCAACTCAACTAACATGTGCTCCTTGAGCTTACGATCAAGAGCAGCCAGTGGTTCATCAAGAAGCAATACCTGTGGATCATTAATAATTGCGCGGGCAATAGCAACCCGCTGTTGCTGCCCTCCTGAAAGTTGTGAAATTGATTTTTGCGCCTGTTTTTCAAGATGAACCTTATGAAGAATCTTTAGAACACGTTCATTGATTTCAGCTTTTGGCAAACCCTTAATTGCTAAACTATACGCAACATTTTCAAAAACATTTAAGTGGGGAAAAAGAGCGTAATGTTGGAATACCGTATTTACTTTTCTCTGATTCACCGGCACGTGCGTAACATCATGTCCTTCTAAAAAAATCTTGCCACTATCAGGCATCTCAAATCCACCGATTAACCGCAAAATAGTCGTCTTTCCACAACCACTTGGCCCAAGTAATGCAAAAAATTTGCCTTCAGGGATAGAGAGATTCAAATTAGTTAAAACTTCTTCTGAATCATAACTTTTGGTAACTTGCTCCAAACGAATCGCATCCATTTATTTCCTACCATCTTTTGCTACGACAAAAGGAACTACTACATCAGAAAAGGTACATGGTATAACAACGGCCAAAATTAACATTACAAATACCATGCCCATTTGGTGATACCATGAAATAAAACCATAAGAAACCATATAAAACATTGATGCCATAGAACTTAAAAGAATGTGGCCAAAATGTAACCAACGCGTAAATAATGAACCACTATGTTGACGTTCAACATGAAAACGCAAAATAAAACCAGTTATCACGCCAATAAGTAAAAACAGACCAATATTTGTAAATTCGCTTACAAAACAGATATGTAACCGCATTTTAACCCCGAGCATTTCTCCACCAACATATGGCATCAAAATATCCGATAACATACAAAAAAATGCGGGTGAAAGCGTACCAACCAAAATACCTTTTACATAATTATTAGAATATCTAAAAAAGGTCTGTATTGCTCCTGCAGATGCAAACATAATATGCATAAAGTGAAAACTATGGAACAATCGATGGAACTGTTTCATGACCAGTACATCAGTAGCGCTTGGCGTAAAAAAACTTAAAAGTAATAATCCTATCGCAACTGATAGAACGGCATAAGGAAAATGACAAATAAATTCGTCATACAATGCATGAGTTTTTGATCCACAACAATGGATATCATGTTCTCTTTTCAATTCATGTATCCCCCGCTAAAGAAAAACTGACAATATTACCATAGCGCTTTTTTTTAAAAACGCAAAATAATTAAAAAGCATGTCCGACACTTAAAAACCATGCGAGCGATGAGCGATCTGCAGGATAATATTTTCCCTTCCATCCAATATCAAATCTCAATGGCCCTAATGGCGTCAAATAACGAAAACCAAAACCAAATGCTTGACCGAAACAATATTCACGAGTTAATTCATTGCGCAAAAACCCGTTATCATAAAAAACAACCGTCCCTAAATTTTTATTTAAAGAACCACGCAATTCAAAGTTTAAATTCACCAGCGTACGACTCCCTTGCGGAACCCAATGCACACAATCATCAATAAGATAATTGGCAACGGGAGCCACAAAGTCCTGCTGATAACTTCGCACACTACATGGACCACCTAAATAAAAACGCTCTGATGGCAACAAGCGACAGAACGTTTTCGCAAAAATATGACCTATGCGTGCCCGAAATGCACCGGTTAATCGATTGTGAAGTGGCACAAAAAAAGATTGCTCTACTAAAACGCGTACAAGCTGTTCTACGTGCTTGGCCAAAGGAAGCATAATATGTGCACCAACGCGAGAAATAAATCCACGCGATGGATTCATGCTGCTATCAACTTTTTCCAATGAAATTTGAGGTTCAAACAAAAAATACGGTTCACGATAGCCAATTAAACATGGCTCAAAGCAGATAGCTTGAGCAGCTTGCGTAAAAAGATTAAAAATTTTTATTGACTTAAAGCCACCTTTAATATCGGCAATAAATGGCCCCTTTTTAAAGTGAAGCCCTAAAACCTGTCCCATTTCAGAGACAGTATATAACCGCGATTGGCACCCAGTATAACATAATTGATCATATTGCTTGCTCAGCAATTGGATCTCACCAAAAAGAGGTAATCCCCCAATGTGAGGAACCGAATAGCATGCGGTTATATCACGCCAAAAACGTGTAGCATCAGCATTAAACGAAAATGTATCCGCATGATTGCTTAAATTTTTATACAATACTGAGCCACCCACTTTATAGGTATTTGCACGCGAACGATTACCCCCAATAAAACCTATTCGTGCTTGTAACTCCAAGGGATTATCTGCAACCAAATCAAGCACAACTGGTCGACGATCTAAGGGATCACGTACCGCCAAGGGATATAACCGAATTGATTCAAAAATATTAAGCTCTCGAAGATTTCTAAACGTCTTATCGAGCTTTGCACGATTCCATTCCATATTTGGTTCATATGCAAGTTCAGATAATATCTTTTTTTGATCAATCGAAGGGCGCCCTGTAATAATAGTATTCCCAAATACTGTTTGAGATGATTTTTTTTTGATCTCCCAAACAAGACTAATTTCTCTGGCGGCGTCATCATAACGCGGCTCGATAAGAGCTTCTATTTCACGTTTTTTTAAAAACGAAACAATTTGTTCTCGTTGCCGATCAAACAAGTGTAAATTAAATGAACAAGGAACTGGTATTGAAAGTAATTGAGAAAGCTCTTTTTGATCATCACACGATAAATCAGATTCGACGGAAATGTTCTTTAAAAGACGTTGATCTCCTTCGTTAATATATAAACTTAAAATATAAGCACCACCGTCCTCTTTAAAATCTCGATCTTCTATTTCAACATCCCAAAAACCATTGCGTACATAAAAATTAAGTAACGTATCACACGCAGTAATCAAATCGGTATCATCAACATAATCTTTTAAAAACAATAAACGAAATAATGGCTTTAAATCTGATGCTGCAACTGATTGATTTCCGAAAAATGCAATATCTTTTAATTTTATTCGTGGCCCTTCTTCAATGACAATTTTCCAGCCATTCTCAGTATGATTAACCAATACCTCACTATGTAAAAAACCATGCTGACGGTACCATTGCTTTATTACATTAATCAAAATAGGTGCCGAAATATGCCATAAAAGCGCTTGATCACGTGCAATATGCATAATCAACTGTTCATAACTAAAATTTAGATTTCCCTCAATAATAAAGTAGCTCTCTGGTGGAATTTTTATAATAAAATTTAATTGAATACCAAAACGAGATATGCGAGATTCTTTCATTTGAATAGTTGTTAAAGGAAAACCTTTTTTAAGCAAATCAAATTTCAAATCCCGTGTAACTTCGTTAATTAATTTACTTCTATAAATTCTATACTTTAATCTTTTGTTTACAAAACAATCAACAAATTCTTTAAAGTTTTTATCACAAATACCATCAACAAGAGCCGAGACTCGCTTAATACTAAAGCGGCTTCCTTTATGAATGTGAATCGCAACAGCAACCGTCTTATTCTTTTTTGACCGCTTAAGTTCATCGTGAACAGAAACCGAAAGATACCCGCGCTTACGAAAATAAGTTCGATATTGCTTTAATGATTGTTGATGTTTACTTTTTTCAAATGGTTCACCAGGTCTAATTAAATATCGTTGTTTTAACAGATCTTTCCCAAGCCAAATATTATTAATCGCCACATACGAAACAATCCAACGCGCTTGTAACTTAAATGATAAGGCAATGCCATCTTGATACGTTGTTATTTTAAAATAAATCTTTTTAAACCGATTGCTCTGCTTAAGATAAAAGCAAGCATTTTCAATATCTCGATAAGAGATGTTTTTATTCTTTTGCAAACCTGTTAATAAAACAAAATCCTGTACAGAAAAGGGAATATCTGCCTGAATCAAAATATCTTTTAAAAAAAAGTCTTTATGCTGAACATACGCGAAAGACTGTTCTCCCAGTTGAGTATAATCAAACCACTGGCTCGCCGCATAAACAGTTGAATAAAAAAAAGAAATCAGAATTAACCATCTCATCTAGTCTGTCCCGCGTTGCCATATGTTAATTCTAACTCATTTTCAAAAAATGAAAACCAAGAACAGGTTAAAAACTTAAACAATCACTCTAAAGACACCTCTATAATCGCGATCCTTTGAAAAAGGCTCAACCTCAATAATGGATGGACGAGAACCTTTGTAGCCAATGTATAACGTGTCAATAAATTCATCAATAGCATCATGAGCGCCATGTGCAATTATTTTAATTGTGTCAGCCCCTTCCACATTTCCTATCCCTTCAATAGCCAAGCGTTCGGCATTTTTTTTAACAAGATTACAAAGCAGGTCCTGAGAGGCTTTAACCACTAATGTAATTCTTACACATTGGTTCATGATACTCCTTTTTTACTTAAACTAGACTTTAAACTATAACAGAGTAAAATTTTATGAGAATAATTTAGTAATAAAAGGATTATTCTTGCAAGAAATTAATAAAAAAGAAAGAAGTACCAATATTCGTGTACGTTTTGCACCTGCGCCAACAGGTAAAATGCATTTAGGTAATATTAGAACAGCACTGGAAAACTATCTTTTTGCGAAGAAAAAAAGTGGAACCTTTGTTCTTCGCATTGAAGACACCGATCCTGAACGTAATTTTGATCCCGAAGCAAAAGAGATAATAGCACTACTCAAATGGATGGGATTAGATTTTGATGAAGGTCCATACTTCCAATCAAAACGAACAGACCTTTACCAAGAAAAATTAAAAGAATTAGAACAAAAAAATATTATTTATCGTTGCTTCTGTACCACTGAAGAATTAGAAGCAAAAAGACAACGTCAAATCGCACTTAAAAAACCACCACGTTATGATCGCGCCTGCCTCAACTTAAGTGAAGATGAAATTCAAAAAAAGATTGCTGCAGGAAAAAAATTCATTTGGCGTTTTAAAATGGATCCAGAAAAAACGATCGATTTCAATGACCTTGGCCGAGGCACTTTGCATTTTGAACTCACAAACTTTTCAGATTTTCCATTAACACGACAAGATGGTACTTTTACCTTCCTTTTTGCTAACGCTATCGATGACATGATGATGAACATCACTCATGTACTTCGTGGCGACGATCATTTAACTAACACCGTTAATCAAGTTGCTATTTATCACGCATTCAACGCGCCGGTTCCAACATTTTGGCACTTGCCCGTTCTCTGTAATAAAAATGGCAAAAAGTTATCAAAGCGTGATTTTGGATTTTCTCTTGAAGATTTAAAAAATGAAGGCTATCTCCCTCAAGCCATCGCAAATTACCTGGGCATTATTGGTGGTTCAGTTAAAGATGAGATTATGACACTCGATCAACTGATTAAAGAGTTGCCAGACCATCCAAGCTCCACAAGTCACATCAAATATGATGTTGAAAAACTCAATTGGGTCAATCATAAATGGATTGAAAAACTTTCTGCACAAGAATTAGTTGTCGCATGTAAACCATTCCTCCAACAAAAATACAATATCGAACCACTTTCAGAAAAAAAACTCGAAGAACTTTTAACACTTGTGCAGAGCGATCTGGTGACGCTCAAAGATTCAATTGAAACAGTAAAATTTTACTTTGAACGCCCAACAATTAATGAAAAAATTGAACCAACAATAATAGAAATTATCAAGAACAATGTTGGCCTCATCGAGAATGCACAAGAATATTTAGATAAAGTTAAAAAAGATGCGCGAACAAAAAATATTGCGCCATCAATCATTTTTCCAACAATTCGACTTTTATTGATCGGCTCACGCAAAGGACCACATATTCAAGGATTGCTAGAAGTTCTTGGAAAAGATGAAAGCATTAAACGTCTTCAATTAAAAGCCGATTAGGTAATTGTTGAAGATTGAAAACAAGCTCCTTTTTTGCAAAATAATCCATTAAGGATATAAAATCTGCAACTGAATCCGCTGGTACAAAAAACTCAAAAATACTCTTAGGCAAATCAATATTGCGATCAAAGGCAAGGTGTTCACAACTGCGTAAGATACTTGTTACAATCCAAACCGATTCTTTTTTTACGTGAGCCTGAAAATAAAGACAATAAGACATATGCGATCTTTTTTTGAAAAAACGTCAATAAAAAGTATTATAAATATGAGTATAACGAATAATCCCTTTAATTTAAAGGAACCCAATGGCCACCGACCATAAAAAAAAGATCGGCGTTACAACAGCAACTATTGTTGGTATGAATGCAATGATCGGTGCCGGTATTTTTACATTACCTGCTGCTTTAGGTGCTTACATTGGACCAGCTGGCATCATCACTACCCTCTTTGTCGCAATAGCAGTCTGGTTTTTAGCATTATCAATGGCTCGTTTAGCTTATCTTTTTCCCCAAGAAGGCTCTTTTTATACTTATGCAAGCCAATGGGGTGGCCACACCATGGGGCTCATTTCCAGCAGCGCTTATTTAATAGGTCTTTTAATCGCCATGGGATTATTAACACAAATGTCAGGCGTCTATCTGCACCATTTTTTTCCCAAAATTGCTATAAATAAACTCGGTCTCATCGCATTGAGTGCGCTCATTATTCTTAATATGTGCGGTATCGCATTATCACAACTCGGACAATATATTTTAATCGCATGCACCGTCTTTCCATTATTTATTATTACACTCATGTGTTTTGCTAAAGCAAAATTAGCAAATCTTTTTCCATTCGCTCCTTACGGCTATAAAAACGCACTTCTTGCAACACGTGAAGTAATTTTTGGTTTTTTTGGATTTGAAGCAGCGGCTTCACTGGTCCCACGCATGATCAATCCACAAAGAAATGTGCCCAAAGCGCTCACCTATTCCATCGTCGGCGTCGGCATTATTTATTTAGCATTTGTGACATCACTCATTTTAGCAGTCCCCATTGAACTCTTTTCCAACCCAAAAATATTAGTCAGTGAACCCTTAAGCCTCATTTTTCCTCATTCAAAATGGCTTCTTGAAGTAGTAAATTTTTCTATTTTATCGGCAATTTTAGGAACCTTGCATTCAATGATTTGGAGCTCAAGCGCACTTGCTTTAACATTGTCGCGATTACTTAAAAGTAAAGTGGGCAAAAAACTTGTTTCATCAGGAATCATTACGCATACCACCACCGTTATTTTTGTTGGCATGGCAATTCTTGTAAGCTTTTTAACATTCAAAAATCGACAGTTTTTTTCATTCACCGCCTTATTTCTGATTTTAGCCTATTCGACTTCAATTATCACATTGCTCACCATAAAAAATGAATGGAAATCTAAGCAAATTTTTATTACATTAATTGGTCTTTTTACCGCTCTAATCATTTTTTTGTTTGCACTTGATGGTGTACTAAAAACTATTTTTTAATAGCCTAATTTGACGTCCCTCAAATGATTGGATATGGTATCTCATAAGAAATCATCGCATGGAGAAGAAGGAGTTTTAATGAACGCGCGAGCTCTCTTCAAATATAGCCTTTTGTGCGCTTTAAGCTTTTCGCAACTGTCTTATGGAATCATCACAACACTTGCAAAGAACGACCCCGTACCGCCTTACACCGTCGACAACCCTTTTGCTTTATTAGGCACACGGCGTTACGAATATCTCAAAGGTCGTGATCAAAGTGATCCTAATGATAAACATATGAGCATCGAAATCATGCCTTTTTACCAACGTTCAAATAGAGGAGCCAATAGTTGTGGAACGCAAACAGAACTCGGCGACATCAGCGGCCGTTGGAATATGATTTCGCTCTTACCTTTTAATTTTCAAGAACCTCCAGGCGCAGGAGTTTATACTAATACAAATGAAGATTTACCGTGCGGATGTGAATTTCCACAAATACTTATCGATACCCGCAATGATCTCATTGACGAAATTTCACATTTAGCGACCGAAACAATTGCAACACCCAAAGAACTTGCAACCGTTCAAGGACTCTTGTCATTACAACAAACCAATACTGCTTTACAAGCCAATTTTGGTTTTTTTTCTGTCCCTATGATCTATAAAAAGAGCGGCATTCGTTTCAATGCACAATTTTATATTGGCAAAGGAATCGGAGGAGATTTCCAAACAGGATTTGCTGAAATTTTCCAATGTGCAACTTATACCGATGAAACTCCTAATTGCAAAGGTTCTAACAATAACCCATTCAATAGCGAAACATCTGGCAAATCATCTGACGATCCTGCTTGGGTTACAACGGCCACGTGGAACGAAATTTGCAAAAGTGTCAGCAGAATTTTAATGGCCAATCTTGATAACATTCTCTCTTCAACACAAATTTGTCAGAGCAACTGCACATTCCGTGAAAAATCAATTGAAGATCTTAATGGGGAACTTTTCTGGCGTTATCCACTAGAAATAAATAAAGATCAATCACCAGCAGATTATCCTAAATTCCTCTTCATACCTTTCATTGCCGCAGGTGGAACACTAGCCGTATCAAAATGCAAAGACCAATGCGAACTTTTGTCACTTCCTTTTGGCAATAACGGACACAACGCATTTCGCGTTCGAGGTGGCTTCAGTTTTGACTTCTATGAAACACTTCAGCTCAATTTTGAAGGAGGCGGCACCTTCTTCAAGAGTCATAAATATTGCGGTTACCCTGTTCCAAATAATTCTTACCAACATCCAATTTATCCATTTAGAACAGATATTCTTTACTGCCCAGGAAGCAACTGGCACATGGTCCTTGGTGTTTACGCTCGCAACTTCTTTAATCAATGGTCTGCATCATTTAATTACATTTATGTAAGTCACCAAAAAGACTGCATACAATTACTGTGCAATAATTATGCTGCAGGTCCCGAGTCTGATCCATCGACTTGCAGAAAAAATATCTATCCATTCAAACCGGGCGTCTTAGAGTGCAACAGCGAATGGTCTGTACAGGTATTTGACACATCTTTAACATATAATATTTCACCAAACTTCACCTTAGGAGTCCTCATTCAAATACCCGTTAAACGAAAAAATGCTTATCGCTCATCAACGTATATGGGCTCTCTCTACATGAGCTTCTAATACCTCAAAAATTATCGATAAACTCCAGGGGCCTTGTTTTTGCAAGGCCCCTGGTTATGTATATTTTCAATAAGAAAATTTTTTCATCCGCAACATTCATAAAATAGGCTTTTGAACCTAGACAGCTCTTAAAAAAACGATTATTATAAAAGTAGTTAAAATGAAAAAACACTTTAAGGATGGTGACTGTTTGTGAGTAAAAGAAAAGCCAATATACAGGTTCCTGTTTACAGCAACATAGATCGTGCATTAAAACAACTCAAGAAAAAAATTGAACGTGAAGGTGTTGTTCGTGATATGAAGCGTTGTGTCTATTTCGAACCACCAACGCAAAAGAAGCGCAAACGTCTTATGCGTGCAATTAAACAAAACTTAATTCGTATGGCTTCTAAAGGATTGTGGGAATAAAGCGTCGTGAACACACGCGTTAGCAAAATCAAAAAAAGTCAAAAAGAATCGCTCTTACGTAAAGAAATAAGCGAACTTCTTCAGGAAGCAAGCCTTGACAATCCTCAGTTACAAGGACTTTCAGCTTCACGAGTCGAACTTTCAGCAGACAAAGGAATTGCTCATATCTTCTTCTTTTTACCTGAAGGCGAGGGGTTTTTTGAGAAGAAGCTTGAATTTTTAAAATTATTTAAGCCATCACTGCGCAAGGCGCTTGCAAACCGCATTCCGGGCAGATATGTTCCACAGCTCATTTTCCGTTATGATAACCAACTAGAAAAGCAGATTAAAATAGAGAGCCTGCTCGATGAAGTAAAAAAAGATTTTAAAGACGATGAATCGTGACAATTCACTGGTTCTTTTTAATTCCACTATTTCTCTGTTTAGGATCATTTTTTAATGTCATGGCTTATCGGATTTTAGCAGAAAAATCTTTTCTAAGAGGACGCTCTCGCTGCCCACAGTGCAAAAGCAAACTCATGTGGCATGATCTTATTCCGGTTATAAGTTTCATCGCGCTTGGGGGCAGGTGTCGTTTTTGTCACCATCGAATTTCATGGCTCTACCCCTTTATTGAATTGGCAGCAGTAATCACTTTTTCTTGTATGATCTTATTTGTCGATTCCCATTATTGGCTCGCTTATGGTTTATTTTTTTCAGTTCTTCTTATCAATACACGAACAGACCTGCAAGAAATGGTAATTCCAAGCGCAACAAGCCTTTATCTCGTTCCAATTGGATGGATCTGCGCCTTTACTAAACTCATACCATTAACACCGCTTCAAAGCATTTTCGGCTCATTTGCCGGTTATTTAATTCTTTTCTCAATCGCAAAAATATTTTATTTTATTACCAAAAAAGATGGTCTGGGCGAAGGAGATTTTGATTTGCTCGCACTTGTTGGGGCCTTTACCGGCATTAATGGCGTTTTTGCTTCACTATTTTATGGATCCATTGGTGGCTCAATTATTGGCATCTTTCTCATGATTTTCGGCAATTATTCAAAAAATAGCAAACTGCCATTCGGCCCATTTTTAGCACTGGGAGCATTAGTTCATATTTTCAACCCATTTTTATTAACCAGGCTTCTCATATAATAAATTTAAACAAAAAAACGCACTTTTACAGTCTGATCGCCTATTTCAAATCGTCTTGCACAACCTTAAGGTCTTTTTCGTTATCAATCGCCAATACATCTGATTTACCATCTCCATCAATATCAGCTACCGCAATCGCTACAAAACTATTTTTATCAGCTTTTGCTTGTCCTAAAGCACCCAAGTCCGCTTCCAACGCCCCTTTAAGATAATTAGTCCCTTCCGAACCACCAAATCCATAAGTATAATGAATCTTTCCTTCTGGTCGCCACCCTAATTCTTTTAAATCGTTGGTGTAAGCATTATTTTCCACCCAGTAAGCCTTTTCTGCAGCATACAATGACGCAAGATTAATCTGCGCCTCGGCCCTCTTAGCGCGAGCAACAAAATTAAGATATTTAGGCATCGCAATCAAAGCCAAAAATGCAATTATCGCCACTACAATCATCAATTCAATCAGTGTAAAACCGCGTTCACAAAGCTTATTCACCATTCTCCTTTACAATGTGTAACATATTCTCATTCATACACCATAAAAAATGACTAAGTCAATACTCGCCTCCAGAGCTGGTTTATTTAATGACTGTAATATTGTTTTAAACTTTCTTTTTTATTAATATTTTTTTGACATTTTCCCAATAGATCTATATAATGATTATATACAATATATTGAAAGATTTTTAACAAATTAATTTATTTTTGCATTGATAAAGCATTTGATTTTTATTCAAAATAGTACTATGTAAAAGTTAGTTTAAGTAAGTTAATTGCCAAAAGGTTCAATGGAGACCACGATGCAAATCACAAAACAAAAAGAAAAAAAAGTTGCTTTAACCACAAAGCAACGTACCTATAAAGAAGTTATCGCATTACTCGATAGTATGTGGAATGCCGAGCTTTTAAGTACCAACACTAAAAAAATAACACTCTTAGATAAAGCCCTTGGCACCCCATCTAAAAAAGTAAAGGCTGTCTTTGTTGGTGGTTCAAACGGTAAAAGTTTAACCGTCAATTACGCAACACAACTTTTAATCAATGAAGGATTAAAGGTTGGTAGTTTTTATAGTCCTCATTTTAACACGTACAACGAACGCATTGCACATAATAATGAATCTATCGTTAATACAGCATTCACTGAAGTTGCAAATGAAGTAATTAATGCAGCAGCATCATTAAATACCGATTTTCATGCACAAGAACTCTTAACAATGATGGCGTTAACCTATTTTGCAGAACAAAAAGTTGACGCAGCAGTCCTAGAAATTACTGACAGCAATTTTGATCCTGCTATGATCTGCAATCCAATTATTAGTGGTATTACCCGTATTACCAATTATGGAGAAGAAGCTCAAGCATCAGAAATTCGTCAAATTGTTGAAACGTATCAATCAATCATTAAAAAAGGTTGTTGGGTTATTTCTGCTGATCAAAACAAAGCTAATTTGCAAACACTGCAAGATCTTACTGAAAAAAACAATGGCCATTGGGCAATGCCTATTCGTAAGTTAACGGCACTTAAATATCCCTTTGAGCAATTACATGGTCGCTGCGCTGCTTTAGCTGAACGCATAGCACAAATTTTCGTACAAGAAATAGCTGATCCTAAAAATATTATTTTGAATGAAAGTCTTTTAGCAAAACCTAAAGGACAACGCGGCAGACCAACATTAGAAGCGAAACGTCAGTCCGAACTCAATCCAAAGAAAACTCTTGAACAATTTTGGCAAACAACAACGACAACCATTTCTAACCGATTTGAACTTATTGAAGAAAACAAGCCTACAATATTACTTGATAATGCAAATAATATTGATGCATTCCAAAATTTACTTTTGGGCATTCGCCTCTTAAACTATGAACGTAAATTCAAAGGGCTGGTTATTATTGTCGGCTGCGAAAACAATGATTTACTTAACACTGATTTTTATAAAATTATTCGTTATTTTTTCAAAAAAACGACGGGCCAAATTGTCTTCTGCCCAATTTCACATGACGCACAATCATCAAACAAAGATTGGAATGTTGAACAGATAACCAATGACATTAAAAATGTTAAAGTTAAAGCACGTTCAACAACCTCATTTACACAAGCATTAGATTATGCAAAAAAAATTGTTGACGAAGAAAATGGTTTAATCGCCATTACCGGTTCCCGTGCTCTTATCGCAGAATATTGGAAAAACAAGGGTGCCAAAAAATAATACATGAATATTTTGCCTATTTTTATTGGCATCATTCTTGGAATAATTTACGGGCTTCTCTTGCACAAACAGGTGCAGAGAAGCCCTCGTTCTGCTGGTGCTATTTATGTAAATTCCTTAATTGCAACGATAGCTCGATTAGTACTTTTTGGTATTTTTGCCTACATGATGTTGCGTTACTCGCTGAATCATCTTATACTGATGCTTGTAGCCTTTTTAGGCTCATTCTGGATAGTAATAATCGATAAAGGCAGGTGCATATGCAAGGCCTTGATATCTTTCAAAAAGAGTTTTGGAAACCTCTTGAAGAATTCGGAATAACCAATCCAATCTGGTATATCAATCGTTCAACCATTATTCATACCTGGATTATTTTAGGCATTATTCTTTTAATCATTGTCGCAGCACGCTTAACAATAAAAAAAGAAAAAAATGTATTTGGATTCCTCGTTATCTCTTTCGTCAAATCATTCAAAGGTCTGATCATTCAAAGTCTCGGTTACTTTGATTTCAAGCATTTTGCATTTATTATCTCTTTATTTACCTTTATTTTATTGTGCAATCTTCTCTCACTGGTTCCGTGGTTTGAGGAACCAACAAGTGATTTAAGTACGACACTCGCCCTGGGTATCTCATCTTTTACGTATGTCCAAGCATACAGCATAAAAGTCAACGGTTTTCTCGGTTATTTAAAGGGCTTTTTTGAGCCGTTCTTTTTTCTTCTGCCCTTAAACGTCATCGGACTTTTTGCAACAATCGTTTCAATCTCGTTTCGTCTCTTTGGTAATATTTTCGGTGGCGTTGTTATCTCAAAGTTATATTTACATGCAATTAGCAGCTCGTGGCTTGGTGAAATTTTAGGCATTATAACCGGAGTGAATATCTTATTAATTCTCTTTTTTACACTTTTTGCTGGCTGCATTCAGGCTTTTGTTTTTTCTATGCTATCATTAACGTATCTTTCACTTGCAATCCAAAAAGAGGAATAAGATGATCGACACCGCCTTCTTGCTCCATTATGGCTCACTCGCATTTACCGTAACGCTCAGTGGCTTAGGAGTTTCCATTGGACAAGGACGAATTTCCGTTGCAGCACTCCAAGCAGCTTTTATACAACCGCGTGCACAACAACAAATTTCTAAACTCTCTCTTTTGGCAATGGCTCTTACAGAAACTGCAGCGGTTCTTGGCCTTGTAATAGTAATCTTATTATTTTTCAATACACCTTTATCTCCGGAAAAGTCTCTTTTGATAAGCGTTGCCCAAGCAGGCACCCCATTTGCGATTGGTTTAACTGGTGTCGCCATCAGCATCATCTCTGCTCTCCCGGCAAGGGAAGCTCTTCTCTCGGTTGCACGACAACCATTTTTTGGTGATAAAATAAGTAATCTGATGCTCATAACGATGTCAATTATTCAATCGCCGCTTATTTTTGGTGTTATACTCGTCATGCTTATTCATTTACAAATTAATGATATAACTTCGATAAATGATTCGCTGAGATATTTTAGCGCAACAATGTGTCTCGGTTTAGGATCAGTTGGACCAGCCCTAGGTCAAGGAATCTTTGCCAAAAGTGCCTGCTCATCAGTAGGTATTGATAGAAATGCATATCGATCAATTCTCACATTCTCTTTATTGAGCCAATCAATTATTGAAACACCGATTATTTTTTCATTACTAGCATCATTCATTATGTTAACAGCATCAACACCATCAGATTTAAAAGCTGTTGGCTATATCATGACCGGTATTTCTATGGGACTTTGTAATTTAATGTCTGGGATCAGTTCTGGAAAAGTTTCTGCTGCCGCTTGTAAACAAATTGGCCTTAATCATGCTAACACGGCATCAATCTCACGAACCTCATTACTTGCACAAGGATTAATTGATACATTCGCTATTTATGGTTTAATTGTTGGGATATTACTTATCTTCAGTCCTGTATGAAAAAAAACAAAATCTCAGTTGTCTACATTATCACTAAATTAGAACTGGGCGGAGCACAAAAAGTCTGTCTTAGCCTCCTGGAAGGACTTGAAAAATCCCAAAACAATGTTTTTCTTATTTCAGGAACCGAAGGACCATTAATTCAAAAAGTTGCACATAAAAAAAATGTCATTTTATTTAATAATCTTGTTCGCGAAATTTCTTTAAAATCATGCTACAAAGAATTACGCGCATTTTTTGTGCTTATCAAACAATTACGCATGTTGAAGAAAAAATTTCCCGGCCTCATTGTTCACACACACAGTACAAAGGCAGGACTTTTAGGCCGTTGGGCAGCATTTTTTGCTGGAATAAAAAAAAGGGTTCACACGATTCATGGTTATGGCTTTAATGATCACCAAAACAAATTGGCATGGTTTATCATCTATTTTTTAGAACTTATATCCAGTTTTATTACTACTCATTTCGTCTGCGTCTCTCAAAAAGATGCCACTACGGGTATAAAATTATTCCCTTTCTTTTCAAAAAAATATTCCATTATTCATGCTGCTGTTGACTGGAATAACTTTTATCAACCAGCTCGCGTCATAAAAGAAACATTTCAACCAGCTCATAAAGAAAAGATCATTTCATTCGGCACGATTTCTTGTTTTAAAAAGCAAAAAAATCTCTTTGACCTTTTACAAGCTTTTCACAAAGTTTATGAAAAACATCCCAATACACGCTTAGAAATTATCGGTGATGGTATCTTGCGTTCAGACATCGAACAATGGATTGCACAACATCAGTTAGAACATGCAATTATTCTGCATGGATGGCAGCCAAACATTGTTCCTATTGCGCAACACTGGCATGCGCTGGTCATGACATCATTGTGGGAAGGTCTTCCCTGCACCATTGTTGAAGCACGACTTTTAAAACTTCCCGTTATTTCATACAAAACTGGCGGCATTCCCGAAGTCATAGCGCACGGTGTAAATGGATTACTTTATGAACAAAAAGATTGGCCAGGAATCGCCGATGGAATGATCAAGCTTATAGAACAAGAAAATTTTTATAGACAGTTAAGATATCATACTGATAACCTAGAAACGTTTAAAAATCAAAATATGGTAGAAAAACATGTTGATCTTTATCATCATCTGCAATAAGACTCTTTACTCAATCTCTTTTTCTTATGATAATTGCTGTTGTTAATTTCATAATTTCCTGTATCTTTTCAAAAAAAGTATCCAATAAAAGTCTCCTTATTAAAAATAATTAATACATGATATATTAAAGAAAAAAGGCATTCTATGATTTACGAAAACCTTCTTCAAATTATTGGTAAAACACCCCTTGTAAAAATTCCATTTCAAACACAAGCAACTATAGCTGCAAAACTTGAATATCTCAATCCAGGCGGAAGTCTTAAAGATCGCTCTGCCTTTTATATGATTCAAGAAGCAGAAAAAAAGGGAATCTTAAAACCAGGCGGCACTATTATCGATGCATCATCAGGAAATCACGGTATCGCAGTCGCTATGATTGGTGCGGCTAAAGGTTACAAAGTCATCATTACGGTATGCACCAAAATAAGTAAAGAAAAACTTGCAACTTTAAAAGCATATGGTGCGGAAGTAATTATGTGCCCTGTCGAAGCAGGTCCGAACGATCCTGAAAATAATCGCAATTTAGCCGTTACACTTGCCAAACAAATACCAAACGCATTTATGCCGGATCAATATTTTAACACCGTAAATCGTGACGCACACTATTTGAGCACAGGACCAGAAATTTGGGAACAAACTGAAGGAAAAATTACCCACTTTTTTGTTGTTGCTGGAACTGGCGGCACAAGCAGTGGTGCTGGCCTTTTTTTAAAAGAAAAAAATCCCGATATTAAAATTATTGCAGTAGATTCGAAAAATTCATTTCATGCAACACAAGGCAATCCTCAACCATGCTATGTTGAAGGAATGGGCATTGACTTTGACTCACCTGTCCCCGCATATGATATTTATGATGAAATTGTTGAAATCACTGATGAACAAGCCTTCAATGTCCTGCAACCTCTCGCAAGAAACCATGGTCTGTTAGTAGGCCTCAGCAGTGGTGCAGTTTATTGTGTCGCACAACAATATGCACCTCAATTAAAGAAAAATGAACTAGGTGTTATGATTTTCGGTGACTCAGGTCGCGCATATTTAAGCAAAGGACTTTATGGAGAGGCACTCCCAGACAAGATGATTCAAATGCCTCATAAGAAAGCAAAACAAGAGTTAACTTTTTAGTCGGTTAACAAAGAAATTTTCTTTGCTGATGCCCAATTGCAAAAAGTAAGTTGTTCACCAAATTTCAATATATGAAGCATCTTATGTTGTAATTGATGTTCATATTTTTTCCATGCAGATTTTAAATAATTGATTGGTGTTGAAAATTGATCAGTTCCAAAATAAAAGGTTCCCCAATGCATGGGAATAAATGATTGTGCGCCAAGTTCAAGAAATGCTTTTACCGCAAGATCTGCATTTAAATGTGATTTGCGCATATACCCTAAAGGTTCACATGGTCCAATAGGCATTATTGCAATATCAATAGAGGGAAAAAAATGACGAATGCATGCAAAATGCTTCCAATAGGCAGTATCGCCGGCGAAATAAATAACCTGTCCTTCATATTCAATCATCCAAGACCCCCACAATGACTTATTACGATCATGAAAACGACGCCCTGACCAATGGCACGCTGGTAAAAAAGTAAATTTAAATAAACCGGCATCACAGTAATCCCACCAAAAATATTGCGTCACAAGATCAATTTGATGACGATCAAACCAGGTTTTATCACCATAAGGAACGAGTATCTTCACGTCAGGAAAACGTTTTTTAAGCAATAATAAAGAAGATGCATCCAGGTGATCACGATGATTATGAGAAATAAGAATATAATCAATGGGTGGTAATGCATCAAGAGTAACCGTTGGAGCCAAAACTCTCCTAAAAAGAAAGGTTGCATTTCCAAAAATAGGGTCGGTCAAAATATTAATCCCCCCAATCTGAATTAAAAAGGTAGCATGCCCGATCCAAGTAACATTGCAACGCCCATCTTGCTTAAAGTTCAGTGCCTGAGAAGAGATCCATTCATCTGACTGACTGTTTTTATGGCGCAATCGACGAACAAAAGATCGAATATACATTGCAATAGAAGGCGCAAGAACGAGCTGCCTTCTTTCATAACGACGATGATAAAAACGCCCAAAACGACGAACAGGAAAGATTTTTTGCACAGTTTTTCTCATTATAACTAAAACCCCCACCCAGACTTGCGTCACGGATAGGGGAAATGGAGGTTATCTAAAAAAATTTTTTATACTGTATTAATATGGTATAAAAAAATAAATAAAAAATCAAATTTTTGCTTCCAACACACTTAAAAATTACCCAATTTATGGTAAAAATCTTTGTACATATTTCCCATTTTCTCAATAGAAAAGTTCTCAACTACAGTTTTAATTGCCTGAACCCGTATCATTTGTTTCATTTTTTCATTGCCCAAAACTTTTTTTACCATTTGTATTAAAAGGTGCGGTTTTTCAAGATCAAACAAATACCCGTTGTGATTGTGCACTATAATAGGGTGATAAAGGCTTTTGGAGGCGACAAATGAAGGTACTCCAAAACTCATCGCTTCTAAAAGTGCCATCGAAAGTCCTTCTGCATGTGAAGGCAAGAAAAAAAGGTCAAAAAGTGGATAGTAAAAAGTAGCTTCATCAGCTATAATCGTCACATTATGCTCCAAGCCAAGTCCTTGAACCTTCTCAAGCAACAAGTCATGCAAGGGTCCCGAACCAATAATTATTAATTGTATCGATGAAAACGCGTTCTTCAATTCTTTCAAAATTTTTAGTAAAAATTCTTGATTTTTGATAGGAACTAATCTTCCTACAGTTCCTAAAACAAGCCTCGCTCTTCTCTCGACCTTTTTTTGAGAAGCCCGATCATGCAACCACCTTACATCAATGCCATTATCAATCTGCTCTATTTTATGCGCAGGAACATACAAAGGAGAATCTTTTATGTGCGCTGCAACAATTATGACATAAGTTGCCCAACGCATAGTCAATCGGTCACACAATGAACGAATACGTGAAATGCCTACATTGGTATTACACGGTGAGTGAATAGCACATATAATAGGTTTATGAAGAATACGTGCAACAATACGACTACAAAAATTGGCAAACCATAACAAGGAATGAATAACAAGGGGATTAATTTTTTTTACCAATCGATAAAAACGAATAAAAAAGAGCGGCCCATAGGGAAGATGATAAACAGGAATATCAAGTTCTTTAATCTTTTCAAAAAATGGCCCCCCATGAAAACAGATCACGTGATGCTCAAAATCATCCTTCAAAAAACGAAGTTGTTGGAACAAAAGCTGCTCAGCTCCCCCCATTTGTAAACTTGATGTAATATGCAAAATCCGTTTTTTTGTCATGACTTAAACTCGTAATTATCTTATACTATAAGTATATCAAGGTTCAAAAATAATGAAAAAATTAAAAAAGGGAATCCTCATAGCCATTGAAGGCATTGATGGTTCTGGCAAATCAACCTTTATTAAAGAATTGGCACCACTTCTTGAAAAAGATTTCAATCTTTTACTTACCAAAGAATCCGGTGGAAGCAAACTCGGAAAATATATTCATGACATCGTTCAAAATCAACCGGTTAATGTAACACCTAAAGCAGAGTATCTTCTTTTTGCTGCAGATCGCGCACAACATATCGCAGAAGTTGTTGAACCAGCTCTTAAAAAACATCAATTAGTCATTTCCGATCGCATGGGAGATTCATCAGTTGTTTATCAAGGATTTGCTCGCGGGCTAGGATCATCGATAATTGATACGATCAATCTATGGGCCATGAATAACATACAACCTCATCTTGTTTTTTATATAAAGATAGATCCTGCACAAGCAATTAAACGCTTTCACCATCGTCAACATGAATGCAAAGAGGATTTAACAGTTTTTGAAAAAGAAAAACAATGTTTTATGCAAAAAGTTTCTGAAGGTTATGACATTTGGTTTAAAGATAAAAAAAATGTTTTTATTCTTGATGGCACAAAGCCAGCAAAAGTACTCGCGCAAGAAGCTCAAGTTTATCTCGACCATTGGTTATCGAAAGAAAAACTCTATGAATAACCCTGCGCAGCTATGGATTGGCAATCAACAACTCCTCAAGCAAGAAGTTATTCTCTTTTTGCAAAAACAATTTTGTCCTCGTAGTTGCCACACGTGTATCACATGTAACAAAATACAGGAATTACAACATCACAACCTTATGTGGATTTCACCCGATAAACAATATACGCTTAACCTTCTCGAGCCACTTTTTGAAAAATTATCTTTTGCAAACGCCATGCAAGAATCTTTCTTTTTTATTCTTGAGCGAGCTGATTTATTAACAACCGCTTGCGCAAATAGTCTCTTAAAGTCAGTTGAAGAGCCACCAACTGGCTATAATTTTATTTTTCTCGCTCAACGAACAGATGCCATTTTACCAACCATAAAATCACGCTGCATCACCAAAGTTTTTCATGAAGAAAAACTTGAAACAACTCATGAACCTTTCCTTCAGCACTTTAAAGTCAAAACAGAACCTCTTTCATTTCTCCAAGCATTGGAAACAGCTCAACCAAATGAACAAGAAAGCATTGAACTCATTGATTCACTCCTGCACTATTGGAGCACTCAATATCTCAAAAATCAACAAAAAAAAATAGAACAAATCATCGCCAAGCTTCAGCAGGCAATAAAAAAGCCGCCGATGCCCGGCGGCAGTAAAATTTTTTGGAAAAATGTTTATTTATCGCTGAATTCTCATTTGGGCAAGCAAAATTAAAAAGACAACGATCCAGGTTGGACGAATCCAATAATCTACAATCAAAGCTAAATGAGCAAATTGTGCGGGCATCCCAAAGAAATAAAGATAAATGCCATAAGCACCAATCGCACTTAATGCGAGATAAAAAATGTATTTTTCCCATGTACGTGAAAAAGGAATTGCCGTAGCACGTAAAATGAGAATAAGAAAATGAATGCTCACACAAACCATGGCAGCGAGTAAAATCAAATCTACAATACCATTAATTTGATATGGCGTTGATACCAATTTTAAACGAACCCATAAAACAACCGCCGCACTGGTAACTAAAAAAAGACCTAATAATCGTGTCATTGGATATTTTTCTGTAGAAATTCGTTCAATAATATAAAAAAGCCCAAACATAGTAAGCGACAAGATCGATAAAAGCTCCCAAAAGAAATTATTAAAAAACGTAATAGACATCATAAGCGGCTCCCACTTTTTTTGAAAATTAACTTAAACCCGATTACCACCCTATCTACCGGTGGCGCACGAACTCTCTCCATCTTATAAATAAAAAAAAACTGTTGCAACTCATATCATAAAGAGTACAATTATGACAATCCATAAAATTATATTAAAAGCTAAAGGGAAAAAAAGTGATTTGTATTAATCAAGTACTTAATAATTTCCTTAAACAACAGGGAGATTGGAAGCGCTACTTGATGGCTAATTGGCGCAGCATTATAGGTGCAATAGCAAATCATGCGAGTATCGAAAAAATTGAAGGTGAAACGCTTATCGTAAGCGTTTGTGATTCTACCTGGCTTCAAGAACTTTATCTTCTTTCACCCATCTTACTCAATAAATTAAATCAAGCCCTTGATCAACCTCATCTCAAAAAAATTAGATTTAAAAATAAATTAAACAAACCGGCATTCAACGAAAAAAAATGTTCACAAAAAGAAAAAAACAATCATCCGCCGCATACATTAACACTTCGGGAAAAGTATGCTCTTAAAAATATTCATGATGCTGAGCTCAGCCAAGCATTACAGACTTTTTTGATACGATGCTACGAGGTTAAGCATCTGTGAAAAAAATCTGTTTTGTGGCAGCTAAATCAGGCGGACATATTATTCCATGTTTAACGCTTGCTTCGCAGTACAAAAAGAAACATTCTTCTATCAAAATAACATTTATCAGCGCCTTGAATAAGCTCGATTATCAGCTGACACAAAACCATCCGGCAATTAATAAAAACTTTTATATTAAACTTAATAATGTTCCCTATAAAAAATTTTATAAGCTCCCTCTTTTCTTTTTTCAGCTTTGTTGGGAAACCTTAAAAACTTTTCTTATGTTTATAGGTAACCGCCCAGAAAAAATAGTCAGCACCGGAAGTTACATTGCTATTCCCGTTATATGTGTCGGATTTATACTTCGTATTCCTATTGAACTCTGGGAACTCAATGTTGTTCCAGGAAAAGCAATTAAATTTCTCTCTCGATTAGCAACCAAAATTAATATCTGCTTCAAAGAGACGTTGAATTATTTACCAAACAACAAATGTGAATTAGCTGACTATCCCATCAATTATAATGAACAAGATAAATGCCCCCCGCTTACTTGCCTAGAAAATCTGAATCTTACTCATAACCGAAAGACCATTTTTATCCTTGGAGGCTCTCAAGGATCGCATGAACTTAACGAATCAATAAAGAATCTTTTAAAAAACAATAATGATTTAACCACAAAAATTCAAATCATTCATCAAACAGGGGCTGATAATCCAGAAACAATAAAAAAATGGTATCAAATATATAACATTCCCTCCTATGTTTTTGCATATCAAAATAATTTATCACTCATGTACAATGCCGCAGATCTCATTATTTCACGCGCCGGAGCTGGTGCTTTAGCCGAAATTAAATTTTTTGAAAAAAAAGCCATTATTATCCCCCTCAAAACCAGCTATACGGACCATCAAGTCTCTAATGCATATGCGCTCACCAAACAATTTCCTGATCGTTTTATAACACTCGAAACAACTCATCACGAAAAATTAAGTGTGATATTAAAAAATAATTTAATGTTTTAATAAGATTTTCGATAAAAACTTGCTAAACATAAATAGCAACCGCATGTGAAGCTTTTTTGCTCACTTCTTCACCCGTCTTCCAATTAATAGATTTCAATTGCAAAGAAGGGCTATATTTAAACCGACATGGCTTATTATCTATGCCGCGGTACAAAGAGAGCCAAATAGGAAAAACGGTTGGTACTGGGTAAATATTTTGGCCAAGGGGGTCGTTTCCATCACGTCCAATATACAAAGCAGTGGTATAATGAGGGGTAGCACCCGCAAACCAACACATGCGAGAATCATTCGTTGTCCCCGTTTTAGCAATTACTTCAGGCTTAAAACTTTGCTCATTCATACGCCATAAATAACGGTGCATGCCGATACCCAAAACTTTAGCAACCTTGCCTGTAGAACATGAATCTAAAACACGATCCTTGATCATTTTATGACGATAAATTTTAGTTCCCCATTCATTTTTAATCCATTTTATAAAATAAGGCTCAACATACAGACCATCATTTGCAAAAACATTAAAAGCAGCGACAGCCTCCTTCAATGTAACATCCACACACCCTAAGGCCAATGAAGGGTATGGTGGCAATTCCCCCGAAATATGCATTTTTCGCGCCAATGCAATAACCGATTCTGCCCCTGTTCTTAAAAAAGTTTTAACCGCAATAATATTATTAGAAACAGAAAGAGCACGGGCTAACGTCATCGTTCCTTCAAACGTACGCGTCGTATTTTGTGGACGCCACACATTCCCGCCAAATAAAAATTCGACAGGTTCATCAAGTTCAAGCTCATCAAAAGAACGACCTTGTTGCATCGCAGCAGCATAAACTATTGGTTTAAAAATAGAACCCAACTGACGCCTCGCTTGTAATGCACGGTTCCACTGTGATTTTTGAAAGTTTCTACCACCAATAAGCGCTTTTATTTCACCCGAAGACACGTCTATTGTTAAGAGAGCACCATCAATATCATCACCCAAAGAATCTGCAAGATTTTTAAATTGTGTTGAAAAAATATCTTCAGCTTTTTGTTGAATTTCAGAATTTAATGTTGTTTGAATTTGCAGTCCACCATTATACAAAGAATGCTTGCCAATTACTTCTTCTAAAAACTGTCGGATAGATTCTTTCAAATGCGGCGCAATCTGTTCATTTTTCACCTGTTCACTAATATTAAGCGGCTCTCGTTTGGCATTAGTGCATTCCTCTTGAGAAATAACGCCGATCTCCCTCATCGCATTTAAAACAATATTTCTTCGTTTTAACGTTATTTCAGGATTAATCAGCGGACAAAATCGTGCGGGATATTTCACGATAGCAGCCAATGATGCTGCTTGGGCAATTGATAAATCTTGTGCACTCACATTCCAAAAGCGTTTTGCCGCAGCTTCAATACCATAAATACCACATCCAAAACAGACATGATTTAAATATGTTTCTAAAATCTGTTCTTTTGTAAATTGCCTTTCAACCAACAAAGAAAAAAGCTGTTCTTTTATTTTGCGCTTAAAGGTTTTTTTACAATCAAAAAAGAGTAATTTTACCAATTGCTGGGTAATAGTGCTGGCACCTTGCACAATACGTCGATGATACAAATTTACAAACAGTGATCGCAAAATTGAACGCCACGCAATCCCTGCATGATTAAAAAATTGCCGATCTTCAGCTGCAATAAACGCCATTTGAACATGCATGGAAATCTTATCTAATTCAACCGGCTCACGCCGATCCAATTCAAACCTTCCCCACTCTTTGCCTGTATCATCAAGTAAAATAGACGGCTTTCCTGGATTGTAATTGGCCAAAACTGAAAAATCAACTAAATGATGATGCACAAGAAAAAAAAAAGCACCAAAAAGAGTTACAGAAAAAAGTATCGTCAAAAAAAATAACGTTTTTAAGATTTTCATATTATAAGATTAGCATAATCATGTTTTCAAATACATATAACTCATACGACAAAAAAACATGGTTCGTAAAACTGAAAAACAACTTCCCCCTCTTAAATAAGAAAGAGACGTGATATAAACCAACGTCTCTTTATCTAGATTATTTATGAAATTTTAGCGTTTTTCAGATCTTAAGCCAACCTTAACCAACATTCTATTAACTTTTCTTTTAAGAGGTTTACGTTTGGCATACGTTAAAGAAGCTAATCCAGCAACACACCCAGTTCGCCACCAATTTTCAGTAACTTTGTTACGGGTAACATCTAAAACTGTTTTTGCTGTTGCTTTATAATTAATCTTTTTTAACGCAGGAAGGGGATTGTACCATACAGCATTTAATGAATACGCAACGGAAAACAAAAGCGCTAATGCAACTTTTTTCATAATAAAAACTCCTTAATTTACCAGTTCATTTTCAAGTCTGTACTAAGCTACTTAAATGGTCAAAATTGTCAACCGCCCAAAAATTCTTTACATTCATATTTGTGAATAACCAAAACAAAAAAATAAAAGTCATTTTTAATTCGTTAATTTACCTTGTCTTTGCGTGTATTTTATTTTACAGCGATCTGGCATTTTTTTCTTGCTTCAACAAAGCTTTTCTCCAATTTCTTTTATGTGCATACATTGTACTTGTCTCCAAACAACGCTCAAACCTTCTTATAATTATCACGATTATTTTATTGAGCCTTGAATCAATTGTCTTTTTTGGACAAATCGAATATCTCTTGTTTTTTGCCTTATTAGCGTATATAAGCGTTAAACTTTTTAAAGAATTAATTCAAATATCAATCGCTGTTCCACTGGTCGCCCTTAACATTAATCTTGTTGTTCAAAAGCTTTTTTCTATCATCTACCTTCATCAGACTTACCATGATTTTCTCTATACAATTGGACATTTTTTCATCAATATGTTATTTTTAACGATATACTGGATCTTTGAAAATAATGGTAAATAAGGCAATCGCTTGGCCTCGCCAAGAGGAAAGTCCGGACTCATAACGAAGGAGATACCATACGAGATGAATCAAGTATGGGGAATGTAAGTTCACGGAAAGTGCCACAGAAAATAACCGCCTTATAAAATTTTGTAAGGCAAGGGTGAAAATGTGCGGTAAGAGCGCACGGATAATGTCAGCGATGATATTATGGGGTAAACCCTATCTCGAGCAAGGCAAAATAGGTGCAAACGATTCTTCGTTTCGGTTTAATGCACGGGTATGCCGCAAAGATATATGATTGCCGTTTTATATGAATATATAAAAAACAGAATCCGGCTTATTGTTTGCCATTATTTTCCTCCTCTAAGGCATGCCTAGATGAAATTAAAAGAAAAAATAAAACTCTTTCATCATTTTTCTTGGTTATTACCATTTATGAGCTTTTTCATTGGCTACTTTATTGCCGAATTATTTTTTGGATCAAAGCCCATCACGGTGCCAAAACTTGTCGGCACATCAATTACTCAGGGAATCCGCCAATTATCTACTCAAAAATTAAATATCCGCATCGTTGCTGAAAAAGAAGATCCCGATCTCCCTGAAGGAACGATCATCAGTCAAAAACCATCCCCCAATCAATCTATTAAAGCACAACAAGCTATATTCATTGTCATTTCTAAAAAACCACACCACAAAAAAACCCCTCATCTGCTCAATAAAACTTTTGAGCAAGCAAAAAACGAACTTATTAAACAAGGAATAAAATACAAAGAATTTAGCATTGATTCGCATGCGCCAAAAAATATGATTATTGCTCAATATCCAGCACCCGAAGAACCGATCAATGGTCCAATTTGTCTTTACAAAGCAGTATCGCCAGAACAAAAATTTATTTTTCCAATATTAAAAAATCGACCATTAGAAGAGGTCAAAGAATTTCTTGAACGCTTTAATATTACACCGACCATCACATATAAAAATCAAAAAGCTACTCAGTCAGCTAACATCACAGAACAACGTCCATTGCCAGGAACATTAATATCACTTAAACATCCTCCGCATGTACAGCTACATCTGTAAGCTGCGTAGGCGAAAAATTTTCGAAAACAACCGCATATAACGTAGAAAATAAAGGCAACGTAAGCTGATATTTTTCTATTAATTGCTTGACCGTTTTCACCGTATTTAAACCTTCGGGTATAAAACCAGTCTCTTGCAAAACAGACTCCAATTTTTGTCCACTGCCAAGCCGTTTTCCAACAAAAAAATTTCTACTATAATGCCCACTCACTGTCAAAAAGAGGTCACCAATTCCAGCCAGATCTTGTAATGTTTTATGTTTTGCACCCAAAGCTTCCGCCAAGGCGGTCATTTCCTGCCATGCACGCGTAAATAATAATGCGTGGGTATTGTCATCATTTTGCATCCCCGTAGAGATACCAAGCAAAATGGCAACAACATTTTTTAAAGCGCCCCCCAGCTCAATACCTAAAACATCATCATTAATAAAAGGCCTAAACCACGCATTTCGAACTAAAAGAGCAAGGTCTTCGGCTATTATGGAATCGGATGCGGCAATATTAACTCCTGTTGTACAACGATCCATGACCCCATGCGCAAAACTTGGCCCACCTAAAACAGCAACATTTATTTGAGAAGATAAGACATGGGCTAATATCTGTGAAGGAAGCATCAGGGTATCATTTTCAATTCCCTTTGAAAGAACAACCCAGCGCTGATTCCGACGATAATAAGGTTTGCATTGCGTTACAATATCTCTAAAAAATTTGATTGGTGTTGAAATAAATATCCATTCATTAAACATCACGTCTTTTAAATCAGTATAGGCAATAATACGTGGCGAAAGAACAAAATCTGGCATATAATGGCTATTTTTATGTTCTTGATTGATTCCTTGTGCCACAACTTTATCATAACACCAGAGATGAACTTGATAGCCATTTTCCGCTAATAAAGAAGCAATTGCCGTTCCCCACGCTCCTTCACCAATAACACCAATGCTCTTCACTATTTTTCCTTTATTCTTTGTTTCAAAATTAGCAAAAGCCATCTGATAAAAACTATAAAAAACCAAAAAAGATAATGCGACTTTAAAGCTGTTCATGAAACTCCTTTTAAATTATAAATAAGTTGTATTAGGCGCCAAAATTGCGCTGAATATTCTTATAATTCTCCATAATTGAATCAAGTTCTTCAATCGTAAATGCGGGCCAAAATGTATCACTGAAGAACAATTCACTGTAAGCTGACTGAAAAGATAAAAAATTGCTCAATCTTTTAACACCACCTGTCCTAATAACTATTTCGGGAGGCGGGCAATCACCAGTCCATAAATGTGTGCGAAATAAATCAACCGTAATCTCATCTCTTTTCACAATTCCCTGTTCAACATCAACTAAAATATTTTTACATGCAGCAACAATCTCTTGTTGTCCGCCATAACAAAAGAGAAAATTTACGACAATCTTTTTTTGATCAGCAGTTTTTCTTTCAAGCTCTTCACAAACCTCTTTAATATGCGGAGGAAACAGAGAACGATCTCCGAGAAATCTCACACGAATGCCTCCCTCTAAAGCTTTTGATAATTTATCTTTTGCTTGCTCAGCAATTAAATTAAATAAAAAGCTTTTTTCTTCAACAGAACGTTTAAAATTTTCCAGAGAAAATGTATAAAGTGATAAATATTTGATACCTTTTTCGAGACAATATTTAATGACCTGTTCAACAGTCTTAACCCCTTCACGATGCCCCATTACTGATGGCAACCCATACTTTCGTGCCCAACGACGATTACCATCCATAATGCATGCTAAATGTGCAATCATGTAAATTTCCCCGGGAAAAAGCGGATTTTTCCCTTAGGATAAAGAAAAAAACGTAATAAGTAAACTTAAAAAATGGTTACAAAACCATTAAACTTTTCTAACGCAACGTCCTTTGATAGTGCATTGTTTCTTTAAATGTCTCTTCTTTTCTACCAGCAGCCCGCTTAACAAGCGCTTGATTCATCAGCTGATTAATCTCTTTTTCCAATCCTGGAAACTCTTCTGGATGGCGTCGCGCAAACATATGAAATACTTTGAGTAATTCAATACTTCTTGATTTTTTTAGAACAATCCCTTTTAATGCTTTTTTAATGTCTGCATCAACGAATTTTATTAATTCTTCAGGATTGGGCGACTCATTAATTCTTTTGCTCATTGCATTAAGCAATAATCTTATTATCCCAAAATTTCCGTTTTCCAGCGCGCACTTTAATGCTGTATCTCGAAGCCTAGTTCTATTATTTACTTCTACCCCATTCTTAATGAGCAACTTTACCAACGGGAGATTGTTTTTTTGCACAGCAAAGATCAGAGCCGTATAACCCAATTTGTCCTTTGCATTGACATCTGCGCCATTATCAATGAGTAACACTGCAATTTCATTGTGCCCCCACATTACAGCAAACATTAAAGGAGTATTTCCGTTTTTGTCAGGAAGATCAACATTGGCACCATGATCAAGAAGTAATTTTATGATGTTAATGTCAGGATTTTTTGTTACTATTGCTTCACTTAAAGCTGGCGTGTATAGTGTACCGACGATTTCAAGAGCATTGACATCAGCACCATGATCAAGAAGTAAACGAACCATATCAATATTTTTTCTATGTATCGCCATGATAAGCACAGGAAAACGTAATTCTTCAGTACCCTCAACAGTATTAGCATTGACACCCTGATCAAGAAGCTTCCGTGCATTAAAAACATTATTTTGCGCAACCGCTTTAATTAGAAGGTCTGAGGGTTTCATTGAAAAAAGGACACTCGGACCAAAAACCAGAAACGAAATTAAAGATAACTTTTTCATAAAATCCTCCATTAAACTTTTCTAACGCAACGTCCTTTGATGTTTCATTATACTTGCAAATGTTTCTTCTTTTCTTTCACCTTGAAGAACAAGCGCTCTATTCATCAGCTCGTTAATCTCTTTTTCCCATCCTGGAAAATCATCAGAATGACGTCGAGCAAAATCATGAAATATTTTGAATAAATCAATATTTTTGGATCCAGCGATCTCTTCTAACGTTGCGCCATGATCAAGAAGTAATTTTGCTATTTCAGCATTATCTTTCAAAACAGCAAGTATTAAAGCGGTTATGGGCGTATCATGGTTAAACCAGTCGAATATTTTAGGATCAGCTCCATTATCGAGGAGAAACCGTATAATATCAGGATTATTATGAACAACTGCGGTCATTAGAGCTGTTGATAAGGGTTCCTCATCAAGCATCTTCTTTAATTCTTCCAACGTATCTATCCCGACAATATAAGTCATTACAGGAACAAAAGCATTAACCTCTGCATGATTTTCAGCCAAAAGTTTTACCATGTCTAGATCGTCATTTAGAATAGCAAACTGTAAAGCTGTTTCACCAAATTCACCTGAAGCATTAACATTTGCCCCTTTTTCAATTATAAAACGAACGAGATCTAAATTTCCCGCAGAAACAGCAATCGCCAAAGGGGTTATCCTACGAAAGCCCACACTATTAACATCTGCACCATGTCGAACCAGAAATTTAGCCATATCAGTAAGTTGTAACAGAAGTGCCACGTTTAAAGGAGTTCCACCAATAACAACAGGACCGCTTATGGATCCATTAATATCGGCCCCAGCTTTAAGCAGTTTTTCTACTTCTGCAAAATCATTTCTAACGACTGCAGAAAAAAGTTTTTCATTTACATCATGAGTCGGATAAGTCGACCATATTTCCTGATATCTCTCAATCGAACCTTGATCCATTCCTCTGAGCGACAACGAAACTGACATTAAACTCAACAAAAACATTTTACAAATTTTCATCACAAATCCTCCATTTAATTCAATTATAGATTAATTCAAGAAGGGTTATCAACATTTTTATTGTTACTTTTTCTTAACACTTAAGGACCCCCCTTTTTTTCAATAATTCTTTTAACGAAAAGTTCTGCGATACTCAACGGCTTCTTTAAAGGCACGTTCACCTTGAGGATCACGAGCACTTTGATGACCCACAGCTAATCCCATGAGCCGATCAACTTCTTTTTCCAATCCTGGAAACTCTTCTGGATGGCGTCGCGCAAACATATGAAATGATTTAAGAATTTCGATACTCCGCAAATCTTCAAGATAAATGCTATCTAAAGCATCTTGAATGTGTTGATTTAATACCTCATAAAGCATTCCTATAGTGTCGATTCCCGTAAAATCAATGTTTTTTATGCTTTCTTTTACTTCTTCATTAATAACATGATCCGCTTCAAAATAAGCAGCTGCATTCAATATTCTGCTCATTTGGTTAAGAAGCAACTGAAACACTTCCCCAGTATGAACACTATTCAAAGCCGTTTTACCAAAAAATGAAACTGAATTAAGATAAGCACCCTTTTCAAGGAGTAACTTTACCTTATCTAACTTTCCTTCTTCAATAGCATGCATTAAAACAGTCCACCCAAAAGAATCAATTGCATTCACATCTGCACCTGCACGAAGAAAACTATCAACTACGCTTACTGTTGCAAATCTAATTGATTCAAAAAGCATTTGATCTACAAAACGTTGAGGCGCCACTCTTCTCAAAACAAATACAAGCGCTTCATCAGTCACTCTGCGAAATCTCTTCATTGGGTAAAGCGAAGCTGATCCACAAATCATCAACACAAAAATAAACTTTTTCATTAATTTCATTTTTTCCTCCAATAATATTATCTTTCAATATCCATTTGATCATTACCTGCTAAAACAACACCTGTTTCATAGCACTGGAGCAGTTCTATTATTTCACTATCACCACCTCGACGTGCAATTTCTAATGCAGTTGTACCATCAGCAGCAACAGCAGAAACATCTGCCCCACGCTCAAGAAGCAAGCGCACAAAATCAATTTTTCTATCTTGAACAGCCCACATCAACACAGTTCGACCAGAACCAACTGCATTAACATCTGCTTCATGGTCTAAAAGCAATTTCATCATTTCAATATTTCCTGAATCTAAAGAACTCATTAGTGCAGTCCAACCGGTAGAATCTGAAATATCGACAGCCGCTCCTTTACGTATCAATAGGCGAGCCATTTCACTATGGCCAATTTTTGCCGCTCTCATTAACGGCGTTTCAAAAAAACGGGATGAATGAGAATCATTAATATCCACGCCATTATCTATAAGCCATTGAACTATATCGGCATAACCTTTCTCAGCTGCTCTCATTAACGGTGTAATACCATCACGATTAGGAAGGTTAAGAGGTGCCTTCCCCATACCAATCAACTCTGCAATAATATCAATATTACCAGACTCAACAGCGATCATTAAGGCAGATTGGCCTAAGTTATTAATCTGATTAACATCCGCCTTACGCTCCAAAAGCAGACTGACAATATCACGATTCTTATTTTGTACCGCATACATCAATGCGGTCATTCCTTGGCTGTCCTGCGCATTAATATGTATATCTTTCCGCCCCAGGAGCACCATTGCCAACTTGCTATTACCATTTTGTGCAACAAACATTAAGGCTGTTTTTCGATCAATAGTAGCAGCATTAACTTCTGCACCTCTACTCAGAAGCTCACACACAATCCCCACATTGCTCTTTTTGCGTAAAACTGCTAATAATAATGCCGGGCGCCCAAAACGATTCAGTGCGTTAACATTTGCACCCTCTTCAAGGCATTTAGAAACATCTCTTATGGTTCCTGATTCAACAGCTTTTATATATTTAAAATTTAAATGACGAAACTCTTCTAATTTAGAAGCATCAGGCCTTCCAAGAGGTAAAGCCTTACGCCTCGGTACTGAATGCATCCCCAAAACTGGCGACGAAATTAGCAAAAAAATCAAAAAAAATAACACTTTGTTCATCTTACAACCTTTCTTTCTTTATTATAATTCTATTTTTTATTATAGACTAAAATTACAAATTGTCAATTAACGCCAGGTGAAATCAATAAAAAAGGGGCTCGAATGCCCCCCCTTTTTTAAACAATTTCTTTTTAACGAGAAGCTCTGAGACATTCAACAGCTTCTTTTCTAAAGGCACGTTCACCGCGGCGAGCAATGGCTAAACCAACTTCTTTTTCCAGGACTGGAAACTGATCATGATAGCGTCGAGCGAAGGCGTGAAATATTCTCAAAATACTGTTCGCCCTTCTTGGATCCATATATTTTAATGCTCTCTCAATACATGCATCAAAAAACTCTTTTAACTCAGGATTAGGTGCCTTTTTAAGAATTTCTCCCATCCGATTCAAAATTAATGACACTGAACTATCTCTTCCATGCGAAAGAGCAACTCTATCGATAGACGAAAAGCCAATGATAAGAGGACTTGCCAAAAAAGATCCAACAGCAATATCTAAAGCAGTTTCATCCCTATCATTCATAAGATTAATATCTGCTCCTTCAGAAAGAAGCAAGCGAACGAGGTGAGAATGTCCCATTTCAACAGCAAGCATTAATGACGTCCATCCCAAATCATTAGCTAGATTAATGCGAGCGCCCTTATCAAGCAATAATCTTACTATTTTTTTATGACCCCCGATTACTGCTTCCATTAAAGGGGTATTTCGAAACCCAACAGCATTAACGTTTGGTCGACCCGAATGACCAAGAAGCAATTCCAAAATTTTAATATTTCCCATTCGAGCTGCAAACGCCAATGCAGCAGCATTAATAATCGCCCCCTTTTCAAGCAAAACTTCTACCATGTCGATTTGATCACGACCAATTACAATGATAAAAGGGGTAATGCCCCCTTTATCAGCAACATTAACCTTTGCCCCATTTGCAATGAGCATTTTTACTATTTCAATATCACCAAGCTGCAACGCCCTCATTAAAGGAGTCGTACCATTTTTATCAACTAAATTAATGTTCGCCTTATGCTTAAGCAATGTTTTTATTATTTCAATATTACCAAGTTGAGCTGCCCTTATTAATGGGGTCTCTTTATAAAAACCACCAGGCAAATTAACATTTGCACCATTTCCAATAAGAAAATTAACCATCTCCAAATCACCTGAATCAATCGCCAAAAGCAACGCAGTTTGACCACCCTCAGAAACAGTAATGTTAATATCTATCCCTTCTTCAAGAAGACGCTCGACGGTACCAAAATTATGTGTCGACGCCGCAACTAAAAACTCTTCATTTAAAACACGCTGCTCACGCTCACTTAAAACTCTTCTTGCATAAAAAGAACTGAAAACAAAAATCATCAAAGTAAAAATACTTAATCGACAAAAGTTCATCATTCGACCTCCATTTAATTCAATTATAAATTAACGGCTGTCGAGTTGTAAAGATTTTTATTGCCATTTTTTCTCAAAATTCTTTATTTTCTTATCTCTTTCACCTGTTCTCTAAAAGCACGTGGTCTTTGGTGAATTTTTTTCACTCTCTCAATTTCTGTTTCTAACCCCGGCAATTGTTTATGATAACGTTTGGCAAAATCCTGAAAAATTTCGATCAACCATGAACTTCGCGGTTCATTTTTCCAATTAATTTTCCCAACCGCATTCACAATCATCGCCACAAAACCTTCGTTGATTGCAGGATTTTTATCAAGAATTCGCCCCATATGATCAAGAAGCATTTCTAATATAGCTTTACCCCCGCCTATGTTCGCGTTATCAACAGCCCTCATTAAAGCTGATATTCCATCCTTATCAACTCTATTAATATCAATCCTCTCCTGAGAAAGAAGCAATGCTACTATCTCTGGACGATCTCTAAAAATAGCGAGCATTAAAGGTGTCTGCCCATAAGAATCAACTGCGTTAACATTTGTACGACGGTTAAGAAGCAATCTTACAAACGCTAAACGAGTTTTATCAGCAGTATCCTTTGTCCCTGGAAAATCCCTTTCATCAATAACATGCATCAAAGCATTCATTTTTTCACTATCAGCCCAATCAACAACATCTGTCCCTGCATCTTTAAGAGCATTTGTTATGTCTTCCCACGTTCCACGCTTAGCAGCCCTTAAAAGCGCTTTACCCTTTTTTTGTATTTCGTCTTTTCGCTGTTGTGCCTCTTTGAAAATACTTTGAGATTCATCCATGGCGCACATCGGCAACCACAAAAATGACAATAAAAATATTACGTTACATACTTTCATATTACATCTTTCGCTATTTAAAAAATTAACCCAAACAAATCACTTTTACCCCTTTGCTTAATTCAATTATAAATTAAACCGCCGGAGATAGTAAAGGTTTTAAAATTTTTAATTCACCAGGAAAATGAAGCTTGCAGGGAAGTCGATCGACAAATCAATGGTTTTTTGCTATGCTTTAGAAACAATTAAAATTTAATCGTTTGCAGAAATAATTCCTCGAAGCTTGCTTCGCAATCATTATATTCGCTCATATCCTTCGACAAGCTCAGGATGAGCGCAGCCTTTAGTGCTGAGCGCAGACGAAGCATCAGAATGGGCGCAGCCTTTAGTGCTGAGCGCAGACGAAGCATCAGGATGAGCGCGCTCGTGGTGACCCTTCGACTTTGCTCAGGATGTAGCAAGTCGAACCATACGAGCGTTATACCTCGTAGCTTGCTGCTAGATTCTTAATTGGAGGTAAAAAAAAGATGCATAAGAAGCTTTCTCTCTTATTATTTCTCTTGATTGGACCACAACCCAATAATGGCAATTGGAAACTTTTTGCCGGTACAGCCATTGCAGCTTCAGCAATAACAGGTCTTACCTGGCATCACTTCAAAAGCAAAAAAGATACACGCACCATATATAACGAAGATCAATTACAAAAATTTTCAAACGACCTCAATGCAGGCAAAAAAATTGCTTTAGTTTCTGATCTCCATGAAGTAGTTTTAAAAAGACTTTCGGGTGATTTGCAACGAGCTCGCAATTTAACATTTCCAGAATTTACCAAGTTTTTAGGTGGCATTTTCCAATTCGGTCCATGTTATCTTTCTTATAAAGCATTTGGTTCCACACACCCTGCAATCGAAAATTTTGTACTCACCGGCATATCAGATAAAACACATAAAGAGCATGTCCTCCAACTCATTTGCCCATTTGAACTCGATGAAGACATGCACGACCTGTATAAAAATCATCTTCCATTTCCTAAATTCGCCTGTTCAAATAGTGGAGAAGAATCTTATAATTGGCTCAATGATAAATCTAATGGAAAACTCGATGAATTGTTTTTAGATAAACAGATCGCAACACAAAAGAACGGTTTTTTGCAAAAAGATCGCGAAGAAACTTTTGATGAACTACTCAAAAAGATGCAAGCTGCAGGGGTCAATCCAAAAGCCATTCTTATGGTTGATGATAAGGCGAAAAATATAAAAAAATGTGCTGAAACATTTAAAAAACATGGCATTACCGTATATGGCTATATATTTAAAACAACCGATGAATTTAAAGCCGATATGAAAAAGCATGGCATCTCTTCATAAATAAAATTTTAAGCGTACAATTTAAGGGAAGCTAACCACTTCCCTTTTCTTTTCAATCAAAAGATATTCTAAAAATTTGGAACGTGCTAAAATCTAATAAAACATATAAAAAATGGGGTAAACTTATGAGCCCACATACCAAACAATTTATCATTCATAACGACAAATCATCAGAAATTGTAGCGGAAAGCGATTTTGATAATCCACCGCAGCTCACCACTGATAAAAATCATCTTACACTTGTCTTTGACTTACATGGTGTGATTTTTCGCATGTCACCATATCTCATTATCAAGCATGCTTTGAAATGTCCACATAAATTGAGTATGTTAAAATTACTTTTTAATTTCAGATTTATTAAAGATCTTTTGCATGCTCTTGCATATAAAAAAGTAATAGAAGAAGCTATCTATCTCCTTGCTGAAAAATACACTGACTTTGCTCACATTAAAGAGACGGCCATCGCCATTGCCAATGCGCAAAAACCAACAACTCACATGGAAACAATACTGAAAGCATTGCGAAAAAACCAGTATCAACTTATCGCTTTTTCCAATATTGGCGATACATCAATACAGATGCTTTCAACTCAATACCCAAAAATTTTCAACCTTTTTGACACAATTATTCACAGCAATAAAAGTGACGGTTACATTGCCAAGCCTTCACCAGAATCATTTAAAAAATTATTAAAATATACCGGACACAAAAACATTATATTTATTGACGATACAGAAAAAAATATTCAACAAGCCGATCAACATGGCCTTCAAAGCATTTTTTTCATTAACAGCTTTATTTTAGAACAAACACTTCATCAAATTGGCATCATTTAAAATCAACTATTGCAAAAAAGAGCGTACTCCTTTAATTTTTGAACAAAAACAAATAAAGGAGTCACACGATGAAAAAATTTTTTATTGTTTTACTTATTATTTTTGCAAATATACCAAAAACACCTTTTGATGATAATGAATTTATTAAATTATTTCATGAACTCTCACGAGAAGGTCAAAAATCGATAAAAACAATTTTATTTGAAGCATGCGCATTTGGAAAAATAAAACAAGATAGTAAAAAATCACTCGCAAAAGAGGTCATTCATACTGCTTTTCAGCTCTGGCAAGAAGTAACAACCTATACAAAAATAAAAATACAATATAAAGAAAAACAAACATCAATAGAACAACTCGAAAAGGCAAAAGAGACTTATCAACGAACATTTAATGAATTACAAAAAATACTTGTTCCACAATCACGCCATTTCTTCGAATCATCCAATATCATCAAAACCATCAAAAGCATCTATTATCTCCACCCCAACAATAATCAAATCCCCAAAAATAATCTTGCTTGGTTATCAAAAATTAAAAATTTGTATAATCAAATCTTATGTAAAATAAAAAATTTCTTTAGAAAACCAAGCGAACATGAAGAATTAAAAGAACAAGATGAAAGAGAGCAAGCACTCGAACTCATCACACATGCAATTAAAACAGCACAAACATGGAGCGAAGAAGAACCGCGTGATTCTTACAAAAAAAGTCCATTCTGTATTTTAAATGATAATCTCAATTAATCAGATACATTAACAAAAATTTCTTTCGTGTTAAAATAAGTTAAATACAAAAGGTCTATTATGAATATATCCATTTTTTTAGGAGCTTTTAGCATACTCATTCTCATTTATTTTTTTATCGGTTTTTATGCTTCTAAAAAAGTACACAATACAACTGATTACTTTTTGGCTGGAAAAAATCTCGGATTTTTCGCCGTAACATTTACCCTTATTGCCACACAACTTGGTGGCGGATTCTTCATTGGCATGAGTGAAGATGCTTACACAATGGGTTACTTTGGCATATTTTACGCACTCAGTATGACTATTGGATTTCTCTTATTAAGTTGTGGCTTTGCCTCAAAAATGCAATCACTCGGCGTTTCTACAACTGCAGAAATTTTTCAGACTCATTACAAAAGTATCTCTTTAAAAAAGGTTGCCTCACTTCTTTCTATCGTAACGATGGGGGGTATCCTTATTGGACAAATCGTCGCGTCAAAAGAACTCTTTAAATTTGCCCTTGGAAATAGTCTCGCCATGCAACTTTTCTTTATCTTTTTTTGGATTTTTATTATTGCATATACAATTGCTGGTGGTTTAAAGGCGGTTGTCATCGCTGATGCATTTCAAGTCGCCATTATTCTTTTATTTAGCTGGGGAGTTTTCATCTATTCCCTCTTGACTACCGATAGTAGTTGGTTTTTACAAAATGGTTTGGAAACACAAAGAGCATTATTTTCAGTTTCTTACAATGATCTTTTAGTACTTTTGCCAACATTAATTATGCCTGCCTTATTTTCACTTATTGAACAAGATTTAGCGCAACGATTTTTTGCCGCAAAAAGCAAACGAACGGCAACCTTTTCTGCATTTGCCGCCGGCGTAACTTTAATTGCCTGTGCTTTAATTCCCGTATATTTTGGCATGATGACCAAAGTTAAAGGTTTACCCTTGATAAAAGGTGCAACACCACTCTTATATTCTATCGCCGCCGTTACCAATAATGTTGTTGCCGCATTAATTTTTTGTGCATTAATTGCTGCCATCACTTCAACAGCAGATTCTTTGCTCTGTGCAATCAGCTCAAATGTTGCGCAAGATTTTAATTTCTCTTGGATTAAAATCAAAAGCAAACTCTATCTTTCACAATTAGTAACATGCATCATGGGCATCATTGCCTTCACGCTTTCTTACCTATTCAATCAAAATGTCATTAAGATTCTGGAAGAAAGTTATACCATTTCAGTAAGTGCTCTTTTTGTCCCACTTGTTTTTGCGTATTTTAAAAAAGATCTCAGAAAGAAAGCGGCATATTTATCAGTAATTTTTGGATTTAGCACATTTCTTTACTTTAAAATTTACCCTATGATTGGATCGAGCATCATCATATTACTATTCTCATTAGCCGGCTATCTGATCGGAATGAAAATCGATAAAAAATCTATATGATCTTATAACCATCACATGCACAAGAATTACAGATAAAACTAAATGCTGTTTGTACATCATCAGCAATAATAAAAAATTCTTTTACATGTGGATGAATAAAGCCCCGCTGCAAACCATCATCAACCCAAACTTCAAGCTTTTTCCAATATTCTTTTCCATATAAAACAATAGGATTACCTTTCAGCTTTCCCGTATCCATTAATGTTAAAATTTCTGCAAGCTCATCGTACGTACCAACACCACCCGGAAAAATAATATACGCTGAAGAAAAATGAATCATCAGCCACTTACGCATTACAAAATCTTTAATACGCACAAATGAACTATATATTAAAGGAGTCGCCCCTTCCTCTAATCCTGAAACACTAATTCCCAAGTTGTTAATCATCGACTTACCATCTTTTCGAATTTTTTGCGCTCCAATTGCGGCTGCCTCCATAATGCCTCCACCACCACCAGTGATAATTGAAATATCATGTTGCACAAGTATTGAAGCCAGTGCCTCAGCTGCTTTTGCATACGGATCATCTAATTTTAATTTAGCACCACCAAAAAAAGTAACGCGCGGCGGCCGCAAACGAAACACATGCCAAAGACCCGCAATAATCGAAAAACTATCAATAATCCAAATAAGGGTATAAAAAAATGTATTCCCAATGCGTTTGAGCAAAAAAAACATAATTCTCCTTTATAATCGAACAAATTTCAAGCGCAAAGCATTAATAACAACACTGATACTCGAAAGGGCCATTGCTGCACCTGCAAGTACGGGACTAATCATTATATGAAACCATGGATAAAAAATACCCGTCGCAACAGGAATCAATATAATATTGTAACTAAATGCCCAAAATAAATTTTGATAAATATTTGCAATAGTAGCTGATGATAATTTATATAATTGAGAAATTAAAGCTAAATTATCTCCCAACAACACAACATCAGCCGATTCAATAGCAACATCAGTTCCTTCCCCCATCGCAATACCAATATCCGCTTCTACCAGTGCGGGAGCATCATTGATTCCGTCACCAACCATCGCCACTAAATTACCTGCCTCTTTAAATTGTTTCACAATATCTTGTTTTTCCTCTGGCAAAACTTTTGCAAATACTTTTTTAATACCAAGCTGTTGCGCAACATAATGAGCATTTATTTCATTATCTCCCGTAATCATAATTGGCTGAATATTTTTTTGTTTAAGAAAATCAATGAGCTCTTTTGCATCTGATTGAATCGTATCCTGAATTCCAAAAACACCCACCGCAGTACCATTTAAAGCAACAAAGGATATCGCCAATTTATCTTTTGAGAATTCTTCCATTTTTTGCTTAATATCGGGTGGCACTATAATATGAGCTTCTTCTAAAAATACATACGATCCCAATCTTACCTTAATCTCATTTACGGTTGCAGTAGCGCCACGTCCAACAAAGGCAACAAAATCTTTGACAGGAAGGTCGTGCAGATTTTTTTCTTTTATCTTTTGAACAATAGCATGCGCAACCGGATGACTCGACGATTTTTCAATAGAATAAATAAGCGAGCAAATATATTGTAAAGCTGAATCAAATTCTTTATTCTGCAAAAGGGGCAATTTGTCCAATTCGCGTGTAAAATAAACTTCTTTCACCGCCCGCTTTGCTTTTGTTAAGGTTCCTGTTTTATCAAAAACCATAACATTAATCTTTTTCATCAATTCCAAAACCGTTGCATTACGAATTAAAATACCACTCAATGCGGCACGATTAATCCCAACCATAATTGATGTTGGTGTTGCTAAACCAAGAGCACATGGACATGCGATAATCAAAACAGCCACCATATTAACGATGGCAAAAACAATCCGAGGTTCAAGACCAACAAATAACCAGACCACAAAAGTAACGATGGCAACACAAATAACAATCGGTACAAAGATTGCGGAAATTTTATGCACAATTCGTTGCACAGGAATCTGTGAACTTTGAGCTTCTTCAACAAGACGAATAATCTTAGCTAAGGTTGTAGTTTCCCCCACCTGCAATGCACGCATAATAAAAGAGCCAGTTAAATTTACTGTTCCACCAATAACCTTACTTCCAACTTTTTTTGCGACCGATTCACTCTCACCCGTTATCATGCTTTCATCAACAGATGATTCGCCTTCTATGATCTCTCCATCAGCAGGAATCCTCTGCCCCGTTTTAACAAGTAAAATATCATCAAAATGAACATGATCAATTGGAATTTCTTGCCACTCAACGCCATCGCCAACTTTCACCTGCTTGGTGGCAATATCAGGACGCAATTTAAGCAGTGATTCAATCGCACCAGACATATTTTTACGTGCACGAGCTTCTAAATAATAACCGAGTAAAATAAAGGCAATAATCGTAACAGCGCTATCAAAATAATAATGAAGAGGAATTCCTATTGATTCAAAAAAGGTAGGAAACAGTACCAGTGCAGTAGAATAACCATATGCGACCGATGTACCTAATGCAATTAATGTGTACATTCCCAGAGAACGATTTTTGAGATCCAACCAAAATTGCTTATAAAAAACATATCCAACGCCAAACTGAACAATTGAAGCTAATACTAATTGAACCCATCGATTTGCAATAAAGGGAATATCAACAAACATGGGTAAACTAAGCAACACCGTAATAATTAAACTCACAATTACTTGAATTTTCAAACGAAGCAAACCATCGTCTTCATGGACCATATGTTCATGTTTATGCCCCTCTTCTTGCGCGTGATATCCCATTTTTTTCACTGTTGCAATGATATCATCTGCAGAAATTTTTTGATCATCATATAATACAACAAGAGATTCCGTTGTAAAATTCACTCCTACTTTCTCAAAACCAGATAATTTTTTGAGTTCTTTCTCAATTGATTCAACACAACTAGGACAATGCATTCCATGCAATCGAAAACGTGATTGTTTCATCATAAAAACCTTCTTTAAACTCATTGCCATCATAAGAAAAAAACAGTAATAAAGAAAATATATTTATTGATAACTCAGAAATGATTATGAAAGAATAAGCAAAGAGAAGGAGTAACAATGAAGCCTCTGTATATAATCTTACTTATACTTCTAAAACTTAATGCAAATCCCAAACCAATATGGATAAACATTTATATTCATGGCACTATTACCCCACACCTTTCTTTGAGTGATTTTTTTAAAGTCCTCAATCAAACACAAAAAAATTCTGTTTATGCAGAAATAACACGCATCATTAGAAGCGACCCATTTTTTCATCAAGCACAACCCATTCAAGAACTCAACTTAAAAAAAGCATTCCCAACAAAATCTCTCAAAGGACATGGTGCTAACATTTTCGCCGAATTTTACGACAAAATAAGCAAAAAGATTTCAGAAAACACGCCACCAATCCACCATTATACATTTGGCTGGTCGGGACTCCTTACGATTGCTGCACGAAGAAAAGCTGCACAAAAACTTTATGAACAATTGGCAAGAAAAATAAAAAAAATTGAAATGCAAAATTACGAACCAAAGATTCGCATTATAGGATATAGTCATGGGGGAACCATCGCATTATACCTCGCCCATGAAGCTCACAAAAATCGCCCACTCTCATTTATGATTGATGAATTAATTCTCATTTCAGCACCCATTCAGCCAGAAACACAAAAGTATATTAACAGTCCATTTTTTAAGAAAATCTTTAATTTTTACTCAAATGGCGATCGCGTTCAAGCGAGCGATTTTCTTTCATCAATCACTCACTCGTTTTCCCATAAAACTTTTTTAAACTCATTCAATTTTAAAGTTCCAGACAATGTAACCCAAACACAAATCAGATTTTTAAGAAAACATTTAATCATCAAGACGAATGATGGATCAGTCAAAAAAGTACCACGTTATGATTATGTCAATCCGGGACACACCGAAATGTTTTTCTTTGGCTGGGCGGCACAATGGTATCGAAAACATTTTCCTATCAACCCCCTACCAACTGCCCTTATTCTGCCAAAACTCATTAATGAAATTCAAAAAAACAATCTCGAAAGCAAACATTTATGTGCAACCATTATTCCTGAAGATGAAGTCATCATTTTTAAAAATAAAAAGAATGAAGAAAAGATAAACGCACCATTTTTTCCTAAAAACGAGCTCTACGCACTCCAAAAAGAATTAGTAGAATTCAGACCTCAAAATTATAAAATCCGTTACAAAATACGAGTAAAAGAGGCGAAGAAGAACGCAAAGAAAACATTCCAAGAAAAATTAAGACGCAAAAATCTGCAAAAAAAACTTTTACGCTCATATCAAGAAGAAATACTTAAGCAATTAACTGCCGCCACAATGCCAACAAATCAACCATTGAAAGTTGTTGCGCCCGCAATTCAAGTGTTTTAGGATCAATTGCCGATATATTATAATGAGATTGCGCTAAATTATTACGTAATGTTCGACGAGGCTGTTTAAAACAAGTTTTAATAAATTGCCAAAATTCAGCTTCTTGTTCAATTGATGGAATATCTTTTTTAGGTTTAAAATACAAAAGACGCGAAAAGACTTTTGGTTTCGGATAAAAAGCCTCAGGCGGCACCTTGTCTAACATCTTCCAATCAAAAAACCATTGAAAAAAAAGCGAAATGAAACCATAATTACGACCACCCGTTTTCAAAATTTTCTGCGCAACCTCCTCTTGAACCATAATGACCCCCTCTTTTAATATTGCGCGATGCTTTTGTAATATATGCAAAATAGGAAAGGTAATTTGATAAGGAAGATTTGCTAATAACGTCCATGGTTTAAATGTCTCAAATCTACTGAAATCTCCATCCAAAAAGTTTTCTTCAAATACCGTTAAACGATCATCTTTAATTTTTCTTAATTCAGCAGCCCACTCAGAATCAATTTCAAAAACCCATAATTGTCTTATCGACCGTCTCAAAATTGCTTTTGTTAAGGCACCAGCACCGCCACCAATCTCAAAAACTGATGTTTCTTTATCTAATTCAACGGCGTTTAAAATCGCGTCAAGATACCGCGTATCTTTCAAAAAATTTTGGCTATATTTTTTCTTTAAACGAATCGGTGAAAAACTTTTTTGCATAATGTTATAATTCCATAATTTATTCTACTGCAGTCTCCAATGATCGCATACTTTCTTCCGTCCACCCCATATCAAATGTTCCATTAAACCACGGCAATCCATCTAAAACGCGCAAATAATCATATGCCCGAACAATATCCCATTCATCAATAGGAACTTTATTGAACCAAAGATTCTGAATATAAAAATCACACAACCCTTCAACAAAATATCGACCACTTATTTTTTGTAATTCTTTAAATCGTGAAAGAATATTAGCTTTAAGATTTTTAACACACAGAGATTTTTGAGATACATAAAGATTTAACAATTTAAACAATTGATATTTTATTTTGAAAAAATCAGAATTTTTAACTTTTTTACCATCACCATCCGACACAAACAATTGGTCAGAAACCCGTTTGTCCATCGATGTTAAAAAAAATATTACAAACAATAAAAACAACCTCTTCATATTAAAAATCCTGATAATTTTCATTATCCAGAAATTAAAACATCTTTGAAAAAGTCCAATTTATCAAGCACTTGGCCGGCACCATTGACTACGCACAATAATGGATTTTCTGCAACACGAACAGGAAGTTTTGTTTCTTTTGAAATTAATTTATCAAGGCCATTAAGCATTGAACCACCTCCAGCCAAAACAATACCATTGTCAACTAAATCTGATGAAAGTTCTGGTGGTGTATTTTCTAAGGCAACCTTAATAATATCAATAATTTGACAAATTGTTTCTAATAATGCTTCATTAACTTCATCGCTGGTCAAATCAATTGTTTTTGGCACACCAGTAATTAAATCACGCCCTTTAACCTTCGCTGTCCTGCTCTTTTCAGGCATTACGGTACCAATAGAAATTTTAATCTGTTCTGCAGTTCTTTCACCAATCAACAAATTATATTTTCTCTTGCAATATTGAACAATCGCATCATCCATTTCATCGCCACCAACACGAATTGAACGACAAAACACTTCACCCATCAAGGTAATAACGGCAACCTCGGTTGTGCCACCCCCGATGTCAACTATCATATTCGCGCAAGGTTCATGAATAGGTAATCCAGCTCCAATAGCTGCCGCAATTGGTTCTTTAATCACAAAGACACGATCTTCGCGAACACCTGCTTGTTTCGCAGATTCTTCAACGGCTCGCAATTCAACTTGCGTTATTCCCGAAGGAACACCAATAATCATACGCGGCGAGACCAATGTTCGCCGATTATCATGAACCTTACGAATAAAATAACGCAACATTGCTTCAGCTTTTTCAAAATCAGCAATGACCCCATCACGCAATGGACGACATGCAATAATATTTTCAGGGGTCCTACCCAACATGTCTTTTGCAACTTTGCCAGCAGCAATCACTTGATTAGTAGAAATCTTAACAGCCACCACCGAAGGCTCGTCAAGCACAATTCCTTTATTTTTAGCAAAAACTAAAGTATTTGCCGTTCCCAAATCAATTGCCATATCATTGGAGAAAAAGCTGAATAATCTTCGTGCAGGAATAACCTTATTTATCAAATTTTTCATAGTATTACTCTTACCTATCTAAAAATGAAATTCCATCCCTAAAGAAATACGATACGTTTTAAAAACACATTTTGAATCAAACATAGTCGTTGGCAATGTAAAATCAAAATAGAAACGAGGACCATATTCTCGAATTGTTACACCCTTGGTAAAATCATAATCAATGCCGATAGTAAAATAACCATTAATCCATTTTGATGCGTCGCACAAACGATTCAACTTTGGACAATAGGTTGTACCGGAATAAAACCAATGATCTCGCGTATGTTGCACATACGTATAACCACCATACGCCCCAAATCCATCTTGAATATCGTCCCATATCAGATAAGGAGAAAATGCTACAGAAAAGCCTGGATCAACTTTTGCCTGATCAACAAGAACACCATATTGTAATGGCTCACTTGCCATCGGCATACGATGACAAGCTATTTTTGAAAAACGCTTGCTCAAGTAAAGCCAGAAACCAAAAAAGACATCATCAGTCAACTCAAGTGCTAACTCACCACGTGCAAACATTCCATAATGACCATTGCCACCAAAAGGAACTGCAGACTGCGCACTCAAACTCATCTTTTCACCAGTTGGCAAAAGAGCGCCAAGCCAGAGACTTATATCAAATTGTCTAAACTTCCACAAATACTCTTTGATTGTTCCAACTCTTACATACAATTCAGTATCACTTAATCCGGTCGCACTCCATTGACCAGAATTCAAACCTAATAACACATTTGAATTTAAACGCGCTTGCTCCAACGCCCATTCTCGCCCCGGATAGAATGTTGTTCCGTTACAAATTCCCAAATTAGTTTTCGCTGTATCACTTATTCTATAATCATAGCGCGTATTAACGTGCATAATAGATGTCGCTACACCAATAGAAAAATGTTTATTAAATCCATATTCAAAAGCTAAATCCATACCGGTGGCACGAATTTTTCCGTTGCAAACATATGGTAATTCAAGAGTTTCCCACTCGGTAAGATAATAGGGATTAGTAATACCAACCAAATTCATCGCTGCGTTAATTTTCGCCAAATCATATTGTCCACCTAAATCAGGCAGTCGAATATCATAATGCTCATCACGCGCTTCATCTCCTGTCATAAAGAAAGCGCCTACATTAAAACGAGAAAGCTTATCTTTTGTCCTCCAAGTAATGCGCTCATTTAGAGGAAATAAAAAACGATTATCAAAATAAGGATAAACGGTTATCCAACAAGAAATTAATATTAGGAGAAGTCGTATTTGCTTTGTCATTAATCAGCCTCATACTAACTGTTTTGTGCTTTACTTTGGTGGAGAGAGTGGGATTCGAACCCACGGTCCCGTTATTCAACGAGACAACCGCTTTCGAGGCGGCCGCTTTAGACCACTCAGCCATCTCTCCAGATCGTCTCCGCCATTTAAGCATAACGCATTCCCTATTTTTTTAAAGTATTTCATCTGCAAAAAAAAACTAATTTTTATAAAGAAAAAAAAGAATTTTCTTAAAAAATATCACATGTGCACACACCACTATCGGCTTAAATGCGCACATTTTCATTCAGGATGAACAATAACCCTTTTTATAATAAAAAATTTTTTGCTATGATGGGGTGCAAAAATTAAGAAAAAATTTGAATAAAGGTTACCGTATGATTAACGATAAAGTTCAAGCGATAATTCTAGCTGCAGGAAAATCAACCCGTTTTAACACAGATTCTTCAAAATTGGTTGAACGTATCTGCGGTAAAGAGATGATTGTCCATACCACCAGTCTCTTAAAAAAGATGCATATTCCGACAACACTTGTTGTCGGTCATAAAAAAGAACTTGTTGAGGCAGCAGTAAAAAAACACCATCCGAAAGGACATTTTAATTTTGTCCATCAGACGGAACAACTTGGTACCGGCCATGCATTACAATGCACAAAGCAAGCATGGACGAAGGAACACATCCTTGTTATGAATGGTGACACACCGCTTCTTTCAGAAGATCTTTTGCAACGCCTTATCGATAAACATGTTGGAACTGATGCGGCTATGTCTTTCCTCGTCGCACACAACGTTGACCCATCAATACAAGGATATGGTTTAGTAGTTAATCAAAATAATCAAATTAAAATTATTGAAGAGGAACATCTTGAAGAAGAACACGATGATCTCTACAATCTCAATGGTGGCCTCTATCTTCTTAAAAGAACTTTCTTGGAAAAATATATCGACTCATTACCTCGCGACAAACAGAGCGGTGAAGTATATCTCACTACTTTAGCAGAAATTGCGAGCGACAATGGTTTGACCATTAGCATCGTCGACGCACCATTTGATGAAGTCCGCGGTGTTAATACACAGCGTGAATTATGGGTCGCCGAACAGATAAAGCGATCTCAAATTATTGATTATTGGATGAAGCAAGGGGTCAGATTTTCTGCAGCACAAAATGTTCATCTTGATGAAACAGTTACAATCGGCAATGGGACATATATTGGTAACGGTGTACAACTTTTTGGTAAAACTACCATAGGAAAAAAATGTTCTATTTGCGCTTTTAACATTCTTAACAATGCAAAACTTGGCGATAATTGTCTTGTTAGACCACACACTATTATCAAAGAGAGTGCCATTGGTGACAATTGTATGATAAACTCATTTACCTATATTCATGAAGGAAGTATCATTCAAAATAATTGCGCAGTAGGTTCTTTCAATGAAATTTGTGGTGAAATAATTTCTCAAAATACAAAAACAAGCAAAAAGAATGAAAGAACTTTTGTCGCAGCGTTTAAAACATGCGCAGATAGGTCATTCTCAGATACCATATGATTCGATTTATACATACAGCAGATTTACACTTCGGCGTAGAAAATTACGGTAAAATTGATCAGAAGACGGGAATCAACTCCCGTCTTCTAGATTTTGAAAAAGCATTTAATTTCTGCATAGAAACTGCAATCAATGAAAACGTTGATTTCTTTTTGTTTTGCGGTGATGCATATAAAACGGCTCATCCCAGCCCTACGCAACAAAAACTTTTGCTAAGATCATTCTTAAAGTTGCACCACGCACAAATCCCCGTAATCATTATCGTGGGAAATCATGATCATCCGCTTAGCTTTGGAAAAGCACATGCGCTTGATATTTTTAGTTCTTTGCCAATGAACGGCTTTTATGTTTTTAATAAACCAAATCTTATAAAAATTGACACTAAGAGCGGACCGGTTCAAATAGTTGGTATTCCTTGGCCAGTAAGAAGTACACTCACTCTTAATACAATCGAACAAAACAGTAAAATCATAACCCAAAAAATTTCAACTCAAATTGGCAGTCTCATCAACTCTTTCGCTCAAGAACTTGATGAAAATATACCCGCCGTATTAGCAGCGCATCTGACCGCAAGCAATGGTATTTTTTCCGGATCAGAAAAACGAGCAATTTATGGTTCCGATCCGATCTTTTTACCATCGCAATTAGCATTACCTCAATTTGATTATGTTGCGCTTGGCCATTTACATCGTTATCAATCATTAAATAAAGATCAAACACCTCCCATTATTTACTCAGGATCAATCGAACGCATCGATTTTGGCGAACGCAGGGAAGAAAAAGGATTTTGTTTAGTTACTATTAAAGAAAAAGGACAAACAACTTATCAATTCATTAAAACACCAACAAGACCATGTCTACAATTAGAAATTCACTTAAACGATAAAGAAAATCAGACAGAACAGATTTTATATGCCATTAAAGAAAAAAATATTAAAGATGCGATCATTAAAGTCGTATATCATATTCCCCCCACTAAAACTGATCATGTTGATTTAAAATCAATACAACGTGCATGTGCAACGGCACATTATCTTGTCGGCATCTTTCCCGTAAAAACAATTGTTATGCGTGAAAGACGCACCACTGTTAAACTAGATATGAATTTTGAAACATTACTCGAAGAATATTTTAAGCAAAAAAATGATTTAAAAAATAAAAGCGAACATCTTATCAATAAAATTAAAATGTTAATGCAAGAGATGGAACAAGCTGATCAAGTCTAAAGTTAAACATTAAGATAGGTAACATCGGCCGTCTTAAGAATATCGTCATTATATTGCTTAAAGACCTTATCAAATTTTTCAGCTTGCAGCTTTTCAAAAATTGCTTTGCGACGCTCGGCAAAAGGAATTAATTCAGGTTTTGCGTGATTTTTTAGACGATAAAGATCAAAACCATCGGAAACTTCAACGGCACGCACTTCACCTATTTTCATCTTTTTAATAAACTGTTTATCTTCTGCCAACTCGGAATAAGAAACATCAAACGCTACACCCCAATTAATTTTTCCTGTTTTAGGGCTTGTTTCGGGATGCTCTAATGCTTTCTTAAGTTCCTTCTTTTTCATATCATCACGAAAAGGAATATGCGCTGTTTGCAGATAATAAACACCTTCTTTATACTCAGGATGTTTTTCCCAATATTCTTGAGCATCTTGTTCACTTACTAATAAAAACCCGCGAATTTCTTGCTCCATTATACCATTAGCGCCATATAACTGTTTCAACGCATCATATAATTCTTGAACAGTTTCAAAACCAAAATCTTTTGCCATTGCAACTAAAGATTCAGGGGAAAATTCATTTCCTTGCGACATTGAACGTAAATATTTATCTACATCTTCATCACCAATCGAAACGCCATTTTCTTCTGCATGTTGCGCTTTGATAGCTTCGAGTGCAAATTCTTTTATATCCTCTTTATTATTTGGATTCCGAGAAACACCATCAAAACCACGCCGTGTAACATCAGATGCAGCAACAACCTGTGTCCTTAAAGGCCCATCAACAATCGCCTTGATCTCATCAAGGGCAAAATCACCTGCCTCTTTTGCTAAAATAGGAATAAATAATAGATAAAAAACAAGTTTTTTCATTAAGAGTTTTTCCGTTATAAAAGGAGGCGCAATTAACGCCTCCTTAATTTTATTAATCTATGCTGTTTTTTGCATTGATTTTGCTTGTACTAATTCCTTTGATTGTTCTTGCGTTGCAGGTTCTTTTTGTTCTTTTTCTTTTGCTTCTTTCATAGCCTGCATCATCTTTGCCTGTTGTTCTTCACGTTCTTTCTTTTTATTTTCAAAATAAGAACGGTTTACCACAATATTATATTGTTTTTGGTACTCAGGAATTTGTTTTTCAAAGACTTCTTCAATTTTTTTACTCATCAAAGATTCTTTGATACGGTCTTTGATTTGATCAAATGGAATATATTGAGCTTTTTGCTTTTTAATGGCTTTAACAACCCAAAATTCTTTATCACCAGCTTTAATTACCGGTAAAACGGCTGGAACCTTCTTTGCATCCAAAAGTCTTTCTTTTACGGTTGGATCAATCATACTCATCTGACTTACTAAACCAAGATCTTCAACTTCTTTTTTGACGTCTTTAGCAGCTTGCTCAATGTTACCTTGTAGCTCATTCAGTTTATTAAAGAATTTCTGAGCATCAGCTTCTTTTTCAAAACTTAAACCTTTTGCTTCCACCCCTTCTGGAGCCATCATTAAGTTTGGATCTTTGGTTTTATTTTCATCGTAATAATTTTGTGCTTCTTTATCGGTTACGTCACTCACATGTTTCTTAATAAACATCTTTTGAGTAACCATCATTTCATATGCTTTTCTTGCCTGATCAATTAATTTTTTATATTCAGCATCTTCTTTAATATTGCTCTTAATTTCCCATGCTTCTAAAACAAGCTTACTTAATTGCGCACGTTCAAAAATTTGTTCTTCAAAATCAGGCATGAATTGCGCCATTAACTGCATTTGAGGATCAGCGCCGATCGCTTCTTGCATAAATTCTTGAAATTCTTTAACTGTAAGGATAGGTTGCCCATCTTTGGTTACCAATACTTCAGCATCAATAGACACTTCTTGAGGAGTTTCAACACTTTTTTTGCCTTTATCACAACTGCATCCGGAAAGAAGTAATAAAAATGCACAGGTAACACCATAAATCTTAACTTGTTTATTCATCATAAAATTCACCTATTTTTTACAACAAGAACTTTTTTAAATTGTTTGTAGTTTATCATAGCTTTTTCTATTCTGCAAAGCTCACATGGCACGACATGCAACGACCGCACTTATTGAAGCTGGTTGTAATAAAAAAAGCTCTCGCGCAGCATATTTTAATGTATTGCCCGTCGTCATTAAATCATCAATCAATATTAAATGTTTACCACGATATTTTTTAATATCGAGTTTTTTTAATGAAAATGCATGTGCAACATTCTCTTCACGCTGCTCTATCGGCACATCGGCTTGATACTTCGTTTGATATATTCGCTTAAGAATTGGTGTCACAGTAGCACCTTTTCTTTTAGCCAAAATAGCGGCAATTTCTTCTGCTTGATTAAAACCACGCATAAAACGACGGGTCCAATGAAGTGGAACAGGAACAAGATAATCACATGCCAACTGAGAGAAAACCGTCTTGCACCATATAAGATCAGCTAATATATAACTTCCTGAAACATTTTTAGTTCTTTTAGATAAAATGAGCGGTCGTAAAAGTTGATTGTAATGAGAAATTGCATGAACTTTAATATTTTTATTCTGAGTAATTGATAACTCATATGAAACAATTGGTTGAATCTTTTCAAAACAATTTTCACAAAAATGAGACCGTTCACCTAAAGCCTTCTTACAATGCAAACAGCAGGGAGGAGAAAGAAAAAAAGATAGACAGTTTCCTAATTTTTTCAACGAAACCATAAATCATAACCGATGCACATAAGAATTAATGTTATCCAAGTATAAAAAGCAGCAAGCAAATCATCTAAAATAATTCCAGCTGCCCCTTCCAAATTTTCCAAACGACGAATACCAAACGGCTTCAAAATATCAAAAAACCTAAATATAAGCGCAACCACAATAAGCCACGGTACTTTTAAAGGAAAAATACTTGCAGCAAAAAAATAACCAATAACTTCATCCAAAACAATCTCAGGTGGATCGTAATGGGAAAAATATTTTAATGCCGCATGAATAATAAAAACTGACAAACCAACAATTAAAACAATCGAATGAAATAAATAAAAAGAAGTAAGGCCAACACACGAAGCAGCCCAGAGCATTAAAAATGCACAACCAGTAGCTACGGAGCCAGAAGCTGGCAAATAACCAATGGGTCCCAACGTTGCACAATTAAGTATAAGTTTTTTTAGAAAAGTCATTTATTTTTCAACATCTGTATAATTAAAATCAAAACACCAATATCAATTAAAATGTCAGCAATATTAAACAATGGCCAATACAAATTACCCCAAGAAAAAAGAATGAAGTCAATAACGCCTCCATAAAAAAAACGATCTATCACATTAGAAAGACCACCTACAATAATCAATAATTGGCCAACAATAGGCCCTCCACTGCGATATACATACCACGTCCAACGCACAATCAATAATAAAATGATACTCACTAACGTACTGACAACAAGATAACCGAAGGGGTGATCAAAATGAAAAAGACCGAGAGATATCCCACGGTTTAGCATTAATTCACATGCAAACCAATCAGTAAAACGCAACGGTTTTGCCAAATAATGAAGTGCCCACCATTTGGCAAGTCGATCAATCACAAAAAGAATTACTGCGATAAAAAACCAAAAATAAAATTGCTTTTTCTTGTTCATCTAATCTCAGCTCCCAAACCCTTTATCGCATTGATCACTGATTGATTAATAAGTAAAACTTCATCTCCCGATAATGTTTTTTCTGGATGACGCATATAAAAACGGAATGTTAATGACCGACGATCCCCCCATTCATCTCTACTAAACATATCGAGCAATTCAACATCATAAATCTGCTTATGCGCCGCAGCTATTAATTGCTGAATTTTTTCCACCGAATGTTCTAATGGAACCAACATACTTACATCATGATAAACGTAAGGAAACTTAGATAACGCTTTAAAACTTGTATCTGGCATTTGATAATTAATTAAATAATCGGCATCAAGTTCAAAAATAAATGCAGAACCTTGTCCAATTCGTTCGGCAAATAATGAATCGAGCATCCCGGCATAACCAATAACCTTCTGCTCATGCTTCAAAAGAGCCGTTTGATAGACATTATACCATGACGCAGGAACTTCTTTTGCTTTTTCCCATGAAACATTTAAATGCATCATATCAAGCAACAATGACAACGATTCCTTGCCATCGTAAAAATCACTTTTTCCTGAATAGTCCCATAAAACAGCGCCAAGAGATTTCAATTCATCAACTTTATTTTTTGAGGCCAAATGCCAAATACGATTTATTTCAAAAAAGCGTAATTGTTCTGCTTTAGTAATATTAATTTGTACGTTTTTTAATAAATGAGGAATTAACGATGTTACTAATCGTGTAACATTTTGTGAGAGTGGATTTTTTGCGAAAACTGCATTTACTGGTTGCCACTGTAACTCGCGCAAGAATGATTCATCAAAAAATGGATAATTCTGTGTTTCATGCATACGTAAGCCAAATGCACACTGTTGTTTAATCCTACGCACACTCATTGCAGCATGAATATCATTTGGAAGCATTTCGCGCGATGGCATTGAAAGTGGAATGTTATCCCATCCCCAAAAACGGCCAACTTCTTCAAGAATATCAACCGCAATCGTTACATTTTTTGTTCCACGAAACGTTGGAACGGTAACTTCATAATTATCAGGCTTGAGTGGCTTAATTTCAAAACCGATCTTCTTCAAAGAATCGATAATAAATTTTTTTGAAAGTTTCACACCAAGATTCTTTTCAATAAAATCGTGACTAATTTTTATCACATACGGTTTAAATAATTTTCCAATCGATACGATCGGCCCCGAAATTTTATAGGCAACATTTTCATCATCAAGAATCTTTAAGAAACGACGAATCGCGGCAATATTTTGATTTGGATCAAGACCCTTTTCAAAACGCGCTGAAGCTTCGGTTCGAACTCGAAGACGAGAACTTGATTGACGAATCACAGAACTATCAAAGTGAGCAACTTCAAGAAAAACCGATTTCGTTTTTGCAGAAATGCCAGCACCTTGACCACCCATGATGCCTGCTAATGAAATTGCTTTAGCGCCATCGGTAATAACCAAATCTTTTGAACTTAATTTCACTTTTATATCATCAAGAAGAACGAGTTCTTCACCTTGTTTGGCCATGCGCGCTTTAATAACATTGGTAGAAACTTTATCTGCATCAAATGCATGCATCGGTTGGCTCATATCTAACATAATAAAATTCGTTGCATCAACTAACAAATCGATAGGACGATTGTCTGTTCGACATAAAAGAGCTGCCATCCACAATGATGATGGTTGATGTTCAATTTCTGAAAAATAGACACCCGCAAAACGATCACATGCTTTTGTTGCACCATTGATTATTGAAAATTCATTTTTTTTACCACGATATTCTTTTGCAACATCTTTTGTTGTTATTTTTTTTAATAGTGGCGTTAATGGCTTCAATTCAAGATTTAAAATTGCTGCAAATTCACGCGCAATGCCACGAACACCCCACAAATCAGCGCGATGCGTTATTGAGGTATTTGCAAGTTCCAAAATATAATCATCTGCAGCAACACTCTTTTTCCAAGCGCCAGTTCTTTGTTTGTCAGGACATGAAACAGCAGGCATTAATCCTTCTTTTGAAGTCGCACCAAAATCATGCAACGTAGCCCATGATATTTCTTTGCCATTCTTTTTGACGATAAACCATCCACCAATTTTTATATCAGAACGCAATGGAACTGAAATTTTCTTTTTCCATTCAGGAGAAAATGCAATTATATCTTTAAAATTAATGCTTTCAACGTGCACAAGTGATAAATTGTCCATATCTAATGTTAAAGGATAAAAATTTTCAATTTCAGCAGTAGTTTTATTAAATTTATCGATAAGTTCATTAATTTTATAACGACGCCAACCCCCATTAATATGCTCAAAAATCCATGATAAGGATAATTTCATTTTTCCCCTTTACAATGGCCACTTTTCTTTATTTTAGCATACGCAAACTCAGAGAAAGTTCAATGTATCGACAAGAATCATCAAATAACATAAAATTATTAGCATGAATATAGAAAAAACCATTTTACTTAAAGACAAAAATTGGTTCGCTATTGGCGGTCCAGCAGAGTTTTTCGCTGAACCCACAACAGGAGATGAATTTGCTCAAGCAGTTAATTACGCACGTGAAAAAGAATTAGAAACAACAATTATTGGTTTGGGCGCCAATATGCTTATCAGTGATGAAGGAATCAAAGGACTCGTCATTCGCCCACAACTTAAAAAGATTATTCATGAACTTAAAGGCGAAGATGTATTTGTCACCGCTGAAGCTGGCGTTACTATTGAAGAGATTATTAATTATTGTTTAGATCATCAACTTGTTGGGCTTGAAGAATTCAGCGGCATTCCTGGAACTATCGGCGGCTCCGTTTTCATTAACATTCATTATTTTCAATATAATCTCCACCAATTTATGATAAGTGGACAAATTTTAGAAAAAGAGACGGGAAAAATTTTAGATGTTGATCGTGATTGGTTTCAATTCGGTTATGATCAATCAAAATTACATGAAAAAAAACATTATCTGATTAACGCAACATTCAAATTAAAAAAAGTTTCCGAAATTGATGCCGCTTATGCCAAAGGTCGCAGCATTGAAATCATTCGTCATCGCATTACCCGTTATCCGTACAAAGGAACCTGCGGTTGCTTCTTCAGAAATTTTCATGAAAATGAAGTTGCCTTAGAAATTAATGGCAAAAAAATGATTTACACCTCTTATTACCTTGATAAATTAGGTATCAAAGGTGAACTTTCTGTGGGTGGCGCACGTGTTTCTCATCAACATGCAAATATGATTGTTAATTCTGGCAACGCAACAGCACAAGATGTCATTAACCTCGCACGAAAAATGCAAGAACTCGTACAAAAAAATTATGGCATCCTGCCACAAGCAGAATGCCAATTTTTAGGCTTTAAAGAATATCCACTTTTTTGAATGAAACTTCCCATCTGAAATTACTCAAAAAAAGGAAACCCCTCATTTTTCTGATTCTTCACTACTAATTTATCATCTTCATGAGATTCCGATGGTGATTCAGATTGAACGGTAGGAAATGCCATTCCTTTTCTGAACAAATCTTCCGTAAGTACTTTTATAAATGTCTCTAATATCACAAGTTGCGTAAAACCACGCTCCTCAACTATCCCCATTTTTATTCCACTTTTTACAGAACATTTCAAGTTCTCATAAACTGAAAACAATTGATGATACAAATCAGGATTTTTTTGAATTTCTAGTGCCATCTGAGCAAAATTACGCAAATCTTCTTCAGATGCAGAAAGTCCTTTTTCTATTAAATCATACAGTGGTCGACACTTCTCTTGATGAGCCATTCTGTCCATAGAATAAAGGGAGATATTCATTAACAAGAAAAATGCCAAACTTACAAACTTCTTTTTCATCAATTATCTTTCTGTTTTTTATTAAATTTTTATTTTCGCAATTCATGCTGATGGTTCAAAAACCATTCATACATTTGTTTGATTCCTTGTCGCAATTCAACCTTATTTCGCCACCCAAGCGCGCAAAGTTTGCTTACATCAAGCAACTTTTTAGGGGTACCATCAGGTTTTGTTACATCAAAAACAAGCGCTCCTTCAAAACCAACTATCTCTTTTACCAATTCAGCCAGTTCACGAATAGTTAGATCTTTGCCGGTACCAACGTTAATATGTGTCGCACCATTATAATGTTTCATTAAAAAGACAATCGCATCTGCAACATCGTCAACATATAAAAATTCACGATAAACTGAACCAGTCCCCCATAAAACCACATGATCTTTTCCTTCAACCTTTGCCGTATGCATCTTCATCATTAAAGCTGGTAAAACATGACCAGCTTTTACATCAAAGTTATCACCCGGTCCATACAAATTAGTTGGCATACAGGAAATAAAATTATCACCATATTGTTTTTTGTAATACTCACATAATTTAAGGCCAGCAATTTTAGCAATCGCATATGCTTCATTAGTCTTTTCTAACTCACTCGTTAAAAGATACTCTTCTTTCATCGGTTGGGGACATAAACGAGGATAAATACATGACGAGCCTAAGAACATCAATTTTTTAACACCATATTCATGGGCAGCATGAATGATATTCGCTTCAATCATCATATTTTCATAAATAAATTGCGCCGGGTAGGTATTATTGGCCACAATCCCACCAACTTTAGCCGCAGCCAAAAAAACATAATCGGGCCGTTCTTCTTCAAAAAATTTTCGTGTTGCTGCTTGATTCAACAAATTAAGTTCATGCAATTCTCGCGTCACAATGTTAGTATAACCATCATCACGCAATTTTCGCATAATAGCAGCACCAACTAAACCATCATGACCAGCAAGATAAATTTTTGCATCTTTACTATTAATAAAATCGGATTCTATCTTTTCTTGTGCATAAAAATAAGACGATAAAAACAATATTCCAAAAGACAGTTGAAGAATTTTCTTCATAATAACTCCCTTGATAACATTAAAATAAACACCAAAAACAATAATCAATCGTAAAGAGTTGTCAATAGCATTCAATTTTTCTAGAAGAACAAAATATGTTAAACTACCATTATGAATGAGTTAATTTTTTTGTTTCATATTATCGTTATCGTTATAAGCTGCCTGATTGCATTGCGATTAGGAAAAGAAGCTTTAATCACCTTGATTGCTTTACAAATAATTTTAGCCAATCTTTTTGTAAGCAAAGAAATAACCCTTTTCTCTTTATGTGTAACGTGTACGGATGCTTTCGCAGTCGGTTCGGGCCTTACACTCAACCTTATTCAAGAATATTATGGCAAAACAATTGCAAAAAAAGCAATTTGGATTAGCTTCTTTGCGCTTGTTTTTTATTTAGTTATGTCCCAATTTCAACTCTGGTATACACCGTTACACATAACGTCACAAGAACCATTTTCAAAGATTTTATCATTAATGCCACGTCTTATAATTGCTTCAATTATTTCTTATCTCACGAGTCAATTTATTGATTACACATTATACGCATTCTTTAAAAAACGATTTCATAAAAAATTTTTTGTTTTACGCAATTATGGGTCACTGATTATTGCTCAAGCAATTGATACGATTATGTTTTCTTTTTTGGGGCTGTACGGCATCATCCATAATGTGTGGCATATTATTCTGGTCAGTTACATCATTAAAATAATCACCATTCTTGTAGCCACTCCATCTATAAGCGTTTTAAAAACATATATCCATAAATAATTGTTTTTACAAAATCATCTTTTGCATACTAAAATAAAAAACGATTATGAAAACTATTTATTTTTTAATTATTTTCTTATTCAACACCCACGCCATGGAAAAAAAACCTCTTCCTTTATGGAATGACCTCTTTCAAACCGCTGAACCAAAAAAAATCCCATCTCAACTTAGAAAATTATTTCAAGAAGAACCTCTTTCATATAATGCAAAATTTATCAAATTATTCTTCGCCTTCAATCCTACGCCGACATCACACCGCTTCCATGAAATCATGCAACTCCTAGCACACGAATATAACAAAACGCCAGATCAAATTACTGAATTTATAGAAAATATTAATGCACCAAAAACCGTTATATATTATGTACGTCTTTATGCCCAATTAGCCAAAGAACACTCCGATAAACCATGTCTTTGTTCACAATTTAGAGCCTATACCGAACGCAATGATGCATTTCTTTATGCAGTCGAACATAAAGATGAGACTACTGCTCTTAGACTACTTCACGATGGTGCTGATCCTCATCAAATAGTTCTCGTACCAAGCACTTGTTGGTCAACACCATTTTTTGAAATTCCCTTAATCATGTATGTAAGAATGCAAAAATTAACTTCTCTTGAAGCAGAATTAAAAAAAGTATTAAAAAAATAATTCAGCCCGCCTGTTTTTTGCTAAGATCAAAAAAGTTCAGGGAAAAGTAATGAAAATAACATTCTTAGGTACTAAAGGATATATCGATTCTCGATCTCGTCGTCATTTCAGACATACTGCTACGCTTATTACCTACAAAAATAAAAAAATTATGATCGACTGTGGCATCGATTGGGCAAAAAAAGTTTGGAAAATAAAACCTGATGCAATTGTAATTACTCATGCACATCCCGATCATGTGTGGGGACTCAAAGAAGGTTCGCCATGTCCTGTTTACGCCACCAAAACCTCTTGGAAATCAATGGAGAATTATCTAATCAGAGAAGATCAAAGGAAAATTATCTATTTAAGTAAACCGAATACTATTTTTGACATTACTTTTAATGCAATAAAAAATGAACACTCGCTCATTGCACCCGCCGTCTCTTACCGCATCAGCACACCACAACATACCATTTTTTATTCAGGTGATGTTGTTTATATTCCACATGTTAAACAAGCATTAAAGAATGCAGAATTGTACATCGGTGATGCCGCTACTATCACACAACCACTGGTTCGCAAAAAAGATAACCATATTTATGGACATGCAACAATTGGCACACAACTCACATGGTGCAAAAAAGCCGGTGTAACATGGGCAATTTTTACCCATTGCGGATCACAAATTGTTGATCATGATGGAAGAAAAGTCGCCGCACAAATACGCAAACTTGGAAAGCAAAAAGGAATTAAAGCTAAAGTAGCTTATGACGGTATGGTTATTAATCTATGAAAAAATTTATCGCACTGTTTCTTACTATTATTGTCATCCTTACCGTATTCAAGACTCTTGATCTTCTTAAAAAAAGACCCTTAAACTATCAAGAAACTAAAGGATTCTTGATGCCTCTTAAAAAAGATTTATTAAAAAAATATAAAGAAAAGCGTGACTTTTCTAAAACACCAGAACCAAAAGCAATTGTAATCCCAAAAGATAAACAAAAACGCATTTTCACAATTCAGGAACACCATGCAACACATCTTCATTGGGATTTTCGTTTAGAAATTGAAGGCGTTATGCCTTCATGGGCAATCCCAAAAGGACCATCACTTGATCCAAAAGTCAAAAGACTCGCTGTTCAAACAGAAGACCACCCAGTCGCTTATGCGCAATTTGAGGGAGTAATTCCCGAAGGTTATGGTGCAGGTACGGTCATGGTCTGGGATTATGGAACTTATAAAAACGTTCGTGAAAAAGATGGTAAATTAGTTCCCATGGAAAAATGTTTAAAGGAAGGTCGCATTGAAGTTGAATTACAGGGAAAAAAATTAAAAGGCGTCTTTGTTTTGATACGCTTTAAAGATGAAGAAAAAAACTGGCTCTTCTTCAAAAAAGATGATGAATTCGCTGACGCACGACGCAATATCACTAAAACAGAAAATAAATCGGCATTAACTGATCGAACTATTAAACAGATAAAAGAAAATTAAGAACCTCGCAGCCGAGGTATAACGCTCGTATGGTTCGACAAGCTCACCACGAGCGCGCTCATCATGAGCTTGTCGAAGGATATGAGCGAAAAAACATAATGGTTACAAAACAAACTTCGAAGTATTTTACCGTCAAACTTAGTAAACCTTATAAGGAATCCTCATGAGCATAATTAAAATTAATGGCCATGAGATTGAACTTTCAAATGAAGATAAAATCTTATTTCCCAAGTCAGGCATCACCAAAGGCGATCTCATTGATTACTACCAAAAAATAGCACCATATTTAATCCCTTACATCACAAACCACCCACTAACTATGCACCGATTTCCTGATGGCATTGATAAAGAAGGTTTTTATCAAAAAGAAATCGGCGCTTACTTTCCATCATGGATTAAACGTAAAGCCATCAAAAGACGTTCAAACGAAAAAGTTGTAACATATGTCATCTGCAATGATCACGCAACGTTAGTCTATCTTGCCAATCAAGCAACAATTGTATTACATGCATGGCTCAGCACTGCAAATAAGTTAACATATCCTGATCGTATGATCTTTGATCTTGACCCTTCGGTAAAAAATGCATGGCCACAATTAAAAAAGACCGCACAAAAAATTAAAAAGAAATTAGAAAAGCATGGGCTTGTTCCATTTGTAATGACAACCGGCTCAAAAGGATTACATATTACCGTTCCTCTTAAACAAGTTGATTCTTTTACAAAAGTACGCACCTTTGCAAAACAAATTGCCAAAGAATTAATAGAAGAAGATTCCGAACATTTAACATTAGAAATCCGCAAAGAAAAACGGGGCACTAAAATTTTTATTGATACATTACGCAATCAATGGGCCCAACTTTCAGTCGCTCCATATTCCGTACGAGCAAAAGAAGACGCACCCGTCGCAACACCCCTTTCATGGTCTGAGCTTTCTAATCCTAAATTAAATCCGCAAAGTTATAACATCAAAAATATTTTTAGAAGATTAAACCAAAAAAAAGATCCTTGGAAAGATTTTTATAAAAAAGCAAAATCATTACCAAAATTAAAAACCAAGTAAAATTTCTAGCCGTTGCATAATTTTATGCAATGTCAATTCGGTCACATAACCGAGGGGAGCTGCATCTAATCGCTTCCATGAAATAGTACGAATTTGATCACACATAATATAAGAACAACATCGCAAACCACCTTCGGGTGCATTAATCTCCACCCAAAACTTAAACTTTCTTTCGCGAGATGTGATAGGAAGAATAACTACTAATTCTTCTGCGCTCTGATTAAAAATATCATCAGAAATAATCAAACAGGGCCTCTTCTTTGCCTGCTCATGCCCGATTACCGGATCTAAATTAACAAACCAAATAGATCCTCTTTTGAGCGCACTAATATTCATCTAGACCATCCATTAACGAATTATCCAACAATTTACGCTCATCAATCTCCTCTTTCCACGCTTGCGAATTTTTTCGGAACCGTTTGGATTCAAGTGCAGCTTGTTTTAAAAAAATTTCACGGTTAAGTTTAGCAACTGCTTTTTCTAATAAATAAGCTTTAGACTTTTTTAATTCCTTAGCCAATAAATCAAGATCTTCAGCAGTTTTATCAGTAATTCTCATCATCTTCGACATACCAACTCCTTGAGTATACAATTTAGCATACATTTTTTATTGATTTTTTACGAATTCTGATGAAAGAATCAAAAAAAGGTTGAGAATGAAAAAATTTATTTTTATTTTAACATTTATCCTAATCGTTAGTGGAGGTGTTTTTATGCTCAAAGAAAAAAAAACAATAACTATTGGTCTTGGTGGCGATACTATGATCGGTAGACTCACCAATGAAGTTATTAATCAAAATGGCTGTCCTTATATCTGGGGCAATCTCTTGCCTATCATGCAATCAACGGATTTTAATTTTGTAAATCTTGAAACAACACTAACGACCAGCGAAAAAATTGTACCAAAAACATTTAACTTCAAGTCAGATCCCGGACATGCCTCATGTTTAACTCTCGCCAATATTCAAGGTGTCAACATTGCAAATAATCACATACTCGATTTTTCTGAAGAAGGACTCATTGAAACGCTCAACTCCCTTGATTCACAAAACATCAAACACATTGGCGCAGAAAAAAATCTAGAAGAAGCATCAGCACCCATCATTATCGAAAAAAATGGTATAAAAATAGGCTTTCTCGGTTATGCAGATTATCCCAAAGATTGGGCGGCAACATCAATTAGCCCCGGAATAAATTACATCCGCATCGGTGACATCAATCGTATCAAACATGATATCTCACAGCTTAAAAAAGCTGTTGATATCATTGTTGCTTCAATGCATTGGGGACCCAATATGCGAACACATCCAACACAAGAATTCATTAATTTTGCACACGAAATTATTGATGCTGGTGCAGATATTTTTCATGGCCACAGCGCCCATATTTTCCAAGGTATTGAAAAATATAAAAACAAATTAATCTTCTATGATATGGGCGAACTCATTGATGATTACGCAGTCGATCCTATTCTACGCAACAATTGCTCCATCTTTGCGCTCATTACACTCAATAAAAAAGAGTTAATCTCATTTAAGGTTGTGCCACTATTTATTGATCACATGCAAGTCAATAAAGCAAAAGACAAAAATCACGAATGGATTGCTCAACGTATTAAAAAATTATCAGAAGAATTTAACACTGAAGTGCACATTGAACATTAAAAAATTTATCGTAATTTTTTTGCAATCTCTGTCGCCCGCTTTCCCAATTCACGCGCCATAGAAAGCTCAGTTTCCGATGGCATCCGCTCGCCATCAAGACCTGCTATAGTAGAAACACCATATGGCGAACCACCAATAATTTCATCCATTTTCATCTGCTCTTTAACGCTATAAGGCAACCCAACAATTACACACCCGTGATGAAGCAATGTAATCATTGATGAGATAATCGTTGTTTCTTGGCCCCCATGTTGCGTCGCAGTCGATGTAATAATTGCTGCAGGTTTATTTATTAACGTTCCTTTCATCCAATCGCCACCGGTCTGATCCCAAAAATTGCGCATCTGTGCACACATATTTCCAAAACGCGTTGGCGTTCCCATAATAATACCATTGATATCTTTAAAATCCTCACGTGGATCGGCAACGGGAATGCTGTTTATTTTTTCTTGAAACACCTTCATTTTATCATTCCAAAATTCAGCAGGAACTAATTCTGCAACACGCTTTAAAACAGGCTCTCCGCCAGCTTCTATAACACCCTGAGCGGCCGCTTCCATTAATGAAAATGTATGACCATACATCGAATAAAAAGGCATAAAAATTTTTGGCTTCATAACAACTCCCTTCAAAGATCTACTTTGAGAAAAAACATTCCGTTACACATATTTTCGCAACTTTATTTCAAGATTTTTATAATCATCGCGCAATTTTTCATGTTCCATCATAAGATCATTGAGCGCCTTTTTTGCCTTGTCAACCTGATATGAATAAGAACCATTCCAAAAATCCGACGCTAAAAATGGATATCTTCTTATGCGATGTGGAATCGATAATTGAATGTCACCCTTATTTGGACGCAACGTATGACCAAACCGCCGTGCAGAAACTGCGATAAAACCTGCAACCGTCAACAAGAAGACCGATTTAATCTTTTTCATTCTCCCTCCATACTTTTTTTAAAATCATTTAAATTCTATCTGAAACTATAAACAAAAAACAAGATCCAATTATCAAATTGTGCTATAAGATAAAAAAACGGAGTATTTTTATGAAAAAAATCAAAAACCTTTTAATGACAACTTTGCGCAACAAAGAAACCTCTATGACGAACTTTCGAGGCGCTGCGGACAAATTGGCACTTGTCCTAGCACAAGAGGCCGCAGATTATTTAGAGACAATTAGTTCAACCATTACAACACCACTCAACACACAAACAACAGGAGTAATCATCAAAAAAAATCTTATTCTTGTTCCGATTCTTCGCTCAGGACTCGCGCTTGTACCAGCATTTTTACATTTCTATCCTCAAGCAAAAATTGGTGTTATTGGTGCAAAGCGCGATGAAGAGACCGCCATAGCACATCTTTACTATAAAAACCTCCCCCCTATCTCTGCTGATGATCAAGTCATTGTTCTCGATCCGATGCTTGCAACGGGAGGGAGCCTTTTAATGACACTTAAAATTCTTATTGATCTTGGTATTAAAGAAGAGCAAATCTTATTCGTTGGTGTCATCTGCGCAACAGAAGGATACAATCTTATTAAAAAAGAATTTCCAAAGATCAACATGATTATTGCAGCACAAGATTCAAAACTCAACGATAAAAAATACATTATTCCAGGGCTTGGAGATTTCGGCGATCGCTATTTTGGCACTGAATAAAATTATTCTTCGGAAATTGGCCTAAAAACCGACTGTTCTGCTTAAGAATTTTAACACCTATAAAAAAATACAAAAAGTCTATTTCAATGTAAAGAGCAGCGAAATAGCCACTTTATTTCTTCGACGAAAAATGGACAATATGATATAATTTTAATATGAAGAACTTTTTTAAATTTGAACCAATCTATCAATCAACAAAAAGCCGTGCTCGCGTTGGCCGCATTCATACACCTCATGGCATTATTGATACACCTAATTTTGTTGCAGTCGGTACCAATGCTGCAATAAAAGCCCTCGATAGTGTTGTAATTGATCAATTAGAGCAACAACTTATTTTTTGCAACACCTACCACTTAATCATTCAACCAGGAGTTGATGTTGTTAAAAATGCAGGAGGCCTTCATTCATTTATGAATCGCCAAAAACCAATTATTACCGATTCCGGTGGTTTTCAAGTATTCAGCCTTGCTTATGGTTCAGTTCACGATGAATTAAAAAGTCGTGGAACAAAAAAATTAAATAATACAGTGCTTAAGCTCAGTGAAGAAGGAGTTCTCTTTCGGTCTTATAAAGATGGTTCACCATTATTATTGACCCCTGAATCATCAATTGAGGCACAAAAAGCACTCGGCGCAGATATCATTATTCCGCTCGATGAACTTCCTCCATATCATACTGATAAAATAACATTAAAAAAATCATTAGATCGCACCCATCGCTGGGAAAAAAGATCGCTCGATAAACATTTAGAAAACAGACAAAATCAAGCGCTTTATGCAGTTGTTCATGGTGGCGTTGATCCTGAGTTTCGCAAACAGAGTGCAGACTATTTAACGCAACTCCCCTTTGATGGATTTGCAATTGGAGGAAGTTTTGGTAAAACATGCAAAGAAATGTTAACCATGCTTGATCATCTCATGCCACACTTACCACCTGATAAACCTAATCATTTACTTGGCATTGGCGATCTCAATTCAATTGAAGAAATCGTTAAGCGCGGTATCGACACCTTTGATAGTTCTTATCCAACACGTTGTGCACGACATGGTTTGCTTTTTACCCAAGCTGGCACCCATAAAATCACACAAGGAAAGCATAAAAATAATCTGAACGCTGTTGATCCAGAATGCCACTGTTATACATGCAAACATTATTCAGCCGCCTATTTACATCATCTGTTTAAAGCTCATGAACTTTCTGGTTATACCCTTGCAACTATACATAACCTGCACTTTTTGATACAACTCGTAAATAAGCTCAGAAATAAGATTTTAAATGGAGAATTGTGATAAATTTTCCTTGGAAAAGTAGATGAACCAGATCCAATCAGTCCACAATAAATTAATCAAAATCATTACAACTCTACAATCAAAAAAGGGAAGAGAAGAGCAAAATCAATTTCTAGCTGAAGGCATTCGCACCTGCCAAACACTTTTAGACAGTCCGCTGCAATTCATTAATTTGTACACCACCGAAAAGATGTTTTCTGAAGCAAAAAAAATAGCTGACGAAAAATATATCATCGTAGTTTCAGATGCAGTGATGAAAAAATTATCACCAAGTACAACACCAAGCGGTGTTCTTGGCGTCTTTGCCATTCCGGCAAAAAAAATTCCTTCAGTATTAAAAGCAGGACTTGTTCTCGCACATGTTTCTGACCCGGGAAATATGGGAACTTTAATTCGCTCTGCAATCGCCTTTGGTTTTCCTCAAATTATAATTGTAGAAGGCTGCGATCCATGGAGTCCAAAAGCTATTCAAGCAACAGCGGGAACAATCGGTTTCGCAGAAATAGTACACCTTACCTGGAGTGATCTCAAAAATCATCAGCAGCGACCTCCACTTGCAGCACTTGTACCCACTGGAGGAATCGCAATTAACCAGATCTCAAAAAATATTCTTCTTATCGTTGGCAATGAAGCACATGGTATTCCGGCGCCATGGCTAAAAGAATGCGTTTATTTAATTACATTGCCAATGCCAGGTAAAATCGAAAGCCTCAATGCAGCAATAGCAGGATCAATCGCACTGTATCTTAGCATATCTCAATAAATAACGTATACTGTACCTAACAAGATCGTTATTAGAAGGATTTCATGCCGTACAAACTTTCACTCTTCTCAGCAATTGCCATTAATTTAAATATTATGTTGGGAGCTGGTATATTTTTAAACAGTATCCCACTGGCAAAATATGCTGGGGGATTAGGTTTTATGCCCTATATCATCATTGGCATTTTACTCGTTCCTCTTATCATCGCCATGGCAACATTGCTCAACTACAATGAAGAGGGAACCTTTTACGATGTAAGCAAAAGAGAAATCGGACCGCTCTTTGGTTTTATTAGTAGCTGGACTTATTTTGTTGCCAAGCCGGCCTCAGCAGCGTTGATGATTCATTTTTCAACTCATTTAATGCAACAACTTTTCCCAATCTTACAGCACATTTCAAGTTTTACCCTCGATTTTATTATCATCGGCATCTATGTATCGCTCAATTTGCTCAACATGAAAATTGGACGCGCAATTCAATTTTCATTTCTCAGTATAAAAACAATCCCATTACTTTTTATTATTTTTGCTGGTTTTTGGTTTTTTAAATTCCAAAATTTTGCATCTATTAATTTTAATTTAAGCGGTGTTTCTATGGGGCTTCCTCTCGCACTTTTTGCAAGTTCTGGATTTGAGGCAACACTCTCACTCAGTCAACATATAAAAAATTCTAAACAGAATGCCCCTCGGGCAATTATTTTCTCTTACCTTTTTGCAATCTTCATTTATATAATTTATCAAGTATGTTACTTTGCCCCATTAAATCTCGCATATTTAACTTCAATTGAATCATTCAACGGTATCGCATTCTTCATTCAATCCATTTATACAAACATGCACACATCATTACAAGCACTCATGTATACCTGTATTGCTATTTCTGCTCTTGGCGGCGCTTATAGTATCATCTTCAGTAACAATTGGAATCTTTATACACTAGCGCACAACGGCCACACCTTTTTCCCACAATTATTAACAAAAAAAAATCAATCCGGAATTGCATATTGGTGTCTTTTTACGGAAATAAGTCTCTGTCTTATTTACATAATTCTTACGCGCGCAAACCAAATTATGCTCCAACAAATAAGTGCCTTCGGCAGTAGCATCGCTTACACGATCAGCATCATCGCATTCATTCTTCTCGCTTTTAAAACTATAAAAAAGAATTGGGCTCGCATTATTGCCATCCTTGCATTTATTAACTGCCTCGCATTAATAGCATTTTGCATAAATGGATTTATTAATCATGGCCCCTCAGCATTATATGGATTTATTACCATCCAAATATTGGGCTTAATCATGTATATACTCATGCGCAAATCACCATCACAAAAAATACCGACACAAATATAATTTTTCTATTTTAAAATTTTTTTATTGCAATTAGCGCGACAATCTCCATAAAATAAATATGAAAATTTTGGAGGTTGAGCATGAAAAAGATCATTCTAATCTTATCCTTATCTCTCTTATCAATACTTCGAGGTAATGAAGAACAGAAAGTCATAAAAATAACAGGCGCGATTGTTGCTCCATGGGTAAAAGGAGATCTTTGTATTAGCTATTGGTATAATCAGGAAAAAATTAGAGTATGCTACGCAATTCAGGCCACTCAAGATTATCTATTCAATATCCCAAAGCGTATTGATCATATTCGAGTTTACCGCACTTTTGCCAAACAATGTAAACCAACCCCCAAAGGAAACCAAAAGTGCCATACCGTAAAAGGTCGTTTCAATACGAAAAAAGCTTTTACCGAACTTAATTTAACATATGACCATTCGACTATCACAAAATTTTATACCATTCCGCCAAAACAACCAGAAAGTATTTACGGTTACCCACGCAGAAATCCTTCAATATTGTTCGATAATGCACAAATAGATAACCCAACAGCATTTTCATAATAAACTATTGAAAATAATAATCGTAAAGTTTAATGATAGAAAAATGAATTATTTGAAAACATTATTTATTCTCTCTTTCTTTTTTCAAAAAAATTTCCTAACCAGCATGGAAAAACAATGGCGCGAACCAACCAAAGCATGGATAATGCAACTTTTTATTGATGCATTTGAAGCTGCAACATTATCAGAAGATGAGATCAAAAATTTAGTTAATGAGGGATGGATATTTCATTTTTACCCTTTATCAGACAATGAACGGGTAATTATGTTTAGAAAAAATATAAAAACAGGGACAACTAAAAAAATTATTATTCCTAAAAGCGATGCAACTACATTTAAAACGCTTTATGAAAAATACTTTTTCGAACTACCGAATCTTTAATGTCATTAATATCACTAAACATAAAACAAGTGAAATGATACCAAATCGTACGGTTATTTTTGCTTCCGGCCACCCAAGCAATTCATAATGATGATGAAGCGGCGCCATTTTAAAGACACGCTTTCCTCGCAACTTGAAAGATAGAACCTGAATAATAACGGATAATGCTTCAACAACAAAAAGGCCGCCAGAAAGTGGTAAAAGCAATTCTTGCTTTGCCATTAATGCAATTAACGCTAATGCCGCACCAAGCCCTAATGAGCCAACATCACCCAAAAAAATCTGTGCGGGATAGGTATTAAACCACAAAAATCCAAATAACGCACCAACAATAGCAGCACCGACAACCGCTAATTCAGCACACCCTGCAAAAGGAATCGCTAAATACTGCGCAATTTTCAAATGACCAGCAACATAACAAATCAAAGAAAATGTAGCAAAGTTAGCAATAAGTGAAGTTGTCGCAAGACCATCAAGCCCATCAGTCAAATTAACCGCATTACTCGCGCCAATAATAATAAAAGCTGCCCACACAAAAAACCACCAGCCAAAATCGGGATGAATGTTTTTAAAAAAAGGAAACCAAACAAGCGTACTTGGATGAATTAAAATGTACCAGAGAAGAACAATACTCGTAGCGGCTAGTAATTGTAAGCCAAACTTCTGCCACGCAGCAAATCCCTTTTTATAAAAAATCTTTTTCCAATCATCCCAAAAACCAATAAAACCAAACATAGATAAAGTTAACAACATTAACCAAACAGATGCACTTCCTAAGTTACCCCATAAAAAAACAGTGCCTACCACAACAGCGATCACCAATATACCCCCCATAATAGGAATATTATTTTTCTTCTTATGCGTTTCTGGTGTAAATTCCCGTGGAGCAGACTGAAAATGTTTCTCTGAATACGCAATAAACCATTTACCAAATATAAGCATGAGGATTAAACTTGTCAGTAATGCCACACTGGCACGAAAACTGATGTAATGAATAACGTTAAAAAATGAACAATAAGTCTTTAATAAAAGAGACAAATGATATAACATTCAACCCACCCTACTGAACAACCAACAACCTCACTCATACACAAAAACGGCCTCCCAAAGCAGCAATCTGCAATATCCTTTTTTAGTTTACTCATTATTAATTAAATTAGCAAAAATACAAAAGGAAATTATCGCAAACAATGATCCAATCAGTGTTTTTTATGTTTTTTTCAATTGACAAAACTGCTCAATTTGATATTATAATAATGATAAAAATTATAGAAAAATCCTCAGCCTGCTGAGGAATCTTTATTAGATGGTAAATCCGAAAAGGAACAACATGAACATGAAGTTTTTAGTAACTAGATTGTCAATCCTGTTACTTGCCCAACAGATAACAGCAAACGAGGCCAATCCAAATTTAGGGCAAAATAAATATGCACACCTCACCACCGAACAACGCCAAGAACAGATGGTAAAGCTCTTTGAAGAATTTGCAGATAGAAGCAAGGAAAAAAATAAAGGCTTTAAACATTACGCCAATGAATTTGAAGAAGTCTGCAATGACAATGACAAGCTCTGGAAAGATCTTGGCTCTTTTTGTAAAACAATAAAAAGCATAAAAAGTACAACAGAGGCAACGATTAAGATACCACAGGCATTTACAAAAATTGGTGACAATAAAATCAAGGAACAAATCGGCGATATTGCAAAGAAACGTGGTAGGGCCGGATTATTTCTTGCTTTAAGACAGCGCCTGAACACTAAAAATTAAAACTACGGTTTAGTGGGATTTGGAGGTTATCCGTAGGCACATTACATCTTGCATTAAATAGCGCCCCAGCGTAAACTATACCTGGGGCGTCCTTAAATTAAAGACAATTTCAGTATGAATAAAAAATTTGATGTCATTATTATTGGTGGCGGTCATGCGGGCATTGAAGCTGCATGGTCAGCAGCAAATTTGGGCTCAAAAACAGCACTTATAACTCTTTCTATTGATAAAATTGGTCAAGCATCATGCAATCCTGCAATTGGGGGAATTGGAAAAAGTCACATTGTTTTTGAAGTAAGTGCGCTCGGCGGTCTCATGCCTAAAATTTGCACCCAAAGCTATTTACAAGCACGTATGCTCAATACACGCAAAGGGCCTGCCGTTCAAGGGTTAAGAATCCAAATCGATAAAAATTCTTATGTTCGCCACGCCATAAATTTTCTTAGAGATTGCCCATATCTCACGTTAATCGAAGGGGAAGGGCAAGAACTTTTAATAGAAAACAACCAAGTTTATGGCATCCGCGTTAATGATGAAGAATTATATGCACCAACCGTAATCTTAACTACCGGAACATTTCTCAATGGTGTCATTCACATTGGAGAAAAGCACTATGCGGGAGGACGTCATAATGAAGCTGCTGCCAACCGCCTTTCAACAAGTCTTAAAAGTTTACATCTTGAAATGGACCGTCTCAAAACGGGAACACCTGCCCGCATAAAAAAAGATTCGATTGATTATAGCAAAATGGCTCGCCAGGGTTCTGACAAACTCGACTACCTCTTTGAATATTACCCTCATCAGGTTATCCATAAACATGATTGTTTTATTACACACACAACAGAAAAAACACATGAAATTATAGCTAAAAATGCCCATCGCTCGGCTATCCATGTCGGCAATATCAAAGGCAAGCCACCCCGCTACTGTCCATCCATAGAAGACAAAATCGTTCGTTTTGCTCATAAAACATCACATCATATCTTTATCGAGCCTGAAAGTTTGGAAATTGACGAAATGTATCCCAATGGCATATCAACTTCATTGCCAGCTGAAGTTCAAGAAGGATTTATTCGCACCATTCCGGGACTTGAAGAAGCTATTCTGGCCAAATATGGCTATGCCATAGAATATGATTTTGTATATCCGCATCAATTAAAACATACACTGGAGTTAAAAAATGTTTCAGGGCTCTTTTTGGCCGGTCAAATTAATGGAACAACCGGGTACGAAGAAGCTGCCGGCCAAGGCTTAATTGCAGGCATTAATGCTCATCAAAAGGTTCATAATAAAAAACCATTCATTTTGGACCGCCAAGAAAGCTATATCGGTGTCATGATTGATGATCTTGTTACGATGAGCGTCGATGAACCGTACCGCATGTTCACCTCACGCGCTGAACGACGGATCATCCTTCGCCAAGACAATACTTTTTTACGCTTGATGGATAAAGGCTATGAATTAGGACTCATAAAACAAGATTTATATCATGATTTTTGCAAAGAAAAACAGGTTATTCAACAAGCAATCTCAAACAACGAAGAACTAATGCATTTGCCTTCTCGAACAAAAGCAACCATCGAAGCCGAGCGCAAATACGCACCTTACATTGAACGAGAAAAAAAAGAAGTGGCCAAAGCAAAAAAATATCAGGAATTAAAAATCCCGTTGCAATTTCAATTCAAAAATTTACCGGGGCTTTCCATAGAACTTCAGCAAAAACTTGAAAAGAATCGTCCTGAAAACGTTGGGCAAGCAAGTCGCATTCCAGGTATGACACCGGCAGCTATCTCTCTTTTAATTTGGAAAGTTCAAGCTTTAAAATAATAACTTAAACTTCTGCCTCTTTCAGGGTATATTAAGAAAAAAACAAAAAGGGACTTTATATGATTCCGTATCTTTTTCATATTGGACCACTCTATTGTAACATGTTTGGACTCTGTATCGCTTTAGGCCTCATTATATTTTTATGGGCGGCCAACAAAGATAAACTCACTCAAAAATATTTTAAATCTGGAGAACTTTCGAATCTCACACTCATATGTGTTGCTTCTGGCGTTACAGGCGGTAGAATATTGAATGTTCTTCAACATCCCAGTGAATACCAGTCTTGGTACGATATTATCGCGATATGGGAAGGAGGCTTATCTCTACAAGGGGCCATCATTGCGATAGCATTAACCCTTTTAATCTATACGCACATAAAAAAAATACGCATTATGCCACTCCTTGATATTGCCGGCATGTATGCGCCTCTTCTTCAATCGATTTCACGCATGGGATGTTTTTTCGCAGGATGTTGTTATGGTTGTCCCAGCTGTGTGCCATGGGCAATTACCTATACACACCCTGATACACGAGCACTTATTGGTATTCCATGCCATCCAACTCAATTGTATAGCGTCTTCGCTCTTTTTTTACTTTTTATTATTATTCGTTTTGGCTTACGCAACTATTTAAAAAAACCAGGACAATTGGCATCGGCGTACCTTATAGGAGCATCACTTGAACGCCTTAGCAACGATTTTTTCCGCGCACAACATTATGAAGAAAAGCTTTTTGCACTGTTTTTTTCATCAAGCCAAATAATAGCCCTTTGTCTTTTAGCGGCTGGATTGTTATTATTAGTTATAACAAGCAGTACTAAAAATAAACCTTATTCTCTATGAACTTATTCACATACATTAAAGAACGTCTCTCAATTGCCGATGTTGCGCGCGAATACGTTTCTTTTAAAAAAGCCGGTATTTATTATAAGGGAACATGTCCCTTTCACCAGGAAAAAGATGCCTCTTTTACCATCAGCCCCCACAAAGGAATTTTTTATTGCTTCGGATGTCATGCCACCGGTGACGTCATCTCCTTCATTTCACAAATAGAAGGATGCAATCAATTTGAAGCGGCAAAGTTATTAATTGAAAAATATTCCATTGATATTCCAGAACAACTTCTCCAAGAAAAAAAAGATTCCACCACTTCTTTAGATGAAAAAAACCATTATTTTGCCTTGTGTGAACTGATGGCAAAATGGTGCAATGAACAATTACCCCAATCACCTCAGGCAATGGCATATCTCACCCAACGGAATATTACACCAGCTACTATAAAACACTTCACCATTGGCTATTTTCCATCTGGAATAAAAGCCATCAAACAATTTCAACGCTTTGCCCACCAACACGATTTCTTAATCAAAGATCTTACTGATGCACGCCTGCTCATGGAGGGAAAAAACTGCCATTACTCATCATTTGAAGAGCGCATCATCTTTCCTATAACTGATCATTTAGGTCGTTGCTGCGGTTTTGGTGGAAGGGTTTTTCAAAAAGATGACGATCGTGCCAAATATTATAACTCTCATGAAAATAGCTTTTTCAATAAGGGAACTCTTCTTTTTGGCCTCAGCCAGGCAAAAAAAGCCATCCAGCAATCCGGAAAAGCCTTCCTGGTCGAAGGATACACTGATTGTGTCATCATGGCCCAATCTGGATACACCAACACCATCGCAACGCTCGGTACGGCTTGTACGCCTCAACACCTTAAACAATTATCTCATTATGCAGATCAACTCTATGTTTTATTTGATGGTGATTCAGCAGGTTTACAGGCTGCCTTACGATTGACGCAATTGTGCTGGGATGTTAATATTAGTATGTGGGTGATTCAGCTGCCAACCAACGAAGATCCCGCCTCATATCTAAAGGCAGGCAACGATTTAGGTGAAAATATTAAAAAGGCTGAAGATATTTTCTCTTTTTTCATTCGTTTTTCAACACAGCAATTCAAACATCAAACATTGAAAAAAAAGATGGCAATCGTACGAGAAATACTGAACATCATCAATGCCATCGATGATGATTTGAAAAAAATGATATTACTTCAAGAAGCGGCTTTTAAGCTCGGCTTACCACTTGAAGCACTCACCAGAGAATGCCACCACATTCATGAACAATCAACACAAAAAATTGTAAAAATAATGGTGGATAAGAGTAATTTACATGAAGGTGAAAAAAAACTTTTTATACTATTAATTGAAAAGCCTTACTTATTAGAGCGAGAAGATATAATTATTATGAGCAGTGCATTTTCAGAACCATTAAAAACTATTATTAATAAATACCGATCCTTACCACAAAAATCATTTACGTTCTTATCAGAAGTCTTAAATGACGATGAAATGCAATGTGCTCAAAGGTTATTGATAACCCACGCACAAGAACAAGTTAATGTAGAACAAGTTATTCGTGAATTTGCAAAACGCAATTGGAAAAGTATCGCATTAAATACAAAAGAAAAGATTGCAGAAGCTCAAAAAAGAGGCGATGATCAGGAAGTTAAAATTTTATTGCAATACCTACAAGAACTGAAGAAAAAAGTATTAAATTGGAGTGTTCAATGAAAAAGACAGTAAAAAAAATTAAAAAAACGATTAAAAAAATCGTTAAAAAAGTACAATCTAAAAAAACAGCACCGTCAAAAAGTGGCAAGCAAAAGCCGCAGTTATCTCAAAAAGTAAAAGCAATTTCAAAAAACAGTCCTAAAAAAGTTCTTGCACCAACGAAAAAAATAGAAAAAAAAGAGAACAAAATTACCAAAAAATCGGCAAAACCTGTAAAAAAACCAAAGTTGCTCAAAAAAGCAAAAACACAGGAAGAAATACAAGAGGCAATCGATATATTTATATCTCTTGGCAAAAAAAATGGTGCTGTTTCGTATGAAAAAACTATGGCACTCGGCGAAGATCTCGGTTTATCTGAACCAGAAATGAATATTGTGCTCAAAAAAATTGATCAATCTGGAATTGAGCTCGTTACACAAGAAGAACTTGACGCCGAAGGTGCATTCGATGAATTCGAAGAGGAAGAACAACATCCACATAAAGTAAAACAAACTCTTGAAAGTACATTCGAGTTGCACGCCAAAGAAGATCTGGAAGAGGAAGATGAAGAATTTGTTGATAGTGAAGTTGTCAAAAGCTCAGAAACATCACAAGTTGTTGATGGCGTAAAAGCTTTTTTGCGTGATATTGGAAAAATACCACTTTTAAATAAAAAAACTGAACAAGTTATTGCCAATAAAATAGCTGAAGGTAAAGCTGAGTCAATTGATGCTATTGCTCAATTTCCATTTGTAGCAAAAGAATTGCTCTCAATTGCTGAACGTCTTCAAAAAAATTCGGTCGCGCTTAAAGATATCATTCAATTCTCAGAATTTGATGAAGAAAACCTTCCTAAAATCGAAGAAGAAAAAAAACATTTTGTCGATACGGTTAAAAAAATAAAAAATTTAATTGAAAATGAAGCAAAAATTTACCAAAGCTATAAAGGCAAATTAACATCTGAAGACCGTAAAAAAGAGATGTTTGATAAAATCAAACAGAACAAACAAGAAATCATTGATGTTATTAAATCAATTAAAATATCAAATAAACTTATTCGTAAATTAGGCAAAAAAATTGAGAAAAATATTCAAAAAATAAATGAAAGAGAAGTTCAAATTCAAGAGTGGGAAAAAGAACTTAAAAAGATTAAGGGTAAAGCAGCAAAACCTGAATTAATCGAAGAACTCGACAAAAACATTCGCATGGCAGCTAAAAGCACTAAAAACATAGAAAGCGAAATGGGACTTTCCCATGAGCGAACACTTGCAGCTTTCAAACAATTCTCAGAAGGCCAAATAAAAGACAAAGAGGCAAAAGATGATTTAGCGCGAGCAAATCTTCGCCTCGTTGTTAACATCGCAAAAAAATATGTTAATCGCGGTTTACACTTTTTAGACTTAATTCAAGAAGGCAATATCGGTCTTTTAAAAGCCGTAGAAAAATTTGAATTTGAACGGGGATATAAATTTTCAACGTATGCTACCTGGTGGATTCGTCAAGCAATTACACGTGCCATTGCTGATCAATCAAGAACAATTCGTGTTCCGGTACACATGGTTGAAACTTTAAATAAAATTAATAAAATTAAACACACCTTCCTTCAAGAACATGGCCGTGAACCAACGTATACTGAACTTGCAAAAGAACTCAATCTCGATGAAAAGAAGATTAAAAACATTATTAAAATCTCAAAAGAACCTGTTTCTCTTGAAACGCCTGTTGGGGAAGGTGAAGACGCTTCTATTAAAGACTTCATTGAAAGTGAACATGATGTTTCTCCTGCAGAATCAGTAGCAAGCAATGATCTCAAAGAACGTGTGCGCGAAGTTTTAAAATCATTAACTCCTCGCGAAGAAAAAGTTCTTAAAATGCGCTTTGGCATTGATGTTGCATCAGAGCACACCCTCGAGGAAGTGGGAAAAGATTTCTCAGTCACAAGAGAACGAATCAGACAGATTGAAGTTAAAGCTTTACGCAAATTACGCCATCCATCACGTGCAAAAAAATTAAAATCATTTTTTGAAAAAGAATTTGGTATCAACATCGAAGAAGAAGGAGATGTTGATGAAGAAATCTTAGATAATGAATAAAAAAGGCATTTAGTAATGGATATTCTCATAAATGGTAGTATTGGTTTTGTTATAGCGTTGGCATCTACAGCCCTGTTTTCGTATTTAGAAACCACCATTACCGCAGTACGATTCTTTCGCATTCGTGAATTGGCCCAAACAACTGATCGTTATAAAAATATTCTCACCACACTTGAAGAACAACCTCATCGCATTTTAATAACAATTCTTATTGCATGTAATTTATCAAATGTCATTGCAGCTGCTCTCAGTACACGCATCATGGAAGACCTCTTCACGCGATTAAACTGGTCCCAAGGACTTGGATTTTCGCTCGGTATTGCAATTGCAACATTTTCGATTTTAATTTTTGGAGAAATTATTCCAAAGCATTTTGCCAAATTGCAAGGAGAAAAAATGCTTGGTTCTTCTCTCTGGTTCCTTAATCTGATATATCTTCTCCTTTATCCACTCGTTAAATTACTTACTATTATTAGTAATTTTTTCATTGGATCTCATATAAAAGAAAATTCGAGCACATTAGTCACATCTGAAAAAGAAATCAAATTTCTCATCGATTATATCAATCAAAAAGGTCTTATTGAGCGTGAAAAGAGTGCAATGTTGCAAAACATTTTTCGTATTGGCAACATGCAAATAAAAGATATTTTAGTTCCAGAACCAGACATGGTCATCATCGAAGCACATACAATCATTGAAAAAGCTCTCCAAAAATTTACTCAATGCCAACTTTCACGATTGCCCGTCTATGAAGACAAGGAAGACAATATTATTGGGATACTCTATCAAAAAGATATTTTTATACCTCTCCAAAAAGGTGAACATAAAAAACCCATTAAAGAAATTATTCGTCCGGTTGTTTTTGTGCCAGAAAGCATGAAAGTTAATCAAATATTAAAATTTTTCAAAGACAAACAACTTCACATGGCAATTGTTCTTGATGAACACGGCGCCATCGCAGGACTCGTTACGCTTGAAGATGTCCTTGAAGAAATCGTCGGAGATATTAAAGATGAACATGAAATTGAACCCAACGAAACCATCATCTCTCTCGAAGATGGCAGTTGGCTTGCTCCAGGAAACACATCTCTAGAAGAATTAGAAGAATTGCTGAACATTTCATTTAAAGCTGAAACAGCTATTACACTCGGTGGCTTCATGACTGAACAACTACAACATTTACCCAAAAAAGGAGAACGTTTAGAATATAAGGATTACGTCTTTCAAATACAAAAAGCAACAACTCGGAGAATTTTACAAGTTCTTATATTCAAAAAATAAGTATCTTGACAAATGGTCTTCCTTTTTCATAAGGTGAAAGGAATTGTTCACCCTTTAAAAAGGAGTTTTTATGAAACTACCGTTACTGCTTCTCGCAGTATCAGCTTTGTATTTCAATGCATCACCAACAGAAGATAACCCGCATCTCTTTAAGAGATTATTCAAAGCATGCACCAATTTCAATTGGAAAAAAAGAAACAATGACTTAACTAATAGGGGCTGTGCCTGCAGCAAACCTAGACCTAAACGTGATGATGTTGTCGTTGACGGTTGCGCTTGTAGCAAGCCACGCCCTAAAGATGTAGATGTCTCAGTTAGTGATGCTTGTGCCTGCAGTAAACCTAGACCTAAACGTGATGATGTTGTCGTTGACGGTTGCGCTTGTAGCAAACCACGTCCTAAAGATGCAGATGTCTCAGTTAGTGATGGCTGTGCCTGCAGTAAACCTAGACCTAAACGTGATGATGTTGTCGTTGACGGTTGCGCTTGTAGCAAGCCACGTCCTAAAGATGTAGATGTCTCAGTTAGTGATGGCTGTGCCTGCAGTAAACCTAGACCTAAACGTGATGATGTTGTCGTTGACGGTTGCGCTTGTAGCAAGCCACGTCCTAAAGATGTAGATGTCTCAGTTAGTGATGGCTGTGCCTGCAGCAAACCTAGACCTAAAAAGCAGGAATTATTAAACAATATTTGTAAGCTGATAATCAAAAAACAACACGCATTTCCAATACACCAGGTTCAATATGTCTCAATAAAACCTCAAGACATCCCACAAGAACCTAATAAAATCGATGGCGGAGAATTGTTTGTTGCTTGTGCAGAAAACTTTGTAAAAATTATACATGGTGGAGTTGTAGCTAATAATTCAGGAAAACTAGAAAATGGTCTTCCCTATATTTTTAATGGCATTAATGGGCTGGTACAAATTGTTTCACGTACACCAAACCCAGAACAAACGCTGGAAGAAGTTATCAAATTTATGCAAGAGTTTGATAATAATGATTACGAACAATTACTTACTATTGCAAAATCTCATGTAACAGATTAAAGTTTTTCCACAAAGAAAAAGAGCCATAAATTATGGCTCTTTTTCTTTGTAAGCGCTATCAATTAAGCGGTTTAGTCGTTATACAATTTTCTTTACCTAACATTTCTTTCAAATCATTTAAACCACAGTTCATATTATTATTAAAACGATCAATTTCTTGGATATTAAAACCCTTGAGAGGATTGCTAATATTTGGTTGCTCTAAATCAACAATTACTAAACGACCATCATCCGCAATCAAAATATTATTTTTTATATCCCATAGTCCACAACTCGCGACAATAGCAACCAATTCATTAGCTTGATCATTATTCAAATTTTTTAATAACTCTTTACTTTCTTTTTTGGGTAAAAATGAAACACGCTCTTGCAAAATAATGTAATTTGTATCATTTATAACATCAGAAGCTTGCGGCAATTTAAATAAATACGTTTTCGGAATATAAACTGATTTTAACGGCATTAACTTTTGCAATCGCAAATAAAGATAGTAAGTTGGCAACGAACTAACTGTTTGATAAGTAGCAACACGCTTAAGTTCATAAAGTTCTTCATCAGAAATACGTGTTGGCCATTTTTCATTTGCAACAATAGTATTTACCAAACGATTTGTTGGCCCACTAATCTTAATCATATAATCAGGTTCCGCAGGACAAGCAAATACATAATTACTTCGTGAATAATTAATAATACCTTTCTCTCTCAGAGCTTCATTATTGCCTGTATGTTTAATTTGATGATCAGCTAAATCACCTTCTTGCAATACAAGCTTTTTTATAAGATCTTCTTCGGAAATCAACCAATCATTGACCTTTTTCACTACATCTGCAGGCAAAATTGGAATACTTTCAAAGAAATCATCTGCTTGTAAAAAAGATGCCTTAAAAGCCACAAGCAAAATAAAAACCAACCATTTCTTCATAAAACTCCTCTGTTTTTTACTATATTTAACATTTTTTAAAGTTAAAATACAAGAAATACTTCCTAAAAAAATCATCTTCATCAGAAATCAAAAACAATTTTCATTTCAAAATTTTTATTATAATGATTAGCAATTTCTAATGCATAGCCTTTAATCCATGCTGCTTGTTCAGAGTCAGGAGCAAATAAGGCATACAACTCGCGAATTCCTGCTTCAACATTACGCTTAAAACGATCTTTTCCAAAAAAAGGTAATTGGTGTGACTCACGAACATCCTGTAGATAAAATCCCTCTGGACTGGTAACATTGGGCTGCTCCAGATCATTCACCACTAACATTCCTCCTGGCGTAAGATGCACATTAGTTCTCATATTCCAGAGACCGCAATAAAAAATAAGCAAAACAAGCTCATAAATTTGTTCTTGTTTTAATTCACAAAATTTAGTTAAAGCTATTTCGCGACTCACCAAATCCTGTTTTTCTTGAACAATCACATAATTTTTATCGCAAAGCACATCAGGCCTCCCTGGAACATGCAATAAAAAGGTATCGGGTACATGAACAAAACGTAACGGTCTCAATCTTTGTAATTCACAATACCGCAAGAAAACAGGAATATAACTAATCGTTTGATATGTATCAAATGGAGATAATTGAGCTACTTCTTCATCTGAAACTTTCGTATGATAACGAGGAATACCATTGGCAACAATTTGATTTTGCAATCTACTTGAAATTCCCGAAATTTTAACAATGTATCGGCCCGATGGATCCTCAAAAATATAATTTGAACGGGCCAAATTGTGTAAATCTTCTTGAGCAGCCAACCAATCTCTATCGGCAACAAATCGCCCTTTATATTCACTCAAAGGAAAATCTTGTACAATTAAACGTTCAATAAGTTCAGGTTTACTTGTAAACCATCCTGCTAATTGAGCAATGATGTCATCTGGAAGCTTTGGAGCATGTTTTTCAACAATATCAATGGTCAACAACTCCTCTCCATAAGCACCAACAGGTCGTTTAAATAAATCTGTATCATCTTCCATAGCATAAAGATTGAAACTTAAAAAACCTAAAAAGCCTAACAAACATTTATTCTTCACGTTACATCCCTTAAAATAGTTTTATTGTCCATAATCAATGTTGCTTCATGAAGAATAACAACAACCTTATCCTCTTTTTCTTCCATCATCTTAGGCAAGAGAACAGCGGCACCATATAAGGAGCTCATTAGAATCATGATGAAGCTCCTTATAGCTTATCAATGGATTTTACAATAAGATGATACCCTTGCACACGTAAAACCTCAATCACTTCTCCCGCAATAATAATTTCATTATTAAAGGTGCACGCAGCCCAAATTTCTTCACCTATTCTTGCTTGTCCCATCATCCCCGGAACAATATTTTTGACAACCAGCCCCCTTCTACCAAGAAGCAAGTCAACAGGTGTTGTAGATTTTTTTTCATAATGATAAGGGTTAAAAACAAAGCGCATACCTATAAAAAACAATATACTTACAGAAAAGAAAATAAGAACTTGAACCCATAAAGACAATGCAAGCAAACTACTCACAGCCGCAAAAATTGCACCACACGCGCATGATAAAAAGAAAAATAGCGTAATTCCTGCAAGCTCAATAATAAAAAAAAATAGAGAAATAATTAACCACACAAAAAAGAAAACTGCCATGGCAACCTAACGGTTTTTTTCTTTTATCTTAGCCCTTTTTTGGAACCACAGCAATCGTAAATTTTTTACAAATTTTATAATTTACATCTTACTTGCAAGTGTCGCCCCACTTAAAACATAAAGTTCAGGTTTGCCATCAGGATGAATTCTGAGACCAAGTTCAACTTTATCTTCAGTTAAACAACACGTTAAATAAGTTTTGTCTGAACTTGGAGGATTTTGTTCGCCAGACCAATAAATAAAACCCTGAACAAATACATTTTTAGGACAATCTCCAGAAGATTCTGGCCCCCAATCAAGAAAAATCGGTTCGCCATCACCTTTTAAAACTCCAAGATAAATATCTGGTCGCTCCTGAAAATCAACCCATCTTCCTAATCTTTTTTTTGCATTTGGAGGCAAAAGAAATGTATATTTTTCGCTTGGAATATGTACTTCATAAAGAGTTTTATTTGTATTATTTTCAATCAAACTCAGATAAACATTTGAACTATTTACATAATGTGCACTAAAAAGCACAACACACATAAAATATTTTTTAACCATTTTTTACTCCATTTTTAAAACGCGCAAATCGACTTTCTCTGGATCAAGAACTCTTATATTATGAAAATTAACCAACTTTATTCCGTCAGGATAAATTTCAACAACAACATTACCTGTTCGATAAACACAACATCTCACACGTTTAACCTTGTCATAATCTTTAAATGGACTTATTAAATCAGTTTCATTCAAAGCAATATTAATTGAATAGGGACCAGAAAACCATGGATCAATACAATCGCCACTCGTTTTTATACCAGCCCTAAAGTAAATAGGCTGAAGGTCTTCTCTTAAAGGTTCTAATTTTATTTGAGACCCAAAACCCTCGTTATCGCGAACCAATACATCGGTTTCACCTTCTTCATGAGCTTTCACCAAAAGAACAGGACGCCATCCAGCTGACTCTGCCGTAAAAACCGGTCCTCCCGCGCCAGTAATTTCCCCTTGCCGCTCATACACAACATAATCAACGTCAGTTTTATTATCAAATTTAATAAAACGTATCGAATCATCAGCAAAACAAAAATTAACCCCTAAAAAAATTAAGCAGAGATTAACAATTCTTTTCATTTCAATCCTCCATTTCAATTTTGTCATTAATAAAATTTTAAAATTTTTATTATTAAAAAAACAACAAAATGTATTAATTTTTAAAAAAAATAGTCTCAATAAAGTTTTTTTTAATATTTGGATTAAGTTATTTTAAAATTCTTTTTATCGCTGAAACAATTGCACAAGCATCTATACCAGCCCATGCAAATAATTCTTGTGATGTGCCAGAACGCGGAACTTCTGTTATCCCTAAACACTTTATTTTAACGCAATCGCCACGCAAAGAATAAGCAACAGACTCTCCTATTCCTCCGGCTAAGTAATGATCTTCAACAGTTACCACAATCTTTCCCGACCGCACAACAACATCTCGCAATTTATCCTCATTAAGCGGCTTAACTGAATAAAGATCAACAACCGTAACAAAAAGACCCTCACTTTCGAGGAGTTCATAAGCTTTTAATGCTTCATGCACGGTAATACCAGCACCGATAATTACTGCACAATCCTGTTCTGTTTGCCGAAGAATTTTAAAATCACCAATACTAAATTGCTCATTATTATCATAAATTACCGGAAGTGCCGAACGAGTGGTTCGTAAATAGCTCACCCCTTTTTGATAATGATACAGAAGAGATGTTAGTTTATAACAAGAAACAGCATCTGAAGGATACAATACTATTGAATGAGGCAATAATCGCATCATCGAAATATCTTCGAGTCCCATCTGAGAAGGACCGTCAGCTCCAATAGAGATTCCTGCGTGAGAACCGATAACACGTAAAGCCACCCGTGAAATAGCACCCATACGTAATTGATCGAAAGTGCGTGTTAAAAATGAAGCAAAAGTCGCAACATACGGAACATTTTTAAGTGCCGCAAGACCAATAGCCATCCCAACCATATTCTGTTCACCAAGAAAACATTCAATAAATTGATGGGGAAACTCTTGGGAAAATCGCTTCGTTCGTGTTGAATTACTTACTTCCGCATCTAAACAGATGAGTTCGGGTGATTTTTTACCCAGAGCGACGAGGGCATCCCCAAAGGCATCACGAACAGCAACACGTTCCCCTTTTTTATAATCTGGGTCATCTAACGTAATATCATGAAACATTTTTGGATTGCCAGCTTTTACAACCGGAGGATTATAATCCTCATCTTTCCATTTTGAGTTAAAAAATCGTTTTTTTAATTCTTCTTTCAACCGAGAAACCTGATCTTTTGGAAAAGCTGTTCCGTGAAAACCATTTTTACCCTCAGCTTCAGTAAGACCATAGCCTTTTATGGTTTTTGCTAAAATAATTTGCGGTTGCTTATTTTTTGCATTACGAGCCTGATCACAAGCAAGCACAAGCTCATCAATATTGTGTCCATTGACAATATAAGTCTGCCATCGAAAAGCTTCAAATTTCTCTGCAATACGCAACATATTATGATCATCCATTGTTGTGCCACGTTGCCCTAAATTATTAACATCTACGAGCGCGATAAGATTATCCAATTCATAATAAGCAGCAATTTCTACCGCTTCCCAATTTGATCCTTCAGCAATTTCGCTATCACCCAACAAAACATACGTATAATAATCTAATGCATGTCGTTTAGAATCTATTGCCATCCCCGCACCAATCGATAAGCCCATGCCAAGCGATCCTGTTGCAACATCAACCCGAGAAAAACGTGGTGTTGGATGTCCCTCCAAAGTCGAATCAAATTTCCGCAATGTCAACAAATCAGCATGCGTCAAGACCCCTAACTCTTTCCACGCGGCATAGAGCACCGGCGCCGCATGACCTTTTGATAATATAAATCGATCATTATAAGGATTATGAGGATTTTTCGGATCAAAATGCATCGCATGAAAAAACACGACTGCCATAATATCAGCAGCCGACAAACAAGAAGTTGGATGCCCCGAACCAACTTCGGATGTTGCTTCAAGAGAAGAGATTCGCATATTATAAGCCTTGTGAGCTAAAAATTCATTTTCATTTTTCATAATCGCACACTTTTTTTCCAAAAATAACGAACCTCAATAAAATAAGTCAATGAGCCAGAAAAAGACCACACTATTGCTATGTCGTTAGCCATAAGGTATAAGTTAAAGAAGAACATGCAATAAAAAAAGGGACGAGAAAAATGAAAAAAATAATTTTATTACTCTGTTTAGTTTTTCCAATTCTCAATAGAGTGGACAAGCGGGATGATCACCTGGGATTATATGACAGCAAATCGATGGAGCTTCTTTTCAAATATAACCGATGTGAAAATGGCTCATTAATCGGGCAATCAATTGTTAATGAAGACTTCCCAGGAGCAAATTTGAAAGGGGCAGCCCTCAATCATACTGATTTCTTATTAACAAATCTTGATTATGCAAATCTTGAAAATGCAAACTTAAGCAATGCACGACTCGTTTATTGTTCATTAGTTGAAGCAAATTTACATAAAACACGGCTCATTCAAACAAATCTTGACTACGCGATGATGATCAAGGCCAATCTGAGCCAATGTAATGCATTTTCAGCTTCTTTTATGCAAGTTCTTGCAACAGAATCTAATTTTTCCGAAGCTAAACTCTCGGGTACAAATTTTCAAAACAGCAATATCAACCTTTCTGACTTTAGGCGTTGCGATTTATCTGAATCAAACATGAATTGGATGAGTGCAGGAGGAACTAAATTTCAATTTGCCAACCTCAACTTAGCCAAACTTATTCGCGCAAGTATTCGTTTTTCAAACTTCAATTACGCCAACCTTTCTTATGCAAATCTTCAAGGTGCTGATGCTCATCGGACTGATTTTAGACATGCTGACCTCAACCACGCACACCTCATTAAAGCTGATGCGAGTCAAGCAGAATTTAATAACGCTAATTTGCAGTGGGCACAATGTATCAAGGCAGATATGCGTGGCGCTATTTTCACCGGAGCCAATTTAAAAAATGCAAACTTTTCAGGAGCAATATTATTAAACGCAAAAGATTTTGATCCAAACGCAGAAGGCCTAATTCTTTGTAAAACCGTTATGCCAGATGGTTCTATCAATGATCGCGACTGCGCCATTGCACTTGGTGAAGTTGCTCCAAAATAACTTTTATCTTTTTTTTGTTATAATTATGCTATGTTGTGGCTCATTATAATAAAAAGCTCATATAAGATTTTACGTTTAATTTATTTACAAATCATGCTTCTTTTTGTATCGATCCCCATATTAATATGCTGGGGCCTACCGTTATCAATTATGTCCGTAATTGGAAACATGATATTTCTTCCATTTTTATCAGTATTTCTGACGCTCTCCTTCATCATGTTTTTTACTGAATTAATTGCCATCCCCAATAACTTGGTCAATATAATTTTTGTTCAGTTTTCTGCAATTTGGCTCAAATTGCTCAATTATGGCTCGTCAAATTGGTTTATAAGCGTTCCTTATGTAGGAATAGTACCACTTTTTCTTTTTATTCTATGCAGCTTACTCCTCTTTTATTCCATTAAAACAAAGCCTATCTTATTTAGAATCACGGCAAGTTCTCTGATGCTTACTATCTTTCTCTTTTCATTTAAGTATTTTAAAAAAATTCCACAAGAAGCGCATATTCAAACAAAAAATCAATCACTTATGGTAAGATATAAAAATAAAAAGCTTACCCTTATCATTCCCCGCATTCGTTTATCAAAAAACAATCTTCCAGCTTGGTATTTTTATGAAATACAACCAGAACTGGTAAAAAAATTTGGCATGACACAAGCCGAAACAATCATTCTTCTAAACCCTACAAAACATCTCCTCAATCTTTTTAACAACCATCAACCTCTCATAGAATTTAAACAATTGCTTATCGCAAAATCTTCACCAAAAAACAAAATCACCAGTCTAACAACAAAACCAAAACAGAAAATTTCTTGAATTATTACTGAGCCCTTACGTATAATTAAATAAAAATGGAGGCGGCATGAAATATTCTTATCTTATAATATGCATTATCTCTTGCATCTCTGCTCAAAATGAATCTACCTATCAAAATTTAAGTACAAATATTCCCGAAAATATAACGCGGCTCAAAAATACAGGCAGATGCGATAATTGCTTACTAAAAAATGCAAACTTAAAAGGATTAAAAATCAAAAGTCTCATGCTCTCTGATCTTACCGGAGCCGATTTACAAGGGGCAGATTTGACAGGATGCCAACTAGTAAGAACACGCTTTGACAATGCTAATCTGGAAGGATCTGTTCTTGACAATATCATTTTCGATAAAACAAATGCTGGACGTGGCTCGTATCCTCGATTCAATAACACGAACTTAAAAAATGTTAAAGCAAGAAATAGCAGCTTTCAAAATATACAAATATTAAACGACACCTTTCAAAATAATGTAGACAATGCTGATTTCAGTGGATCGTCATTCTCAATAGCCAATATAAAAAATGTAGATTTTTCAACCGCAAATCTTGCAAATACTAATTTCTCTAACGCAAGCCTCACCAATATCATGCTTCCTGAAAATCCGGAAAAAATAAGGGGAATAAATTTTTCTCATGCAATTATCACTGGTTTTCAAAATTGCATGAATATTCTGAGCTATCAACTTGGCCGAATTGACGACTGTGCAAAAAAATTTTGCAAACTGGGCGTTGACCTAAAAGATGTGGGACTCGACGGAACAAATGCTGATCCATGCAATCTTTATCCATAATTTCAAACTGAATTATCAATTCAGCCGATTGATTTATGTTTGATTTACTCCTATAAAAAGCTAAACTTAGCCATGTACGTTTTTTTCTATATGGGAGTTTTTTTATGTTTTTAAAGCGTTCTTTTTTTGTCTTAGTTATTACAAGCACTCAGCTCTATGCCGATTTAATGGAAATTAACAATCTTAAACAATTCAATGAAAAAATCAAAACAGGTGTATCGGTTGTAAAATTTTATATGGATGGTTGCGCACCATGCAAAGCAAGTACCCCTATGTTTACTGATCTCTCTCAAAACAATGATTACAAAGAAATAAATTTTATTACCGTTAATTTTAATCGTGGAAAAGCGATTGCATTACGCTATGCCCGTATGTTCCCAACGTTTGCTTTCTTTAAAGATGGCAAACTCACCGGAAATAAAATTGTTGGATATGAAAGCAATACAAAAAATGAAATGATTTCACGCATTGACGCTCTCAATAATAAAAAAACCACTGACACCAATAAAAATAATATTATAAAAAGAAAAATAGCATCAGAAATTGCTGACTTAAAAAATCAACAAGTAAAAGCTCATAGCGTTGAAGAAAATAATATACAATCTATTTAAACATTGAATTTCTCAATTACTAATTTAAATAATGCAGGAGTCGCCATGCGACTCCGCTTTTTTATTGCATAACAAAAATAGTTTCATTATAGTCAAAAAGACATCTATTTTTAAAAGGAGATCGTATGCAAAAAAGAAATCTATTAGTATTCGCCGCTGCTTTTTTATCAAGCTGTTCATGTAATTTTACAAAAAAACAAAAGGAAGAAGTTCCCACAAAAAAAATCATAGAAATTGCAGAATTTAAAGAGCTCAAAGATCATGATAAGGCTATTGTAAAATTTTATACTGACTGGTGTGGCGCATGTAAAATGGCAACAAAACCTTTTGCAGAAATGCAAAGTCTATATCCAGAAGTAAAATTTTTTGCTGTGAATATGGAAAAAAAGGGTGATCTCAAAGAAAAAATTGAAATTCAAGGCTTTCCTACTTTTATAACCTTTGAAAATGGTGAAGAACGTGATGCTATTCTTGGATTTAATCAAGAAAAAATTCATCAAGCTTTAAAAAATTTAATTCAAAAAAAAGAAGAGCGAATAGCACAAGCTGAACCACAAATTCTTAAAATAAAAAACAAACAAGAATTTGAACAAGCAATCAAAGATAATAAAAAAGTAATTATAAAATTTTACGGAGATTGGTGTGGCTATTGCAAAATGATTGCAGAAGATTTTGACGAACTATCAAAAGAATATGGCGATAAAGTCAAATTTATCGAAGTCGAAGTTACAGACAATCAAGACTTAGCAAAGGAACATGATATCCGCGGCGTCCCCGCATTTGAATCAATTGAAAATGGTACAAAAAAAGATTCATTTAGTGGTGCAAATAAAGATAAATTGCAAGCGGCTGTCAAAAAACTTGCTGCTTAAAAAATAAATTGAATGGCATGGGTGGCTTTTTAACCACCCATGCCATTTTGAATTTAAATACAAAAATAGGATTTTACAATGAAAAGATTGATCTTATTTTTTTTTATCTCAATGACGCTACCAATGGAACTTGACAAATTAACTCTTGATGAAAAAATCGGACAATTATTTGCCATAGCATTTCCCCTACCATCTCCTCCTGCAATCATTGAAAAATTATGTAACCTTATAAACCACTATCACATCGGAAGCGTACTCCTGGATCGAAAAGGCACCATTCAACAACAAGTACGTATTATTAATACAATTAACAAAAATTGCATTATCAAACCGCTTATTTTAGAAGATTTAGAACCAGGTTTTTGCATGCGTTTATACGATAGCGTCAAATTTCCACTAGCCGTAACGTGTGGTGCGCTTCAAGATAACAATCTTATTTATCAATTAGCTCAAGAAATAGGACGTCAATGCAAAATTCTCGGTGTAGACATCAATCTTGCACCAGTACTCGATCTGAATTACAGCGCATCAAATTCATTAGCTGAAAGATCATTTGGAAAAAATGAAGAAAATGTCATGCATAAAGGGAAAATGTACATCACAGGAATTTTAAGCCAAGGAATTTATCCATGCGCTAAACATTTTCCAGGCTATGGTGATAGCCAAATCGATCCACATTTGGGATTTCCGACCGTGTCACATACAAAACGACGCTTAAGCATTGAACTGTTTCCTTTTAAACACAGTATTAACATCACGCCATGCATTATGCCCGGACATATTTGCGTCCCTGCATATGATAATCGTCCCCAATATTGCGCCACCATATCAAAACTAATCATCACAACACTTTTAAAAGAAGAACTCAATTTTAATGGATTGGTTATATCTGATGCACTCAGAATGAAAGCGTTAACGCAGTCATTTAATGCTGATACTATCGTACGAGAAAGCTTTGCGGCAGGAGTTGATATTTTACTCTGTCCACCCGATATAAAACAAGCAATTCAGACAATCAAAGAAGCACTACGTGAAAAACTTATTTCTGAGTATGAAATTAATGAACGAGTTCAAAAAATTTTAAATGTAAAAAAAGCACTCGGCACTTTTAATAAAAAGATTATAACCAATCAAGATATCGAAAATTTGTTCAATAAAGAAACTTATAAGCTCAAAAAAAAGCTCTATGAAGAAGCAATCACCGTTCTCAAAAATAATAATATTATTCCAGCTACATCGCTCGCTCACACAGCTTACATTCAAATTGGTGGCTCATTTAATTCACCATTTTTTACAACCTTACAAAAAAAAGATTCTGATTTGATCAATAACCTATTACCAGCGTGCCCCGCTGGGTATGATGTAAATGAATTAATTTATCAACTTGAATCATTCGATTCAGTAATAATAAGCTTAATGTGTATAAATAATGTTGAACAACAACAATTTGGACTCTCTTCAACAACGTTAGAATTGATAAAACAGATTAATCAAATTAAAAAAGTCGTCCTTGTTATCTTCGGCTCACCATATAGCCTTAAATATTTTGAAGACGTTCCAACGATTATTATGGCCTATGAAGATGACCCCGATGCGCAAGAAGCTGCTGCTAAAATAATAACCGGGGAGCTTACCGCACGCGGCAAACTCCCCGTCTCCGTTTCTGAAAATTTTCCTGAAGGAACAGGATTATAAAGATGCAAGAAGTAATGCTACAATTGACATCAATTTAATCAAAATATTTAATGATGGACCCGCTGTATCCTTGAACGGATCACCAACGGTATCACCAGTAACTGCTGCTTTATGAGCATCAGAGCCTTTACCACCCAAATTACCTGCTTCAATATATTTCTTAGCATTATCCCAGGCGCCCCCACCATTAGCCATCATTAAAGCGAGAAGCACACCAACTGACGTAGCACCTACCAAAAGACCACCAAGCGCCTTTGCACCAAGAAGGTAATAAACAACAACTGGTGATAAAATGGTAATTAATCCAGGTAAAATCATTTGGTGTAATGCGGCTCGTGTACTAATTGCAATACATTTTTCATAATCAGGATCTGCTTTACCAGTCATAATTCCCTTTATAGTCTTAAATTGACGACGAACTTCAAGAACCATCTGTAATGCGGTCGTTCCAACTGAACGCATCGTCAATGCAGAAATCAAAAATGGCAATGTTCCACCAATAAAAAGACCGACCATAATCATAGGATTAAGCAAATTTAATCTCGCAATATCTGCTTCCTGCGCATAAGCAGCAAAAAGAGCCAACGCGGTTAACAAAGCTGAACCAATTGCAAAACCTTTGCCCATTGCAGCAGTTGTATTACCAAGAGAATCGAGTTTATCGGTAATTTTACGAACCTTCGGATCAAAACCAGACATTTCTGCAATACCCCCAGCATTGTCAGCAATTGGACCATAGGCATCAACGGTCATGGTAATACCAACGGTAGCTAACATAGAAACAGCTGCCAATGAAACACCATAAAGACCACCACCGTAGGTAAATGCGCCTAAGATAGCAGCACCCAATACGATAATGGGCAACACGGTAGATTCCATGCCAATGGACAAGCCATAAATAATATTTGTCGCAGCACCAGAACGAGAAGCATCAGCAAGTTTTCGTATTGGTTTTCCAGCTGTATAATATTCTGTAATCAAACCAATAATAATACCAGAAACACACCCCACCGTAACTGAAACAAAAAGCGCAAGATCTAAGCTTGCATATTTCAAATATCCGTAGGTCCCTATAAGCATAAAAGCAATTGCCAAATAGGTTGCATTACGCAACATTGCAGCAGGACTTGTTTTGAAAAGAGAATTCACAAATAAAGCTAGAACAGATCCAACTAATCCAATAGAGGATAACATTAAAGGCAATGTTACATATAAAAATGCATCAGCCCCATCAAAAAAGCTGATAGCCAAAATCATAGAAGAAACCATCGCACCAACATATGACTCGTAAATGTCAGCGCCCATACCAGCAGTATCCCCAACACAATCACCAACATTATCTGCAATAACGGCCGGATTACGCGGATCATCTTCGGGAATACCAGCTTCAAGTTTGCCGACTAAATCTGCTCCAACATCAGCAGACTTGGTATAAATACCACCGCCGACACGTGCAAAAAACGCAACTAAGCTCCCACCTAAACCAAAGCTTGTTAATAACTTAACAAAAATTTCTTGTCCAAAGAAAAAATATAACAATAAACTTAAGCCCAACAGACCAAAACTTGCAACAGAAAAGCCCATTACACCACCACCAAAGAACGCTTGCATAAATGCTTGATGTTCACCTTTTTCTTTGGCTGCCAAGGTAGCTCTCACATTCGCTGCTGTTGCAGCACGCATTCCAATAAAACCTGTTGCCATTGAAAAAATTGCTCCAACAACAAAAGTTATTGCTGCAATTGGCGACTTGCCAATAAATGCCAAAATTAATGCGCCGATTAAAACAACGATTGAGATAATTTTGTATTCTTCACGCAAAAAGGTCATTGCCCCTTGTCGAATAGCAGCGGCAATTTTTTCTGCTTTTTCATTCGTCACAGAAATTTTTAGAATACATCTAAAGAGATATGCAACGACCGCGAGACCAAGCGCAGCCACGCCAATAAATAGTTGATAGTATTGCATTATCGATTACCTTTCCTTAAGATAAAAAATATAATTCATATAAGATTACTTTAAGATCTTTAAGTCTACCTGAGAATACAGATTTGTAAATATCATCAGGCTTACACATGAGATAAAAAAGAGGAGCATAATGAACGGTTTTTTTACTTGGAAAAAAAGAAAACTCAGTAAATTAAATAATACAAGTACCATCATTAACACAGCAGTTGGCCCCATCGAATATTGTCTCATTGGCGAAGAGAAACATCCTATTGTTGCCGTTATGCATGGTGCAATGGGTGGATATGACCAAGCGCTCTTAGAAAAAGAACCGCTCCTATCTCACGGTTTTCGAATTCTTGCATGGTCGCGTCCAGGATATTTGCGTACTCCTCTTTCTGTTGGAATAACATTTCAAGAACAAGCAATAGCCTTAAATGAATTGTTAAAAGCATTAAACATTCAAAAAATTTCACTAATTGCGATCTCTGCCGGTGGCGTACCAGGATTAATTTTTGCCCAGCAATACCAAGAAAAACTATCTTCGCTGGTCATGGAAGTAGCATTAAGTAAAAAATATACAACAACTTACTGGCAACGACTGATACTATCTCTTTTTTATAACGATTTAGTCTTTTGGTTTATTGATATTTTTGCTAAAAAACTCGTCAAACCACTTCTTAAATTTTTTATAAATCTTGAAAGCACCTTTAACAAAGAAGCAAAAAAAAAGATACTTACGCAAGCCTTACAAGACAAAGCAGCTATGAAATATTTTTTCTATTTTTTAGAAACGATAATGCCCCCCAGTGCACGCAAAGCCGGACTAAACAATGACCTTTTCCAATATAAACAACTCACCCCACCAGACGTTTCTCACATTCAATCGCCAACATTTGTTATTTTTGGCAAATATGATGCTGACGCAAAACCAGAAAACGCCTATTATTTAAAAAAGATGCCACATGTCGAACTGTGCGAAATATCTGATGGCTTTCACTTATTTTGGTTTTCAAACAATTACCCTAACGCTGAAGCTAAAAAATTATCTTTTTTGAAAAAACATTTATGAAATAATATTTTTTAATTTGCCAGCAACAAAAGCCTTTATGTTATCGATTGTACAATCTAAAATACGCTTGCGTGCTTCATAAGAATTAAATGCATTATGTGCTGTTACGATTACCTGTGGATGTTCAATTAAATAATGATTAGACAAAAGAGTCTGTAATTGAATTGCTTGTGGATGTTCTTCAAGCAACAATGAAACTTCATGATCCATCTCACCTTCCTCTTCAAGCACATCCAAGCCTGCACCAGCCAAAACGCCCTCTTTTAAACCCTTAACTATGGCCGCTGTTTCAACAATTGCTCCACGAGCTGTGTTGATTAAATAAGAGCCTTTCTTACACGTCATTATATTTTTTTTATTAATCAAATGATGAGTTCCTGTATTGTAAGGCACATGTAAAGTAATCACATCAGATTGCCGCAACAATTCTTCTAATGATACATAAACACAACCGGTCTTATCTACAAGCTCTTGATTAGGTTTAAGATCAAACGCACACACATTCATACCAAAAGCAGCACCTATCTTAACCACATTAGAGCCAATATCACCAGTTCCAACTACTCCCAATGTTTTTCCACTTAAATCAGTTCCACAAAGATCTACACGCGAAAAATTATTATCACGAATACGGCTATACGCTTCATACAATTTACGCATAACCATAATCATCAAGCCAAAAGCGTATTCAGCAACTGCATTCTTTCCATAGGCGGGAACCCCACAAATTTTCACATTTAATTGTTGTGCTGCAGACCGATCAATATGATTAAAACCGGTTGAACGAGTTGCAATTAATTTAAGAGAAGAAAGACTTTCCATCAAATGCTTATCAACGGGAGAATCAACAAAAAGACACAAAATATCGGCATCTTTATCTATCGTAGGACTATTTTGCGTCGTTCCTTTTACAAAATGTATTTGAAAATCTGCCAACTGCTTTTTTAAGTAATCAAGCTCCCAATCCAATTCATAAAAACAAAGAATTTTCATCTCAATCCTCTCAATCTTTTTTATTGACTTTACTACGTTAGATGCAAAAAAAATACCTCCTTGATCAAATCTTCTACAAATTTCCTCACTAAAACAATTCAAAAATTCAAAAAACCCATCATTCAGGCCACTTTTCAAGCAATTAACAACTATAATTCAATAAAAACTTGAAGTCTTACATTGGATTTTTGTATAATAATAAAAATGGAGGTAAATTATTATGAAAAAATTAATCATTATTTTATGTAGTTATGTCTCGTTATATTCTTATAAACCACTTGAACGCATTCAAGAACAACTTGCTGATATCGACTTAAGTCTTAAAATCGTACAAAAGGAAATTGAATCAGGTTTTTCAAGAGAAGGACAGTTAAAAAACTTGCAACTTGAATATGATATCTTGTTCACATTAATGCAAAATTTTAGTGTTCTCGTTGATGAAGTAGACAAAAAAACAAAAAAAGAAGACAAAGCAGAAAAAATTTTATCAGATAAAATTGACCGTTTTTTAAACAACATAAAAATTGGCTGTGTACATGATTGTTTTGCACAAAAACTTGAAGAAAAAAAAGGAATTATAAATAAAATTGAACAAGAACTTGATCCTCTTGCCAAAACCCATGAAACAAGTAGTATTCGCAAGGTTGCAAAAGATCTAAAAAAGCAGCTTGAGGCTGAAGTGAAAAGATTAGATGATCAAATAATCTTAATTATTCAACGAACAGCCAATGCTAAAAGCCCTAAAAATTTTAAATGCATAGGGATTAAGGAGTAAAAAGATGAGGGCAATGAAAAAATTATTATTTTTGGTGATTATAATTAGTTGTAATTATCAATTAAAGGCAGGAACATGGATCGCGGATGAAACAACCTGTAGAAATGACTGCAACTCGCGATATAATAAGCAAGGCACAGAAGAAGCTCATCAAAAATGCATAAGAAGCTGTAAAGAAATAGAAAATGCACTAAAATTCAACAGCTAAATTATAAAGAGCTTACTACCTCGCTATCCTTGTGATGACAGGAACAGGTTCCAATAATCTGCGTTGTTTCGTGACCTTTACCCAATATTGCAATAATATCTCCAGCATGAGACCAATGATACGCTTGCATAATTGCTTGCACACGATCAGGTTCTCGAAAAACTTTTGCCTTTTGATGTAATGTTAAGCATGCAACGATATCATCCATAATTTTTTCCGGATCATCATTACGCGGATTATCATTGGTTAAAATAATCTGTTCTGCAAACTGCGCTGCAATTTTCCCCATTTTTGCTCGTTTTTCAATATCCTTTCCCCCACCAGCACCAAAAACAACAATCAATTCTCTCGCATGTCTTTTTAATAAAGGAAGAAGATTTTCATATGCTTGCGGCGTATGCGCATAATCAATAACAGCCCAAGCATTATTGGGTAATCGATATCGCTCACACCGTCCAGCGACTCCTTTAAACGATTTTATACCATTCGCAATTGCATCTACGGAAATTCCTAGTTCACATGCAAGTCCAAACGCCCCCGCAACATTTGAAGCATTATAAGCACCTATTAAAGATGTCTCTAATTGATACCAAACATTATTTTTTCTCAATTCAACAAGTTGTTTTTCAAATGTCTCTTGTAGCTGAATCACCTGATAATCAACATTTTTTTGATGCCCAGCATACAATGTTTTTGGAAACCTCTCTTTTACTTTTACAGCCCATAAAGAATCATGTACAACCAATGGAGCATTTTTCTTTTTCTGTGATAAAATAGCACATTTGGTATCAAAATAATCGTCGAGTGAGGCATATTGCTCACCATGTTCATGTGCTAAATTAGTAAAAATAAGACCATCAAATTCAAGCCCATCAATGCGACGATATGAAATAGCTTGTGCCGCTAATTCCAGAACCACATACTCAATACCATTTTTTAAACATTGATCAAAAAAATAGTGTATATAATCTGGTTTTGGCGTTGTCATTGAAGCAAGAAATGCCTGCTCTCCTAAAATGTGTTCAACGCCACTGAGTAACGCAACTGATTTTCCCGCTGCCTTTAAAATATGAAATAAGAGGTAAACCGATGTTGATTTTCCATCTGTTCCCGTTACACCAAGTAGTTTTAACTTTTTAGCTGGAAAACCATACGCCTCAGCACTTAACTCCGCTAAAGCTATTCGCGCATTATCAACTATTTTTAAACAAACTTTTTTTTGATAACACAACCGTTGAAGTTCTTCAGTTACGGAATCATTTTCAAGTACGATCGTTGTTGCACCTTTTGTAATAGCCGCAGAAATAAACTGAGTACCATCAAGCTTCTTGCCAGGAATTGCGACATATATCGAACCGGGCCCAACATTATCTGTATGACTTGCAACACGAAAAATCATTGTCGTTTATAGTTAACAATTGCTTTATGAAGTAACGGCATAAAGAATACAATAGCGTACAAGTTGATAAGTAATAAGATTCCATTAACCAAATCGTTAATATCCCAAATCATTTCAACTTTTGTTTTGGTTCCCAAAAAAGCAACTATGCAGAAAATAATATAAAACCACTTTTCGCCTCGTCCATTAGTCAAAAAGAAGAATCCTGTTTTACCAATAAAGAGAAAAGCAACCATTACCCCTAAACCAAAACTTGCAGCAACAAATGTCACAACCCATCCACCATAAGAACCAAAAACAGTCTGATATGCTGAGACGGCCAAAGCAGAACCAATAGCGCCGTTATTCCAAACACCGGAAGCAACTACAACCATTGCAACCAAAAAGCAAACAAAACAGGTACTAATAAAGACACCAATCATCGAAATAATGGAATCATTAACAGGTTTTTGCGATCCACTGGCACCAAAAAAAGACGCCGCAACACCAAAGCCAGCCTCAGTTGAATTAAATGTCCGCGCAAAACCATTTTTTATAATCTGTTGCAAGGTGAAACCTGCTGCACCACCAGCAACTGCTTGATAAGAAAAAGCTGAACTAAAAATCAACTTTAATGTTGGAACAATCATTTGATAATGATACGTAAGCACAATAATGGCAGAAACAAAAAATACCAATACTTTGAATGGTGTCAAAATATCAGAAAAACGAAGAATTCTCTTGGCACCCCCCATAATGGCGTACATCAAAAATAACGTTATCCCAGAAGCAATAATCCATTTATTAATTCCCCATGTACTATAAACAGCATCACCAATTGCATTCGCTTGCATTGCATTACCACTTGTTAATGCATAAAAATAAAATAAAAGCGCAAAAACATACGGCATAAATTTTTTACCAGGCAGATGGCTCAAATAAGCAATAGGCCCTCCGCGCACACCGCGCATTTCATATTTATCAAAATGTACCCCCAAATAAACTTCAGCAAACCGTAGCGCCATGCCAATAAAGCCAGCAAAAAGAATCCAGACCCCCGCACCGGGACCCCCATAAGCTATTGCAGTGGCAATTCCAGCAATATTGCCATTGCCAACACTTGTTCCTAATGCTCCAAGAAATGCTTGAAATGGTGTTAATGCCGCCCCTTTCTGCGCGCCAAGTTCACTCTTTTTAGGAAAAAGCAACAATCTCCATGCAGTAAAAAAATAACGAACTTGCACAAAATTCGTTGCTAAGGTTGCTAAAATTCCCACACCCATAATAATTAATAATAATGGCCAACCCCATAAATAATTTTTTAAAAGAATGATAAGACTATTGATATTCATAAAAACTCCCACAATTTGCAAGTACACAAACTTTTTCGTAAGATAAACTTTTATTTATTGAGCCCTCAAGGATAAATCATGAAGATTATAGCATTCGATCTTGGCGATGTACATACGGGAATTGCACAAGCTGATGAGCTTGGTCTCTTTGCTACACCACGAACCTCCATTGCAACAAAAGATTTAATAAATTGGGTTAAAGAAACTCTACAAAATGAACAGCTTGAAACAATTGTTATTGGTTTACCTAAAACACTTAAAGGAACACAAAGCCAACAAACTGAAAAAGTCTTAGCTTACAAGCAAAAGCTTGAAGAATTGTTTCCACAAATAAATTGGATCCTTTGGGACGAACGACTTACGAGCAAAGAAGCTCGAACAATGAAATCAAAACAAATAAAAAAAGAAAAAAATAAGGAGCACGCTATTGCTGCCGCCCTAATTCTGGAGGGCTATTTAGACTTTTTAAGATATAAAGCCAAATCATAACCATTGACAATTTTAATAAAAATTTTTTAAGGTAAAGGAAGCGAATGACAATAAATTGTGCAACGGTAGGTGAGATTAGTGCACATCGCACGAGCTCGTGCATGAGCGCATAATCAAGGGGAGGAGAGCCTAATGAAATGTCGCAAGTGCTCGGGGTTAATGGTTAAGCAAACGTTTTTTGACAACTTCCTGAACTTCGAAGGTTGGAAATGTCTTAATTGTGGTAAGATCATAACCAGAAAAGAAAAAACTATTGAATTTGATGCATTTAGCATCTTTTATCAGCAACAAAAATGTAAAAAATCACACTAGTAAGAAAAGTTATGACAAAATTTTTAGCAGCCCAAGCTACATATCACGACATCCAAATTGGACTCTTTTTTGATAATCTTTGTAAAAAATCATACACCTTATCCAAAATAGAAGCTTGTAAAAACCTTACCCTAACAATCAAAGAATTATTAGACAAAAACAACCTCACCTGCTCTGATCTCAACTTTATTGGCTCCAATCAAGGCCCGGCCCCCTTCACCACTTTACGCGTTTTAATTGCCACTTTAAATGGTCTCGCCTTTGCCAATAATATCCCCCTTGTTGGTGTTGATGGCCTTCAAGCATTTTTATCCTATGTCGAAGATGAAAATTATCCGCAGACAATCATTATTCTTAATGCTTTCAATAAAGACCTTTATTACGCCTACAAAGAAAACAATCAAATGGTAACCGGATGGAAAAATGCAGAAAATTTATTCAACAAAATAAAAAAAACAACATCTTCTGAAAGTATTCGCTTTTTAGGCAATGGAGTAGAACTTTTTAGAAATGAAATCACCAATATTTTTGGCAAAAAAGCATTTTTACCAGAACCCTTGATCGAATTTACACCACTTGAAATTATCGCAAAATTGTCGCTAGAACAATTCCAAAAAAATATCACAACAAAACAACTTCAACCGCTCTATTTAAAATCAATACAATTATCTAAATAACTCTTTTGTTGCAATCACCTAATCAACTTATAGATAATAGCAAATAAAAGTGTAATTAATGAAAAAGTATTGGATCATTTTTTTATTTGTTGTTATAAATTTTAGTCAACAATCAATAATCCTACGAAGAGAGGTATATAAAAAACCGCCGCTTAATCGAAAACCAAGTTATCCATTTATTACTGGAGATGGATTTCGCGCATTAGCTCAACATATTTTAGATCAAGAAAAATGCTTTAATCCAAAAAATGTACAAAAAAAAGATATCATTTTCCTAAAAACCGATTATTTAAAGTATTTTTTTGAAAAAATGTTTCCAAAAATAAAAAACAATTTCATTTTAATAACTCACAATTCTGACTACTCTGCGCCACAAAATTATAGTGCTTACCTTGATGATTCCCGCATTATTAAATGGTTTGCTCAAAATGTAGAAATTTATTCACATCCAAAACTCATTCCAATTCCAATAGGATTAGAAAATCGTTACAAGTCTCGCGGAGCTCAAATAAAAAGAATAGAAGCGTTTATATCACAATACACTAAAAACACAGCACGAAATATTTTTGTTTATGCAAATATAGCCAACACGCATCCCAACCGCTCAACCTTAAAAGCATTATTATCTTCTCAACGACATATTTGTTGGTCAGAAAGAAAGCCTTTTTTTCATTATCTCAAAGATCTTTCACGTTCAATCTTTGTTTTAAGCCCTTCTGGACATGGTCTTGATTGTCATCGAACCTGGGAAGCGCTTTTACTTGGTGCAATTCCTATTGTAAAAACTTCTTCACTCGACCCAATGTTTCAAGATCTTCCGGTTGTAATCGTAAAAAACTGGGAAGAATTGACTAAAGAATTTCTTGAACAAAAATTACAAGAATTTAAAAAGCTCCCCTTTAATATGGAAAAAATTTATTTCGGTTATTGGAAAAATTTAATACAAGAAACCAATTAGTATTTAACGCCCCGCACAAGCTCATACAACTTGACAATTAAACATAATGTAGGAGAATAGTCACATATTTTAAAACAACTTTTTTTATAATGAAAAAAATTTTATTGGTTTTATTTATTCTGTTAAACACATTAACACAAGACCGCAGACCAAGTTTTCCTTTTATCACAGGGGACGGGTTTCGTTCACTCGCTCAGCATATTTTAGATGAAGAATCTAAATTTGAGCCCACCATAGTCAATGAAAAAGATATCATTTTTGTTGGAACACATTTTTTACCATTATTTTTTTCAGATTACTTTCCCCAAATAACGGTACCTTTTATTCTAATAAATCATAATAGCGATTGCGGCGTTTCATCCAATTTCACTTCATACATAAATGATACAAAAATTATCAAATGGTTTGCTCAAAATGTAAGTAATTGGAGACACCCTAAGCTTATTCCTATACCAATTGGCTTGGAAAACCGATATAACAAAATTGGAAGCCAATTTGAAAATATTAAAATATTTATTTCTCAAAATGCTCAAAATAAGAAAAGAAATATTTTTATTTATGCAAATATTTCAGAAACACATCTCGAACGTTTTGAAGTGTATAAAACACTCGCATTAAAACCATATATTACGTGGTCTACAAGAAAAGATTTTTTTTCTTATCTTACTGATCTTTCCAAATCAATTTTTGTCTTAAGCCCACGAGGCAATGGCCTGGACTGTCATCGAACATGGGAAGCACTTTTGCTTGGCGCAATTCCTATTGTAAAAGCTTCTTCACTCGATCCAATATATCATAACCTTCCTGTCGTTATCGTAAAAAACTGGGAAGAATTATCTAAAGAATTTATTGAACAAAAATTAGAAGAACTTAGTCATTGCGCCTTTAGTATGGAAAAAATTTATTTCGGTTATTGGAAAAATTTAATACAAACAAGTCAAGGAGTTTGAAATTGAAGTATTTAAAATTATCATTTTGTTACTTAATAACCTTTTTATACGCAGAAAATTTCAATGAATCAATAACATTCGAAGCACTATCAAAAGACTTGGCAACAGATCATGTACTTGTCTTTGATGAATTATTCAAATTAATACCAATGCCTCATTTGTTAGAACTTGGTTGCTCTAAAAGCTCCACATATTTTGCAAAAAATTGCAAAAATCTACTTACTCATGAACTAACGGTAAAAGATCGCTTCAATTTTGCAATGCCCTGGTTTCTAAAAGCCAATAAAGACTTAAAACCAAACTTGTTAAACTGGAATTTAGAACTATATATTTTTAATGAATCAGTAAATCGAGCAAATAATATCGCAATTGAAGGTAAAAATCCAGAGTTGTTTGACAAGCAATATTTAAATGAAATTAGAAATTTCTTTAACAAGATTTGCACAGACAACATTTTCGATATTATCTTTATCGACCCAGGAATTCATATTCGCGGTGACTTCGTTAACGAAGCATTTAATAGAAGTGACATTATTGTAGCTCATGATACTAATTTTAATCCACACATTTATGGTTGGACGAAAATCAAAGCACCGTCTAATTATACTAAAATTCATTTCAATTACGGCTCCGGAACCTCTATTTGGGTAAAAAATGAAAGAATAGAATTAATTAATGAACTCAAAGCTAAACTACAAAGTAAAGAATGTGAACTCAAACTACAACCTCATATTCCAACACAATCACCACAAGAAACTGTAAACAATAAACAAACCTCAATTATAAAAGAAATCTATGAACGCCATTTCACCATAGATTCTTCCGAACAAGAAGTAGATACAGAAAAATTACAAACTTCTCTATGGGAACAATTAAGCAGTACGGATGATACCAGCAACTAATGTTGCAGCTAATTCGGAACGTAAAATAGATTTGGTTAAACGATAAGCATCATAACCTTGCTGGCAAAGAATTTCTTTTTCCGGCAATGTTAAATCGCCCTCTGGCCCAATAAGCACAACAAGGTCTTCTAGATCTTTACAGATTAATGGTATTAATGAATTACCGGATGGATCACAAAAAATCGCCCGTTTTAAATGTTGCTGCTTAATCATTTTTTCAAATAAAATTGGCGCTTCTAATTGAGGTAAAACAAATTGTTTGGACTGTTCTGCCGCAGCGATCATAACACGTTCAAGCCGTTCAAATTCTTTTTGACCACCCCATTTACGTGAAACTTTTTCACTCATAAACAATTGAATCTTATTAACACCAAATACTGTTAACGCTTCAATCGTATTTTCTAACGCTTCACGTTTCAAAAGTCCTAATTGTATAACGAGCTCTGGTTGAATTGATTCATTATCAAAAACCCGTGTTACTTCAACTACAACCTCTTTTTTATCAATAGATGTAATAATAACTTGCGCATGTTTAGTCTTATCAAAAAAGATAAGGGAGTCTTTTAGGTTAAGCCTTAAAATGCGTGAAATACGATGCACTAATTCTTTTTCAGCAATATGCAAAAGCTTTTCTTCTAATTTCTTTGAAAGCACTGGATAGTAAAGTGCAAATTCGTGTTCATTCATTGTGTGCCATGTCACCAGTTGCCACAGATTTTTTTTTAAGATTCAATTGATAAAACAAATTCAATGTAATGTTTTTGGTTCTTTGTGAACGATCTTTAAACCAATCCCACAATTTACACAGTTTTATAAAAACATAAGCACCAGGCTTGCTCACAATTTTAAGATACCAAGGCAACTCCCGAATGGTTAACATCTCTTCAGGAAGCTCACTTACTTGCTGTAAAATGTCATCATTAAGTTCTTCAATCTCTTCTGCTGCGTCCACACATTGTTCACTCTTGATAAAAGATTGATAACAACACCCAAAAACTAAAAATAATAACAGATATTTCTTCATAATCTTCCTATTTTTTGTACACAAATGTTTAAACAGTATACTGAAGAATAAAAAGGATATAAAGCATGAACCCCACTGTATTAGTCATCCTTGATGGGCTAGGTTATCGTAAAGAAAAAAAATATAATGCGGTAGCAAAAGCACACACCCCTATGCTCGATTATCTTAAAAAACATTACCCTTATACGATAATTCAAGCAGCAGGAACAGCCGTCGGCCTTCGACCTGGCATGATGGGAAATTCAGAAGTAGGTCACTTAACTATTGGCACCGGCAGAATAATTGAGCAACCAATTAAGCGCATTGATAATCTTATTAATTCAGATCGATTAAAAGAATCACCCGTCATTAAAAAAAATTTTACTACTCTTGCACAAACAGAAAATGTTCTCCACCTTATTGGACTCTTATCTGATGCAGGAGTCCACAGTGATATTAATCATCTATTTTCCTTTATTGATAGTGCTCATAATTATCACATCAAAAAAATTGTTATTCATCCATTTCTTGATGGACGAGACACCCCTCCACAATCAGCTGTGCAATTTTTAAATCAACTCCAAAACAAAATTAAAGCTATCCCCGAAGCATCAATTGGCTCTATCTGTGGCCGTTTTTATGGCATGGATCGCAACAAAGAATGGGATCGAACAAAAGAAACATATGACATGCTCACTGAAAAAATGACACTAAAATTTACTTCATGGCAAACCGCTCTTGACTATTATTATAAAAAACAGATTACCGACGAATTTATTCCCCCCACACAATTAAATCATGAAATTGTAGAAAATGGCGATGGTATATTATTTTTTAATTTTCGTCCTGACCGCGCTCGACAATTAACTGCAGCCTTTATCGATAAAAATTTTAACAAATTTCCAATCAAAAACCTTGAACTTGCATTTTTTATCACCCCTGTTGAATATGCCAAAAATCTTACAACAGATTTTATTTTGCCAAATGAACAGATACAACAGACGCTTATGGAAATTTTAGCACATCAGCATTTATCAACATTTACCATAGCGGAAACGGAAAAATATGCACATGTTACCTATTTTTTCAATGCAGGACGCGAAACCAAGTATCCAAAAGAAGATCGCGTAATTATTCCATCGATCACCACCACTTCTTACAAAAATATCCCAGAAATGCAAGCCAATAAAATCACTGAAACTGTTCTTCACTCATTAAAAGAAAACCCCCATAACTTTTACCTCATTAATTATGCAAATCCCGATATGGTAGGCCATTCAGGAGATTTTGAAGCAACGGTAAAAGGGGTTGAATGTGTCGATGATCAAGTGAAAAAACTTTATGAGCACGTTGTTGAGAAAATGAATGGAACATTATACATTACAGCAGATCATGGCAATGCAGAAATGATGTGGGATGAAGAACATAATCAACCACAAACATCACATACTAATAGTCCTGTCGAATTCATATTCATTAATCAAGCAGTTAAAGACAAAAAAATAGATTTGCCGCTTAAAGGACTCAGTAATATTGCCCCATTTATTTTAAAAAACCTTGGCTTACCAGTTCCACAAGAAATGTCCTAAACTAATTGATAAATACGATGCTTGCCAACCTTTATGTGCATCCCTTTAACCGGTTCAATTTTCGCTTTAAATTCTGTTGTAACGTTGCCATCAATTTGAACTGCACCTGATTGAATAAGTCTTTTTGCTTCAGAGGAACTTTCAATTGCTCCCAAATGCTTTAACAAGTCAACAATCCAGATTGGCGATTGATCGGGAAGCGGTTTTTCTTGTGCCTGACTATAATCTTTCTGTTCAAAAACAGCTTCAAAATTCTGTTGCGCTTCTTCGGCATCTTTTTTTGACCAAAATTTTTCAAGAATGCCATGTGCTAATTGTTTTTTTAATTCTTTTGGATGTTCACCTTTTTGCATCTTCTGAATTTCATTCTCTGTTTTATTTAACAGTAATTTGTAATAACGCCACATCAGATTATCTGATATCGACATCACTTTACCAAAAACTTCCGTCGGTGATTCTTTTAATCCTATATAATTATTGTAAGACTTAGACATTTTTTGTACGCCATCGAGACCTTCTAACAATGGCATTGTCATCACTACTTGTGGTTTTTGCTCAAATTGTTCTTGCAGCGTACGCCCACACAATAAATTGAATGTTTGATCAGTTCCACCAAGTTCAACATCAGCATTCAATACAACTGAATCATATGCTTGTATTAATGGATATAATAATTCATGCAAACCAATCGGTTGTTGCTCTTTCAATCTTTTTTGAAAATCATCACGTTCTAAAATACGAGCAACGGTCATCTTGCTACATAAATGTACAAAATCATTCGCATTAAGTTTACCAAGCCATTCTGAATTAAATTTAATGGCAATTTTTTTTGGATCTAAAATACAACCAACTTGTTCAATATAGGTTTGTAAATTTTTTTTAATATCTTCTTCTGTTAATGGTGGTCTCGTTTTTGAGCGTCCCGTTGGATCGCCAATACGCGCGGTAAAATCACCAATTAAAAAGACAACCTGATGCCCCAAATCTTGAAACTCTTTTAATTTTGAGAGAACTACCGCATGCCCCAAATGCAAATCAGGTGCCGTTGGATCAACCCCTAATTTAATTATTAATGGCTTTCCCAAAGCTAATTTATTTTTAAACTCATCTTCAGGAATTATTTGCGCTACACCACAACTCAATTGATCGAACTGACCTTCTTTCATAGTTAACCTAAATCGTTACGAAAATTTTTAATAAACTAATAAGTCCCCCATTAACTAATGAAACGAAACGGGACAATAATTGAAATGAAACATCACGCAAAAGCAGTGCACCCAGTAACGGCAAAAATGTGAGCATAAAAGATTGATTAATCGAAATACCGCTCTTTTGACGTTCATAAATAAAAATTTGTGTTAAGGCCATTAATAATTGATAGGGAACAAACCAGACCGAAAAACCAACTACTGCCTCAAAGATGTACTGGTATGCATGCAGCAACTCATTAAAACCAGTCTTAATAACAAAAACAATAAACAATAACCGCAACAAAACTAAAAAAATAAGCAATAACAAAATGGCCATTGGCTGCGAAACTGCAAGAAGCGTCAACTTTACCCAACGAAGTGGCTTGGAAATGTAATTCCATAAAATAGGAACAGGCTTGGATAAAGCTATAACAATTTTAAATAATAAAAAACCGATGGGCATTAATACTAAACTAACAGGATCAATGTGAACAAAGGGATTCATGCTCATCATACCCAAATTGCGTGCTGTACTATCACCAAGCCTGTCTGCAATCCATGCCTGAAATGCTCCCGTTATACTTGCTAAAATTAAGTACGCCAAAACCAATGCAATCAATATTTTTACTGTTTCAATAACTTCTAAATTAATCACCGTTACTCCGCTAAGAATTATTTACAACAAGTACTTTAAGTTTAGAAAAAATGGACAAGCGGGTCAATTTGATTATCTTGAGAAAAATGAGAACTCACGTAGAATAAACAAGAAAATAGTAGGATAAGCGTGAAAAAAACGTTGCAAAAACTGTTACCTATATTCATCCCATTCGGATTGGCAATCATCACTTTTTTAGTTTACTTTCCATCATTATATTATGCGTTTCAATTCGACGATGAACCGAGTATTTTAAATTTTTATCATATTCGTCATAAAACATTTTCAGACCTGTTTTTCTCATCTAGCCGTTGGGTAAGTTATTGGCTTAATACAATCCATTATAAATTGAGCCAATTTGAACCATTCGTTTATCGAAGAACCAACGTATTTTTCCACTGCCTCACCGGCGTTCTTATCTTTATTTTATTATCATCACTTCTTAAATTAAGATCCAAAGAATCATGGCTTCACAAATATAACTATTTAATCGCAGGCCTAACAAGCGGTCTTTTTTTATTACACCCAGTACAAACGCAAACGGTATCTTATGTTATTCAAGGACAACTTGAAGGACTTTCAGCATTCTTCTGTTTTGCGATCGCAGTCTGCTTTTTTTATTTCACTCAGGTACAATCATTGATTTTAAAGGTCTTTCTCACGCTCTTAATTACAAGCCTTTGCGTAATTGGTTGCGGAACCAAAGAAATAACTATTATCTTGCCATTTTTGATTCCACTGATTGATTGGTTTTTCATTGCGCAAGGAAATTGGCATGCATTAAAAAAACGAATCTGGCTTTACATTCTTATTGCAACTACAATTTGGGGATGTTATCTCTGGCTTTTAGGTAAAAATTTCTTTATAAACGTCTTGTCCTTAAGTGTTGAGCATCAAAATACAATTGGCAACATCATTAACCCTACCGGGGAAAAAATTACTACGTGGCCATTTTTCATTTCACAATTTAAAGTTATTTTGCATTACCTCTTTATGTTTATCTGGCCATTTAATATCTGCGTTGATTATGATTGGAAAATTTGTGGCAGCGTTAATACACCCGATTGCATATTGCCACTCATTGGACTACTGATTATTGGTTTAACAATTTTATTCGCTCTTAAAAAAAATCGCATCAGTTTATATGCTTTTGGCATGCTCTGGTTCTTTATTTGCATGGCACCACGATCAACAATAATGCCCTCAACCGAACTCTTGGCTGATTATAAAACTTATCTTGCTTCATTTGGCTGGCTCTTTGTCATCACTATCTTTCTCATTCATGCATATTCGTGGCTTATGAAGAAATATTCTTTTCTCAAAAATCAACGCATCATCATCTCAGTTATCATGACGGGAATAGCAGCGCTCAGCATTATGACGTATCAAAGAAATAAAGTTTGGCGTTCTGGACTTGAATTTTGGCACGATATTATACAAAAGTCACCAACTAAAGCACGTGGTTACAATAATTATGGCATCCAATTAATTGAAAGAGATGATATCAAAAATGCAATTTGGTGTTTCAAACATGCTATTCAACTCGAACCATACACATATCCCGATCCATACAATAATTTATCAGCAGCTTATGCAATTCAAAACCAATTTGATTTAGCCATCAAAGCTTTACGCGCAAGCCTTAAAATTAATCCAGGACAACCACGGTCTTATAATAATCTAGGACTCTACTTGCGCAAACAAGGAGAAGAAGAATGGGCCGAACGTTCTTACCAACAAGCAATTTTAATCAACCCTCATTATGGAAAAGCTTATTACAATTTAGGCAAATTGTATGTTGATCAAAATCGCATGACAGAAGCACATGAAGCATTTAAAAATGCATGCACTCAGGCCGATTATGATTCACACATAGAAGCTCTTCAGGAATATGGTCATACAAGTATGCACTGCAAAAAATATTCTGACGCAATACAGGCTTATACAACACTCTGTCAACTGCAACCAAATAATATTGAAAATACGCAAACACTCGCAGATGCATATTTAATGAATCAAGAATATAATGAAGCATTACAACAATATCAACACATTAAACAGATCAATCCGTATGATACGCAATTAAATTGCAACATGATTGAATGTTTAATTCAACTTAAACAACCAGAAAACGCCTTATCAATTATAGACAAGCTTGAACAACAATCACAAAAATATCGGATGATGTCCTTACACAAAGCGCGCGCATTATATATGCTCGGTGATATCAGACGCGCACAACTAGAACTTTATGATGCACTTCATTATGCGCAAGACCGCCAAATAAAACATTTAGCACAACAAATCTTGCAACAAATTGAAAAAGAAGAAAAATAAATTGATATCAGGTATAATAATTTATTATGGATAAAACATATACGTACCAAACTGCAGAGCAAGAAATTAAAGAGCTCTGGGAAAAAGAAAAAATTTATACATTTAATCCTGATGGCAAAAAAATTTTTAGCATCGATACGCCACCACCAACGGTCTCAGGATCGCTGCATCTTGGCCACATATTTTCTTACACACATGCTGATATTATTGCACGCTTCAATCGCATGAAAGGCTTTGAAGTCTTTTATCCATTTGGCTTTGATGATAACGGATTGCCAACAGAACGATATGTTGAAAAAAAGCGAAAAGTCAGTCCATTTGGCGTTGGCCGTTCAGAATTTATTAAGATCTGTCTAGAAGAAACAGCTGAAGCAGAACAAAAATTCAAAAATCTGTGGCAAGCCGTTGGGCTCTCGGTCGATTGGAAATTATGGTATTCAACGATCTCAACAAATGTCCGAAAAATTTCTCAAGAATCATTCATTAAATTATATGAAAAAGGATTCATTTATCGTAAAAATGAACCAGCCCTCTATTGCCCACAATGTCGAACTTCCGTCGCCCAAGCTGAACTTGATGATCAGGACATTGAAACAACCTTCAATGATATTGTTTTTATTACATCAAAGGGTGAAAAATTAATTATCAGTACCACACGGCCCGAACTGCTTGCATCATGTGTTGCACTATTTTATCATCCTAAAGATAAACGTTACCAACATCTTAGAGGACAAAAAGCGATTGTCCCTCTTTACGAATATGAAGTTCCTATTTTTGCTGATGAAAAAGTTGATCAGGAAAAGGGCTCTGGCCTTGTCATGTGCTGCACATTTGGTGATAAAACCGATATTCAATGGTACCAGCAACATAAACTCCCTTATCGCGAGTCAATTGGCCGTGATGGTAAATGGACAAAAATAACCGGTCCTCTTGAAGGGCTCAAAGTTATTGAAGCCCGCAAACAAATGATTGAATTGCTTAAAGAAAAAGGCCTCCTGGTTAACCAAAAAAACATTCATCATGCCGTCAATATTCATGAACGATGCAAACATGCAATCGAATATATTATTCTTCCGCAATGGTTTTTAAATATTTTAGAAAATAAAAAAGAGTTTCTCGCCGCAGCAGATAAAATAGAATGGTACCCAACTTACATGAAGTCACGTTACATCAACTGGGTTGAAAATCTCAATTGGGACTGGTGCCTTTCCCGCCAACGTTTTTATGGCATTCCATTTCCTGTTTGGTATTGCAAAGCATGCGATGAGGTTCTCTTGCCAGAAATAAACGATCTGCCTGTTGATCCTCAAGAGACTCAGTATCCCGAAAAGTGTCCAAAATGTAAGAGCACCGATATTGTTCCTGATACTGACATTATGGACACGTGGAATACCTCTTCGTTAACACCGTATATTTGCGCTTCATTATTAGATAAAAACAGAGATGTATTTTCGCAAGAAATAACAAAAACGTTTTTTCCAATGTCGATGCGCCCCCAAGCACATGACATTATTCGCACATGGGCATTTTACACGATTGTAAAAACAACCCTCCACAACAATATAATCCCCTGGAATTCTATCGTTATCTCTGGGCACGTACTCAGTTCAACATCAGAAAAAATCTCTAAATCACAAAAACATTCAATCCCTGCACCTGAAAAATTACTCGAACAATGGTCTGCCGATGCAATTAGATTCTGGACTGCGTCTGCAACGTTAGGAACTGATGTTGCATTCTCTGAACCACAACTCAAAATTGGACAACGATTAGTAACAAAACTCTGGAATGCCTTCCGCTTCATGCATCAACATGTAGAAAATTTCACACCGCAAGACGAAAAAGTTCAATGTGATCCAGTTAATGAGTGGATTTTGCACAAAATGAGCGAAACATTTAACGCATTTGAAAAAGAACTTAATAAAAAAGAATTCAGTTTAGCCCTTAACCGTATTGATTCATTTTTCTGGAATGATTTTTGCGATAATTACCTTGAACTCATCAAAAATAGACTCTTTAATCCTGACCAATATGATCAACAAGAAATAGAATCGACAAAAGAGGCGTTATATTGGGTTGGTTTACGCATTTTACAACTCTATGCACCATTTTTACCGTTCATCACAGAGCAGCTGTATCAACATCTTTATCGCAAACATCTCAATGCTGCATCGATTCATTGCACAAATTTTAATGAGATTCAAAAAGATTTTACTTTTACTCAATCTGCACAAGAAATTGAACAGATTATTGATATTGTTGCACGCGTAAGAAAAATAAAAACAACTGGTCAACTCTCATTAGGTACACCAATAACGACATTAACGATCTGCACACAACAAGAAGACCTTCCTGTATTAATACAAAAACATCTTCAGCTTCTCAAAGGAATAACACGTGCAGAAGATATTGTATTAAGTACCAAAATGGAAGAAGACTCAGTGCAGAAAGAAGAAAATAACTATTCGATGATAATCAATTTATAGACATTCATATTTTACATGAAGAACAAGCAGTTTTTTAATTAATCATTCGCACTTGTCGAAGGGAACTTGTTTATTCATCCTGCGTGTTATCGAAAGATTAGCATCCTGGTTTAAAGGGGACCCGTGCGCCATAGCCTAGACGACGGCGAAACAAGCACCCCTTAAAAGTATTTTTGATAGAAAAAATAAATAGTTGTACGTCAAAACATAATCAAAATGTTTTACCTATAGCCTAAGAATATAACATTCCCAAATCATCAGGAGCAGCTTCTGACTTTTCCACCTTCCGCAATTCTGCAAAAAGAAGACCTTCCGTTATTGCATCAAGATCCGCATAAACGGTAGATAGAGCTGCATTTGAAATCACCGCCTCTATATCAGCAGGTGAAAACCCATGAGATTCCTCGCTTAATCTTTCTATGGTCTTATCGCGATTTTCTCCACTAAAAGGATATTTATCCAAGTAAAATTTAAAGATTTCTGTACGACCCTTTTTATCCGGAAGAGGTATTTCAATTTTAAAGTTAAATCTACCATTACGCTTTAAGGCTGGATCAATAGATTTTGGCATATTAGTAGCAGCCATTAAAATTACCTTTCCCTTCTGCTCAAAACCATCCAATTCTGTAATTAAAGCATCTACGACTCCGTTCGAATCATGATGGTCTGCATCAGTAGAACGCACACTACCAATACCATCAATCTCATCTATAAAGACAATCGAAAATGGCTTATCCTGATCATCAGCAGCTTTCCGAGCTTGTGCAAAGGTCATTTTAATCGCTTTTTCGCTCTCACCGATATATTTAGAAAGAATATCTTGAGCAGAAACATAAAAAAACGGAACATCTGCCTCAGAAGCTACAGCTCTTGCCAACAACGTCTTGCCCGTCCCCGGTGCACCAGAAAGCAAAATTCCTTTTGAAAAACTCACACCAAATTCCGTATATTTTGATGGATTCTTCAAATAATCTACCAATATACGAACTTGGTAGGGAATTTCACCAACAATATCCTCAAATGTGGTTTGTTGCATTTTCTCCGATAGCGATTTCTCAGCCATTCGCCGTTCAATATGATCAAGAATATCATGAAATGACTTTTCTTCTGCTCGTTTCATATCAGTCCCAATATCTCTTACTGCATAAATACCCAGTACAACAGCACTCAAAACAGAGGCACTTAGTCCTCTGTAACCAAGCTTAAAATCCATGGCAGCCTTTGCCAAGGCAACGCCCGACAGGCCCGCTTTTAAAGTATTTGCAATTGAAAGGTGACGCCATGCCTGAGTGATACCACCCAAAAACCCCGCCTGTACTACCGATAAACCCAACAACATATTGGCTAACAAACAAATTTTTGCTAATTTCATTATAATAACCTCCATCTTATCTACTAGATAAGAAAAATAATACTAACAGCATTTACAATATAAATATATTAACATAAATATGCAGAAGGTCAAGAAAAAAGATATGGCCGTATTAATAAAAAACAAGCAACGAAAAGTCGTCATTGAAAACGATTATCTGAAAAAAAACATTCAAAAAGTCCTTGCTTATTTAGAGTATCCTAATTACGATATCGGGCTCTGGATAACAACTAATGCAACGATAAGAAAATATAACAAACAATATCGAGAAAGAGATAAAGCAACAAGCATTCTCTCATTCTCTTTTCACCCAAAGCTCAAGCCTGGCAAGAAAATCAGGCCGAAAACAGATGCTGATAAAAATTTAGGTGATTTAATTATTTCAGCAGAATTTATTAAAAAAGACGCACCAAATTGGAATCAAACCTTCAATGAACGCTTGAATGCGACTATCGTACATGGAATTTGTCACTTGTTAGGATACACACATAAAAGCGATCAAGCCTTTGGAAAAATGCAAAAGAAAGAAAGGGAGCTTTTAGCTTTGCTTTAAAAAGTCTTTTCAATAATCCTCAATCATATTTATACTATTTTTAATCACAAAGGAGGATTATGAAAAATTTTTTATTTTTAACAACTTTTTTTGTTCCCTTAATCAGCTCATCATCAAAAAACGTTAACCTGCAAAGTACCTTAAGCGCCAATCCTACTATAAATGTCTATGCTAACTCTGCCAGCACTATTATTTTTCCCACCGAACCATTTCAAAAAGGCTTTCAACACCTTAATAGTCATAAACTTAAATATATTGCCGCCGTTTGCGGTGTAAGTTATGTCATATTCACCGGCAGATTACTTTATATCAAACATATTATGAACGACCCCAAACGGTGGAATAATCTATATACGGGCATCCCCTTAAAAAAATTAGCAGAAATACCCAAAGAAACTTTTTATCAACAATTAAATGATGAAATTGCAGCACGTTATGATATACCCAATTCAAATATCTTGATGAGCGTATCACAATTTTTTAAAGAAACTGGCCACGAAATCGATTTACTTAAATATTATTCATCAATGGGCTATTGGCTCTCGTTATTCAAAATAAATCTACCCTTTTTTGTCACCTCAACAAGCATCAAAAATGCACAAATTAAAATAAAGAGATTGCTTTATTTTAGGACTATCATAGCCAATAGATTAGAACCTGAAAATAGTATTCGCCGCTTAAATCTTATCGATACCTATCGAAATATTATTATTAATGCGTGCCGAAAACTCCGATCTTGGATGCCACGTGCTTTAAATCGTCATCAGTAAAACATAAACCACCACCGAAGAAAGGCGATTTATTGCATCTGCTGACAAAATCATCCATGCCTGCCGTAAGATAAAAATTGTTAAAAAGATAAAGACTATTAATCCATTTTAAATGCGGCCTTCGGTCGCAAACCAAACGATTGCGGCCATATAAATCGTAAAGCTCTAAACTCATGATCCATTTAAAAACATCCGAATTAATTGGCAATTTATAATCAACGCCAAAACCAAAGGTATTCTCAAAAGTTCCTGCGCGTAAAGCTACACCACTCTCATAGGCCTTTCCAACTTGAAAATCAAACCGTGTGGCATTACGTTTTACACAAACAGAATTCATATTAGGAGCCACTTTTACATTACCATCATCAATGACAATTGTATCAGGATTAATAACGTTACAACACTTATCAAGATATATATCATTACGATACCAACGATCAGGCCAACCTTTTTCAGACGTAACCATTTGCAAGTTATAAAACCATGAGGGGGACATATAAAAACGCATATTTAAGTAACCTTTATTATCATGATGACAATAACAATCTGTTGCACGCGTCATTGATTCACCATGCGCATTTACCTCAACATGCAAATCATCGATTTTTTTCATATTTTGGCGGAAACTCGTAGTTACTGATTTAATATCGTTATAAACAGTCTCATCATTAATCAATTTTCCCAGCAAGCCCTGTCCTTGATCAACTTTGTCTGAAACCGATTTTAATGATCCAATACCACTTCGCGCTTCTTTTACCGTTTCTTCAATAGTCGTTGCAGTCTGTTCTAGTTTCTTTGCAACACTTCCAAAATCACGATCAAAAACATTTGCTATTTTTTCGATGCTTTCTTGAAATGCGGGCAAAACATGTTTATCAAGACGTTCACTCAAAAAATCGATGCTCTTTTTAATTTCTGGTACAGCTTGCTTAATATCAGAGGCCACTTGTTTAACATCAGCAACAATCGAATTAATATTCGATTCATTAAAACCAACCGCCCTACTTAATGCACCAGCCAATGAATTAATGTGCTCAGACGCTTCTGCCAATTGAGTTACCAATGTCTCCAACTTTTGTTGCTGACTCGTATTTCCAAATGCACCAGAGAAAGACGCGGTCACATCTCGAACATTCTCAGTAATCTGTTTAAATTGTGACAATAATGATTCCATTGAAACAGGGACAACGCCAGGACGAGGCAAGAGCGAACCCGGAGGCAACACGGCCAGTTCAGGATTTCCTGTCATGATTTCAAGATATTTTGAACCGAGCAAGCCCTCTTGTCGAATGAGCGCATAAGCATCACGATGAAGATTATAACGTTTTTTAACCATCATCTGTACCCGTGCTTGCATATCTTTCAGGAGGGTTATTTTCTCAATCCAACCAACTTTTACACCAGCAATCTTAACATCAGATTTTTCCGTTACGCCAGAAACATCTTCAAAGTAAACTTCATAAGGCTGATATCTTTTAACGTTAAAGCGAAAAACACCAAGCTGGATGAACATAAACGCTAAAATGCCCAGAGAGGTGAGAACGAAAATTCCTACCTTTGTCTCAGTCTTAATGTGCAAACCTTGTTCCTCTAGTTAATCCAATATGTCTTTATAGGTATAAATAAGACACTTCCATCAGGTTGCAACTGTTTAACTAAAATTGTAAAAACCCCCTGCTTCACGCCATCAACAACGCCATAAGAAACAACCGAAAAAGCAGCAGGATCAAAACGAACACTTAACATCAAATCAATTCCTTTAGGAAGTCCTTCAAAATCTTTACCATATATTGGTTTTAAAAGTTTATTCCAATCATTTCTCCAATTATGGGAAGATTGAAAATCTTTTACAATTGCAGCGACAGCACCTTCATCCATTTTCTTAGACTTCAATCCCAATAATTTCTGCACTGATGCAGAAAGAACCCATGGATCTAGCTTAGCATATCGAGACTGAGGAGTAAAAAGATCCATTAAATAAACGCCGTCCTTATTTCCATTTGTCAGAAAAACAAATAGTTTATCATTAAAAACCTGAAATCCGGGTGCATCTAATATCTCCGAAATGTCATTTAACCAAATACGGTTACGCCGATCAAAAAATTCTAACGCTGATTCATATAAATTTTTATTTGCTTTAACCAATTCACCAATTTTCTGCCAAAGAGCTTTGAACATATTAACACGTTCTTCGGAAAGGCCTTTTTGAGCCATAAGACTGAGTAAATTATTCAAGTGAATCTTTCCATCTTCACACGCAACATATGTTTTAATTTCACCCTCAACACCATCCTTCTCAATCGTCAATTTAGTACTTTGCCAACGATTAAGAATGGGTAATGCTCGGGCCAATAACGCCCCAAGTTCTTTATCACTTTTTTTAGGTTCGGGTTTCGAAGGTTTCTTCTCTTCTTGTTTTTTTTCTTTTGATTCTTCTGATTTTTCTTTTACTTCGGTTTTTGCAGTCTGCTGGACCTTTTCTTTATTTTCTTCTTGAGGAGGAAAATAAAAACGCTCGCGCACCAATTGTACACCACTGAGTGCCAACATTTTTGCTTTTTCACGCTTAAGAGCAAAATGTGAATAAGAAGAAAAATTAAAACTCAAATAATAAATTTGTGTAGAAATAATAATGAGCAAACTCATTATTACTACCGACAAAACTAAAATATAACCATCATGAAGTTTTTTCATTTTTTCTGTTCAGCCGTTGGCGCCGGCTGCCCCTTCTGACCTTCTACTTTTGTCTCTTTCTTTTGTGTTTTAACCGGACCCGATTCCTCTTCCTCTTTCTTTAAACGCTCTTGAACTAATAATGGAACATCCAAAACTTCTTTTGTTGGTGCTCGGTAATTAAATATCGGAATCACAAACTCATATTTTTTATCAATCGACACAAAAGGATCTGCGTACGTAAGAAAAACTTTTACAAATTCCGGTAAATCTCGAGGAAGCTTTTTTTTCTCCGATTTTTCTTTTTCTTCGGGCGGCCATTCTGTATAAGACTTTAATGGTCGCGGTTTTTCTTCCTTAATTTCTTCTTTCTGTTCTTTTTTTACTTCAGAAGTTTTTTTATCTGCAGATTTTTCTTCTTTTTTTTGCGTCGCTTTCTTTTCTTCTTTTTCTTCCGGTGGCTCAGTTGCCAATAACTCTAATCGGAAAGATTTAATGTGATTTAATAAAACAAAACCACGCTCTTCTTTTATTGCCCCTAAATTCAACTTTTTAGATTCCTTGCGAATCAATTTGTACTGTCCTTTTTGCAAAGGATCAGACTCTAACGAATACGTTACACGAGCAATACGCGGCTTAATCTGCTTATAAACTTCTAGCGGATTACAGGTAATAAATGATACCTGAGAAAGCCTTTCATTTTTCTGCTTACAAACAAAAGATCTCTTTACTTGAATATCACCCAAAGTAACCGGCTTCACTTTTTGAGATTGTACTTTTGCAGTCTTTTGCGCACCATCTTTTCCTTGTTCTTGTTGACGCACCTGTTGCGTACGAACCAGCCCTTCATGTTTCTCTAAAACACGCTTTGCCAACTCTAAATCACCAATAAGTGGAATAAATGCACCAGAAAAATCTTTTTCAAGACGATCATAAAAAGAATTTATTTTCATGCCAGTAGAAACAACGCTATCAACACGCGTAAGAAGTCTCATTGATTGATTATAAACCTGAAAAAGAAGGATCGAAATACCTGCCGTAATAGCCAAAGCAACAATCAATTCAATGAGAGTAAAACCAGACTTCATGATTTCTCTTTTTTTTGTGGTACTTTAAACTGTAACAACAGAAGCTTCTCTTCTTCTTTTCTAACCAAACCATCCCATGATGCCTGCGCAATGATATGCTCAAGATTATTTTTCTTTTCTTGAAGCTTTATATCGAGTGTAATTTTAGTTTGGGGCTCTTTAACCTCTTGAATCTTTTCCACCTCTTTATCATGCTGATCACGAATAACTTCTGGACTATATAAAACGTTCTTTAATAACAAAACACGCTCCAATTGAGCGCTATAACGAATATCTTTTTGAAAAGATCCCATTTGCAACAATATAACAGAAACAAAAAAAATACCTATAATCGCAATAGCAATTACAGCTTCTATAAGTGAAAAGCCTTTATGGTTTTTGGAATGTATCATAATATTCAAACTGAGCGCTAAATGGATTTAAAACTAATCCAAATTTTTCAGATTCACGTTCTTTTAATTCTTCGCCTTGATCAATAATATTTATTATAACAGTTTGGGCCAAGCCAGAAGGTACAATATAAAAATATGCCGCTCTTACTTTACGAAGCATCTCATCTTTACCTTCTATATAAAAATTCTTGAAAAAATATGTCGAAGGAATCTCCATTTGTGTATCAAGAAATTCACTTTTTATAGGAACAAAATCTTTTCCTTCAATATCCTTCTGCTCTTCCAACAAAATTTTTTTATTACGAAAATCAAAATAAACTCGTTGTACTTTTTGTGAAACAAGTGCTTGTTGCCAAGAAACCTGCATCAAGGCATTTAACTTGGCAACAAACTCTTTAGTACGCAGTTGCGACTCTCTCCCCCTAAATAAAGGAGCAACCGTAACTGCTAAAATTCCAATAATAGCTATAACAACAATAAGCTCTAACAACGTGAAGCCATAACTATTTTTTTGCACAAAAGTTACCTAATCTCCCAAACGTCTATCTTTTTAGGCTTATCAGGATCCCCGTCGGAAAATAGTTCAAATGAACGTTTGCCGCCAGGTGTTCGATTATAATGATATGGGTTGTCCCACGCATCCAGAATATTATTACCTTCCAAATTAAGGGTGCTTTCATCAAGATATGGTTCTCGCCACTTTATACCTGCAGGACCAGATGGTTTACGTAAAAGATCAATTAAAGCATTTGGAAAAGTACCAACATCAAACTTATAGTCATTTAATGCCTGTCTAATTACTACTAAACCTGATTGAGTTTTACGTTCATTTGCTCTGCCAATATATTTAAAAATAGGTATCCCAATCGTAACCATCAAAATACCCAAAATCATAATCGCAACAACCAACTCCATCAATGTAAATCCTGCGTCCTTTTTATTAATAACGAGCATATTTTCGACCCTTTCTTTTTTTTACATTTCTGCAACAGTCATCATTTTAACCATAGGCATGGCGATAGACAACACAATAAAACCAACAACACTTGCCATAAATACTAACATGAATGGTTCTAACAAAGAAGATAATGTATCAGTTAATTCTCTTAAATCTTCTTCATAATTTTTTGCAACGGTAAGTAACATCTGATCAAGCTGACCACTCTCTTCACCAGTTTTAATAAGATAGGTAGCCATCGGTGGAAAAATTTTTGTCTGTTTTAAGTATTGCGAAATTTTTCCTTCTTTTATAATTTTATCCCGTGCTTCACGCAATGCACTCGCAAGCACTTCATTATCAACAATATTGCAAACAATATCGAGAGCTTCAGCCAAATTAACACCACTTTCAAGCAAAATGCCTAATGTGCTACAAAACTGCACGGTAGCATTCATGCGCGCAAAATAACCAATAAGTGGCATTTTTAATTTAATTAAATCAAAAGTACGTTTACCAGTAGACGTACTTTTCCAATATTTAAATAAGACAAACAAAATAAATAAGCCAATTAAGATAAAAAGATAGTAAGATTTAATAAAATCACTCAATGCTACCAAAATTTTCGTTGGCAACGGCAAATCAGCTTTTCCTTTTAAAATTCCTGCCATTTTGGGAATAACTGACGTCAGTAGAAAAATTGAAACTGCAATAACAATAACAATTTGAATAATCGGTTGACGCATTGCTGCTTTAATACGGCGATTCAATGTAGAACGACGCTCTAAATAATCAGTCAACCGATCAAGAACAATCTCCAAGCGACCACTTGCTTCACCAGCCCGAACCAATTGAACATAAATATTTTCAAAAACACGCGGATAATCTGCAAGTCCTTGTGCAAGAGATCCACCTTCTTTAATGGTATCCTTTAAATGAATAACAATTCTTTTCATGCGACCATCAAATTGATCAATCAATAATTCAAGCGATTGCAAAAGTGGAACACCAGATTTAAGTAATGTTGCTAATTGCTTCGTGAATAAAACTTTTTCTTTTGGCGTCACCGCTTTTTCAAATAATTGGCGTAAAGAAAATCGAGCCTGCTCCTCTTTTGATTCAGTAACAAATATGGGATATAAACCTTGTTTAACAAGTTGTTCTTTCACTACATACTCAGAAGGCGCGTCAAGTTGTCCATGCACCTTTTTTCCATCGCGATTTAATGCTTGATATGCATATAATGCCACATGTTCCTCGCTTAGCTATCGCATCAAGTTTTTTCCCTCATTCCACCTTTACAATATTATTTTTAGCAGTAAGCTCAAATTGAAATAAGTTTTTTAGTCAAAGGAGAAGGAATGAAAAGATCGTCGCTCCTCCTACTTGTTCTACCCTTTTTCATACAATTAATCAACTGTAAAGAAGCTTCTCAAAATTTAATCAGTAAAACTCTTAATAATGTAGCAGATATAGAAATTATAACACTTCATAAAGATCAAAATGGGGACCCCACCATCGATGAACTTCAAAAAAACATTGTTTTTTCACCATCAGGATTAACATGTTATTTTAAGCATATTTACAATTGTCACAAATATACCCAAGAAGCATTGCCCGCTTTACCATTTAAACACTTTGAAGAATTTTTAAGACATGGCATTAACACCAAACAAACAAGAACATATACCAAGGCTGTCTTTAGGCTTTTTGATAAAAAATTTAAAGCGGTTCCCTATATCAACGCTGATGAACTTATTCCATTTTTACAAAAATTACCGGATCTTCTAGAAAAAGACCTTGAACCCGATCAAAATCGCAAATTTTTTGTCAAACGATTAATCCATTTTGAATTAGAACACAATTTTGAAAAACTCAAACAAGATCCAGAACTTTTTATTGATAATTTAGCAGAAAAGATCGTTGAATCTGATTTCACCATTGGCAATGAAATCAATCGCAATCAACTCAGATTTAGTATCACGAAACTTATCGATACGTGTTTAGGTAAAATAATGTGGAGTCCAACCGACAAAGACATCTGGACAAATTTTATGAATATCGGCAAAGAACTGAACAATCTCAAAGAAAAAGGAATCATAAGCGATTCTGATGATCTTGATGATTGCCAATGGACATTAACAACACGTTTCTGCTTCTTCCTTTCTTTAGCTGGTTCAACACTCTCTTTTGAATTTTACAATCAAGCATGTGAAGAACTAACTAAAGGCGTTCAACATTTAGATATTATTCCCGAACAAGAAGAATTAATTCTTTCAAAAGCCGCTCAAATAAAAGATACAATCGTTCAAAATTATGCAACACGAGAAAATGAAAACATTAATTATTATCAACGACAAAAATTAATTAATTAAGATTGAAGCCACTCAGGATGTCAGAAGTTTTTTCCCTAATCACTCATCCTGAGTGATTGTTTTCAGCTGAACAAACCCGCTTTAATGCGTTTTTCAAGCTCTTTCTTGATCATTTCTACATGACTTTTTTCATCTTCTAAAATTTTATTTAACGCATTAATGCTTTCACACTGGGCATCACAAGCATCTTGGCAATAAAATTTTTCTAAACGCCAACAAGTATCAAGCTTATTGTGCAATAATTTAATAAGATCATAATTTATATTCTTCATAAAAACTCCTTGTCTTTTTAATTCATCGTTATAACATTTATTAAAAAAAATAAAAAATTAAATAAAAGATATTTGTTTATTTCTAAAAAAGGAAGAAAAATGATAAAAAAAGGAATCACTATTCCCCTTCAAAATATTAATCTTTATGGCAATCTTAATATCCCAGATTCAGCAAATGGTCTCGTTATTTTTGTTCACGGAAGTGGAAGCAGCAGATTCAGTCCACGTAATAATTTTGTAGCTGATGTTATCAATAAAGCGGGCTTAGCAACATTACTCTTCGATTTATTAACAGAGCAAGAAGATATTATTGATGAACAAACGCGCCAATTTCGCTTTGATATTCCGCTGCTTGCAAAAAGACTCATTGAAGTTTCTTATTGGATAACACAACAAGAAAATTTAAAACATTTGAATTTAGGATACTTTGGTTCAAGCACTGGCGCCGCAGCTGCCTTAATTGGTGCTGCAGAATTACCACAATTAATTAAAGCAGTTGTTTCACGTGGTGGACGAACAGATTTAGCCGATACATTTCTACCCAGGGTAAAAGCGGCTACTTTATGCATCGTCGGCGCACTGGACGATGTTGTTATTCAAATGAATCAAGAGTCTCTTGCCCAGATAAATGCTAAAAAAGAATTGATCATTATTCCCGGTGCAACACATCTATTTGAAGAACCTGGCACACTAGAAAAAGTAGCAAATGAGGCTACCCAGTGGTTTATAAACTATTTGTCTTAATTGTCATCAGGTTTTAAGTCAACGATTCAGACTCAATATTTGGTCATAATAAAAACTTTATTTACTTTCATGGTACTCTTTTTCAGCGTTAACCTGCCAAATAAGTGCTTTATTATCAGAATCCATGAGCATTAAATCAACAACTTTCATCGCAGTAAGCATCGAATGATCTTGATTATTATAACGATGCATCCCATTGCGCCCTATTAAAAAAAGATTTTTATAACCATCTAAGAATTTTTGCAATTCATCAAATCTTTCGTAAGAGCCCCAATATCCAGGATATGTTTTTTCCATACGAATAACGGTAGCATCAATTATTTCTTGAGCAGCAACAAAGCCAATTTTAACCAATTCTGTTTTTGCAAATTCAATCATTTGATCATCTGATTTTGCTGATAACTCATCTCCTTCATTGCAAAAATATTCAAGGCCAATCCATGTTGTTTCAACATCAGCAACCATATATGGGCTCCAATTATTAAAAACTTGAATGCGGCCCATTTTTACATCTGGCTCCTGAATATAAATCCAATTATCTGCAAGATCTAATTTCCTATTGATTAAAATCCCCACCGTTAAAAAATCACGATAAGGCAATTGATCTGCCAATGATTTAATTTCATCAGAAACAGCCCCTTGTAAGCCATTAATCAGATCTTTAATAGGCATCGTTGAAAAAAGGTAATCGCTTGCAAACCATTTTGATGAACCATCAGGCAAAAGCGCTTTTACCCCACTCACAAATTTTTTTTCTGTCTGAATTTCCACAACATCATGCTGAATATAAATCTCTCCCCCCAAAGCCTTCACTTGCTCTGCAACAGATTCCCACATTTGGCCCGGACCATATTTGGGATATAAAAATTGTGTTATTAATGAACTTTCAACATCTTTTTGTTCGATACTTTTTTTTCTAAAAAAACGCATTACAAAATCTATTAAAGCTCTCAATCCTGAAACCCCTTTAACTCGCTGTGCTCCCCAGTCGGCACTCAATTTACAACAATCAACACCCCACACTTTTTTTGTATAATCTCTAAAAAATGTTTTATAAAGCTCATCACCAAAACGATTAATATAAAATTGCTCCAAGTTCTCTTCCTTACGAAAAGGAAAAACCAAGCGCCATAAATATGTACATCCTATTTTAAATGTCCGCATTAGACCTAAATTTTTAAAAAGATGCCAACTTAAAGAGACAGGGTAACTAAAATATGAACGATTAAAAAAAATGCGCGACTGACGATTGCGAATTAACAACATACGATCCTTATCAATTGCATCTTTTTCAAGAGGTAAAATCTGCTGCCACCACCGCATCACGCGATCTGATTTTGAAAAAAAACGATGTCCACCAATATCGATTCGATTTCCTTTATAGTTCACCGTTCGTGAAATGCCCCCCATATAACTACTTTTTTCAAGAATAATTGGCTGAATATTCGTTCTCATTAATAATTCATATGCAGCAGTCAGCCCAGCAGGACCTGCGCCAATAATTATAGCTTTTTTTCGTTTCATCAAAACCCTATCTTAATGTCAATCACAATATTTTTTGTTTTTTACCTTTATGCCAAAAATAAATGCTATCCCAAATGAAGCTAAAACGAGCAACCAAGGCTCAATCATCATGCGAAAACGCCCACTTCCATCAGGACCAGTAATCAATACTAAATAAACAATAAACGATAGTGCAAAAAAGAATAACCAGATTTTTTTTTGACATAATAACCAACATGATCCAATCGCAGCAAAAATATATTCAACCATTAAATAGCTCACCTCATACCACCCAAGAGCATAAAGCCAATATTGATGAGTACCTTGCGCAATATAATGTTTCATGTTCGCCAATAGGGATCCGGGTAAATTAAAAAATGAGACTCCTTGATCGCATCGTTCAAAAAACAATTTCCATTCTGCTTGATACAAACCAATACAAGATTTAATCATATTAAACAACCAAATTTTAATCGCAAAAAATGGATATTCTAAGATAAGTTTTATTAAATTAGCTTGTGTTTTAAAGGTAATGTTATTTTGCGCAATATCCGTATCAATGGCATTCATTAATGGTGTAGAAGTAATACCTTTTTGTTGAAAAGAGAAAAGAAGCTTAGGATAAAAAAATAAAAAGAGATTTACATTCATAACAGGACAAAGAGTAAAATTTTTAAATATCAAATAATTTGTCATCATGTACAACAAAAGTGGCATATAAAAAACAACAATAAATAGCACAGCCGCCTTCATACGATACAAAAGCGTTTTCTTAGAGATAAATAATAAAAATGGCGTAAAACAAAAGGCATAAAACAGGGCGGCAGGCCTAAATAAAACGGACAGGCTTAAAATTAAACCAGCTTGCGCAATTGTAAACAATGACGATTTTTCATAAAATGCAATGCAACGTTCTACAAACCATACATATAAAAGCGCCAATACAATTTCAATAAGAAAAAGCTGCGAATAAATAAAAAAACCAAGATTGCCAACCCACCATAATGTAACAAGTGTTTGAGCCGTCTCGCCGTGCAAAGCACAAACAATTTTGCGCAAAAGAAAGAGCGTCATTACTGATAACAAAACCTGAACACCAACAATTACACCAAGAGAACAACCAAATAGATGGTAAAAAATTTTTAGAAAAAAAGGATAACCCAAAACTTCTAAGGGCAATTCTTTAAAGCTAAAACGTTGAGCCATAAAATGGTATCGAAGCGAATCAGTGGCAAAATGTACATATTCACCTGGGGCATGCCAATATAAAAAAAATGAAACTATAATAAAAAACAGAACAGAAAAAATTAAAATTACACGATTTTGCGACATGAATGCTTGTTCCTTTATCAAATGAATTTAATGATATAAAAATTTCGCATCACGCGCAAGAACTAATCGAGAAAATGCATGCGCAATTTAAACGGTTTTCTTGTAAAATATAATGCGATAAAAACGAGCCCCATAAGAGGCAATGTCCACAACCAAAAACCTGCTTTATCAGTTAAGAAATGAAGCATCCAGCCAGAAAAATAACAATAAATTGCTTTACTTATCACCCGATGCGCTACATAAAAAAGTGGCATAATCAAACTTAACTGCAAAAGATATCGCCACATAAATTGCACAAAATAACTGAGACTAACAGAAAAAACATATTTTTTATTTAAATAATATGTTAATAAAATGACTTGTAGGATGCCCGACAAGCTCGTTGCCAATGCAATGCCAACCGTTCCAAAACCCTGCATCAAGATAACATCTGCAACAAAATTAAATGAGGCGGAAACCGCAGAAGTATACATGGGTAACTTGGTATCATGCAACGCATAATAAATATTTAATAAAATTTTGTTTATAGAAAAGAAAAACAGACCAATTAAAAATGCGATTAAAATATAACTTGCTTCTGGAATACGTGCGGCAGGAAATTTATCAGACAAAAATAACGTAATAAAAATCTTTTGAGAAAATAGCGTCATCAAAATAGCGGCTGGAATTGTTACCCAAAAAACTAGTTTAGCCGATTCTAATAAATAAAAGCCTAAACGTTTGGGCGCATACAAAACAACACGACTAAAATGGGGCAATAAAATTGATGAAAATGCTACCGCAAAAACGCCAAGCGGAATCCCCATTAAGCGCCCCCCATAATAAAGTAATGTGTAAGAGCCTTTACTTAAAAAAGACGATACGGTTGAATCGAGAAATAAATTAACCTCAACAATACTCATTCCAATCATAGAAGGAATAAATTTTGTAACTAAATTTTTAAAATTATGCCACGCCTCTTTATTAATACTCCCAAATGAAAAATGATATTTAAAATAAACAAATAAATGCAATAAAAATGCCGCAGCGCTACCCGCGACAATAAAAACACATAAATACATCAGGGAGACTTCAAGCCACTTACAAACAAGTAACCCTGTAATAAAAAAAATATTTAATAAGACTGGAGCAAAAGCTGGAACTAAAAAATGATGCATCGCCTGTAAAACACCACCCAATAGGGCACTGCTCGAAATAAATAAAATAAATGAAACTAAAACACGCAAAAACGGCACTGCATAAGAAATTTGTTCATGCGAAAATCCCCACGCAATTAATTTGATCGTTGCATAAGGTTTCCAAAAAATTATTAAACAGAGCAATAAAAGCGTACCTTCGAAAACCAAAAAAGAAAGCGTCATTAAATCATTAATACTTTTTCGCCCATCTTTTTTTAACAAACTCACAATCGTCGGCACCAACGCACCAGTTAATGCACCCTCTGCAAATATTTTACGCAATGAATTAGGAATTTTAAAAGCAGCAATAAATGCGTCAGAAACAACACCAACACCAATAATACGAGCTTGCAGTATTTCTCGTACTAATCCAAGCATACGACTCAAAAAAGTTGGTATCCCAAACTCAAAAGTTTTTTTTATAATTGAACGTTTAATGGAACACATAATAATCTCTATACCTATTGTTCAACTAATTTCCCATGCTTCAATACCAACTGTCGCTCCATTCTCTTTGCAACAGACGGATCATGTGAACTAATAATAAGACCCATTCCCCATTCTCGCCCTTTTTCAAGCAAGTCAACAATCGAAGCAGCATTATCTATGTCTAAATTTCCTGTTGGCTCATCTGCTAATAAAAATTGTGGTCTATTAAAAAGCGCACGTAAAATCGCAACACGTTGCTGCTGCCCGCCAGAAAGAGACAATGGATGATGAGTAGCTTTATCTGCCAAACCTACAAATGAAAGTAAATCCACCGCTCGTTTATATGCTTCATCGTATGGTTGATGAATAATCAATCCTTTAAGCATTACATTTTCAACAACCGTCAACTCCTTGATTAAATAAGGCTCCTGAAAGACAAGTCCAACCACTTTGTTAAGAAAATTATTTTTTTCTTGAGAATTCATTAATTGCAATGATTTGTCATCATATAAGACTTCGCCTTCCGAAGGGGTATCTATTCCAGCCAGTATATGCATCAAAGTCGATTTGCCAGTTCCTGAAACACCAGTTATGGCATATGAGTGACCTGATTCAAACGAATACGTAATTCCGCTGAGAACGCCGGTCGCCACCTTTCCTTGATAATAAACTTTTGCAATGTGATCCAATTTTAACAGATGCATATTATCTCATATAATCAATCCGTCTTAAAAGATAACGTTCAAATAAGGTTTTGTAAAAGCTTTTATTAAAAATTTTAATCAATTTCATCCAACGACGATTGTTCTTCAACATGAATTGAAATTTGTCCCAATAAAATCACTACTTTTAAAGCCAGCCATTGATACGGACAATCGATCACATCTTCTAAAATAGAGTGAGCTTGAACAAACGCTCCTTCCTCAATAAGCATTTCTGCAATGCCAATCATAGTTTTCACATGGTCTCGCGAAGGAATGTCCTGATCTGTCTCATGCGTACTATGCAGTGAAAATATAAGAAATAAAAATAAGAAAACTTTCATTGCAAACTCCTTTAAAACATCAACAAACTTAGGTCATTACTCAAGAATAAATCAATAAAACAAAATACTTTTAAAAAATAGCTTCTTACACAAAACAAAAAGGCGACTGAGTAAGCCGCCCCAATTCAATACTAAAAGTTATTTTATAAAATCTTTAACTCATCTCCACATAAAGCATCAACAATATTTCTCTTATTCAAAAGAATCAATAATGGCTCTGTAAAAAGACCGGTAATTTTATAGATCACCATCTTTCCTCTCTCCGTCAAGGTTGGACAATGATGCTTACAAAGCGCCCCCTTAAGTCGCAATTCACCAACTTCAACGGTTAAATCATCATACGATAAATAACCATCTTTTTCGCGATATGCAAAAATTCTATCGAGAGCTTTTTTATCTGGCATTTCTTTGTATTTTGCAAAGAAAGCTTTACGACACTGGTCATAAAAGGCTTTGCGGTACTCCTCTAAACATTTATAACAATTACATTTCATTACGGCACTTAAATCTGCTGAAAACTCATTAAGTGTTTTCAAAGGCCCGATATGTCTGCTATGCCATATATGATGTAATTTATGCGTCGCTTCATGATGTAATAAAAAACGCAAAACACCAATCGCAGCTTTTTGTAATTCTTCCAAACTATACGCCGTTACATAAATTCTCTTTGTTTTTGGAAAATAAAACATCACCGTACCAGATGAACTATCACACGAATGATCAACAAAAATATCAGTCTGCATCTCTTTAGAAATGTCTAAATTATTCTGAGCTTCACGTCCAAGATTTTGAAAAATTTCAGGAGCAAGCTCCTCAGAAGTTCCCATACCAAACAAAGAAAAAACTGATAAAACTAAAAAAACAAACAATTTTCTCATAACGATTACCCTCTCTAGATAGTATTTTCTCATAAATATTGAATATTGTCAAATAGAAATTATATAATTATAAAAAAGGGGGAAAATATGGCAGCTCCAATTGGACACATTTATTTAGCTCTACAGATGCTCACAGGCCCATTAAATGGCATTGATGAACAGAATTTTCTCATTGGAACAAGTTTTCCAGATATTCGCTATCCTGCGAAACTGCCACGGCAGTTGACTCATGCACAAAATGTTACCTTGCAAGGTATTCTTAAAGAACAAGATCCCTTCAAACAGGGAATGCTTTTCCATGCTTTTGTCGATCAACAACATGGAAAATTCATCAAAGAACAGGGAATCGAAGCTCTTCTTCCACGCATTCCACACGCAACAGGCATTCTTAAAGGAGTGGAAGATCTAATTTTATTTAAAAAAATGCCAAATCGCTCATTTCTACGGCATTTTGACACTATTTTAGAACAAGAACGCCGTTTTATCCCTCAAGAATCCCTTCTTCGCGATTGGCACATTGCTTTGCAAAATTATTTCTTTTATGGACCAACGCCTCAAACTATTCGAAATTTAATCAGAGATAGCATTCCTGATTTTGGCCCCCTCCAACCATTAGCTGAAAATGGAGCCGCTTATGGTTTCATGCTAGGAACCGAAATTATCAGATTAAATGATGAAATTATAAAAAAAATAGATGCTTTTTATCAAAACTTTATCTCAAATATAATCAAATAGAGAACTATTAATTATTCTTTCAACATTTTACCATGAGTAAATGAAAGGATAATGAGACCAATCAAATTCGGAATAGCTACAAAAGTCATAATAATATCCATGATGTCCCACATCATTCGCACATGCGCGATAGCACCAAGGAAGACCAAAATTGCTAAAAAGATATAATAAAACTTAATTCCACGATATCTAAAGAAGGTAGAAAAATTCTGAATGCCATTAAAGCTGTTTCCTAAAATAGTTGTAAATACAAGCAATGAAACGCTTACAATAAGAACGTATTTACCAAAATGGGGCGAATGCATGGTAAAAACGTGGTACATCAAGGCAGCCGTAAAAAATTTTGTTTTAAACCAGATGCCGGTTATTAATACTAACAAACCCGAAACAACTGAAAGTGTCGCATCAGCCGCAACGGAAAACATTGCCAAAATTCCTTGATCTGTTGCTCGTTTAACATCAGCAAGAGAATGTGGTATTGAAGAAGTTCCAATACCAGCCTCAGTAATATAAATACCCCGATAAACCCCGGATCGCAATGCAGTATAAATTGTGGCTCCTAAAAAAGCCCCAATTGGCGCACAAGGAGTAAAAATATGAGAAAAAATAAGCTTAAATGCCACGCCAACAAGATGAACATTTGACAATAAAATAATCAACGCAAAACTCACGTATAAAACAAACATCAAAGGAACCAACTTACTCGCCACCGCTCCAACACGTGAAATACCGCCAAAAACAATAAAAAGTAAGATGATTGCTAAAACGATACCCGTTACCCACGTTGGCACACCTTCATAACTTAAAATCTCAGCCAACGTGTTTGATTGCAGCGCGGTCCACCCAGGAAATAAAATCATGGTCAACAGACCATACCACACACCAAGCTTTCTACTCACCAAGCTCAAATATTCAGTTGGCCCTCCAACAATTCGTTTATCTTTCGTAAATTCTCGCGTACGAATGGCAAATGTTACTTCGGTAAATTTTGTTGCAGAACTAAAGAAAGCATATGCAACTAACCAAAAAAGTGCGCCAGGCCCCCCGGTTAAAATAGCAACAGATGGACCAATAATATTTCCCATACCCAATGTCGTTGCCATTGCAGTAAACAAAGCGTGACTTGATGACAACGTTTTTGCATCATGAGGACTCTCTGCAACGCCTTTTCTTAAGATTCTAAAAAAACGAGGAAGCCCTCGAATCTGCATAAAGCCAGTTTTACAAGTCAAAAAGACCGCCGTTCCTAAAAATAAAATTGCTGAAGGCAAAGCGAAGGCCATATTGGCTACTTTAAAAAATTCCAAAATTGATGACATAAAAAAGCTCCTTTAACGGTGAATGGTACAACAAAAGCAATCCCCTTTTTACAACAAGGAAACTTTTTGAGAAAAAAACGAACGATAGATTTGATTTAAATTAAGAAAGCCATTTTAGTAAATGGCCCCGGCTCATTATTTTCCCATCACCATTCATCCTTACCATTTAACCTGTTGAAAAAACCTGAAGGATAAAGTGATTATCAAAACACTATTTTATTTTACATTTTTTTTGCCAAAAAAGATAGTGCATGACGCATGATCTGATCAAATGAGATCTCAGCCACATCTGGTTGCTCCCTCAAATAAATAAGAGTTTGCTGAATTTCGGTACGCGAATAATTTAATGACTCTAAAACATCTGTAACTTGTTTTAAATGTTTAACAGCGCCCACACATAACTGCTGATCAGAACAGATAAAATGATCAATCTTACTTTTTAACTGCAAAATGAGTTGCTCTGCTTTTTTTGTACCAATTCCCTTAAGTTGGCTGAGCGATTTAACATCGCTTGAACGAATAGCATTAATAAATATACTCACCTCGATTTGTGACAAAATATTCAAAGACATTTTCGGACCGATTCCAGAGCAACTATTAACAAGAACAAATAATTCTCGTTCTCGCACAGATTTAAAACCATACAACGAAGGACCTTGCTCTTGGTTCCAATGAAGATGAAGATAAAGAGATATTTCTTCACCAAGAGAAAACGACGATGGATGAGCAATATTAATCGCAAATCCCAATTGCAACATTTCGGAAAAAACAGACAAACTCTGCTCATGTATCGCGTGCACTTTTCCCTTGATATAATCCAACATCTTTTCCCTAAATTAAAACACGTTAATAAAAATAAAATACCGCGATAGACAACAAAAAGAAAGCGTTTATAATTAAAATCGTGCGGGAATAGCTCAGCTGGTAGAGCATTGCCTTCCCAAGGCAAGGGTCGCGGGTTCGAATCCCGTTTCCCGCTCCAAGCTCCACTTCTCATCATAAATTATATGCACAATTTGATTGACAAGGAACGCTTTTTTGTTATCCTTATCGATGAAATGCGGGAATAGCTCAGTTGGTAGAGCGTTGCCTTGCCAAGGCAAAGGTCGCGGGTTCGAATCCCGTTTCCCGCTCCATTTTTTTGGGTAAATCTCATATTAAAAATCAAAGTGCTTGAAAAAAAGATTTTAGCCAGTTAAAGTAACGAAGAATGATTAAATACTTAAGAAGCCGTTAAGAAAGCTTCTTTGTGACTTTTAAATGAGGTCCAAATAAATGAAATCAGTAATACAAGAATCATCATCCCTGATTAAAGCAATAGAACAAGGTTGGGTAAAAGCGGGAAAACCCAAAGAATTTTCAGTTCGAATTCTACAGGAACCTGACAAAAATTTTTTGGGGATGACAATAAAATCTGCTAAAGTTGCTATATTTTTTGGCAGATTAGAAGAAATGCCTCCAATTTCACAACCACAGCCACAACAAGATAACAACGCTCAATACCAGCAAAAACAACCACAGCAAATGTATCAACAACGGCCACCACAACAAAAGAGAAATTATAGAAGACCTGGTTATAGAAAACCACAACAACCACTGCAACAAAAAACAACTAAAAACTGAGAAAAACCTTTAACCATATAAGTCACATGTTTGAAGTTAGGGACGAAGAAACAATTATTGCTCAATGCACACCGTCGGGCAGCGGCGCAATAGCTTTGTTGCGCGTGTCAGGCGAGAATGCTCTTGAGATAGCGCAAAAGTTTGCTGTACTTCCTCATAAAAAATTTTTTAGAGATCTTCCTTCTCATACAATTCATTATGGTCAAATAATTGATGAATCGAATCATACGATAGATCACGTATTGTTTCTTCTGATGCGCGCACCGCAAACTTTTACCGGACAAAATACCATTGAAATCACGTGCCATAACAATCCCTTCATTATTGCAGCAATTATAAATCAGGCCATCAAACATGGTGCACGTATCGCGCAACGAGGTGAATTCACCAAACGTGCTTTTCTTAATAAAAAAATCGATATTACCCAAGCAGAGGCGATCAATGAACTTATTCACGCACACACAGAGCAAGCGCTTAAAAAATCACTGACGCAACTTGAAGGCAGCTTTTCCCACTGGATTAACAAAATTGAAGAAAAACTTCTTCATGCATTAAGTTTATGCGAAGCCAGTTTCGAATTTGTTGAAGAAGATGTTAATTTTGATCAACAAATCAAACTATCAATACATGCGGTCATTCAAGATATTGTGCATATCGAAAAAGAATATGATCACCAACAACAAATCAAAGAAGGCATCCGCATTGCTCTCATCGGTTCTGTAAATGCAGGAAAATCGGCTCTTTTTAATAAATTAATTAAAACAGAACGTGCCATTGTAACCGAGATAGCAGGAACAACACGTGATGTGATTGAAGCAGGCATTTATCGCAACCAATCATACATCACCTTTGTTGACACTGCCGGGCTCAGGGAAACAGAAGAAAAAATTGAACAAGAAGGCATTAAGCGATCATTCAAGGAAGCAGAAAAAGCTGATATCATTCTATTAATCATAGATAGCTCCCAAAAACTTTCACAACTAGAAGAAAATCTTTACAATTCATTAATCAAACAATACCAACCTAAAGTCATTCCCATTGCATCAAAAATAGATTTATCACAACAAAATAACTTTATTCCGGATGCATTGAAAGTATCAGCCCTTACCAATCAGGGCATTGATACACTCGAACAAAAAATCAAAGAAAAAATGAATGCACTCTTGAATAACTATACAGCACCTTATTTATTAAATCAGAGACAATTCAAGCTCTTAGAGCAGCTCAAGAAGCCACTTAAACACATTGCAAAAATGACACACGAAACGATTGAGCATGAACTACTCTCTATTCACCTGCGAGACGCGCTCGAGCTCCTCACAGAACTGTCGGGAAAGAGCCTTTCAGATCGAAGCATTGACGATATCTTTAAAAACTTTTGCGTTGGCAAATAACATTGACAATTTTGTCACTTTTGGTAGACTAAAGGAGTTAAAAATTTAATGAATTCGATCATTTTTCATGGGGGTTTATTCAATGAAAAAAGTCATTGTTTTTATCGCATTTTTACTTTTAGCGATTTTACCAAAATTAATCCATCCGAATGAGTTTTTCAAAAGTCTCTTCTCATCTATCTCAGGAACCCCTACGGTTTTGAAAGGATGCAATCCTTTCATTATTGGCGTTTCATGGGGCGCGTCAATCACTGATTTCTTTTTAACTTCGCTCAAAAACAAAAGAAATACAACACTCCCACAAAAGTCATTTAGCACAATCATGCAAGGCTTGCAACACATCAACAAAATTATCTAAATTCCATTCATGTTCTTTAAAAAGCATTAAAATCAAGCTCTTTATAAAGTGAAAAGAAAGAGGAAAAACCTCTTTCTTTTCACTTTATCGTATGTTTTTTATTGAGGGTATATAAACTTAATTTCTACACGACGATTTGGCGCTTGAGCTTCCTTGCCTTCAGCTTGAGTAATTAGCTGTGAAGTACCACGACCAACCGCTTTAAGACAATCTTTTGGTACGCCAAGCTTGATAAGTTCTTTTTTAACAGCGTCAGCACGTCTTTGCGATAAAACTTGATTATATATCTCAGAACGTGTAATTAAACATGAAAATCCTTCAAGAATAACCCTTGCTCCATCCTCACATGCCAACTTAATTAAGCCAGCATTATACTTGAGAACGGGTCTTTGATCATTTCTAATTTTTGCTTGATTAAAATCAAAATAGACAGTTTCTGCAGGCTGTTCTTCATCTAAATCTTCCCAAGCCCATAAATCATCTTCTGTCTCAACTTTCTTTGCATCCTTTTTTGCTTCCGCCTCTTCAAAAAGATCATAATCAGCATCATCTTCTAAAACAAATGCGCCTAAATCCTCATCATAGGTTCCCGAACGACTCTCATTTTCATATTTTTGCACCTTTTTAGCTGATTTTCCTGTTCCTTTTTTGTGGATACATGCTGGAAACATCAAACTTAACAGTATGAAAATAGCTAAATACTTTCTCATAATCATCCTTATCAAATTAAACTTTGTCCTAGTATTAACACATTTTTAACAACTTTTCCATTGCAAATATACTCATTAAGCAAAAAGTACTGTATAATTTATTGGTAGGAAATAAAAAATTTTAAAAAAGGAACGTACTAATACATCATGAAAAAAATTTTAATTAGTGTTAATACATGGGAAACTCGAGCTGCGATAACCAAAAATGATCGTTTGCAGAATATTTATTTTTCTTCTCATGCAACAAAACAACTCGAACGTTCATTTTTCAATGGTATTGTAACTAAAATTTTGCCCGGTATTCAAACAGCTTTCGTCGATATTGGACAAGAAAAGGCTGGCTTTCTTCATATTTCTGAAATTGATCGCGAACTCGCATTAACACGAATGCAGGATACTATTTCAATTGTTGATGAATATGATGAAGAAAAACAAGAAGAACAAAAACAAAAAAGAACGCCACTTGATATGAGTAAAATATTACAAGAAGGCGAACATATTCTTATTCAAGTAAGTAAGGAGCCTGTCTATGAAAAAGGCGCAAAACTTACAACATGCTTCACCCTTCCTGGTCGATTTATTGTTCTTTTGCCAAATATTCCTCGTATCGGCATATCAAAAAAAATAGACGATCGTGAAGAACGACAACGCCTCAAAAATATTGTGTTAAAAAATCTGCCCAAAGGTATGGGAGCAATAATCAGGACATCAAGTCTCAATCGAGGCGAAAAAGAAATAAAGCAAGACTTAAATTATTTACTCCAAACATGGCGTACAATCCTCGAACAATCTAAAAAAGGCACTCCCAAAGAACAAGTTCATGAAGATTTACCATTGTCACTTGCCGTTATTCGCGACCATCTTGACGAAGATGTTGAATCCGTTATCACCAATGATCTCAATACACAAAAAGAATTGTATAAATTCATAAAAACCGTCGCACCAGAATATTCGCACAAGATACATTTCTTCCAAGAACCACCGCTTTTATTTTCCCAATACAATATCGATAAACAAATTGAAGATGCATTACAAAAGAAGGTAACGCTTAAATCTGGTGGATCAATCATTATTGAAACAACAGAGGCAATGACTGTCATCGATGTAAATACCGGCAAATATGCAGGTAAAGCAAATCTTGATGATACTATTCTTCAAACGAACCTAGATGCAGCTTCAGAAATAGTACGACAATTACGATTACGTAATATCGGCGGCCTGATTGTTATCGACTTTATCGACATGAACACTTCTGCAAATCGTCAAAAATTATATCGCTTCCTTGAACAATCCCTGCGAGAACACGATAAATACCAATCAGTTGTTCTTAAAGTTTCAGAATTTGGTTTAGTGCAAATGACACGCAAGCGATCAGGAAAAACGCTCATCCAACAACTCACACAAAATTGCACATGTTGCCATGGCCTCGGTTTCGTGAAATCAGTCAAAACAATGAGTTATGCAATTCTCAGAGAACTCAAACTTAAGTTGCTAGAAAATAAGTCAGCAAAAAATGCAACCTTAGCCGTTTCTCTCCCACTATTCGATTACATTACCGAAAACGAATATGACGCAATTCTAACATTAGAGAAAGAATTTAACGGTATCATCACCATTGCACGAAGCCCAGAACTTGCGCAAGAAGATCATAAAGTTATACTTAAATAAAACCTTTATTTTTTTGACCCTTCTTAAAAAATTGTATGTACGGCAAAACAAAAGGAACAAGAAGTTATGACACAATCAATTTTAGAAAAGTATCCAAATTATGAAGCAACAATAGGCATAGAAGTACATGTTCAACTTTCAACGCAAAGTAAAATTTTTTGTTCTTGCCACAATGAAATAAGCAAACAACCAAATAAAAATATTTGTCCTATTTGTGCAGGATACCCTGGCGTACTTCCTGTTATTAATAAAGAAGTTGTGAGCAATGCAATTTTAATGGGTCTTGCCACTAATTCAACCATAACAAAAAACACTTCTTTTGCGCGCAAGCATTATTTTTATCCTGATTTGCCAAAGAATTATCAAATAACGCAAGATACTCATCCTATTTGCACCGAAGGATCCGTAAAGATTAATCTTGCAGATGGAACAGAAAAAAACATTCGCCTCATTCGTATTCATATGGAAGAAGACGCAGGAAAAAACATCCACAGCACCACTACCAATGAAAGTTTTGTCGATCTTAATCGTTGCGGCACACCGCTTTTAGAAATCGTCAGCTACCCTGATATATCAAGTTCCGACGAAGCACGCGCCTACTTAAAAACATTACGAAACATCGTTCTCTATCTTGGCATTGGCACCGGCAACATGGAAGATGGCGCATTTCGCGCCGATACTAATATCTCGGTCAGAAAAAAAGGAGCCAAACAACTTGGTACTAAAATTGAATTAAAAAATATCAACTCATTCAAATTTATTGCTGATGCTATCGATTATGAAATTCAACGCCAAATTGAAACATTAGAAGCGCATCAATCACTTACCCAAGAAACACGCTTATGGGACACGCATGAGAAAAAAACCGTCGCCATGCGCTCAAAAGAAGTTGCAGCCGATTACCGTTATTTTCAAGAGCCAGACTTGCCCCTTTTGGAAATTGATGAAAAATGGATTGCTGAAGTTAGAAAAAAGCTCCCTGAATTACCTGAACAAAAATTAAATAGATTCTTAGAACAAGGACTGTCAGCTTATGAAGCACAAATCCTTATTGATGATTTAGCCTTAGCTGATTACTTTGAATTAGCATATAAAAATTATGCAAGCAAAAACCTTATCAATTGGCTCCTGCGAAATGTTATGGGATATCTCAAAGAACACAAAATCTCTTTAACTGAATTTAAACTAACACCTTACTATTTAGCTGAACTTGTTAAGTTAATCGATAAAGGAACGATTAATACCAAGGTTGCACAGGAAATTTTTGAAGAAACAGCACAAGTGGGAAAAAGTCCTGCACTATTAGTTAAAGAAAAAGGGCTCGAACAAATAGATTCAATGGACGAACTTAAAAAAGTATCGCAAAGCATAATAGATCAAAACCCAGCACAAGTTAATGCATATAAGGCTGGCAATGAACGACTTTTTGGTTTTTTTGTCGGTCAAGTAATGAAGGAAACGCAAGGAAAAGCCAACCCACAAAAAGTAAATGAAATCTTAAAAAAACTTCTCTCTTGATATGAAAAAAACAAGCTATCTTCTTGCATTTCTTGCTTTTTTGCCGACATTCTCAAAAATCGTCGAAATAGAAAATATGATTGATGCACTAAAATATTTTGAAACAGAAAAAAATATTTTAGTGGTTTTTGATATAGACAACACAATTGCAGAATCAACAAAGCCAGAGGGAGGCGATCAATGGTTTTATGCAGCAATGCAACACTTTAAAAACCAAGGTTTTAACAGCCAAGAAGCGTACGATAAGGTAATACCACTTTATGTCGAATTCAATAAAAAAAATGGCATTAAGCTGGTAGAAAATAAAGTTGTCACCACTATTCAAGATTTACAAAATAATAATATTTCGGTTATTGCACTTACCGCACGATCAAAAAGCATTATCAAAACCACCATAAATCAATTAAAAAAGCTTGATGTTGATTTTTCCAAAGGATCAATAGCGCAAAAAAATGTTTCATTTGACAAATTTTCCATACCAGCCTCTTTTAAAAGTGGCATCATCTTTTGCGGCGATAATAATAAAGGCAAAATTCTCAAAGGTTTTTTGAAACAGACCCATCTAAAACCTAAAAAAATTATTTTTTTAGACGACAAAAGAAATTGTCTCTCACAAGTAGAATCAACATTAAAAAAGGATCCGATAAAATTTATTGGGTTACGTTACGGCTTTCTTGATAAAAAGGTCCAAAAATTTAAATTTACTGAATCAATGCTCAAACTTCCTGATGAGTAAGTGAATTACAAACAACCAGTCTTCAATAATATTTTACCTTGACGATCTTTCTAAATCTCTTCTCAACGCTGCTATTCTTGTTTCAATCGGAGCAAGAGCTGTTTTCGCCTTTTTATAAGGAGTTGTTGCAGAGTATCTTGCAAGAGCCGCTGAACCATAACGATTTTCATATGGACGTATCACATCACGCAAAGAACGCGCTTGAATTTCAAGTTGTCTAATTTCATTTTCAAAACGTGCTCGTTGTTCTGCAGGAATCAACCCCTCCGTTTCTCGTACTACGGCACCTGTGCCTTCTTGTTCTTCCCTGTACAACTGTTCTGCTAAAATTCTGTCTTGTTCTTCTTGTCTTTCACGTGCTTCACGAACCACTCGTTCTTGCCGCTCTCTTTCCAATCGCGCAACTTCATCTCTGCGACGCGCCTCTTCTACTTCTCTCTGTTCTCTTTCTCTCTGAATTTCTAATACTTCTTCTCTTTGACGTGCCTCACGAGCTTCTCGTTCTTGCTGCTCTCTTTCCACACGAGCCGCTTCTGCCTGTTGTGCAGCTACAAATCTTCCTAATCGCAAATTCAAATCGTCTGCAAATTCTAACCGACCTACACCAATGGCTTGATAAATTAAATCTTGAGCAAAAACAATATCCCCACGATCAAGCGCACTATTAAATAAATTGCGCATCTCTCTCTCTTCAAAGATAAGTTCTTCTTCGGCATGAACATAATTTTGTTCAAAATCATAACGAATAGTGTTAAGTGCCGCATCCAAAACAGAATGATTATTTACCGGAATTCGCTGCATATTTCTTAACGTTGTTTCCCAATTAAAAAACTCAAGTTTTTCTCCTAAAGCAACTAATTCGCTCCCTCCAATAATATTAAAAACTACAATTGCTTTATTGCTCTGAGGATCTAAAGCAAGCAACCAAAAAGTTGCTATTTCATGAGGATCACGGGGCAACCCAATTCTGCCATTATCAGGAGAAAAATAAACACGATCATGATAATTAACGTTTATAGGTGATAGAGCACCACGAGATATCGCACTACCGACAGCGACAGTAACATTAGAACTCCAATCAAAAATTCCCGTCGGAATATTTACACTAAAATTAAATGCATCATTATCAACTTCGCGATGCCAATCATCTGGCAAACGCCAACGTTCCGCGACAGGATGCAGCACAATATTGTCAGGTTTATCTAGGGGGGGGTCCATGTGCGGTCCCCAGAACATTGTGTAATATTTTACCTGCTTGTCTCTTAATTGTTCACGAATCTCAACAGGAACTTTTTCTTGAATGCGAAAACTATGTTCAATGACGGATACTGTTTTAAAATTATAATTTTCACCATGATAAATACCAATGGCAGGCAAACCTAATGCATTATTAACTGTTCTTCCTTCACCAACAACAACCCATTGAGCAAGAGGAACACGATTTTGTGCTACAACTGAATAAGCATCGTAAGGATACGCCCACATATTAAGCGGAATTAAATACAAAATTAACCATAAAAAACAACAACTCTTCATTACAACCCCTATATTTTATTATTATGTGTAGCCTCTATCTAAAGAGTAAGTTAAAAAATTGGCAAAACGCAATATTTTAAAGATATTTGACAACAAAAAAATGTTATTATAGAGTTTGATTTTAATGAGGGAGGGAGCCTGATGATTAAAAAAATATTATTTTCTTTAATTCTTTCATCGTCATTTTTTCTACAGGCGATGGAAGAATCTAAAAAACCAAAACGCTTTACACGATTAACACCCACCCTAGATTTTAAGCCATCAACAAGACTTCCTGTCGGCGTAAGTCGTTACGCTCCTATCACCACATTGGATATGTTTCGTGAAATAATTGATCCTTTTACAACTGGTCTTCATCCCAATACTATCGCGGTTTTTGATATTGACGATACGGTAGGAATACCTTGGGGCCCAGAAATTTTAACCTCTGAAGCATTTGAAGAAAATCAATATGCAGCAAAAATATTGTTTCCCGATACACCACAGGATAAGCTTCATGCAAAGAAAATTACTGAACTTTTAGAAGCACATAAAAACGCAGAATTGCGCCCTTTTGATGAAGAAAATACCATTTCAAAAAAAATAAAATTATTACAAGATAATGGTATTAAAGTTATAGGGCTCACTGCCAGATCAACACCACTCAGAGATGATACACTGAGACAACTTAAAAAACTGAAAATCAAATTTGACTATGATAAGTTGCAAAAACCAATACCGATTCGTGGCACAACTGAGCAAATTGGCATTTTTACTCACGGTATTCTTTTTTGTGGAAATAATTCTAAGGGACCAATGCTCAAAAGCTTATTTGGAAAATTGGAGTTTGAACCAGAAGAAATTATTTATGCAGATGATAGTAGCCGCAATATTGAATCAGTACTTAACACATTCCCAAAAAAGACAATCCCTCTTTTTATGCAATTACCAGCTCCCACGCATGACGATGAATCTGACGAAAGACTTTTTGACGATCATGTTCAGATCGGTGATCGAAGTATTTCAATGAATCATCTATTCAAATTTTTAGTAGACGCACTCATACAAGACCCAGAGTCTATTAAACATCACAGCAGCATGCGTAGCCTTGATCTTGATACATCAATGTACAGCTCTGCCTCTTCCGACGGAAGCCTTTCACCAACTGGCTCACCAACAAGAATTGTTCCTCTCACCTGTCATGCTTTACCCGAACATGATCCATTTGCACCATTTAGATCACCATTTAGATCGGGCAAAAAATAATTGATAGTCTTTGCAATACCATCCAAAGGATTAACTTTTGGCTCATAACCTAAAACAGAACTTGAACGTGTTAAATCAGGACATCTCTTATTTGGATCAGTCACATCAATCTGAGGTTCATATACAATGCCAATTTGTTTGTTAAACATTTTCAGTGCAAGGTCGTGAACAACTGAAGCAAGTTGATTGATCGACATTTCAGCCTGATTACCAACATTAAAAACACGTTGCTCGATTGGCTCATTATTTTTAAATTCATGATTGATCAAACGGACAATTCCATCAACTGTATCTGAAACATATGAAAAACTGCGCGATTGTGTTCCGTCTCCATAAATACGAAATGGTTTGTTTGCAAAAATTGATTCAACAAAACTGGTAATAACACGCCCATCTTGTAAACGCATATATGGTCCATAGGTATTAAAAATACGAACCATACGTGCATCCAGCTTGCGTTTTTCAACATAAAGCTTAATCAACGTTTCACCGCCGCGTTTTGACTGATCATATTGCGAACGTTTACCAATTGGGCTCACATTTCCAACATATGTCTCTGGCTGTGGATGAATTTCGGGATCACCATAAACTTCAGATGTTGAAGCAAAGAGAAATTTTGCACCGGTATTTAATGCTAGATCCATACAATTAATCGTACCGTTTAAGCCTGTTTTTAACGTTTCCACCGGTAAATTATAATAAAAAACTGGGCTTGGAACAGACGCTAAATGAATAACCCAATCAACATGCCCCGACACAAAAAAAGGTTTCGTTATATCATAACGTACAACATAACAATTCTTATATTTTGCTAAAAGGTCAAAGTTGCGGGCATCACAACAAAGACCGTTGTCGAGCACAATTACTTGATGACCTTCACTTAATAATCTCTGAACTAAATGGACACCAATAAATCCTGCACCACCAGTAATAACAAACCTTTTTTTGCCTTCTATTAATGGTGGCAAGGAAAATGGAGGAAAAATATTAAATTCAGTCTTAGAAAATTTATCAGTATTTAAAGATTTTAAACAGGAAGTGTGTTTCATAATTATCTGGTTATTATCTTCGATGCATCGCAATGCCATCTTCTCTTCCGGCGTCTGATCATTTTTAAAAGAAAATTCTTTTTGGGCCAATGAAGTAAGTTTTTCACATAATTGATCTGCATCTAAACCAGTTTCACACAATAATACACGTACATCTAAATTTCCTAATTTTTCGAAACGTGCATAAGCACTCACCCAACTTAATGCTACTCGCGCACCTTCGTACAACGCCGCGTCCTTATCCAACGGTGAACGCCCGGATAAATTTTTAGGAATAGCCAAAAGTACTTTTTTTGTCTCTTGCTTACTTACATGCTCAAGCAGATCAGGTAACCGCAAAACAACATCAAGATAACTTTGCAACGGATTTCGAGCATCAACTTTTAAATACGTAAAAACATATGCTTCAGCTTTTCCAAGCCGCTCCAATGTATAAAATTCAGCAAAAAGTAAATTAAAAGTAAAAATAGATAAAATAAAAATACGCATAAAGACTTCCCTCTTTTAAATTATTCTAGTTAGTATAAAACAATCATATTAATCTGCAAAAAGCTATTTTGAGGAAAAAATGAATCGTCCATTTTTTTATATCGCTAATTGGAAGATGTATTTCACCTATAATGAAACAATTTCATGGATAAGCACCCACGGTGAAGAGCTCTCTTTTTTAGCAAAAAGCCATCACATAATTATCTGTCCTTCTTTCATTACCCTTGATCATATTGCAAAAGAATTCAATCAAAGCCATTTATTACTCAGCGCACAAAATTGTTCTGCATATAAAAAAGGTGCACATACCGGACAAATATCTGCTGCATCATTAGCAGAAATTGGATGCAACTATTGCATCATCGGGCACAGCGAACAACGCAACTGTGACAACAATGATATTATCGAGCAGAAAGTTTTGCGATTACTTGAATACAACATCACCCCAATTCTTTGCATCAGCAATCCACAAGAAGAATTAACTCCAGCGATTACTGCTTTTCATAAATTTCCGGAAAAAGAGATCATTATCGCTTATGAGCCACTAAATGCAATTGGTTCGGGCAATGTTCCAGAAAATAGATTTATTGAAAAAACATTTTCAACAATAGTAAATTTTATCGAACACCATGTATCAGATAAAACGTATTATATGATTTATGGGGGAAGCGTAGATAGTGAAAATGTCAAACGCCTTAAACTCATTAACCGTCTAGATGGATTCTTAATTGGTGGTGCAAGTACACATTTCGATGAATTTAAACGTATAATAGAATTTTAAAAATCTAATTCCCAATCAATGAAAAAAAAGGTAAACTGAATAAAAGAGTTAAAAATATAGAGGAAACACTTATGTTATTTGGATTACTTGCATTTCTTTTTGCTTTTAGCGCCATTCTCATTATCCTCCTTGTCTTGATTCAAAAAGGCAAGGGAAGCATGGGACTCGGCAACATGGGCGGTGGCAATCAAATGTTATTTGGTGGTGGCGGCGGTCAAGATTTTTTTCAAAAATTAACATGGGTTCTTGGCGCTATCCTCATGGCTGGATCACTTACACTCGCAATTTGGAAAGCGAAACAGATGGGAATGAGCACTAAATTATTACAAAATCAGCCAGTTCCAGCAAAACAGATGCCAGCACCACAACCAACCCCTATAGAAGTGCCCGAAGATTAAACAAAAGGATATCTTTTTGATTACGCCAATCATTGACTGGATTGGTAATGCAGCAATTTCGTTTTGCACGGCAACCGGCCGGTTTATGCTCTTTTTCTTCACCACACTCAAAAACGCTCTATTTTCACAACCACAGCCATCAAAAATTTTTGAGCAAATGGTCCGCATTGGCGTTCATTCATTGTTGATTGCAATTATCACCGGTACTTTTGCCGGCGCTGTTCTTGCATATCAAAGTTATGAAGGATTTCATAAATTCGGAGGAGAAAGTCTTCTTGGTTCTATTGTTGCATTAAGCATGATTCGCGAGTTAGGTCCCGTGCTTACGGGACTCATGGTAACAGGCCGCGCAGGATCACTCATTGCTGCAGAAATTGGCACAATGCGTATCACTGAACAGATTGATGCGCTACGCACGCTCGGTATAAATCCATTTCAATATCTCGTTACGCCACGCATCCTCGGTGCAACATTGATCATGCCTTTTCTCACCGTCTTTGCAATGATGTCAGGCATTGCGGGAGGTTATTTAATTGCTGTCTACATTCTCGGCCTAACGCCTGATGCATATATTTCTCACATTAAAGAAATCACTGATCCTTTCGACATTATTGGCGGATTGATTAAAGCAGCAACATTTGGCCTTATTCTTTCATGGGTTGGTTGCTATAAAGGATTTTTTACATCGGGCGGTGCGCGTGGTGTCGGACTTGCAACAACTGAAAGTGTTGTTGTCGGATCAATTTTAATCATTATTGCAAATTACTTCTTAGCGATGATTTTATTTGGAGGATAACAATGATTAAATTGATCAATGTGTGCAAAAAATTTGATCACCGGTGGATTACTAAAGGAGTTACACTCACTATTCCACCAGAAAAAATGACCGTTATCATCGGAAAATCAGGAGAAGGAAAATCAGTCCTTCTTAAGCAAATGATCGGACTGATCAAACCGACAAGCGGCTCGATCTTGATCGATGATATTGATATTACACAGCTTAAAGAAAAAGAACTTAATGCTATCTTTGAAAAAGTTGGTTATGTTTTTCAATTTGCAGCACTACTGGACTCACTCACGGTTTTTGAGAATGTCGCACTTCCTTTGATTGAAAATGGTTATCCTGAAAAAGCAGCTCTTCCTATTGTTAAAGAAAGACTATCCCTCGTTAATCTTAAAGCAGATATTCTTAATAAATATCCTTCTGAACTTTCTGGCGGTATGTTGAAACGTGTCGGTCTTGCTCGAACTTTAATCCACAATCCAAAAATTATTTTATACGATGAGCCTGTCACCGGACTTGACCCTATTACTGCTCGAGTCGTTCATGAGCTCATGGATGAAACTCAGAAAAGATTAAAAATAACTTCAGTTGTTGTTTCACATAATGTTGAATCATTCAAATATGCTGATTATGTTGCACTTTTAAAAGATGGAACAATAAAATATTTTGGTGATGCACACACCATTTGGGAAGAAATGAACCCCGACATTTACAATTTCATCCGCGGAATTGAATAACTAACTCCTTCACGTTCTTCCCTATATTTGTTACCTTAAAAGAAAATTTTTATCTTTAGGAATTATTATGATTTCTCGAATTAAAGGAACGCAAGATAATCTCGACCTGACACTTTTAAATTTCGTTATTAATCAAGCAAGAAAACATCTCCAACAATACAACTTCAGTGAAATTTCAACACCAATACTTGAACCAACCGAACTTTTCACCCGATCTCTTGGCCTTCAAACCGATGTCGTCAGTAAACAGATGTATACGTTTGGGGAAAATCATGAAATCTGTCTTCGTCCAGAAGCAACAGCGGGCATCGTACGTGCCTTTGTAGAAAATCACATTCAACAAATTCCTTGGAAAGTTTTCCTTTGGGGTTCCATGTTTCGTCATGAACAACCACAAAAAGGTCGATGGCGCGAATTTCAACAAATAAGCATAGAAATTATAGGATCAAAAGCCATCGCACAAGATGCTTTTTTTATAAAAATGCTCGATTCGCTTTTTTCTCAAGTTTTTAATCTTGATTCTTACGCCCTTCAAATAAACTTTATTGGCACACGAGAAGATCGTGAAACATATAAAAAAGAACTTTTAAAATTCCTCGATCAAAATAAAGAAAAAATGTGCAAAACATGTCTTGCACGAAAAGATGCAAACACTTTGCGCATATTCGATTGCAAAGAAAAATCATGCCAAGAACTTTATGAAAAAGCTCCAAAAATTGTCGATTATTTATCAGATGAATCAGCAAAAGAATGGGCCGAATTAAAACAACAGCTTGACCTTTTATCGGTAAGTTATGCAGAGGAACCACGTTTAGTGCGCGGATTAGATTATTATAATAAAACTGTTTTCGAGTTTGTCAGCGGTAATCTTGGGGCGCAAAGTGCGTTTTGCGGTGGCGGACGTTATGATCATCTAGTGCAAGAAATCGACGGAAAAGAAGATCAACCTGCCATTGGAGCAGCTATTGGCATTGGTCGCTTATTGTTACTTTTAGATCCTATAAAAAATTCTTTACCGCTTCCTCAGCCAGCAGCTTTAACAGTTATTATTCCCATCGACATTGAACAAAATGCGCTCGCATTATTAATTGGACAAAAACTGACCAATCATCATAAAACCATCGACATTTTGCTTGATGACACTTCGGTAAAAAGCAAAATGCGTAAAGCTAATAAACTTGGCGCTCAATGGGCAGTTATTGTTGGCTCAGAAGAACAAAAAAATAAAACTGCATTATTAAAAAATATGATCACCGGTACCGATGAAACCGTACCTCAAACTGAATTGATTAAAAAAATCTCATGAATACAAAAGAAACAAGTTTAAGTAAATTTTTAGCAACAGCAGGTATCGCTGCTCGACGTAAAGTTGTCGATGTTATAAAAAATGGTGAAATTACGGTTAATCATCATGTAATTACAGAGCCTGGATATAAAATTACATCAAAAGACACCGTCAGATATCAAAGTAAAGAAGTTCGCCAACCGGAAAAAGTTTACATACTCCTTAACAAACCACGCAATTACATAACAACGGTTAAGGATGAACGTGACCGCAAAACGGTTCTAAATATTATTGATGATTCTATTAGCTCACGCCTCTATCCTGTTGGACGACTTGATAGAAACACCACCGGACTCCTTTTATTGACCAATGACGGTGAACTGGCACAAAAACTCTCACATCCTAGACATGAAACATCAAAAGCTTACCGCGTTACACTCACAAAGCCATTTGATACACTTTCACTTGATAAATTAAATTTTGGCATCAATTTAACTGATGGTTTCATCAAACCAGATCGCCTCTATTTAGTCCCCGGATCAAAGAAAACTCAAGTAATCATTGAAATTCATAGCGGCAAAAACCGTATTATTCGCAGAATTTTTGAAAAACTTGGTTATGAAATTTACCAATTAGATCGTTTTAAATATGCAGGATTAACTAAGAAAAACTTACTGATTGGAAAATGGCGCCATCTAACAGCAAAAGAAATTGAAACTCTCAAGAAACAATAAATCATTGTAAAGCACAATTCTCTCCTGATAAATTTCCAAAGAAAGGAGAGCTCAATGAAAATCTACACTTTACTGTTATTTTTTTTGGTTAATTTATTGGAATCTACCATTTTTGAAATTGAAACGATTAAACAAGTCAAAGACCTTGGCGACCATGAAACACTTGTTCTTTTTGACATTGATCACACGATTTTACAATCCATTTTTTCGAGTCGTCCACGCAAAACACAATACATCACCAATCTCATCGACTTCTTTTTTACCAATATATTAACCAACTTCATTCTTGAATCGGCGATTTTGCCATTTTTAAGCAATATTCGCCAATTTATTCCTGAAAAAGTAACTGAACCAGAATTTATTTCACTTATTCACTCATTACAAAAGAAAAATATTCCAACTTTAGCTTTAACAAAAAGGCTTGCTATTCCTGGAGATATTACAGCACAACAACTTAAAAAAATAGACATCGATTTCTCTGTGCCTCCTTTTACCCAAAAAACTATCGATCTCACTCCTCCTGCTCAATTTACTGAGGGAATCATTTTAACCGGAGGAAAAAACAAAGGATCGGTATTAAGCGAATTCTTAAAAAAAACAAAACGTAATTTTAAAAAAATTACCCTTATCGATGATAAATTAAAAAATCTTCAAGATGTAAATGAAGCTACTAAAAAACTTAACATTAACTTCACTGGCATCCGTTACGGATATCTTGATAACAAAGAACAACTTTGCAGATTTTTAAAATTATTATAATAAAACCGTAATCAACCAATTGCGTAACAAATAAAAGAAAAATGCGGTAAAGAGAATGCCGTCAAAGCGATCTAAAAATCCGCCGTGTCCAGGGAGTAAGGTTCCTGAATCTTTGATTCCTGCACGGCGCTTCAATTTTGATTCAAGAATATCGCCAAAAAAAAGTAATATACAGCAGGCAAGTGTAAAGAAAAAGATAAATGGCAAACCGCATCCTTCACATCCTTCTTCCCATAATGCCAACCGCATACCGATTAATGCAAAGAAATAACCACCGAAAAAACCTTCCCATGTCTTCTTAGGACTAATAAATGGACAAATTTTATGTTTGCCCCACAAACTCCCCACAATATATGAGCCAGTATCATGAGCAAATGCTAAAATAAATAAATAGAAAAGTAAGTCTCGATACACCGGAATATGATTTAAATACATAATCAATAAAAACGGAAGCATGGGATATACCGGCAAATACAGCCAATACCAAATCGTGCGAGGATGATAAAAGTTCTTCCATTCAAAAATCAAAACAATTGCTAAAATAGCAGAAAGCAACAAGGTAAAACAAAATGGTGGCAAAAAAATATAGACCGACCAAAAAATAACACCAAAGGCAATCCCCGTAATCAATCGTAATACAAAATTTTTACTTAATTTAATATGAAAACCGTTCATCCCTAAACGCCTGCTCTATATATGTTATCGTTTCACTTCCTTCCAATCCCTCTACTAATGCTACATCAAAGCGATACGCATATGAATGAATTGGTCGCTCACTCATAAATTTCTGCGCAGTAAACGTAATTTTTTGCTGTTTAGACTTGGTTATCACTTCTGATAGAGCAAAATAGCTTGACTTACGTCTTTTTACTTCAATGAAGGTACAAATTTCATTTTTTTGCGCAATAATATCAATTTCACCGCGACAAGAACGATAATTTTGTGCAACTATTTTATAGCCATTTTTCTTGAGCCATTGCACAACAAGCTCTTCACCTTTTTTACCAATGTCCAACCGATTAGATAATTCTGGCATATGCACGTCTTCGTGATGAATCCATCTTATATTGTGGATGTTTTTTTAATAATTCATCTTTCTTTTTTGTTGCTCCTTCTGGCTGTTTGCGCTCACAGCATAACTCATAATCAAGCTCAATAAGATTCGCTTCAATTTCCGGTAAATACTTAAGGTAATGTTCGCGAATGTATTCTAAACGGCTATAAGCAGCCTTGCATTGTTGACGATTTAAATAAAAATAAAAGCGCAAAACCTCACTCTCATACAATCGATATAAACAATCGTGTGTAATTTTTTCAACATCATTCAAATAGTTTTTATATCCCGGACGCCATGGAATTTTTTTACCATATTCTTTAGCCATATCGATTACTTTTTGTGTCGATTCTTGATCACGGTCAGCTGTTAAAACTTCCAGATTTTCCGCATCTATCGCACGATAATCGGCATATGGCGCTTGATCGCTCCCGGGATACAACTGTACATATAACTGATATTCACTTGAAGCCTCACCAAACTGTTTAAGATCATAAAGCATATCCGCATATTCTAGGCGCAACGAGCGAAGTTCATCTGGATTTTCACTCTTTTTAATCATCTCACGTAAAAAATTAACGGCAAGATAATCATTTCCTTCTTTATGAAGACGATCTTTTTCTAATTTTAATTCATCGTATGGCATATGATGAATCAAGCGAAAAGACTTACTCTGTTTAAAAACATTTTTATTAAAATATGTTTTCTTCTCACTGGCTTCTTCTTGCTTTTTCACACAACCAGAAAAAAGTGCTAACCCAACAAATAAAATTAACCATCGACGAATCATTACAAAACTCCAATACCATTTGGAAAATTAAGAAATTTATTTATACGGTTAATTTTAACACAGCTCTGAAAACCGGGCAACCTTACTAAAGGGGTTACATCTTTTCAAGTTATGGTATGATCAAAAAATAATGGGCACCATTAACCCGGGGATCAAGGAGTCAGAATTATGATTAAAACTTTAGGTGAACAGCTTGTTTCCATGAAAGCTCTCACCAAGCAAAAATTAAATGCTCTTGAAAAGCAAGCTCAGGAAGCAAACAGCTCACTCACTGATTATCTGATCACTGAAAAAATTGTTTCCGAAGAAATAATAGCTCAAGCATTTGCTGATATCTTAAGTATTCCTTACCTCCCCAGAATCAATGAAGACACGGTCAATACCGATCTTCTGAGCAAAATACCATTTAAGTTTCTCAAAGAAAATACCATCATCCCCATAAAAACTCCTGATCTCACTATTGTAATTGCTAATCCCAACAACTATCAGGCTCTTGATGAAATCAGAATTCTATTAGGAGAGACAGCACTACTCACGGTATCAACACCAAAAGTTATTCATGAAGCAATTAATAAATTTTACCCTCTCGAAGGCACCAAGGAGATGATCAAAGAACTTGGTGAAGCAGAAAAACTTGAAGAGGAAGCGGTAGAGTTTGGTGAAATTGCCGAGGGTGACCTCCTAGGAATGGCCCAAGAAGCGCCTATTATCAAAATGGTCAATCACATTCTTTTTCAGGCGGTCAAACAAGGAGCTTCCGACATTCATATTGAGCCACTTGAGAAAGAATTAAATGTTCGTTATCGCATTGATGGGATTCTTCATATCGCCTTCAGCCCACCAAAAAGAATTCAAGGAGCACTTATCTCACGTATTAAAATTATGGCAAACATGAACATTGCCGAAAAGCGCAAACCACAAGATGGTCGCATCCAAATTAAAATTGCAGATAAAGCTATCGATCTTCGTGTCTCGGCACTTCCAACAATTTTTGGTGAAAAAATAGTCATGCGTCTTTTTGATAAAAGCGGCGGTTTTATATCAATTGAAGGTCTTGGTTTTAGCAAACGAGATTATGCCGTCGTCATACAGAGCATAGAATTGCCCAATGGCATTATTCTGGTTACCGGTCCAACGGGCTCTGGTAAAACAACTACCTTATACGCTATTCTTAATCGCCTCAATAAACCAGATGTCAGTATTGTTACCGTTGAGGAACCCGTCGAACAGCAAATGAATGGCATCGCACAAGTAGCAGTAAACGAAAAAGCTGGCGTTACTTTTGCCTCTGCGCTCCGCTCAATTTTACGACAAGATCCTGACATTATCATGATCGGTGAAACACGAGACCAAGAAACAGCACAAATTGCTATTCAAGCATCATTAACTGGCCACTTAGTACTAACAACCCTGCACACTAATAACGCCCCCGCAAGTATCACTCGTCTGCTCGACATGGGGGTCGAACCATTTCTTATCTCTTCATCAGTTACCTGCATCATGGCCCAACGTCTTGTTCGCAAATTATGTCCACAATGTAAAAAAGCATATAAACCCGATGAAGCGATGATTAAATCCCTTGGCTTGACAGTAAAAGAAGCACAAAAAATCACTTTTTATAAAGCTGTTGGCTGCAATGAATGTAACAATACTGGATACAAAGGTAGATTGCCCATCTTTGAAGTAATGCAAATGACACCCGAAATTTCACGTTTAACCATCGAACAAGCAGACGCAAATAGAATTCGTGAAGCGGCAAGAAAAGATGGAATGACGCTGTTGTTACAAGATGGTATTGAAAAAATTAAAGAAGGACTCACCACCATTGATGAAGTTTTATCGGTTGCGGCAAACGTACAAACAAAAATTGAATAAACATGCATTTAGCCTTCTTGAATTAACGATTGTCCTCGCCATTATTATTATCGTTGCAACAATAAGCATTCCACTTTTTTTCAACTTCAAAGAACAACATCTTATTGCTGAAGCAAGCACGTTACGTGCAACGTTATGGCACCTCCAACAGATGGCCCGTGCTCAAAACAAACAAAAACTCCTCACGTTTGACGAATTAAAAAACTCTTACTCAACAGACAATGAAAAACATAAACTTTCGCGACATGTCAAATTTGGCACATTAAAAAATGTTTTGGGGCCTCCATCATCTCCCAACAAACAGTTAAAAAAAGCAATCACCTTTAAAGATAAAAAAATCACCGTCACGCCTCATGGCATTCTTCAACCGGGCACTATCTATCTCATCGACGATACAGAGAAATTTTTGTATGCTATTACCGTACCAGTAGCAGGGGTCTCTTACATCCGTATATATCGCTATCACAATAAGCAGTGGCATGCATATACATAAAAAAACATTTATCTTTTCATTATTTTCAAGCTTAATCATCTCTATTTGTCTAGGATTTAAGCTATTTCAATACGAACCAAATATCAGAAATTTAGCCGCTAAAATTATTTACAATCTTATGCACGATTCATGTAATTGCCATTTTATTGCTGAAATTGAATCCGTAAATCTCTTCACGTGGACAATTACATGCAAAAATCTCCAAGTGAGACCATTAACATCAAAGACAAAAAAAGATGAATGGTTCTGGTCTGCAGACAAACTAAAATTTGCCTTCTCTCCTCTCGACTTTCTCTTATCCCACAAATTAATGATGTCAATTGATGTACAAAATGTTAATTCTTATTCAACGCTATCAGAAGAAGGTTTTCCTCTTGGCAACCATCTCAATGCCATTTTCTTTGGTCAACAATTTAAGATTCCTATCGCACTCAAATCACTCAAAATGCACAATATGAATCTCAAACTTCATAATGAAAAAAATAATATTAATAGCACCATTTGTTGGTCTGGAACAAGTAAAAAGATCCAAGATAAAGTTAAATCAATGTTCTATCTCAATGATGGATCAATTACTTATCAAGAAAAAAAAATCGCCGATCACATAACCGGCACATTGTACATGGATCTTGCGCGTTGCGGATCAAATACGCTGATGCTCGATGCACATACAACAACGACATTCAATAATCAAATCTGTTTCATTGAAGGACAATTGCATGGGAAAAAAGGCAACGTTTGTTTATGGAGTCAAGACAAACAAGCACTTTTAAAAATATATCTTGATAATAACATCATTACGAGCGAGGGATCGCTTGATACTGTTTTTTTAAAAAACACACTTCCAACATTTCCTCTGAGCGACCATATAACGATGAAAACAAAAACCACCTTATGTGATGGTACATCTGAAGGAGAAATATTCAGCGAATTATTTCCTTTGAGCGGCACCTGGCATTACAAGAACAATGAACTTTCATACGATATCACTAACACAAAAGAAATACTCATAACTCTTTTTTCTTCATGGTTCATAAAAAAAAATAACGCACGCATAACGGGCATCTATAGCTCCAACAAAAAAGAGCTCTCATTTATTATCCCATGGCATCATACGTTAAGTGAAAAAGAACATATCCTTACAGGAAAATTCATAATTGAAGAAAACAATTTTATCGCGCATGGATTATTTGGTCCATACCAATGGCACATGGAAGGAACAATGCATCCAGCCTTTACTATCAAAGAATTCATATGCACCAAAAAAAATAATCCTCCATTAGCAACACTCAGTTTAGATTTCCAAAAGAATTACATTTTCAACGGTTCAATACATTATCAAGAAATTAAAAGTTTATTACCAGAGCCGATACGCGCTTATGCAGATGGTAATGCAAGCTTTAATTTTAAAGGAACAACCTCAAAGGACTCTCTTACCTGCGAAATAAAATTAAATAAAGGAACAATTGTTTTTGATGCGATTCATAATATGCTGACCCAATTCGAAGGAATTGTTAAAGTTAATTTTGCAAAAAAAATCATCAAGATTCCAAAACTTTACACCACTTTTAATGAAGGAACGGCACAACTCTCACATGCAATTATACGTTTTGATCAAAATTTAAAACCAATTTTTGCGCACCTTCCAGTTACATTTAATAAATGCTTAATCAGCCTTGGCAAAAATTTTGTTATTAGCTCTGGAAATTTTCTCATATCTCATCAACATCAACATAATCACATTGATGGAAATCTCTTATTAGAAAAAGCATTTTTATATGAAATCCCCCCTATACCATCACAGAAAAGCATTTTTAACAAACCCATAAGTGCACGTTTGAAAATAGAAACAAAAGAAGCTGCACGCATAAACACACAAGGATTCCAAACACATCTACATGCTAATTTAAAAATCAATTATCACAAGGGAACAACTCATCTTGATGGATGGATAAAATTGCCAAGGGGCACCATTATTATGCCATACAGTAGACTTAATATTATTTCAGGAGCGCTCTATTTTGCAGGCGAACAACAATTTGATCCATTATTAGAACTCACGGCAAAAACACAAATCAATCAACATACCATCACCGTTCATGCTACCGGCTCAATAAAAAATCCTATAATTCGCCTGGCAGCCATCCCTTCATTAACAGAAGAAAAAATTGCATCACTTCTCTTGACCGGCTCAACCAAAGTTTCACTCAATGCAATCGCGCCAACACTTATTATTGAATTCATAAAAAAACAGATCCTTGAACATACAGCACCAGTCATGCAACGAAAAAGTATCAAATCTCTTCTTAAGCCATTAAAACATATCAAATTTATTCCATCATTCACTGATGAAAGTGGCCTCGGAGGTCTTTCCGGAGGCGTTGAACTTGACTTAGGAAAAAGACTACAGGCAAAAGTACAAAAGAATTTCAATCTTCAAGATGACACCGAATTTGAAATCAATTACCGCATCTCCGACGAATTCAATCTCCAAGCATTTAAAAATGAACAAGGAGATATCGGTGGCCAAGTACAAATGAATCTTAAACTATAAATTACTTTTATCTTTTTAAAACAAAACAAAAATAAATCATTGCAAAATAAACAAAAAACATAATAAACTTAAAGTATATAATTAAAAAAGGAGAGAAGTAATGAAGTATATTGTTATAATTTTGCTGCTTATCGCAGGAATTGAAAATAATATTTTGGCAAAAGAAGTTGCCTTCACTAATAAATCTGAACAAATTTATTTAATTACCAACGAAGGCCGTACTGAGCGTATAAAAGGTATCACTCGTCCTGGTTGGAATATTACAAAAATTAACCCTTTTGGCGCAAGTTCAATACATTTTGAGATGAGACGCTGTGGAAAAAAAGATGGAAAAGAAAATCAATATTATGTTTTCAAGTCACCCAATATTCCGCTTAATTTTACACAAGCAACCATTTCAGGAAGATGGCCCACAGAAGCATCACAAGGAGCTTCTCTTTTATTAACCACAGAGAATGGCTCTATTTCAGTTCCAATGAATCAAGCATCTTTCACTGAACAAGATTGTCGAAGTTTAGTTTATTAAGAGGCTTCAACCGGTTGATCAATAAGCTTTTGCATGTCTTCAGGAACAGGATATTCATATGAATATTTTTTGCCTTGGTATTCAAAAGAGATCTTTTTTGCATGCAGCGCCTGACGAGCAATTAACTTTGATTGTTTGCCATACAACGCATCGCCTAACAGTGGATGTCCGATTGCTGCAAAGTGAACTCTTATCTGGTGCGTTCGCCCTGTTATCAATCGAACTTCAACTAAAGAATAATCTTTATAATAAGTTACTACTTTATACTGAGTAATTGCATCACGCTTTTTTCCTTTGACAGGCAAATGGATCATGCGATGCTTAAAAACCGGATCGCGACCAATAGAAAATTCAATAACACCCGTTTTTTCAGGATGCCCCTTAACAAGTGCCCAATAAATTTTCTCAACCGCACGCGCCCTAAAAAGATCCCCAAATGTATGTTGTGCAAAATTATTAAGCGTTACTAATAACAGGCCCGATGTATCTTTATCCAAACGATGTACAATTCCTGGTCGTTCAGGAATTCCTACTGAACTTAATTGTGGATAAGAAGCAAGAAGCCAATCAACCAGCGTAACTTCATCGGTATATTCATTTGGCTTGTGAACCATTAAACCCGCAGGCTTAAACAAAACAACAAAATCTGGCTCCTGTGCAACAATTTTAACACCCAAATCTTTATCAAAAGGAGCAAGATCTTTAGGAGCCGGCAACGAAGGAAAAGTTACAGAAACCTTGTCCCCTTCCTTAAGAGCATATCCAGCTTTAACCGATTTTTCATTAACCAAGATGAGATTATCATCAATCAGACGTTTAAAAAAGCTCCGTGAATAGCGTTCAAAAAAATCGTTCAAATAAATATCCAGCCGTTTTTCTGCATCAGCTGCGTCAATAGTAAAAGTTAATTTTTCTCCAGGATTAACCTGTCCTTTTATCGTCATAATTAATTCCCCCTCCATGAATTTATTATAACATAAAAACAATTTTTAAATGATTTCAATAGAAAAAAAGAGCTTTATTTTAAACTAATTAGACAGGTTCACATCTTTTCGTTAGGCTAAAAAAGTCCATATAAATGGCGGGGAGGACTTTATGACCGAAAATGAAATTTTTAATGAAATTAATGAGCACATTGATGAAATTACACAGCAGACCGCTCAGGGAAAGAAGCTTCTCAATGAACTCGCAAACTTGCACCATGCTGATATTGCTCAAATTTTAACCCATTGCTCAAAAGAAGATTTTAAAGAAATCTTTCCTCTTTTTAACAAAACGCTGCAATCAGACATTGTAGGACACCTTCCCAATTCACGGCAAGCACTTGCCATGAGCATCGTAAATGACAAGCAACGTTTTTCGTTTCTTGAAAATATGTCAATGGACGATCTCTACGATTTAGCTGACTTTACCACCGATGAAGAACTCAAGCATTACTTTAGTTTATTCAGAAAAAATGACCGTGAAAAAGTACTTAAGCTTCTCAAACTAAAATCTAACACCGTCGGCACAATTATGGATATTAACGTCGTGACCTTCAATGCTGATATTTCTGTTGAAAAAAGCATTCAAATTTTACAAAGATTACGTCCTGAACAAGAGCTTCATCGAACGATCTATATAACTGATAAAAAAAATAAATTAGTTGGTCATATTGGCATTGAAGATCTCGTACTTCACAGTCCAAAAACAAAAATGAGTGAATTCATGCAAAAAAATGAATTCATTGCCAAAGCTGATGAAGACCAGGAAGATGTTGCCCAAAAAATGCGCCATTATCATATTACCTCCGCACCGGTAGTCAGTCGCGGCAGCTATTTTCTTGGTGCAATCACGGCAGAAAATTTAGTTGATATTTTAGAAGAAGAAGCGAGCGAAGACATTTTACGTATTTCTGCAATGACGCGCTTAAAACACACGTATTTTGAAACGCCATTTTTTAGACTCTTTTTTGAGCGAGGCGCTATTCTTATTGTTCTAATGTTTGCTGAATCCATCACCTCTTTTATAATCGGACACTATGAAGTCTTACTTATTGATGCACTAACGCTCTTTATCCCAATGCTTATTAGTACCGGTGGCAATACAAGCACCCAAACATCTGCCGTTGTTATTCAAGGACTTGCCTCTGGAGAAATCAGCTCTAACAATTTAAGAAAATTTCTTAACCGTGAATTTTTCATGGCCCTCTTTTTATCACTCGTACTGGCTTTAGCAGCATTTGTACGAGTCTTCTATTTTAGCAAGCAAAGTCTCAGCATCAGCTTAACAGTCGGAACCTCAATCGGAACGGTAGTTATGGCCTCAGTTCTCTTAGGAAGTGCCATTCCATTTATTTTGCGCAAAATAGGCCTCGATCCGGCTTATGCGGCAGCCCCCTTTTTAGCAACCGGAATGGATATTTTAGGTCTTTTCGTTTATTGCTATGTAGCAAAATTGATATTAGCAATATAAAAAAAGAATTTTAACAACAACCAGCCACACTTTATCTCTTTTTTTCTTGACAAAGCGTTATCTCATCGGTAATTTATTAATGTGATCTAGATCGTCGATTCTTTCGATAATTTAGCCAAATGAGCCGCTAGCTCAGTCGGTAGAGCAACAGCCTTTTAAGCTGTGGGTCGTTGGTTCGAATCCAACGCGGCTCACCATCTTTCCGTCTTCTGGCTTGAAATAATTGTAACGTCCCTATCGTCTAGGGGTCTAGGACATCGCCCTTTCACGGCGAAAACAGGGGTTCGAATCCCCTTAGGGACGCCATCTTCTTTAAAAAACAGAGCCCTTAAGTATAAGGAATTTTAATGAAAAAGCTCATAATTGGATTTTCATGTTTGAGCTTAATTAATTCAACCTTATGTATTACGCATCCCAATACAAAAATCTATTTCAAACGAAAATCAATTTGTTATAACAACAGTAATTCATTTGAAAAGTTTATGCGCTGGACTAATGAAAAGAAAAAAATAGTGGAAACTCTTTCCAGCGTTATTAGTAACAATAAAAAACTTTTGCTGGATATTGGTGCTGGCAATGGAGAAATAACTACGGGAATTGCTGATCGTTTTGATCATATTGTTGCTATTGAACCAAGCAAAACTTTATTTGAACAATTAAGAAAAGTATGCAGAACTCAAAAATTTACCTTAGTAGAAAAACCTTTTGAAAAAGTTATATTAGATCAAAAATTTGATGTAATCATCTCTTCTCACTCTTTTCAATTTATTACAAATCCTACATATGAATTGACGCGTATCAAAGAACTGTTAAGCGATTCAGGAATGTTGATCCTCATTAATTTGAAACAAGATTGTGAGTATATAAAACTTTATCATAAATTTCGTAAAAAAATTTTTGGTCCTGAATCTACTTATGCTCAAAATTTAAATTTTGAATATGATATCATGGAACTTTTGCAACAATTTTTTAATGTCAAACAAAGTTTTTTTGATACACAACTCACAATACCAACTATTGATGATTACATTAGTCTCTTGGATTTTTTCTATGACGTACCACTTAGTTCCATTAGCCCAGATACTATAATGTTTATCAAAAAAGAATTATACAAGGATTATGGAGATAACCCTATAAAGATTAACTTTGAGCAGGCTATGTATATTTGCACTAAATAAGGAATTTTAATGAAAAATTTATTTTTGCTTCTTTTACTAATCACACAAGCAAAGGCCACGGAGGAACCTATGCAAAATCTAGAATTTCAAGAAAAAATTGTCATATTATGTAATGGCGAAACATGTACTCAAGCAACAATTTCACGTTATGAAGATAAGCGTGATAATGCTGTTATTATGGATTTAATTGATAAAAATAAATCAAGATATCCAGAAATAACTGCGGAAATGCTTATCCCCTATTTTAATCACAAAATTGAGAATTTTAATCACACAGGACCAACCGGTCTAACGGTTTCCTTTAGCCTTTCTTATTCTACGTATGTCTTACGTACCGCAGAAAAAATTGTAGGATTTATTTCTTATCTCATTAACTCTGCAAAAGAACCAACAGAAATAACAACAGCAAATATAGTATTATTCTATATTGATTCTAATTATCAACAAGCTGCTACTGAAGAACTGCTTAACTTTACTCTTCGAGAAATGAGTAACAAAAAGGCAAGTATGGTAGTACTTAAAATCTCTAAAAATGAAGAACAACAATCAATCGTAGAAAAAATGGGCTTCCAGGATTTCAATCAACAAGTTAAAGCTCAACAACAAATAATGCCCAAAAATGCATCAAAAGAACAACAAGAAGCTGCTGCAAAAAATCTAGACAATAGTTGTTTTTATATGAAAGTACTAGCAGAAAACTTGCCCAAAGAAACTACAAAACCAACACCAATTGAAAGCTCATTACTAAACATCACTAAAGCAACTTATGAGCAGGAAGTTCTTAATGAAACTAAACCTGTGGTTGTGGATGTGTATGCAGACTGGTGCGGGCCATGTCGTAAATTTGCACCGATTTTTGAAAAAGTTGCTGAAGCAAATCCAAACTACAAGTTTGTTCGTTTTAATTGTGTAGAAACAGAAAAAGAATTAGCAAAAGAACTCGACATTAAAGCTTTACCAACGACACTCTTTATAAAAAACAAAAAGATAGTTGGAAGAGAAACAGGTTTTATGAGTCAAGAAGTGTTACAACAAAAACTCATAGAATATTTTTAAGGCGAAACCGGGCATAAGGATTATCGTATGTCTACTCCTATTCGAAAAGCAGTGCGTGTACTTCTTATTAATGAAAAAAATGAACTTCTCCTCATGTGTTACGAAAATTTCGACATCAGCACAAAAGAAGAAACAAAAAATAAAAGATTCTGGTGTACCATTGGCGGAGGAATTGAGGAAAAAGAATCACTCAAAGAGGCTGCCTTTCGAGAAATATACGAAGAAACCGGCATTGCAAGCGAAGACATAAATTTAGGCCCCATCGTATGGCATAGCATGATCGAATTAAAACTTAAGGGTATTTTAACTACATTTGACGAATCATTTATTGTTGCCAAAACAAGACAAACTCACGTCGCTTTGTATAATCCAACCGATGATGAAAAAGAAAGAGTCAGCGCGTTGAAATGGTTTACATTGAATAAAATCAAAGAGAGCAAAGACCCAATTTTCCCTCTCACCTTACCAAAACTTCTACCGGATATTTTATCTAAAAAATATCCTAAATCTCCCCTTGAGATCTAAATTTCATCCGCTCATTCATCTAAAGGGCCTCACTAATGATTAACTTAACGCGAGTTCAATTAATTGCTAAATAGTCCAAAATGCCAAATAAAGGTTTCAAATGATAACCATTCATCACCAGGCTTAAAATCCTGAGATTTTTCTGGTCATTTGAATAAAAAGTGACACTCTAATCAAAAATCGATGCTCTACCTAAAACCTCAAGCAATCGTAATAGATCTATTGCGATCATCAGATAACATAATTTCACTAATTTTATTATTCGCCTCACTTAACATAAAGTCAGCGCAGGGTCGTATAAGTTCCTTTAAATCATCCCAATATTCTTTTTCTTCACCTTTGCAAATTGCCTTTGCCCGTTCCATAACTGGGCGATATTTTTCAGGCAGGCGATTAATAACCCAGTCTGCCGCAGCTGGTTTGGAACGAATCGCGCCCGTTGCTACAGTACTCCAGATGCGAGCAAACGTTAATAAAACATTACGCACATCACTATCAAGATCTGACATTAAATTGGGAAAGGCATCTTTTAAAGCAGTCATAACATCTTTATAAGGAACCTTGCACAGCAATTGATCTGGATTGGCTCCCACTAATGTATGACTTGCTAATAAAAGTTGAGTGACGAGTAATGCAAGATCAGGCATCTCTTTATTTGACCATGGCTCTACATTTCCTTGCTCAAATTGTGTACGTAACCATTCACCATATTGAAAATTAAATCTAGGCGGATAATGCCAAGGATTAATTTCAGATTTTTCAACTATCGTCATTTCGATAGGTAATTTTTTGCCTTTCATATAAATACCGGAAATTTTAAGCAAGGCTGTCGCAAGTTTAACTTTTTCTTCACGTGTTGTAGCTCTATTGGAAACAACGAATAAGTCAATGTCGCTATATTTTTGAAGCCCCCCTAATATTGATGATCCGTATAAATATATTCCAAGCAGCTCTTGTCCAAAAATTTCCTTAACTAAATTGAGAGACTCATGAATTTGTTTTTTTGCACCCGAATCAAGTTTTAAATTTGCAAGATTTATTTCTTTTTTCATCGGTCCCCTTTAGACATAATTCGATCGCCTGTATTTAAATATTATGATTAAAATGTTATTATTATCAAAGTTAGCGTAAATAGTACTATAAAAAAACTCACTCTATAACCAATTAATTACAACCATGATAAAAATAATTCTCTTATTTCTACTTAAAGTAAATCTTATTGAAGCTGGCATTAAAATAATCATCACGATATTCGGAAGAGTTCGCACATTACCTCTGTTAAAAAAGCCCGCAGGATTTATGTACTGGACCTTAGCAGTCATTCAAACATTAATAGTCATCGCCTTACTACTCTTGAAATTTCATTGGTTTATCACCTTATTGATCACATTAGCAGCTATTGAAATTTTATATGTCGCTACAAATTTGAGTCGAAACAATAATCTATTTAAAAGTGCTGATTTTCATTAAAAAATTCCTTGTTAAGCAATGAACCATAAATTTAGTATTTTTCTATTTTTTCTTAAACCATTATGTGCGCAAGAATCTATTCTTATTACTCAAAATAATGACGTTATTTACCAAGCTGGAGATTGCAACAAAAGATATTCGCCATGCTCGACTTTCAAAATTGCAATAAGTTTAATGGGCTATAATGAAAAAATATTAAAAAATGAAAGCCTTCCTGAATGGCATTATACTTCCTCATATAATGCACCTTTTGCCAAGTGGCAACAGTCGCACTCTCCTTCTTTATGGATAAAAAATAGTTGTGTTTGGTATTCACAAATTATTACCCAAAAAATTGGGATGGAAAAATTTCAATCTTATGTGGATATGTTTAATTATGGAAATAAGAATATCTTAGGAAGCAAACTCAAAAACGGCTTAACTCACTGTTGGCTTTCAAATAGTTTAAAAATATCGGTAAAAGAACAAGTGGACTTTCTTAATAAGCTTATTAAGAACCAATTGCCAGTTTCCCTTGAAGCTCACCATTTTACACGTAATCTTTTATTTATTGAGCAATTATCACTCAATTGTGAATTATATGGAAAAACAGGATTAGGTCTTATAAACAATAAAGAAATAGGTTGGTTTATTGGTTGGATGAAAAACAATCAAGATATTTTTATTTTTGCCGCGGTTCTCGAAAACCAAAAAGAAAAAATTCCTTTATCTCAAAAAGCTAAAAAACTTGTCAAAGATAAATTGAGAGAATTAATTAAACTTTAGATTTTTTTGTTTTTTTTACCGATTTTACAATCGATTCAAATTCCTGGATACGAGTAACCATTGATTCATAAGACTTCATATCAAGCAAGACCTGAATTGTTTTGCCCTTTGTATCTTTAATACAATTGGGCTTAATTCGTGAGAATTTTTTTTATCTTGGACATTTTATTTTTTAGTAAGCATCTTTTCTATGTTTTCTGTATCACTTCTTTATGTGGAATAAGTTTTTCTTTTTTTGCACTGCGTTGCTTGACCAACTGATAATCTTGGTAGTCTTCAAGAATATCTATACATTTTTCAAATTCATCTATAGCAAGAATGGCCCCTATTTTTTTCCCATTCTCATCATAAACAAATCGTGGATTTACTTTTTTTATCATTGCCTTAATACTCAAAAAAACTTAATCTCTCATTGTTAGATACTACATTTTTAACATGCATAACTCAATACATATTATATTAATAAGCCCCAGAAAAATTCTTCAACCTTAAAGAGTGACTCAGGCATTATTAATGTAAATTATTTTTTGAGTTCACATCTTTTTAATAAAGAGGAACGTTATCATGAAAAACTTTATTTTAATTACCATATTTTTTTACACTCGTTTTTCTGCATCAGCAAATTGTTTTGATCAAACTTTATTTCAAAATAAAGTTGTAATTGCAACTGGAGGCGCATCAGGCATTGGCAAAGCGATAGTAAAAGCTTTCATGAAACATAATGCACGAGTAGTTTTTGCAGATATTAATGAAGAACATGGTTTTGCAGTAGCTAAAAAGTATAAGAACTCCCCCCTCAGCGGTAACATTTCTTTTGTCCATGCAGATCTAACAAAAGAAGATTCATGCAAAGAAGTAATCGATTATACGATCAAAAAGTATGGAAAAATTGATATTCTCATAAATAATGCGGGCGCTAATGATAAAGTTGGCCTTTCTGCTTCACCGCAAAAATTTAAAAAATCAGTAAAAAACAACCTTATGCATTATTTTATGATGACTCATTTTGCTTTAGATTCATTAAAAAAGAGCAAAGGTGTGATTATCAATATCGCATCAAAAGTAGCGGTAACCGGTCAAGGCAATACCTCTGGTTACGCCGCAGCAAAAGGAGCTATTCTCGCCCTTACTCGTGAATGGGCTGTTGATCTTGCTCCATTTGGTATTCGTGTAAATGCAATAATACCCGCAGAAGTTTTTACCGAAGGCTATCAACAATGGCTCAATCTTTTCGAAAATCCTGAAGAAAAATTAAAACAGATTACGCAAAAAATTCCTTTTGAACATCGCATGACAACTCCAGAAGAAATAGCCGATACGGTTCTCTTTATTGCATCACAACTTTCAAGTCATACAACAGGGCAATTTTTCTATGTTGATGGAGGATATGTGCACTTTGATCGAGCTTATTCAGCAGAATAATATAAAAAATCCCCAACCATAAAAATTGGGGATTTTTTATAAATTTATACAATCTATTTTTAGTTTTTTGGTTTAGTAGCAATAAATTTTAAACTCGCAATTGGCAATTCATCGCTATCAAACCACTTTTTATTGATATCACGATCCTCATCAATAATAGTAACTTCAAAGCCAGCTTTTTTGAGCAAATCAATATAAGCGTCCTTCAATAAGGCACCACTCACACACGCACACAAAAGAGTTGAATCTTTTTTCTGATTTTCGGTAAGATCTTTAAGCAAAACCACATCTGAAATCGCCATAAAACCACCCTTCTTCAATACGCGCGCAGCTTCTTTAAATACCAAATGTTTTTGTGGCGCAAGATTAATGACACAATTACTCATGATCACATCGATCGAGTTACTTTCAACTGGCAATGATTCAATATCACCAAGCCGAAACTCAACATTGTTAAACCCATATTTAATCGCATTTTCTCGCGCTTTTTTAATCATCGCCGGCGTCATATCAACACCAAGAACTTTACCCTGTACACCAACTTTGCGCGCCGCTAAAAAACAATCAAGTCCCGCGCCAGAACCAAGATCCAAAACCACGTCACCTGCTTTGATATAACCAAGACTCACTGGATGTCCACATCCAAGACCTAAATTGGCATCGGCAAACATATCAAGTTCTTCGCGCGTATAACCAATGGTATTTGAAAGATCGCACCCACCACCGCAACAACCGCCACAGCATCCCGTCCCTTCTTGCGCTACTGCAGCATATGATTCTTGAATAATCTTTTTTTGATCGGATAATTCATCAGTTACTTTTTGAGCAGATGCAATTTTTTGAACTGGATTATCTTTTTTCGATGAAACCTTCTTTCCTGTGCAACATCCACCCTCACAACAACAACGCGCCCCTAAAAAGAGTGGCACTAAAACTACCATCAACAAACAACAAAAAACATATCCCTTGTTCATCATTAACCTTTATTTTTTATTAAACAGACTCTTTTATGCGCCGTTAAAAATGCCTCAAGCAAATCTTGAGCATCTTTTAATACTTGAATATTAAGAACATAATATACGTTAAGCCCCTCCTTTCGTGATGAGATAAGGCCATATTCCTTTAATGCTTTTAAATGATGCGATGTTAAATTCTGCGGAATATTAAGCGCACTCCAAATTTTACACACACACAATTCACCCTGAGCAAGAAGACACAAAATTTTGAGCCTATTTTCTTCCGCAATCAATTTTAAAAAATCAACCGTAAGCCGCAGCTCTTTCTCTGCCTTCTCACCAACACAACATAATTCCATTTAACAAGTTCCTTCATGTGTTATTTTAAAATGTCACTAATTCAATTTTAATTGATATAATTTTTATTGATATTATTGCTTTATTAAGTTAATGTCAATCGTGAAAAATGTTATCGTGTTTTAGTCATAACGCACCCGCAAAGCGGGTGGCTTGACGGAATATTAGCAGTCTCGAAGACTGCCAGTTTTACTTACTTACTTCAAAAAACTCCATTCTCTGCAAAACCTCGCACTTCTAATTGCTCCTGATTTTTGATATATGCGCGAATACTTTCCTGATCATACCCAACAGTTAAAACTGAATATCCTCTCGCCCAAAAACTTTCCCCGTTAAAATTTCTTTTGCGACCACTAAATTGTCTGGCTATGGCTATCGCACTTTTACCTTTTAAATACCCAACAATTTCCGCAACTGAGTATTTCAGTGGTATGCGAATCAACATATGCACATGATCTGGTACCAAATTGCCTGATACAATTTCGCACCCTTTCTGATCGGCAAGTTCATGTAATGTTCTTCGTAAAAAATCTCTTATTTCACCATACATTATTTTTTTCTATACTTCGGCACAAATACTATATGATATTTGCCGTCCCACTTCGAATGACCTAAACTTTCATAAGATGATGTTGTCATATTCTACCCTTCATGACCGTCAAGCCATGAAAAGAATATCTCAACATCATCCAAAACTACAGCTATAGGCCAAGCCTGGTGAGTCCGACTAGTCAAACTAGTGGTTTACCCTTTCTGAAGAAATTATTTTAGAAGAATATGATGCATCAATAACTAAAATTGGTGCTTCAAAACTTCAAGGAAATCAATATGAAATTAATTAAGGCAACGCTTGCTTTCAACCTACTGGTTATCTCAAGCATTTACTCAATCACAAAAAAATGGGAAGCTGGGGATAATCTGGCAATCAAATTTCAAAGCTCAACCAATTTTCAATTACCAGAAGAAGAACGTGTTCAAATCGCAGCCCACGTACCTGGATTTAAAGATAAAATAAAAGAAAACTATACTCAAAGCTTAGTAATTAATCATATTTATATACAAAGAGAACAGATAAAACTAACCCATCAAGACAATCGTATAACTATTAAATCTCCGTGGAGAGATAATCTTCCAGAAGATTTCATTCACCTCCTTTACGGAGCTGCGCGGCTACAATGGTTAAAAAATAAAACGTTTCCCGTACATTCAGCATGCATAGGTACTGACAAAGATGGATATATTCTCCTCGTAGGCCCTTCAAATTCAGGAAAAACATCGCTCATGCTTAAGAGTATCGAAAATCATGAATTTAAAGTATTTTCAGGAGATAAGACTCTCGTTAAATTTGAAAATAGCAACCTTGTTGCAATAGCTGGTACGCGTACCATAACCACCTTAAAAGAAGAAGCACCACGCTGGAGCTCAATCCCAAAAGAAAAAGAATATACGTTAGGCACGCGAATAATTTTTCAATTGCCATCCTCTTATTACACCAATCTAAAAAGAGTTCCTATTAGACAGATCTTTTTTGTAAAATTAAATGATGGAAGATGTATCGATACACAATTTAATTCCTTAAGCGCATTACACAGTCTCTTTCCGATTTTCCTCGATAAACACCGAGAAGATGTTTTATTAGGCGCAGATCAAGAACTTCTTAATGGGAATGTTAAAAAAAAGATCAAGAAATATCTTGCTCAAAAATTATATGAGTCTTTAAAAAAAATCGAAACGTATAATATCGTAGGATCATTGAATGACGTAACAAATTTTATTAAAAATAAATATCAATCTTTATCACTCGAAAAAACTTCTCATGAAAAGATAAATCCTAAAAATATTGTTGTTGGGGTTTGTGGTATTGGCAACGGACATTGTAATCGTCAATTACCTATTATAAGTACCTTATTAGAACAAAACCATCAGATAACTATTTTAACGTATGGCGATGGATTATCATTTTTCAAAAATAAATTTGGTCAGCACAAAAATGTAACCATTATTCTCGTTGCAAATCCTTATTTTGTGGGGTGCCCTCAAGGCCTTGATTTCGAAAAAACAGCCTTATCAAGTAAAAACAATGTTGATTTTAATCATATAAATTCACAAGCAATGCACCTCTTATCTCAAAAAATTGGCACGCCAGATTTAGTGATAAGCGATTACGAGATGGTTGCAGCACAATACGCATATGCCAAACAAGTACCACTTTTAACACTTGACCAACAAAGTAAGTATCTTGTTGGAAAATTTGAAGCAACACTCAATAAAACTTCTTATATCGACGAAATAGAACGACTCAACTTATTCTTCCCTCTCGCAGCTAAAAGAATCGCAACGTCTTTTTTTAAAGTTGAAAAAATTAACAATAAAGAAGTCGAAGTTTTACCTTCAATTTTAAAAAATGATATTGTCCAAGCTAAAAATCATCCTTTAAGTAAACATCCATCTCTTTTGCTTTATATAACATCGCAACAACTAGTAGATTTTCCCCTCGATGAATGGATTCAAGTTCTCAAATCAGCCTTACCTGAACATTTTGAAGTTCACTGTTTCTTGCCAAAACAACTTGAACTCCCTCAAGATAAACCACGTATTTATTTTTATCATCATGGTAAAATGTTTAACGAATGTTTATTTAAAGCACATGGCATTATTACGACCGCTGGCCATACCCTTCTTTCTGAAGCTATGTATTTAGAAAAACCTGTTTATGCGATCCCCCTTCCCTTGTATGAACAACAGCTCAATGCACATATAATCGCTGAAGGAAAATTTGGCATCTGCGATAAAACTTTAACCGCAACAAGTCTTCAGACTTTTATTGAAAATTTAGAACAATACAAAAAAAATATTCAAAACGATACCATGTTCCTCTTTAAAGAAAATGGTCATGATTCTATTATTAAAGAAATTAATAAGATGTTAAAGGAAAATATATGATCAAAAAATTTTTATTCTTTCTAGTTATTTCATGTAGTTTTCTTTTAGGCAACAAAATAAGTAATCAAAAGGTATTACTCAATGCTGAGTCTTTTGGTTTTGGCCCATCAGCCGCTATTGCACAAATTTTTACTTATTTACGAGATCATATCAATCACATCAGTTATATTGGTACTGGTCACACTCTCGATCTTCAAAACAAACTCCCTTATAATGCGATTTATAATTATGAAGAACCAGATATTGCGACTCAGAAAAACAATTTCTCTGAAATTGTTAAAAATTATGACGTTTTCATAACAGCAACTGATTTTCAAGCAGCTCAATGGGCAAAAGAGTTGGGACTTAAAGTTATTATTTATGATCCCCTCACATGGTATTGGTCAAATATTCCACCCATCATTAAAAAAGCCGATTTATACATCTCTCAAAACTTTTTAGGCGTTGCCCAACGATTAAAATCAACCGCATTTCCTACAAAGAGCGTTCTCATTCCACCAATTGTAAAAATACCTCCTTCAAAAATAGAAACTGATCATATTTTAGTAAATACCGGCGGACTCTTCAATCCATTTATTGAGCAAAAAAATCTTCTCGATTTCGCACACATATTATTTAATAGCATTGACGATATCTTAAAAAATTATGATCAACACATAGACTACGTATCTAACCAAGCTATCGCACGTTCTATCTCAACAATTCCAATAAAAACTATGCAACCATCAGAAATCCAAGTAACACTTAACAATGCTCAGTTCGCTATTATGACGCCAGGTTTAGGAAATATTTATGAGGCAGCAGCAATGAAAAAATATGTTATTTGGTTGCCACCAGCAAATGATAGCCAAGGGCAACAAATACAATTATTACGCGATAATAACATAAGCGATTACGCAATTGATTGGCATGAAATTTTAGATAATCAAAATCCAATTGATTATCGTAAACCACAAGAAGAAGTTCTTATACAAATTTCCCACTGCATACAAAGACTTTCCTGTGAAAAAAAAGCTCAAAAAAAATTTAAAGAACTTGTATATAAGTATATCATTGATATTAAATGTAACTTAAACAAAAAACCATCTTTGACAAAACTCATTGATTTATTTGGTGAAAATGGAACACAAATAGCTGCACATAAAATCTTAGAAGCATTACACGATTTTTAATAACATTTTTCAGAGAAAAAATATGAACAAAAAATACAAATAAGGTTAAAATCTTTATTTCTGTTTTTTCAGAATAAAATTAATTGTTCCATCACTGGCCAATGTCGCCGTTTCTATTTCATCAAGATTATGCGTATGTAATTTTGCATGAAGTTCATTCATAAGTTCACGTTCAGTTATAAAATCATTTTTCATTGCATTCCACTGGATCTTGCCATTCTTAACAATAATTACATCTCTTCCTTTTACAAAAAGTTCAACTGAACGAAAGCGATAAGAAAGTATTGTCATTAAACCATTTAACATCGAAAGAAAAAAGAGCGTTCCAATGGTGGGTAAAAATAAATCTCTCATCGCAATCGCATTAGCCGAAATAGACCCCAACATAACAAAAAGAATAAAGTTAAAAGGGGTACGAATGCCCATTAATTTTTTATTAAATCGCGCAAATGTTAACCCAAATAAATAAATTATCGCCCCGCGAAAAATCATATAAAACAGTTGCGTAAACCACAAAGGATTAGTAAAACCAACTGCTCGCTCGATAAATTGAATAACAGACGTCATCATTAGATTACCCTCTTTAGAATATTTTCTAATCTTACACTGAAAAGATAAATCATAATTTTAGAAAAAACTCCTTTTCACTTAATAATCATCATTGATTTTTACCTCAATCAACAAAACAGTGTCAATGTTCCAAACAAATCAGTCAAATAAACTTTTTTATTATTATTGACACCCTTACATGAAAAAGAATATGAATAAGCTGTAGGGGAAAGGACAAAGGAATGTCTCATACCAAAAATATCTGTGCATATTTCATATTTAGTTTTTTGTTGACCAGTAATATTAACGCACGCATTGTACAATCAGTAACACAACCAATTGGAACACTGGTCAGAACATACGAAACAAGCGGTCCACTACCATTTGCCGTTCAACCTCCACCTCCCGTACATCAACCCTATCCGCTTCCAACAACACCAATCGGAGAAGTAAATTACATCTGCGCACAATGGGACAGTGAAGAAACCACCGAAACCGCTCCTTTTGACACTCATTATTCTGCTTCTGAAATAATTTTAACAGAACAACAACACTTTGTACGCTTGCTCTGTGACACTACAAGTAGCTCCAATGGTGCATGGATTATGAGATCTGAGTATGTTCGCGGCAAAACCCCTGAGGAACTCGCTGATATCTTTGCCTTACGAAATCCACCAATCGAAATTGTTAATGTAGAAATGCCTGCATCCCCCGATTCTGCTGGTAAAAATTATGCCTTGTGGACCGGCATTGCTGGCCCTATTCGCGGTGCAGGCCATGATTGGGGCGATGGCGGAGCGGTGCAAAATCGTCTTGTCGCTGACTACGGCACAAACTATTTTCCAACATATCGATTTACCACGTCGGCCACCCGTAATCATCGACAACCCATTGGTGCTTATGCACTTTCATACAAACCAATGGCTAATTGTGGAAATCCATATTGCATCGCCTCATATTTAGACTCATATATTCCTCAAGCTTATTCAGATCTTGAAAACGTCTATCATTTTCTTGATTATATAAACTATATTGATTACGGACCCCTTCCATTAAATTGTGCACTCCATCAGGTTAGCCCAGAACGTTATGACGCAGTCTCATTTGTAGCATTTCGTAATTCAGTTCTTTTTGAAGAATCCATATTTGAAGAGCAAATCAATAATCATTGGGCAAATCGATGGGATTCATGTGATGATGAAAAATATCAAAACAAACCTTCTGGTGGGCTCCAGAGCATCAATGAGTTCAATTATTGCGTCCCTGTTTATAGCGAAGGGCTTCCTGCTGGCGCTTGCGACAATTTTAGATATAAAACTAACGGCGCACTTTTACGCATCGATTGGAATGTTCATCCACATATTACACTTGGTGTAAGTGCTGGAGGATTTGGCAACCGACTTCATTGGTGTGATAACTGCGGAGTAATGAACAGTGGCACGGCAAAAGCTGGTTTATATGTAAGCTATTTTCCTCAGAATTTTTTCATCGATGGGATGATAAGTGGCGGAGGAAACTGGGCATCAATATGTCGTTACATCAATTTTTATGGTGTATCACGTCAGGCACAAAGTCATCCTCGATTCACCAATATTGAAGTTCACTTGCAAGGAGGAGTTACCAAGTGGCAATGGATAACACCATCTGCACGTCTCTCCTATTTCTTTAATCACCAAAAATGTTTTAGAGAATGGGGCGCCGATAGCTTAAATCTTGATGTTCATACGTATAATACCCATACATTACGGGCACGGGTTGGTATCGACATGAAACACCTTTTTGTAGGAAAGAACAGTACATTTGTGCCACAAATACAAATTGCATGGGCGCAAGATTTCTTCTTACGCAAACATATAATTAAAGCACAATTATGTGGACTAACTAACTGTTTGGCAGTTCGAGGAATGAATCAATTCGGCGGCTATTTTATTTGCGGCACTGAATTAAACTTCTTATTAAAAAATTGTTCGGCGCTTTTTGCTCGTTATGATGCACAAATAAGAAGTAAATTTATAGCGCACACCGTCAAACTTGGCGTAGAAGCTCGTTTTTAAATAATTCGACTTTTATCAAAATATGGGTCTCAAAAAACTACGTTCATAACGCAGAAAGCATCTTGATGCTTTAAGTCGTTCAGTTATTACTTTACAATCTTTATCTTCAGCAACATTTTTTCTATAAGCCTCATATGTTTCTACATCAGAAAAGCTAAAAAGTGCTACCGCAATATTCATTTCCCCTTCTTTTGCCATACTGGGAAAACTAAAATCAGTTTTTGGAAATTCATCAGCATCATTTCCAGGCAAAAAATAACCATGATGAATTCCTCCATACTTTTGAACTAATTTAATCCATGCCTGTGCATATTCTTCAGATTCTTTTATCTTACCAGGGTCTATAATATATTTTATAAAACAAGCAAACAAATCAATCTCACTAATTAACTATAATGAACCCATAAATTCGGACCACTAGCTAAGATATAATTTTGCCTCCAAAATAATAAGAGCGAGGAGGCATAAATGAGTCGCAAAAAACATAGTGCAATTTTTAAAGCTAATAATCAGTTGCAGTCTGGGTTGGTATCATTGCTCTCTTAGGAATTGCTGCACAAACCGCAACGATAATGGTTTTATATCTAGAAGAAGGATTTTCATTTTATCTTAAGCAAGGAAAAATGAAAAACGTTGATGATCTCATCAATATGACCGTGAATTATGGATCCCCAAGAATAAGGCCTCTTTTAATGGCGGTCGGCATGAATATTATCGGGTTGATACCAATTCTCTTAAGCTATGATGTTGGCGCAGATGTAGCAAAAAGAATATCAGCCCCATTGTGGGGAGGACTTATAACTTTAACAATTTCAACATTACTCATTATTCCTGCTATTTATGTTATCTGGCGAAGCAGACAATTTAAAACACATTAAAATTATTTTTGATGTTCGGGACAATAGATAGCGGTTCTGCCACCAATTTTTATTTTTTTCAAATGATGTGTTTTATCTTCAGGACATATTAAATCTCTCTTATGTCCTAAAAGCCATGTTTTGGGATATGATTCTTTTCGTTCAACAATCTTTAATGTTATGGCTTTTTTTAAGATTTCTTTCATTTTAGTATACAATAAATTTTTTTGTGTCGCAGTAAGTTCACTTATTTTACTTTTGGGATTTATTCGAGCTTCAAATAATATTTCATTAGAATAATCATTACCAATACCAGCAAGATTCTGTTGATCCATCAAAAATGTTTTGATATTAGATTGCGGTTTTTCGTTTAAAAGAGTACCAAAATCTTTTTCAGAAAGAGCAAGCGCTTCAGGACCCATCATTTTAATAGTTTTTATATTCATTGGATCCAAAACAATATAAACACGACCAAAGTTGCGTTTATTTATCCATTGCAATTCATCGCCATTACTAAAAACAAAAATGACTTTGGCATATGCTTCCCCTTTTTTATCTAATGCTTTTTTATAATGAAAAAAACCAGTTAATCCAAAATGAAAAACAACTTTATAATCACTATCAGAAAGATCAGCAATTAAAAATTTTCCGCGACGTTCAGCAGATTTAAATTTTTTACCACTCACAATTTCGTTAATCTCTTTTAATGAACCACCTTTAAGCAATTTTGCATTTTTACTTATGATATGATCAATTTTTTTATGTAAGCTTGTATGTATAAAATAATCTTTAAAATGTTCTACTTCTGGTAATTCTGGCATGAGCAACCCCTCATCATTACTTTTCTTGCACTACTTTTTGAGCAGCTTTGTCAATTCTCAACCCTAAATAACGTGGATGACGTAGTTTATTATCTTTTGTCCATTCTTCAAATCCTATTTCAGCAACCAATCTCGGCTTGATCCAATGAATGCCCTTAAGAGAATCTTCATAATTCACAAAAGGACACTTCTTAAGAGCAAGCGCATCAAACTTTTTCTTAAGATCGATAAGTGTTTGAGTATCAAAGCCAGTCCCAACCTTACCAGCATAATGAAGTTTGCCATTTTTATAATACCCAAGAAGGAGTGCGCCAAATCCAATACGTGAACGTTGCGGATCTGTATAACCAGCTATGACTAACTCCTGATTAGCCACACATTTAAATTTAAGCCATGAAGAAGACCTTTTGTGAATATATCGACTGTTTTTATCTTTAACTACAAGCCCTTCCCACCCCTTTTTACAAGCGCCTCTAAAATAAGTTGAACTCGTTTGAAATTTATACAACGTAAATCTGAGAGGATTTTTGAAATAAAACAGATTTTTTAAGATCTGTTTACGTGCAATGAGTGGAAGCTTAGTAATATCATAACCATTAACATATAGAATATCAAAAATATAATAATAAACCCTTACCTTACTATTTCCTATTTTATTCTCATTCGTTACATGCATACGTGGTTGCAAACGCTCAAAACTTGTTACCCTTCCCTTAAATGCAACAACCTCGCCATCCAAAATCATGCTTGGTACATCAGTTAACTTTTCAATCGCTTCTTTTATTTCAGGATAACTCACATTGAGTAATTTATCATTGCGCGATTTTAACATTACTTTATCACCATTTTTAAATACCAAACATCGCTCCCCATCAAATTTACGCTCATACATCCAGTCAACACTATAAAAATAATCGTGTGTTAATGTCGCCAACATCGGTTCAACGAATGATGGCATTTTTTTCTTTTGCGCAGCTTCTTCAGTCGCAAGCAGCTTTTCTAGATCTGCCGCTAATCTTTTGACCATATCTTTCCCTATAATAAGCTTTTAATAAAAACGTATAGATTTAATCTCTTGTTTTTCAATGTTATTGCGAAAAAAATTCCACTTCATTACAAAAATTGCACAACGATTTGACTAGATGCTTCCAATAATCTTCTCTCAAATATTCACCAAAGCTATTGCCCTTGAAAAAACCAACAGCTTGGAAAAAAGGAAAAGATACACCAGAAATCTTCACATTCGACGCTTAACATCCATAAATTCATAAGCGATCTTTCAAAAAACCAAACGGCAACAGATTTCTATTTGAAATATTATTAATGCACACAGATACATGTATATTTAAGCTTTTATACACACCATTTTTGATAAAGATTCGATTTTAAGGTATACTAAGAATAGGTATTTGTTGCTTAAAGTGGGGTTATTATGGTTAAGAAAGTTTTATTATTTTCAACACTTCTTTCAATTCAATTTCAAACACAAAGTTTTTGGTGGTTTAGCAAAAAAGCTGCTATTACCATCGAACAAGGGGATATCACTCAAGCACAAACCGAGTGCATTGTTAATGCTGCAAATGATTTACTTTTGAATGGACAAGGTGTCTGTGGTGCTATTTTTAAAGCGGCAGGATCAAAAGCTTTACAACAAGCATGTAACAAATTTCCCATCAATGACAATTTAGTTCGATGCCCAACCGGAGAAGCTCGTATCACCGGAAGCTTCAATTTAAAAAGCAAAGGAATCACTCATATTATTCACGCAGTTGGACCTGATTGCAGAATAATTACTGATGAGGATCAACAAAACACGCTGTTAAAGCAGACGTATCAAAATTCACTTAATCTTGCCACACAACACAAGATAAAATCTATCTCTTTTCCATTTATTAGTTCAGCTATTTATGCGTTTCCCAAAGACAGGGCTGCACGCATTGCTTTAGAAACAGTAAGAGAATATGTGAAAAAAAATAAAACAAGCCTCAAAGTCATTAACTTTGTTCTCTTTTCACAGGATGACTTTGATCTCTTTACTAAAATCAACAAAGAACTTGCTCAGGCTGATCAATTTAAATTTGTAATGTTTATTCGCAATCTTATGGGAATAAAAAGTTAGGATGAATAATGGAAGAAAAACAGATACTCATTGAACGCATCATAAAAACTTTTATTCTTGGTGATTCTTACTATCAAACTGTCTTAGAAGTATTTAACAAAGAATTTGATGTCGATTTATTTAAAACAGATCTTTTTGATGAAGAGATAAATACCTACAAGGAGCTCTTATTTCCACGATTAGCTCAGTATCTCGATAAAATTTATTCTTATGAAGAAATCGCAGGCATGACCGCCGATGACAACTCACCATACTGGCACCGACTCATTAATCAAGAATATAAAAATATCATCATCGAAGAAACACACACTTTTTCTATAAATTTAAGACAAAAATTTGAGAAAACAGGAATCAAGAAGAAAACGTGGTGGAGTAAATTGAAGACGTATTTTACAAAAAATAGATCTAAAAGTAAAACAAAAACTTGAACTTCAATTGACATTTTTGCTCATTTTATATACTTTTAGACATGATATGTAAGATCTAAGTGAAAAAGGTTTAAGATGGTTTATAAAAAAGTATTCATGATTGGATTAATCAGTTTCCTGAGCATTAATACCATTACCCTTGCAGACAATGAACAATTAAAGTCAAAAAAATTGGAATTAGCCGCCACTCTGCACCCTGCGATTGATACATGTCATTATGGCCTATCTCCAATTTTGTCTTACGACAGCAAGTATCTTTTAACTCGTCCTTTATATTGCAATCCTTCTTCAATTGAATTATTCGATCTTAAAACTGGCAAATTATTAAAAACTTTTAACAATGCAAATTTTGCATGTTTTTCTCCAGATGGTCGTTATGTTGTTATCATGTACCCTGAATATATGCACCTCTTAGAGATGCCCTCGGGCCATTGTATAAAAACTTTTGACAACCTTTACCTTCCCATTCCATCATGGTCAAAAGATAGTAAATATCTCATTCTAAGCGAATCAGCTTACTTTGATAACTACATTAATAAACAATTGCTTTATAATCTACAAACAGAAGAAACAATAGAACTTGATACATCAACCTTTGTTTTCAGCGGTTATCAACCTATAATGAACCCATAAATTCGGACCACTAGCTAAGATATAATTTTGCCTCCAAAATAATAAGAGCGAGGAGGCATAAATGAGTCGCAAAAAACATAGTGCAAGTTTTAAAGCTAAGGTGGCGCTTGA
>Ga0209417_1000140_pt1 | contig 193680 bp, 173 predicted proteins | sample RifGroF2_FD_184002 | JGI IMG/M metagenome (GOLD analysis project Ga0209417, IMG submission 184002) | Groundwater microbial communities from Rifle, Colorado, USA - Groundwater F2 (SPAdes) (version 2) | ecosystem: Environmental > Aquatic > Deep subsurface > Groundwater | place: Rifle, Colorado... | reverse complement strand
TTGATGATAAATATCAAGATATAATGAAGTCGAACCGTCCTTCATTTCTTTTTCCCGAAGTTTTACTGACATAACTAAGTTTGTTAATTGTTTTTTTTAGTAACACAGGTAACAATTGAGTAACAAATATAGTAAATAGTTATTAAAAATGCAAGTATTTTATAAAAAACAATATTTCTATAACTCTTTATAATTAAGCGTTGTAATTATATTTTTGTATATTTTTTTATGGATGCTTGTTCACCTTCGGTGAGCTAATCGCATTGTTGCTTCATCGCATAAGCCTCTGATACAATCCATTAATTTGGTCAAACTCTTCGCAATGACGGCCAGACAGATTTGAAAAAAAGTGCTTATTTGTATTGAACTGCCTTTCAAAAACCAAAAGTTAAATTTTAACTAATTTATATTCGTATATTTCATTGTTCACAATTATTCTGGCATAATAAAAGCCAGCGGGTAAAAACCCAAGGAATGTCTTTTGCTTTAAATTTTTAAATTTTTCTGTAAATACCTTGTTGCCATTTACATCCATTATCTCAATTACTGCTTCATTAAAGAAAAAAGGGATAACGATATTTATGTATTCAGTAAATGGATTTGGATAAATTGTTAGTGTGTTTGTTTTAAAATCCTGTTCAAAATTAACTGAAAGTGCTTTATTATAATAAGCCCCGTAGCCCATGCCATCATATAATTCAAAAATTATTTGATGGTAATCTTCTTTTAACCAGAGAAAACTATAACCGTTCAAATTTATTGTATCGCCACAGTCAGCTATTGTAACTGTATCTATGCAATGAATTCTTATTACATTCTCGTATACAACATCTGGCAGTTCCAAATTCCCGTATCCATCTACTTGACAATGTCGTATTCCGGAATCAGTTCTAAATGTATCTCCAGTTGTTGTATAATAAGTTGAGCTAATTGTATCAATGAATACATCTAAAAAACTTACCGGAAAATGAATCAGCGAAATAGGATTTGAAGAGGTTTGCACAACGTTTCCTGAACCATAACCATCCTCGTTTAAAAAATTATTTTCAATCGAATAATAAATGTATCTTGGCGTAGAAAAGTCAATTACCATACAGTAATCTGAACCTGCAAAATAACTTTCATATGGAGAACCCGCAACTTCCAAACAGGTCATTTCATAACTGCTTGAAACCTCAATACCCGACAAATTCCATGTGACATTTTCTCCACCGCTATTGTCAGGATCAACCCATGCATAATTCATGAAATATTTGGTAAAGGTCTCGCCTGGCAAGGGGGTAATGTCTTCCGGGGTTAATACGGGTTGAGCATTTATAATAAATGACGTTGACAAGCATAATAATGATAATGCTATTTTTGTTTGCACAATATTCATTCTTTTAATAATTAGGCTGATATAATTTATATTTCTTTTCTTTTATTATTAACAATACTTTTTCTTCGAGAAATTTTGATATTAATTTAATTGCGTTTTTACTTTTTAAAAGCACTTCAAAAGTATAAAAGGCTCCATCATGTGTCTCAATTATAATGTAATTTCGGTTTCCTGCCCTTAGCCCTGTGCTTAACCCTTTAATATGCTGTCCTTTATATCCAAAATAATAAAAAATGATTTCTTTTATTTGGAGATATTCTATTTTCAATTTTGTTGTTTTTATCTCTAAATCATTAAAGCATATTTGATCAATAATAACATATTTCCTCTGAAATTTGAGAACAAAAATTAAAACAAAAGAAAACATAAAGGAAGCAATCATAAAAGGTCTTAAATCAAGATCGCTGAAATCAGACAAATAGGCAAGAAATCCACCTAAGAATAAAAACAGGTAATGTAAAATGAAATAAAGCCAAAACTTTAAAGATAACTTTGTTTTTATAATATCTATGGTCATATTTATCTGTCAATTAGTCTTTATAAACAAACTATTGTTTTTTTTCAGTTCTTTTCAAAAATAATTTTAGAATTAGGCATTTTGATTATTTTAAATTTTACTTCTGACCTATTACCCCACAATTGTTTAATATTTTGAACAAAACCTTTCCTGCGAACAAGAAATTCATATTTCACCAATGTTCTATTATAGTTAAATTGAATATAATTATCTATTCCTGTTTTCCATGATAAATAGCCAAAAAGAGAATTTAATGGAATAGTTTCTCCTTCATAGCCTGTAAAATAAATTTTTAAATCTTGAATTTCTTCGAATAAATAATCATCGGTCGATTCATTTAAATTTATAGAAATTTTATCTGATTTAAGTTCTAATACACCAATCTTATTATATCTTTTTTTTAATCCCAATATTATAATACAAAAAAAGAAACCAAATAGTCCAATTATCATTACTAATCTAAACTCTACTGTTTTTCTATCAAAAATTGCCAAGTCAAAAAAGGGCAATAATCCAAAAACTACAATTAAAACTATTAAAACAATATCAATATTACTGATTTTATTTCTCCGTATCATATTAAATTTCATAACCTTATATGGTTTTGTCTTAAATCTATTATTTTAAATTTTTACATTATAAACTTATTTTTTAATTACCAAATAACATTTAAATGGATATTACTTTTTTACAGCCAGTATCACCAACTTCGTCATCAACCCCTTTGAACTTATTGCCATTATAAAAATAGGACAATTGGTCCATATTTCCAAATTGCAGTTTTTCTGCTTTTTACGCCCGATATTCTTAGTTGAAAAAGCAGAATAGCTATTTCCCTGATTCATGAAATATTTGACGACCGACCTTACAACGCCTCAAAAAAAACCAATAAGCAAAATTCTTTATGTGTGTTTTTGTCGAGCATCAATGCACAAAATCCTTGGATTTGTTTTTATGGTTAACTGTTTCAAAATTGATTTTTCCGAAAAAGTAATCGTTTTTTATCCTGTAAAAAATCACCCCAACAAAACCTGTGCAGGAATTTTTAAATCTTTGTAAAGTGACTTTATCATGCCCAATGTCAGTCTTCGCTTTCGGTTAAGGATTTCGCTTACGCGACTTTGACTGCCAAGATATTTCACCATGTCGGCACTGGTCATTCCCATTTGCTCCATGCGAAACTTTATCGCATCAATCGGATCGGGAGGCATAATGGGAAAATGTTTCATTTCGTATGATTCAACAAGGGTGACCAACAAATCCAATTCATCTCCTTCTTTGGTATCTCTTTTTGCCCCCCACAACGCTTCAATCCTGCTAATTGCAACATTATAATCGTGCTCGGTTTTAATGGGTCGTATATTCATATCAAATCGTTTTTGCATCAATTTTATCATACTGTTTATGAGTGCCAACAAACCTTATGAAAATCACTTGAAATTCATAATCAATTGCAACAACTAACCTGTAATTATTGCCTTTAATATTGAAAACCACTCTTCCATCTCCCACAATGCTTGCATTTTTATATTGTTTCTTAAGCTCATTTGAACTTTTCCATTCGGCTGATTTAGCATCGTGATACCATGCCCTCAATGAGACTTCGGAATCAGAATATTCGGGTTTTTCAAAAAAGCTTCTTATTGTTCTAAATGCAATAATTCTCATTTTACAAAGATACAATAATTAATTCTTATTTCCCAATTTGGGATATTTTTTTGTTTATGGCAGTAAACCACTGAATTATCTATAAAAAATCAAAAAAAATAACTAGCCTTCTAATTTCCTTAAAGTCAATTATTAAAAACAAACAAAAGTGTATGATATACCAAACATTTTATGAAATAATAATATGTTTTTTCATGCGTGATAACTGAACCATTTCATAATGCTTCAAAAAATTCCCCAATAAGCAAAATTCTTGGTGAAAAAAGAAAGGTTTTATTTCCGTTTTGCACTAAAAATGGTGCATTTCGGAAATAAAAACGGTATTATTTTAATATACTACAATAAAGTATTTCTTTTCAGATTTGTAAGTTTAACTTTGCTTAAATAATCTATTCTAAAAATGAAATATTTTTTTGTATATCTATTGTTTCTTGGCTGCTTGTCTTTTAACACACAAGGCCAATGTTTTTCGGATTGTAAGTATAAACTTGTCAATGCTGAAGATCAGCGCGATTCTCTTGGTAACCTCGACCCGTTAAAAATTATTGAGCAATCCGAAATAATTCTTAAAGGCCTGATTGGTTGTCAGATACCTGAATTTTCTTTAACAACAATAGATGGAAAGCTCATTTCTTCATCCGATCTAAAAGGAAAGATTGTTGTATTGAACTTTTGGTTTACATCTTGTGCACCCTGTGTGTTTGAGATGCCAGCGCTTAACAAGCTTGTTGAAAATTATTCGCCTGATGAAGTTGTGTTTATAGCATTTTCTGTTGACAAAAGCGAAACAATAGAAAAGTTCCTGCAAAAAACCAGTTTTAATTATCAGCATATTTCATCAGGAAAGGACTTTCTGGCTGAAAAATTCTGCATTATTTTTGGTTACCCCACCAATATGGTGTTTGATAAAGAAGGAAAACTCAGGCAAATTTTTTGTGGCGGGAGTACTGATAAAAAAGACAAAAATGCTGCATTTGAAAAACTGAAACCTGTCATTGACGAATGGCTTGTTAAGTAATATAATTCGGGTTGTTAATTGCTGAGTTTGCTCAATATCCCTTCCGCCACCACCAAATCAATCGGCGAAGTAATCTTAATATTCTCAATATTTCCCTCAACGAGGTTAATAGTATGCCCCATGCTCTCGACCACCGAGGCATCGTCGGTGTAGGATTCACGGTAGCTTTGGGTGTAGGCCTCAAGAAGAATGTCTGATTTGAAAACCTGTGGTGTCTGAACAATTTTGAAATGATCGCGGTTTACGGCTTTGCTCCCGGTTTCCTTTATTTGTCTGATGGATTCGTTGATGCCAACAATCGGAATGGCATTTCCTTTTTCTTCGGCCATTTTAAAACAGCGCTCAATGGTTTGAATGCTGACCAGTGGTCTGACAGCATCATGAACGGCTACCAGTCCGGGCTCCTGAATGGTTTTCAATGCATTTTTCACCGAATCGAAACGGGTTTTTCTGCCGGCCACCACTTTGTGGATGATATTGCATTTATACTGATGGCAGATCACTTCCCAGTGACTAAAATGTTCCTGTGGCAGGGCAAGGATGATCTCAATAAAATTATTGAAATCATAAAACTTTTTCATGCAGTGCATGATGACAGGTCTGTCGCCAAGCATTAAAAACTGCTTGGGAATATCGGTGCCCATTCTGAGTCCCTGTCCGCCCCCGGTGATTATTACGTATCGTTTCATAGATTTCAATTTGAAAATCCTGCCATAATGCAATGTTATTAAATATTTGCCTTATTGCAAATTATTGGTCTTTTTTTCCCCTCCTCGGAGGGGGCAGGGGGTGGGTATTTGTCGGCACCTACCTTGTGGTGGGAGACGAATACCCACCCCTAGCCCCTCCAAGGAGGGGAAAACCCACCCCTAACCTCCCGATTTTATCGGGACAGGCTCTCCGGAGGAGGGAAAAACCCACCCCTACCCCTCCGTAGGAGGGGAATTAGTGAGAATTGATTAACTTTACGGAAAAAAGATGATCACAAATACCATAACCAAATTTTTAAATGGCATTACCGTCAACAACAACAAGGAATGGTTCAATGCCAATAAAGAGCTTTATCTTGAAGCCAAAGCTGATTTTGAAAAATTTATTGCCGAGCTGATAGCCGGATTAAGAAAAATGGATCCCGAAATTGGTGACATCAAGCCCTCGGATTGCATTTTCAGGATTTACAAAGATGTCCGGTTTTCAAAAGACAAACTACCTTACAAAAACAATTTCGGCGCCTACATGGTAAAAGGCGGAAAGAAAAGCGGCCATGCCGGTTATTATTTTCATGTGGAACCCGACAATTCTTTTCTTTCGGGGGGTATTTACATGCCAATGCCTCCGATACTTAATTCGGTTAGAAAGCATATTCATGAAAACGTCGGTACTTTCCTTAAAATAACAGAAAACCCCGATTTCAAGAAATACTTTGGAGAAGTTCAGGGAAGTAAACTAGTCTCAGCTCCTAAAGGATATGCAAAAGACCTGAAACACATCGAGCTTCTTAAACTTAAAGATTTCTATGTGTTGCGTGGGTTATCGGACAAAGAGCTGAAAGACAAAAACCTTATTTCATCGGCCCTTGAGGGTTTTAAAAAAGTAAAGGATTTCAACGGGTTTATTAATGAAGGAATAGTAAATAATAGTTTTATCAGTTGACAGGAAAAACCAATTAATCGACACCTTCTGTGCAATTAAATATTTGATTTTTGTTTTCTCAAAACCAAAATACTAACTTCATATAGTCCGTAAAGCGGAATGGTAACCAAAATCTGGCTAAAAACGTCGGGCGGAGTAATAATTGCAGCAACAATGGCCACAATCACCAGGGCGTGCCTGCGGTATTTTTTCAGAAAACTCCGGGTAAGAAACCCCATTTTGCCAAGAATATGGGCAAGCAAGGGCAACTGGAAGGTGAACCCCACTATCAGCACCAAAGTAGTAACCATGCCGATGTAAGAACGAATGCTGATGTAGTTTTCAACGCCCGCACTCACTTCGTAGAAATACAAAAAATTTATGGTAAGGGGCACAATAATAAAATATGAAAACGCTGCACCAACAATCATCAATCCGGACGAAATCAGCACCGCCCCGCCGAGCTTCTTACCCGCTTCAACCCCAAAGACCCTGGTCACAAAACGTTTGATTTCCCAGATAATATAAGGGAAAATCAATATCAGCGCCACAATAAAGGAAACCATAAAATGAAGTGAAAACTGGCCTGATAATTCAAAATTATATAACTGATAATTTACCGGGTTTATACACAAATCAGGAATTCCGGTGCTTTCACCCAATTCGCAGAAAGTCCGGTTTGAAATAAACTCCGGGTTTTTCGGTGCAAGCAGAATATCATCGAAAACCAGCTCGCGGTTGATAAACACCACAACCACCAACACCACGTATATGACCAGTATTCGCTTGAGATTTGACATGAATCCCTCAAGGTAATCATATATTGTATTGTACTTTTTTCTGCGATTTTTTACGTTAAAAAGGGCCACGATGTATTATTTGATTGCAAAAGTAACTAAAAGAATTGTTAATAATTTCTAAAATTATAAGGGTACAAAGCAACCTTTGTGTAATTAATGTGTCTAATATGCAGAAGACCAAATTAAAATGAAAGAAGAAAACAACATAAAAGTGATTAGCCTCGACAGTTTCAGCCGAAGAATGAAGGAAATACTCCTTGACATGCTCGGTTCTACCGATAATGAAATTAAAAGGGAGATGATTCTGGAAAAGCTTAATTCACTTGAAGAAAGTAAATCTGCCTGTTAGACAGGTTAATGTTTTGGTTAATGAAATTTCAGCCACGGGTGTAAACACTTCGTGGCTGAATTTTTTTTATCAGTTAAAACTTACTGCCATGGTGTAGGTAATGGATCCTTTTCCTTTGCCCGGATTAAATCGCGGAAGATTATTGATCACATTTATTATCTGGTTTCTTTGCTCTTCGGTTATTTTACCAATAACCTCGGGATTTTCAATTTTTCCTCTGGATGTTACATCAAAGAACACAGTAAGCGTAACCCCAAGCAGATTGTCACGTTCGGCCACCGTTTTCCATATCTGATCATGCAGGTATGTTTTCAGATATTCGTCGCCACCCCTGAATTCGGGCATGTCTTCAAGTTTATAATTGCCACCCTTGTTTTTTCCTCCTGTAAGCTGTCCGTTTTTCCTCGTACCCGATGTTGATCCTTCGGGAAGCGAATTTTTACCAATGACTTCCAGTTCAATTTTTGAAACCGTTACCCGCTTGGTGGCTTGTGAATTCCCGGGCGAGAGGGTGGTTGACTGGTTTTTCCCGGTATTCTGATTCTGGATTTGGGTTGCCGTGCTGTTTTGTTTTGTTTCGGTTCTTTTTTCCTCAACTGTTTTTTCCTCTGCATCTTGCGTCTTATTGTCTTCATTTGCAAACCCGTTTTCAGCAATAACAGGATTGACATTTTCATGGTTCATGTCAGAATTTCCGCCAAATGAAATGGCAATTCGTGAATCTCCCGGATTCAGTGCTTTTCCCTCATATCCGGCATCGTTGAAACGGGTGAGGAAAATCCAGACGGTGATGATTAATACAGCCGACGACAGGGCAATTACCCTGAATTTTGTATCCCTGAAGATCGGAGTTTTTGGAGCCGGACCGGCAATCGCCGCTATCCTGGCATTCACCCTATCGGTAACCGAAAGAATTTCTGATATGCTTTCGGGCGATAAAATGTCGATTACTTCATTGCACATGGGGCATTCTGCTGTATGATCATAAATCTGCTTCATTTCAAGTGAAGACAGACTTCCCATGCTGATCATCTGCATTTGGCCCACGCTGAGACATGGAGTAATATTTTTTGTTTTTCTACTCATTTACTTCAAAGTATATCTTTAAATTTCTTTTACCGTTTTGTATGTAGCTTTTAACCTGATTCTCTGAGAATCCTGTCATGCCCGCAATTTCCTTATAGCTCTTTTCACTGATGTAAAATAATTCTACACACTTTTTTTGTTCATCAGCCAAAGATTTTATGGCGTTTTCAAGAACTTCGAGACGAATTTCTTTTAATCTTCTGTTATTTAGGTCTTCCTCGTCATCAAATTCCATAAAAAAAGATTCATTTTTTAATTGATCTCCGTTCTCACCAACGGGTATTTCCTTTTTGTTTTTCTTTTTCAGACAATGGTTTTTGGTCACACTGTAAAGCCAGTTGCCAAAGTTTTTCACTTCGTGTGATTTCAGATCGCGCACCATTATTTCAAAGACCTCCATAACCGCATCTTCCATGTCGGCCTTATTTTTCAGGTATTTGTATGAAAGTGCAGTGATCAGGTGTGAATACCTCTGGAAAACAACTCCTGCATAATAAGTGTTGCTTGTGGACTTATATAACTGTATAAGTTCGACATCACTTTTTCCGTTATGCAGGCTTTTACTCAATTGATAATTAGGTTTTAAAGTTTGTAAGACAAATATAAACCGTTTTATGGTCGCTTGTAATAATTTTTTCGGGTTATATTATTATCAATCATATATTAGGGAGGGGATAATGAAAATTCCATAAAAAAATATGAACTTTTTTTTTTGATTACGAAACCCTTGTCAAAATTAGGAGTTATGGGTTTTCTACTTCCTAAACCTACGTTTAATAATATTAAGCAAAGCCAAAGTGCTGACAGGTTTAGAAATATGCTCATCGAACCCTGACTCGTGCGATTTTCCAATGTCACTTTCCATCCCGAAAGCAGTTTGCGCAATGATGTATACAGATTTATTAAATTCCCTGATTTTTTTAACAGCCTCATAGCCATCCATTTCTGGCATTTTTATGTCCATCAGAATCAGATCTGTTTCCGGATATTCCCCGGCAAGCCTGACTGCCTCTAAACCCGTAACAGCAATTCTTACTTTATGGCCGTTTTTTTCCAGAGCCTGGGCAACCAAAAATGCAGAAGGCTCATCGTCCTCAGCAATTAAAATAGATAGATTCCTGACCTTGAAATCTTCGGGTTTTTCAATACCGAAGTATTTGATTTCTGTTTTTTTATTTTGTTTTTCTGAAATAAACGGAAGGGAAAAATAAAAACCTGAACCTTTCCCGGGAACTGAGGAAACGCTGATTTCTCCTCCCAGCATTTCAGTAAATGCCTTTGCTATTGACAATCCCAATCCTGCGCCCTGAAAAGCCTTTTTGTCTGAAATATCAGCTTGTACAAAACGGTCGAAAATGGCTTCGGTGCGGTCGGGCGGAATGCCGATGCCGGTATCTTTGACAAAAAATTCCAGAAAACTGTCTTTTTTTGTGTACCCGAAATCAATGGATCCTTTGTCGGTATATTTTATGGCGTTTTTGACCAAATTGGTCAGGATGGCAAAAAACTTTTCGCGGTCGGTATAAATTATTGCATCACTAGTTTTTAGTCCCGGGAAAATAGACATAAGCAGACCTTTTTTCTCCACTTCGGGTTTAAAAAAATTGTATGCGTTTTCGAGCTCTTCGTTGACATTGGTCATATTTTGATTGACCATCATCAGTCCCGATTCAATTTTAGAAATATCAATGATATCATTGATGATATTCAGCATTCGGGCACCCGATTTTTCAATGATGTCAACATATCTTTGCTGCTCTTCACCTGTAAGCATTGGACTTTTAAGAAGATCGGCAAATCCTAGAATGCTGTTCATGGGGGTTCTGATTTCATGACTCATATTGGCCAAAAAAGCAGATTTTAAACGGTCACTTTCCTCGGCCTTTTCCTTGGCGGTAATCAGTTCCTGGGCAGCAATCTTAAGTGAGGTAATGTCCCTGATACTTTCAATAGCCCCAATGATTTTTCCCGATTCATCATGCAGAGGTGAAACTTTCAGAAAAACCCAGGCACCTTTATTATTATAAAGTGCCTTGCAATAGGCCTCGGCCATGATGGTGCTACCTTCATGGGTAATCTGAGGGTAACTGGCAGCCGTTTCCATATTGTTTTCAAAAATAAGATCAAGCAACGGAGCCTTAGGTTCTCCGTAAAAAGGAACAGTATATTCATAATTGCCCTTGCCAATCATTTCAGACGCTTTTATTCCGGTCATCTCTTCAATGGCCTTGTTCCAGATAATCACTTTTCGGTTAATGTCTACCGTAAAGGTTGCATCCGGCAAAAAATCAATGATGTCTGAAAGCTGTCTTTTGTGCTTTTCAAGAGCTTGTTCAGCTGCCTCACGGTCTGAAATCTCATTTCGGAGCGACCGGTTTTTTATCCGTATTTGTATGGCAATTATCAGAATTAAAAAAAGCAGGATGATGAGAATACTCGATTCAACAACCTCATAATATAATTTGTTGTTCCAGGCATTTGCGTTGTAATCAAGTCCCACTACCGCAAATGTTTTTCCTTTTTTATCTTTTATCGGTACCAGAATGCTGATCCATGTTCCCCAACGGTCATCAACCGGCTCGGTTACAACTGTTTCTCCGGTTATAAAGGGTTCGAAATAAAAATCTGCCGCTTCGGTATATTCTTGTCCGGGAGGAGATTCGTCTTCTGAATTTTCTGGTTCTGAATCTCCATAAAAGTATATCTTTCCTTTTCGCAAACAATAAATGTATACAAATCGAGCTTCTTCATTAACCTTGATAATATCCTTAAGTGTTTTTTTTAATTCCCGATATTCTGGCTTGTTAATATCTTCGGGCACAGCCCCAAGTGAGTCAAGTAATTTTTTATTAATAGAAGCTTCAATGGATTGTACTGTTTGTACCGCAAATTCATGCTCTTCTTCCTCTATCCGGTCACTGGTATATTTCAAATAAACAAAACCAATAATCGCAATTACAAGAAACAAATGCGTTTCGGGTCGGAGAAATCGTTTTATTGAAAATTTCCTTTTCATTGTTATACAAATTGCTGGCTTTTCTGCAATTGATTAAGTAAAAGTAAACAATTTTCATATAAATTTAACTTAAAAAATGAAACAGGCAATGTTTTTCAATTCATTATTTTCCCGGATGTGAATGTTGTAAATTAATAATCCCCCAATATTTTCTACAGTTTAATTCTACTTTAACAGATTAACAAATCAACCTGTTTTTACCCTTAATCCCTAAAGGGAACAGGTTGATTTTTCAGTATTCACCCTTTAGGGATGGGGCAAAAAGGCTGAAAAATCCTTAAAAACTCAAATGTGTTAAAGTAGAATTAAAAGGTTTTTTTAATTGAGCGCGTCATTTTCTGATACATCGGAAATAAATGATCTGAAAATGAAAAGAATAAAAAAAAGCTGTACCTTTAATCCGGTTTATTTACAGTCTTGCTTTTTTTAATATGAACAGGTGCTTATTTACGGTATTGTTTTTTTGCTTTGTTGTACAGGGCTACACCCAATACTTCAACATGGTTTTTCATAACGGATCAACCGTGTCTGCTTCTTCTGGAAATTTTCTCACCGGAGATTATATTCCGGGTCAAACCTACACCATGACCATCTGCTCTGACAGTGATACCTGCCACAATATTTTTATTGTTGCCGACAGCGTGATTACCGGCTCGATAAACTTTTCGGTCTATGATGGAAATTCTGTTTCGGCACCTCTGATCGGCACCATACCGGGCACAGGTTTCACCTTTAATTCTTCACCCGAAAACATTGAGGGCTGTCTTACCCTGAGCTATACCGCTCCCATATCCGGAGCTGCCGTGGGTGGCTATATCGGATGCTTTTTCAACTGCCAGCCAATAACTGTTGAACTTGCTGCAACATCTCCCGAATTTACTCTTGATGAAACCGGCTTCTACCTGAATACCTGTGGTGAAGAAAATATCTCTTTTACAGCTCAGGCTGTTTACTCGGGCATTTCCTATGAACAAAATGACGAAAACTCACAATATTACTGGACGGTTGATGGAGAGGTAGCTGATTCGGGACAGATTTTCAATTACATTTTTTCCGGCCCGGGAAATGAAGAAATTGGTGTTTTTGTTGTTGACCAATATGGTTGCCAAAATAACATTGATACTCCAATTCACATACATAACCCACAAACCCATGATGTTATTATCAGTCCCGATAATTTTTCTGTTTTTTATAACGGCGACTCAATAAACCTGAATGCAAGCTTGCAGGATAAATGGTTTGAGTGTTTTCAATATGATACTGTTTATTTGCCAAATCCGGATTTCGGACTGGAAGATGGTTCTTTTGAAGATTATGTTGAACTTAATTGTTTCCCCGAGGGTCGCTATATTCAATCAATTGATGAGATCGAGGGAATACTGGTTAATATTGAACACTCCTGTTTTAGTGATTTGAATATTTTTATAAGATGCGATTATAATGTATTTACCGGCGGAATGGTTATCGTGCCACTCGAAACATCTGCTCCGGGATGCACATATCTGGGTGTTCCCCTTGATGGAGACGACGAATTTCCCAGTCCGGGCGTTGGCTGGGATTACATCTGGACAACCCCCGAAAATGCTGATTACCCGATGACAATGGGCGAATATTCCGAAGGAATGTCAACACTGCCATCAGGAAGCTATCTTGCCGAAGGTAATCTGGAACAACTTGTCGGGTGTTTATTAAATGAAAAATGGTATTTTACTATAACAGATGATTGGACTGCCGATAACGGATTTGTTTTCAAATGGCAGGTTCTGTTCAAACCCGAAATGTACTACGAAAACGATTTATCTTTTGACTCTTGTTACTGGTCCGGATCGAATATTGTCGAAACGGGCACATATTCGGCAATTGCGCTGCCCGATTCGGCAGGAGAATATGTTTATCAGTTACATGTGACCGATTTGTCAGGTTGCTCCCATACGCTTGATTTAAATATTACTGTGGTTGATTCTTCAAGTTTATTCACCGGAATTTTGTTTGCCGATGAAAATCTTGATTGCATCAAGAATGCTGGTGAAAGCGGAATTCCGGGCCGACTGATTGAAATTACCCCCGGACCATTTTATGGAACAACTGATTTAAACGGAAATTTTTCGGTACAACTTGAACCGGGAAATTACTCGGCTCACCTTGTCCCATCGCCCTCCGATTCTTTGGTTTGCCCGTTTGACGGCACCATTCCGTTTACCATGACAGAAGACATAATTCTGCCACCTGTTTTATACGCAAACCATATTTCTGTTTATAATGATCTCAGTGTTGAAATTGCTTCGGGAATTGCACGGGTGGGAGCTTCTTACCATTTGGCGATTAAAGTAAAAAACAACGGAATGTTTCTTAGTTCACCTTTTGATCTTACCCTGTCGAACGACACGATAATTAGTTTCTATTACTGCGCCCAGACACCGGAATTACTAACCGATTCTACCGTTACTTTTGAAGTTCCGGTGATAAGTCCAGGAGATGATTATCTGTTACAAGTGAAATATTTTATTCCCGAAAACCCTGAATTGCTGGGTTATGAGCTGATAACAAAAGCCACCATTTTTCCACCTGTTACAGATTCTGTATCATTAAATAATATTGACAGCTGCATTTCAACAATTGTCAGCTCTTTCGATCCAAACATGAAAGAGGTTTTTCCTGAAGGGGAGATTTATTTATCCGACAGTGTGCTTAATTATACCATACATTTTCAGAACACGGGAAATGACTCGGCAATAAATATTGTCATTATCGATACGCTTTCATCTTTTCTGGATGTTTCAACCATTTCTTTTGGTCCGTCAAGCCATTCATATACATGGAATGTATTGGGCGAAGGAATTATCTGTTTCAGGTTTGAGAATATCTTTTTGCCCGATTCAACAACCAACGAACCACTTAGCCATGGTTTTGTCAGTTATTCTATTGAAACAAAATCAGGATTAACAATCGGTTATGACATTGAAAACAAAGCCGATATTTATTTTGATTATAACATTCCTGTTTCAACTAATGTTGCATTAAATACTATTGTTGAAGATCTTACGGCAAATGATGAAGTTGAGGTAATTAATGTTACTGTTTACCCAAATCCCACAAATGATTTTTTGAATTTCCTGCCCGAAAGGATTATGAGTTATCAAATAACTGATTTAAACGGGAAAAGAGTTGCTGAAGGCAAATCAGACAGGATAAACATTAAATTTTTGTCCCCCGGAATTTATATCCTTCAGCTATTTGAAGAAAGCAGACCTGTAGCCGGAATAAAATTTATAAAAGAATAAACAATTATAATGCCGACTCAAACTGTTTTAAAAACCTGACATCATTTTCAAAAAACAATCTGATGTCCTTAATCTGGTATTTGAGGATTGTAATTCTTTCAATACCCATTCCAAAAGCAAAGCCGGTGTATTTTTTGCTATCTATTTTACACTCTTCCAACACATTGGGATCGACCATTCCGCAACCCATAATTTCGACCCAACCGGTATGTTTACACATGTTGCAGCCCTTGCCTCCACAAAGATTACAAGAAATATCAACTTCGGCCGATGGCTCGGTAAACGGGAAATAGGAAGGACGCAGACGGATTTGTGTGTTTTCGCCAAACATCTCTTTGGCAAAATACATCAGGGTTTGCTTGAGATCGGCAAATGATACGTTTTCATCAATATACAAACCTTCAACCTGATGAAATATACAATGTGCACGGGCAGAAATGGCTTCGTTTCTAAATACTCTTCCAGGCGAAATTGTACGGATGGGTGGCTTTTCGTTTTCCATTACCCTCACCTGTACCGATGAGGTATGCGTGCGCAACAGCACATCGGGTGATTTTTCAATAAAAAATGTATCCTGCATATCCCTGGCAGGGTGTTCTTCCGGAAAATTAAGGGCGGAGAATACATGCCAGTCATCTTCGATTTCAGGACCTTCAGAAATCACAAAACCCAAACGGTTAAAGATTTCAATAATCTGGTTGCGCACCACCGAAATGGGATGGCGTGTACCCAGCTTCATTGACTCGGCAGGTAAAAACAAATCGGTCTCTGATTTGCCTGAACCTGACGTTTCCAAAGCAGTTTTTAACATACTGATTTTCTCATTGGCAGCATTCTTCAGTTCGTTAAGCTTAAGCCCTACTTCTTTTTTCTGTTCCACAGGCACATTTCTGAACTCCTCGAACAAAGCAGATATTTCACCTTTTTTGCTTAACATTTTTATTCTGAACTGCTCCACATCCTGCAAAGATGAAGCATTGAAACCATTTACCTCATTGAGCAGTGTTTTAATCTTATCTATCATTGTATTTAAAATATTTAATCTTTTTTACTATTGTACATTCAACATCATACATCAACACCATACATCATACATCATACATCATAAATGTTTTCACTCCTCAACCACCCGAACCTTCATCATGACATCCACAACCGGTCTGTTGTTTTTATCAGTTTTAACAGCGGCAATCTTATCAATAACCTCAAGGCCCGAAACCACTTCGCCAAACACTGTGTAATTGCCGTCAAGATGTGGAGCCCCGCCTATTGTGGTGTAAATTTTTACTTGTTCCTCAGAAAATTTAAATGGAGTGATTTTTTTATAAAGCTCCTGTAAACCTGTTTCCGCTGCCTGAAGCTTCTCAAATTCCTCTGTTTTCCTTTTCTTCATCAGCGAATCTGCTTTATGAAAAAACGCACTGTTTGCCGGATCACGCACATATTGAACCAGAACCTGCTGTTTTAACTGTTGGTTCATGCTGTTTTCCATGTTGGATATTTGCTCAGGGGTGAAAACTTTTCCCTGAACAATATAAAATTGCGAACCTGAAGATCTTTTTTCGGGATTTAAATCATCACTCTCACGTGCGGCAGCAATAACACCTTTTTTGTGAAAATATTCGGGAACGAATTCGGCCGGAATGGTATACCCGGGGTCTCCGTTTCCAAGAGCAATACCCTGTTTGGCATTTTTAGAATCGGGATCGCCGCCCTGAACCATAAAGGTTTCAATAACCCGGTGGAAAAGCAGACTGTCATAATATCCGCTATCGGCAAGCTTCAGAAAATTATCGCGGTGCAAAGGTGTTTTATCGTACAATTTTATTTTGATATCACCATAGGTAGTTGAAACAACAACGAATTTCTCCTTTGCTATCTCATTAACATCTTTTTTTACACCCTTGAAACAGGATGATACAAGAATCATTATTATTAAAACACCTATTGCTTTTACTATCATAAAATTGTATTTTTGTAAATAATAAATTATTGTATTAATATTGTCATTACTTTTGTTTTACAAAAGTAGAAATTATTTACTAACTAGATTGTAAGATTATGAAGATTTCAACATTTATCCTTCCGTTGAGTGCAATTCTTTTAATATCAGCAGTTCTCACAGTATCGTCATGCCGTAAACCATCGCCCCCTACCGCAGTAATCACCGTGGTAAATGAGGAAAAAGTTGCCGTTGCCGGAGCTGAAGTAACCATATATGTTGGCGGAATCAACCTTGCCCTGGTTGATATTGCTAACGGGAAAAACAAAATCGTTGCAACAACAAATTCGGCTGGTCAGGTAACCCTCGAATTTAAATATGAAGCAATTTATGATGTCACCGCAAAACAATTTGACGAAGATGGAAATCTTATGAAACAGGGTGACGGTGTTTTAATTCTTGAAGAAGGAAAAACTTACAACGAACAAATCATTTTAAGAGCAGAATAGGTTTTTTATATACTTAGTAATCAAATTTTTATATAAACTGCAAACTTCTCCGGTCGGGGAAGTTTTTTTTACGTGCTTTTATATAGGTTATACTACCTAGTCTAAATACCATATCAATAGTATTGATTACCCCCTCCATCAGAAGTATTATTGTATAGGATTGTTTGCAAAGCTATTTTATGGTCTCAACAAAGAAAAAAAACCAGCCCGCGTCAACCGGGCCGAATTCAAAAATTGTCGTAAAAACCAAGCGACACACTCATATTTTTAAATCAGATGATATTGTTCGCTGCGAATCAGACAGAAATTATACCATGATTTACTTTTCGGACGGGAAAAAAATGCTGTCGTCCAAAACATTGAAGTACTTTGATGATCACCTTACAAAATCTGGTTTTCTCAGGATTCATCAGTCTCACCTGATCAACCCCGATTTTATGACCCGTTTTGAAAACGGCAAGAATACCGGCTCTGTAACACTTTCCGACAGTACATCTGTACCCGTTTCCTTTAGAAAAAAAACCAGCATCAGAGAGTTTTTTGAACTATTCGAAATGAAGTACACAAATTACGAATGATAATTTATTATAGGCAAATAATAAATTACTTCTGTTTCAGGCAACTATAATTATAACTCGCTCGTCATTTTAATATAAATATTATTATTTAAAGCAATAGTAATGTTGCTGATAATTTGAATTTTTGCTTAAAATCAGAAATTCAAAAACTTAACCTAAACTAAAACTATATGACGCGCGTTTTTCTTTTTATTCCGGTCTTTTTTTTCGGGCTTGTCCTGAACAGTTTTTCACAAACGACAAAAAATCCTCAGGTAAATAATATCAGCTCCCTGCCTTACATGAGCCAAAACTCAACCTGCGGAAAACCCGATTTGTATTCCATGAACAATTCGGTTTGCAAAAACCGGTTCGTGAACGGTCCTGACATGGTCTATTCAATTACTCCGCATACCAATCTGAACATTGACCTGTCTCTGCAAACCACCAGTGATTTTGCAGCAATCAACGTGGTTAAAAACAATCCCGAAAACGGCCTTTTTATTGACTTCTTTCCTGTTAATGGTGCAAATGCTACCGGAATAGTTTCTCTGGAAGCAAACACAACTTATTATATTATTGTTTCGGGATACAAACAGGATCATTGCATTGATGATTATATTTTACTCGTTACTGCAAGCAATACTGAGGTTTCTTCCCTCCCTGATGAAAACATCCACCCCATTTTGCCCGACAGGGCCCTGACCGTTGACAACACAACCTACACACCTACACAACTGGTGCAGGATTTTCTCGTAACCGGATGCCTCGAAGCATACAATGTTACTTATACCGGCGACCCTACTGCAATTGGATTGTTTAATGCAACCGGAACCCCGTTGGCTTTTAATCAGGGAATTATTCTGGCTTCAGGAAATGCTCAAAATGCCATCGGACCAAATAATTTGAGCAGCGCAGGAAATTCACTTTTGACCGCCGGAGATATTAACCTTGATGCTATATGCGTTGCAACAACCTATGATGCTGCCATCCTGGAATTCGACTTCGTACCGCAATCAAATTTACTTGAGTTCAATTATATTTTTGGATCTGAAGAATATGCCGAGTTCATTGACGCCGGATTTAATGATGTCTTTGCCTTTTTCCTCAGCGGCGGCCCCGAAGGATATGTTAACCAGAACATCGCTATTATTCCCGGATCTGGTGGCGTTCCGGTTGCCATTGATAATCTGAATGCCGGTAATCCTGTAGGAAGTGCATGCGATTATTGCGCCTATTATATTAATAATGGCGACGGATATGACCCAACAACTTATAACACGGTTCAATATGACGGTCTGACTACCTCCCTCACCGCATCAAAAGCTGTTACGCCTTGTCAAACTTACCACCTTAAAATTGCCATAGCCGATGCCGGTGATGGCGTCTATGATTCAGGTGTCTTTCTTCAGGCAGGAAGTTTTTCTTCAGGCGACGCCGCAAGCGTTGAACTGGCCGATATTAATGGTCTGAGCTCCGTTGTTGAGGGTTGTGATTATATACTTACATTTTCTCGTCTCGACCCTACAAACACCACCAATTCGGTTACGCTAAACTATACAGTTACCGGATCGGCCACACCGGGCGGTGATTACCAGTCTCTGCCATCTTCAATGACCATTCCAATTGGTCAACCATCTGTGTCAACCACCATTCCCACCTATCTTGATGCACTTACCGAAGGAAACGAAATGATCATCGTTACCATTATCAACGCTGTTTGTCCGTGCGGTGGCACCACAACATATTCTGATACCATTTTTATTATTGATAACCTGTTCAATGCAGGCATTGTCAATAATAATATGTCTGTTTGTTCATCACAAACCGTTACCCTTACTACTTCAATCATCACGCCATCAACAGGTCCTTATACATATGCATGGAGCACCGGTGCAACATCTTCTTCAATAACAGTGAACCCCACGGCTACCACTACTTATACGGTAACGATCACTGATGCCTGCGGAAAATCAGTCACAGATAATGTCACCATTACCATTCAGCCACTCAATATTACCGTGACCGGAACAAATGTGACCTGCAACGGCGGTTCAAATGGCTCTGTGACCGTTACACCAACCACAGGAACAACACCATACTCCTATACATGGTCACCGGCGGTCTCAACTACCAATACGGCCACCGGATTGGCAGCAAACACATATAATATAACAGTTTCGGATGCAAACAGCTGTACCGCCTCAGGAAGCTATACCGTTACGCAACCGGCAGCAATGTCACTGAATATTACAAACACACCCGAAGATTGCGGGGCATGTGATGGCACTGCCACGGTTACCTCAGTAGTTAACGGCACAGCTCCTTATATATATTCCTGGAGCAACGCCACTTCGATCAATCCGGCAATTAACCTGTGCAGCGGACTAATAAATGTTACTGTGACCGGAGCAAACGGATGTACGGCCACCGGATCTACAACCATCACGGGCACCGGAACAACAAACGCAAATTTTATCTTTAATGGCAATCAATGTCTGGCAGGCAACAGTTTTGCATTTACCAACACCGGAGATACCGGAGGAACCTATACTTATTCCTGGTCATTTGGTGACGGTACAGGTACATCCACGCTCGAAAATCCAACTTATACCTATAGCTCTGCCGGAACCTACACCGTGACCCAAACCATTTTTGACGGATCATGCATGGATATCCAAACCATGACCATCACCGTCTATTCCCATCCAACTGTCTCAGTTTCTCAAACACAACCATCCTGTTTTGGCGGCTGTAACGGACAGACATTGGCAGCTTTCACCGGGGGAACTGGACCTTATGCCACAACCTGGAGTAATGGCCAGACTTCAAACCCAGCCATTAATCTGTGTGCCGGAAACTATTCAGTTGTTGTTTCAGATGCCAATGGCTGCACAGGCACGGGTTCGGTTACCGTTACACAACCAACAGCTGTAACAACATCTCTTGTGCCGGTAAATGAATCATGCTTTGGTTATTGCGATGGAACTATTACCGCAACTGGTTCAGGAGGAACACCGCCCTACAACGGTCTTTGGTCAAATACAGCAGTGACAATGGTTGCAACCGGACTATGTGCCGGACCATATTCTGTAACTGTTAGCGATATTAATGGCTGCACTGCCGTTCAATCTTCAACTGTAGGGAGCCCCACTCAGGTTAATGTAACTTTGGTTTCTGTTACCGAAGCCCATTGTAATTTGGCTGATGGAGGAGGTTCGGTGAGTGCATCGGGAGGTACACCGCCCTACTCTTATTCCTGGCCGGGCGGAATCAGCAGTACAGAAACAATCACAAATGTGATGTCGGGCAGCTATGTAGTTACAGTTTCAGATTTTCACAGCTGTACAAGTACCCTGCCTGTAAATATTGCTGATATGGGCGCTCCCCAGATTGATAATATTACCTTTACCGATGCCTCATGTTTTGGTTACAGCGACGGCTCGGCTGAAGTTTTTTATTCACAAGCCGTTCCCGACCCGCCATATATTATTACCTGGTCAAGCGGAGGAAATGCTGCTCTGGAAACCGGACTTTCAGCAGACACCTATTCAGTAAATATCGAAGATGCTTCAGGTTGTGAAACCTTTGGGTCAATAGTAATTTCTGAACCTTCCCTGCTCACTTCTGTTATCAGCACTTCAACACCTGTTCTTTGTTATGGTGATTGCAATGGAACAGCTATGGTTATGGCCAATGGAGGAACGCCTTCGTACACTTATTTATGGGATAATTCAGAAAATACCCAAACCGCCGCTGCACTTTGCACCGGAACACATTATGTTACTGTTTCCGACAGCCATTCATGTACTTCGGTTTCAACCGTAACTATTAATACACCACTCGAAATGCAGATGACATCCTCGGTAACTGATGCTTCCTGTTTCGGTTATTCTGACGGAAGCATTTCAGTAATGGTAATAAATGGCACGCCTCCTTACAATTATTATTGGACTGGCGACAGCGCCTCGTCTTCAACAGTGGGTGGATTAACCGCAGGGACTGGAAATAATCTTCTTGTTGAGGACAGTAATGGCTGTACCATCACTTCTTCGTTTACTGTAAACCAGCCATCACAAATTGTTATAACTACCGCCTCGGATCCGGCAACCTGTAATCTGGCAAATGGGTCGGCCTATATTGATGTTGTTACCGGCGGAACTGGCAGCTACTCATATTTATGGACAGGAGGTAGTACTTCGAGTATGGCAACCGGACTATCAAGTGGAAATTATATTGTTACGGTCACAGACACCAATGGATGTACCCAAACGGCCACACAAACGGTTGGATTTATTCCCGCAGTTGACATTCTTTCAATAGTAACATCCAACCCGCTTTGCAACGGACAGGGCAATGGAACAGCCACAGCATCTGCATCCGGAGGTGTTTCTCCATACAGTTATTCATGGTCAAATGGTGATTCCGGAGCAACCGCCGACGGACTATTTGCCGGTATAAATTATACGGTTGTTGTTACCGATGCCAACAGCTGTACATTAAGTATGAGCACTTCCCTGACCCAGCCATCAATAATATCCTTACAAACAGCCGGCGAGGGATTTGCATGCTCGGGACAACCGGTAAACATCACTGCAATTGCTTCGGGTGGCACGCCTCCGTATGTATCATATTCCTGGAGCACTTCACAAACAGGAAATGTGATTACAGTTTACCCTGAAACAGCATCAACCTATTTTGTTACAGTGACTGATATTAACGGATGCACCGCCACAGGGTCATTCCATGTGGACATTTATCCGCCAATAGTTTTAACGCTTTCCGCCAGCGACTACATTATTTGTCCGGGCGACAACACCTCCCTGTTTGCCACAATAAGTGGCGGAGACGGGGCACCCTATGAACTTTACATGGAAGGCCTGATGGTTGTTCCTCCTGTTAGTGTCAATCCGGACGAAACAACCACCTACAGTTTTACCGCCCAAGACGGCTGCTCAAGTCCGGCCACCGGAATAATTACAATTGAGGTAATAGAAAACCCGGTTGTGGTATTTACCGCAGATATTCTGTCGGGTTGCGAACCTTTGATGGTTCATTTTAGTTCAGAGGGATCTGATGCAGATTGCGAATACGACTGGGATTTTGGTCCTACAGGTTCATTTTCAGAAGACTATAATCCAGAATATGAATATAACTACCCGGGAACCTTTGATGTAAGCCTGACACTTACCTCGACCGAGGGCTGTGTTACCACCTTGGTTGTTGATGACATGATCAATGTCTATCCTGTTCCTGAAGCTGGTTATATTGCATTTCCTCAGGTAGTCAGCATTTTGGAACCCGAAATCAGTTTTGTTAATACTTCTGACAATACCTACATCACGCTTTGGGATTTTGATGATGGAAGTATATCCAATATCATCAATCCGTATCATGAGTTTAACGATACCGGCAGTTATAATGTACAGCTTGTGGTAATAAATGAATTTGGTTGCACTGATACTGTTGTTTCACCAATATATGTAAACGAGGAGTATACTTTTTATGCGCCAACAGCTATAACCACAATGGATTACACCAACAATTATTTTTATCCTGTAGGATATGGCATTGATCCGGCAAACTTTTTGATGATCATTTACGACCGCTGGGGAGAAGTGATTTACGAAACCAGGGATTATGATCCTGAACATCCAAAAACCTATGGATGGAATGGCAGGGTCAAGGACCGTGGCGATGCAGAAACAGGAACTTATACATGGCTTATCGTATATCGCGATAAGGCAGGCAGGCAGCACGAGGAGGCTGGGAGTGTGACTGTAGTCAGGTAGTTTAGTATAAAAGAAAAGCCGTTAATACGCTAATTTAAAACGCATTAACGGCTTTATTTTTTTATTCAATTATTACGAAGAAAGCTTAGCGCAAAGATATTCCCTGTTCATTCTGGCGATGTGTGAAATTGAAACGCTTTTCGGACATTCAACCTCACAGGCACCGGTATTGGTGCAGCTTCCAAAGCCGAGTTCATCCATTTTAGCAACCATTTTCTGAACTCTTTCCTTTGCTTCAACCTTTCCCTGGGGAAGTAAAGCCAGTTGAGAAACCTTTGCGGCAACAAACAACATCGCTGATGCGTTTTTACAGGTTGCAACACAAGCTCCGCAACCAATACAGGCAGCAGCGTCCATTGCTTCATCGGCATTTGGTTTCGGAATGGGAATGCAGTTGGCATCGGGAACGCCGCCGGTGTTGACATTTACATAGCCTCCGGCCTGAATGATCTGGTCAAAGGCACTGCGGTCGACCACCAAATCTTTGATGATAGGAAAAGGTTTGGCGCGCCAGGGTTCCACCACGATGGTGTCTTTATCTTTAAACCTACGCATGTGCAGTTGACAGGTTGTGATACCGGTGTCGGCGCCGTGGGCACGGCCGTTGATGAACATTCCGCACATCCCGCAAATGCCTTCGCGGCAGTCGTGGTCGAATGACACACCACAATCGCCACGGGCAAAAGCCACGGGATCTTTTTGTTCCGAAATGAGTTTCTCATTCAGCTGGTCCAGCATCTCCAGAAAAGAACAATCGGGAGAAATACCGGTTACCTGGTAAGTTTCGAATTTACCTTTTGATTTGGAATCTTTTTGTCGCCAGATTTTTAATGTCAGATCCATAGTTTCAATATTATTGTGTTGCTAAAATCAATTAAAATGTACTTAAAAATATTCTTTTTATCTCATTTGCTTCCTTAATCAGATCTTCGCTGTCGGGCAAACCGGCAGAGGTTTCCTGATTAATCATGTAGCGTATTACCTGTTCATCTTTTAAATAGTAACGGTATTCGATTTTTCCCTCATAGGCATCTTCGACCTTATAGATAAAAATCAGCTGATCATTGTCAAAGAGGTATTCGGTATAAAACTTCATACTGGCAGCGGCTTCAGATGAGATTTCTGCTTTCACCAACGCTCCGCTTTCAGTAGAATTTTCATTTACCTGTACATACTGGGCAGGGTCATCGGAATACCAAAAAACGGATTTTTTCGAGTAATTTCCTACAGCCCGCCAAGAGCCGTTGTTTGAGTTAACAGTGATCTCATTGCTGTATAAACCGCCACCTTCCTGAGTTTTGGAAACGGCAATCAATTCGTTGGTTGACTGATAAATTTTCCTGATGGAAGCAATATCATCATCCTGCGAAAAGACTGCAGAAAAACAGACAGAAGCAATTAATATGAAGATGAGTTTAATCACTATTTATAGTTCCTTGTAACAAGTTTAACTTCTTCAAATTTGAGTTCTTCCTTGTGAAGGACGGGCTCGGCATTTTCACCTTTATATTCCCAGGCAGCCACATAAGCAAACTCATTATCGTTACGCATGGCTTCGCCGTCGGGAGTTTGTGATTCTTCGCGGAAATGGCCTCCACAGGATTCTTTTCTGTTGAGGGCATCGCGCATCATCAGTTCACCCAGTTCGATAAAGTCGGCTACGCGGTTGGCTTTTTCAAGTTCGGGGTTAAAAACATCTGAAGTTTCGGTAATTTTCACGTCTCTCCAGAATTCTTCTTTCAGTTTTTTAATAAGCTCGATGCCTTCTTTTAATCCGGCTTCGTTTCGGCCCATTCCACAGTGCTCCCACATGATGTGGCCAAGTTTTTTATGGAATGAATCGACCGACTGAGATCCTTTAATTGAGAAAAGCTTGTTGATGCGGTCTTCAACACCTTTTTTGGCCTGTTCAAATTCGGGCAGGTCGGTGCTGAATCTTTTGGTGTGAATTTCATCAGCCAGAAAATCAGAGATTGTATATGGCAGCACGAAATATCCGTCAGCCAGACCCTGCATAAGAGCCGAAGCACCCAGTCGGTTGGCGCCATGATCAGAGAAATTGGCTTCACCGAGACAATACAGTCCGGGAATGGTAGTCATCAGATTATAGTCAACCCAGGTGCCGCCCATGGTGTAATGAACAGCAGGATAAATCATCATCGGCATGGTATAAGGATCCTGATCAACGATTTTTTCGTACATCTGGATGAGATTTCCATAACGCTCTTCGATTACATCTTTTCCAAGGCGGTTGATGGCATCTTTCAGGCAAAGGAAAACAGCAAGACCTTCGGAGTTAACTCCAAAACCGGCATCGCATCTTTCCTTGGCAGCTCTTGAGGCCACGTCGCGCGGAACAAGGTTTCCGAATGCCGGATATCTTCTTTCGAGGAAATAATCGCGGTCTTCGTCTTTAATATCATTGGGGTGCAGTTCATGTTTGCGGACTTTTTCCACATCTTCTTTTTTCTTGGGAACCCAGATTTTTCCATCGTTTCTCAAACTTTCGCTCATGAGAGTCAGTTTGGACTGGAATTTACCGTGAACCGGAATACAGGTTGGGTGAATCTGAGTATAGCATGGGTTTGCAAAGAATGCGCCTTTTTTGTAGGCCTGCCATGTTGGAGACACGTTTGATCCCATGGCGTTGGTCGAAAGGTAAAAAACGTTTCCATAACCGCCGGTGGCCAAAACCACTGCGTGGGCAGAATGTTTTTCAATTTCACCGTTGGTAAGGTTGCGTACGATGATACCGCGGGCTTTGCCTTCAACAAGCACCATATCGAGCATATCGCGACGGTTGTAAAGCTTAACGTTTCCTTTTTTAACCTGACGACTTAATGCGCTGTAAGCACCCAAAAGCAGTTGCTGGCCGGTTTGACCGCGGGCATAGAAAGTACGGGAAACCTGAGCTCCTCCGAATGAGCGGTTGTCGAGCAATCCGCCGTAATCGCGGGCAAAGGGAACGCCTTGGGCAACACACTGGTCGATAATGCTGTTACTTACTTCGGCGAGACGATATACGTTTGCTTCGCGGGCGCGGTAGTCGCCACCTTTGATCGTATCATAAAACAAACGATATACACTATCTCCATCGTTTTGGTAGTTTTTTGCAGCGTTGATACCGCCCTGTGCGGCGATACTGTGAGCGCGGCGCGGGCTATCCTGATAGCAGAATGCTTTCACGTTATAGCCAAGTTCGGCCAGTGAAGCGGCAGCCGATGCTCCGGCCAATCCGGTACCCACAACAATAATATCAATTTTTCTTTTGTTTGCCGGGTTAACCAAACGGCATTTTGCACGGTAGTCTGACCATTTCTGTGGTAATGGTCCTTCCGGTATTTTTGAATTTAATGTACTCATATATCTTGCTTAAATAAGTTCTTTAACTAAAAAATATAATGGTATAATGGCAAAGCCGAGACCAATGATCAGGGAATAAATCAATCCGATAACGTCCCACCTTTTTCTCCAGATGCTGTTGTTTAGCCCGAGGGTTTGGAAAGCCGACTGGAAAGCATGGTACAGATGCAGGCCAAGGAAAATTGCGCCCACAACATAAATCACAACAATGTACCAGTATTCCTGGGTAAACATTCCGGTTACCAGTTGATATTCTGTTACTTTAATGTCGGTAAATTTTATCTTGTAAAAGAAATTCACAAGATGAATTGCCAAAAAAGCAACAATCAGGATGCCCAGCACGATCATGTTTCTTGAAGACCATGTGCTTGATTCGCTTTGGTCAACCATTTTGTATTTCACCGGGCGGGCTTTCTGGTTTTGGAACCAGAGAATAATTGAATAGATGATGTGGATGATAAATCCGGCACCTAACACAGGTTCAATAATTTTCATGATGATGTTTGAACCCATAAATCCGGCTGCGGCATTATAAATATCTGCCCCGGCAAATAAAAGTAAATTAAGGGTTAAGTGAACACATAGGAATGCAATTAAAAACAGTCCGCTTATGCTCATGATTAACTTCTTTCCGATGGATGATGTCAGAAAAGTACTCATAGGGTCGTTTGTTTTTTAAAAATTAATTAAATTGCAACAATTGCAGAAAATACGATTTACGAATATAATTTTTAGCAGTTTTAAAAGATATGTTCATCAGCATAAGATGGAATATTCTGCAAAATTTATATACAATCTAAATAAACAAAAAGATGAAGAATTCAAAGATAAGTGCCGGATTGTATAAAAAAAACAGAGAGAAAATTTGTTCTTCTGCCGAAAAGAATTCTGTAATTATTGTTCATTCCGGATATCAATATCCGCGAAATGCAGACCAGTTTTATAAATACCGGCCACACTCAGATTTTTATTATCTGACAGGGATTGAGCAGGAAAAATCCATTCTGGTGATGTGCCCCGGACACCCCGATGAAAAGTACCGTGAAATTCTTTATATTCTCAGGCCCGATGAAAAAATGCAGATATGGGAGGGGTATAAACTTACAAGAGAAGAGGCATCCGGAATATCCGGAATAAATGAAATAAATGAAATAAAATGGGGAAACGAATTTGAAAACGATGTGGATTTTCTGGTAAAAAACAAACCTCCCGTTTACCTCAACATGCCCGAAAAGCAAAACTGTGAACCTGTTTTAAGTCAGGATTTCAATTATTCAAAAATTTTATTTGAAAAACATCCTTTGCTCAGGAGCATCCGGCTTTCGACCATAACCACACCAAACCGGTTAATAAAAGAATATGAGGAACTGGCGCTTATTAAAAAAGCAGTTGAGGTTACCGGAGAGGCATTTAAAAGGGTTTGCAGAACTACTAAACCAGAAATGTTTGAGTATGAAATCGAAGCAGAAATTAACTATGTTTTTTCTAAAAACGGATGCGGTCATGCCTATCTTCCCATAGTTGCCTCGGGAGCAAATGCCTGCGTGCTGCATTATATCACCAACAGGGAAAAATGCAAAAAAGGCGATCTTGTATTGCTTGATTTTGGGGCAGAGTTTGAAAATTACGCATCAGACTGTTCGCGAACCATTCCTGTTTCAGGCAAATTCACAAAAAGGCAAAAGGATTGTTATAATGCAGTTTTGAGGGTTTTCAGAAAAACTGTACCGCTTTTTGTTCCGGGCAACACGATAAACAAAATAAACCAACAGGTGAAACAATGGCTTGGAGAAGAAATGATCGGACTGGGTTTGTTTACCTCAGAAGATGTGAAAAAGCAATCTTCCTTGGCTGAAGCTTCGGAGGATAATATCCCGGAAAATCCTCTGGTGACAAAATATTTTATGCACGGCGTTTCGCATTTTATGGGTTTGGATGTGCATGACCCCGGCAGCAAGGACGAGCCACTGAAGAAGGGTATGGTGGTGACCTGTGAGCCCGGACTCTACATCAAAGAAGAGGGCATCGGCATCCGCATTGAAAACAACATCCTGGTTGATGAGATGCCCGTGGATCTGATGGCGGGAATTCCGATTGGGGTTGAAGAGGTTGAGCGGATGATGGGAAAGTCCGGGGATTGATGTACCCGCTCCGATTTTACCAACCATCTCATGTTTATTACTTGTCAATTTAGGGAGTGCGCCATTTAAAAAAAATAAGTAGGTTTACCGGATAAAAGTTAAAGTTTTGAACCCGCTAAAAAAGCTTGCCGGACAAACCATGATTTACGGACTGGGGACGATTGTCCCACGGGTTCTGAATTACCTGTTGCTTACACCCTTTTTTACCTATATTTTCTGGCAAAACGAGTATGGTGTTTTTTCAGAATTGTATGCGTATGTGGCCATTTTTTTGGTTGTTCTCACTTTTGGAATGGAAACCACCTATTTCAGATTTGCCGTTAGCGAACCCAACAAAAACAAGGTTTTTACAACAGCCCTGGGAAGTGTATTAAGCACTTCACTTTTATTTTTTATTGTAATTTTGCTTTTTGCAGATCCTGTTGCCTCGCTGATGTCTTACCCCGGACAGGGAAATTTTATCATCTGGATTGCTGCGATTGTGGCCACCGATGCCATCGTGTCCATTCCTTTTGCAAAATTGCGTCAGGAAAATAAAGCCATGAAATTTGCAGCAATCAAATTTCTTTCCGTTGTGGTCAATATTGCCCTGAATGCATATTTTTACTATGAAAAATGGTCGGCTTCCGATCCCCATTCGGTTCAGATTAGTGTGGAATACATATTTATTGCCAACTTTATTTCATCCGCCTTTACCCTTGTTTGTTTGCTGCCCGAGTTTGTAAAAATGAAGCCCGAATTTGATTTTGTTCTTCTGAAAAAAATGCTTTCATATACATTTCCCCTTCTTATTGTTGGGGCATCCGGAATGATCAACGAGCATGGTGATAAAATCATGTTGAAATATCTTGTGGATGATTCTGAAGACCAGCTAAAACAGCTGGGAATTTACAGCGCCAATTACCGGCTTGCCGTACTCATGACAATATTCACCCAAATGTTCAGGTATGCCGCCGAACCATTCTTCTTTGCCCAGTCAAAGGAAAAAGATTCAAAGGAGACCTACGCCAAAGTGCTGAAATATTTTGTGATTTTCGGTCTGATCATTTTCCTTGGTGTAATGCTTTATATTGACATTGTGAAATATTTTATCGGCAGTTTATTTCACGAAGGACTCGATATTGTTCCGGTTATTTTGCTGGCAAATTTATTCTTCGGGATTTTTTACAACCTGTCCCTGTGGTATAAACTGGCTAACCTGACAAAATACGGGGCCGTAATTGCCATCATTGGTGCAGTGGTCACCATCTTACTGAATATTGTTCTGGTACCCGAGTTTGGTTATCGCGGAGCAGCCTGGGCTACTATTGCCTGCTATTTCCTTATGACAGCCATTTCATACTTCTGGGGGCAGAAGCACTTCCCCGTAAAATATGATTTTATTTCCATCGGATTTTATTTTGCAGTGGCTTTGGGATTGTATTTTGGAAGCACACTTATTGAAATCGATTCCATGACTGTTTCCCTGATTGTCAACACGCTCCTTTTTGGTGTTTTCTTTGCCGTGGTATTTTATAAGGAAAAGCTTTATCGGTATTTAAAACGGTAGAACGGTCCAAAACATCGAACCATCGTCCCATCAACCTATAAACCCATCAACCAACAAACTATCAGACTTTCAACTATACTTATCCCAGCAAAAAGCTGAAATCATCACCGGCATTTAATTCGATCGGCTGTTTACCAAACTTGAAAATACGGCATGGTTTTTTACCGATGAGCTGAATGTTTTTATCATGAATATCGAACATACATCCTTCGCGCAATCCTGCAATATAAACATCTTTATTTACCACCTGATATTCTTCAATTCTTTGTTCTCTGGTTTCGCCGGCATGTCCGTCGGGATTGGCATCCAGATAATGCGGGTTGATCTGAAAGGGGACAAAATTGAATGCGTGGAAACCCAGTGGGTCGATGATGGGCATATCGTTGGTGGTTTTGATGGTGGGACAGGCCACGTTTGAGCCGGCCGACCAGCCAATGAAAGGAGTTCCGGAAAGGACTTTTTCTCTTACTGCATCAATCAGGTTGTTATCGTGGATCAGACGGAGCAGGTGCCAGGTGTTTCCTCCGCCAACAACTATGGCATCGGCATCTTTAACTGCTTTAACAGGATCTGAAAAGCGGTGAATCGAAATTATATCATGACCAATTTCGTTGAAGCGGTTTTTAACTTTAGCTTCATATTCGCTGAAACTAAAACTTACTCCGGCATAGGGAATAAACAATGCCTTTACGGGTTTATCTCCAAGAAATGCTTTTATATTTTGTTTTGGATAATCGAGGTAAGCTTCACCTGCGTTGGTCGAGTTGCTGATAAGTAATAATTTCATATTGTTTTTTGTTAGATTTTAAATAAAAAATTGTTTTAATATCCTATTAAAGCATTTCTGCGGATGCTGTCTTTTTGTTGTTCGGTAAGGTCTTTATTATATTTATACAAGGCGTTTTCCCATTCGCCGTACATTGGATTGGGCAGGATGATGTATTCGGTTCCGAATTTATCCTTGTCTTTTTCCACGATGTTTTTAGCCAGTTGGTCGTCGCGGTTTTCGTACAATTCAGAAAAATCGGCAAGGTTGTCGCCAATAAGGAGGATGACATCAAATTTTTCGGCCACCATTTTCCGGCGCGGCTCTTTTCCCGAACCATCTGTTCTGAAAAGGATGTGGGCGGTATCGGCAGAGGGAATGTTCAATTGTTGCATGTTTGTAAGTGTCCATTCTTTTTCGGCAGTTTTCCGGTTTGTGATGTAGAAAATCTCCACACCTTTTGATTTGGCATAGTTAAGAAAATCAATGGTTCCGGGCAGCGGAGTAGCTTTCATCATAGCACTCCATTCATTCCATGATTCAGATGAATAACCCATTCCGGTTGCAATGCAATTGGCTTCGAATGGTGAATTGTCGAGAACTGTTTCATCAATATCCAGGATCACAGCGGGTTTTTTTGCTGATTTTTTGCTGATTTTTTCGTCAATAATTCTTTTAGCCCAGTTGTATGACTGGATATACAGCGCCTGCATTTCAGCAGATTTCTGGTACCACAAAGTTGCCAGAATCAGATGATCAGCCGACAATTTATTTTCGGTTATAACCTTAGTTTCCTTTTTGGTTTCTTTCTTTTCTTGTTGTTTTTCGCCGCATCCTGTAACCATAATGATTACTGCGAAAGGCAAAAGGACGAATAATTTTTTCATATTAATGATGTTTTTTGCGGGTTTAAAGATAGGGAATTTTTAAAAAACTTCTTGGTTCAAAATTATCAAATTCAGAAACCAATTTTACAATTTTTGAATTGCCCTTAGCTTTCCAAATGCAGATCAATGCCTGCATTTTTTTAATTGGTTGATATTAAGCAACCTTTTGTTTGTTTTTGGAGTCTATTAATTAACTAATTCCTATTACTATGAAAAAAATCTACACTCTTTTGGCAGGGGTTCTGTTTTATACTTATTTTATTAATGCTCAGGGATGGAACTACCAATATCCGATTCCCTCAAGTCAGAATCCTTTGAATATTTATCAAAACACCGATTCATCATATATTGTATTATGCGAAGAGGGATCTTTAATTGCCGGGTGGGATATTCGAATAATGCATATTGATAAATATGGACAACTTCTGAATTCCAGATTATATGAGCTTGGAAATGTTCGGCCAAAAAAAATGGTCAGGGATTTTGATGGTGATTATATGATTGTGAGCAACAACCTTACAACAGATGAAGCAATTCTGATAAAAACAAATTCTCAAGGTGACAGTTTATGGTCAAGAATTATTGATTTTTCTGACATTCTTGATGCAAAGTCCATTACACGGGCTTATGACAATACCTTTGTCTGCATCGCTCAAAGCAACGCTGATAAATACCTCATAAAACTAAATCCTTCGGGTGATACCTTGTGGACAAAAAATGTCGGTTATATTTATAATTATAAAAATCTTATTGAAACGGCTAATCATGATTTAATTGTTTATGGAACATATTCCTCCTTTAACGACGCAATCATCAGGTATGATGAGTTTGGAAACATTATATACTGGAATGATCTTGACTGGCAATGGGGTTCAGCAAATTTTATTGAATCCAAAGATTTCGGATTGATGTTCGGAGGATATGATACCGAAACCGGAGGCCCTCTTTTATTGAAAACCAATGGGATCAGCGAACCAATCTGGAACATATTATTTGACACAAATTGTGACAGGATATACGACATTGACACTTCTTATTTTGATTTTTATTATGCGGTTGGAGCAGATTTTTCAGATATCTCTGATTCAAGTGATATTGTGATTATTAAATTTACCGGTTCAGGGGATACTTTATGGGTTAAAAATATCGTAAATGATGACTCGGAGTTTCCTGTCAGGATTTGTTCAACAAAAGATGGAGGATGTATTGTTGCCGGGTATAAAAATTCTGATTTGATGCTCTATAAGTTTGACGCTTTTGGAAATACTTTCACCAATTATATCTCAGGAACAGTTTTTATTGATGAAAACAGCAATTGTATTTTTGATTCCGGTGAAGTTCCCTTTCCTTTGGCATTTATTGAAAGAAATGGAGGTCAGGATTTTTGCATAGCCAATGACCAAGGAAAGTTTTTTATTGATTGTGAGTCTGGAGAACAGCACCTTACTGTTATTACTCCCGGTAATTTATGGGGAGTGGCATGTCCTGCCACAGGGTTCATTGACTATAATTTTGCTTCAACATACGACACCCTGCTTAATGCTGATTTTGGTTTAGAACCTAATATCGATTGCCAGTTACTGAATGTCAACATAGCTTCAAGTTTAATAAGACCGTGTTTCGGGACTCAATACTATGTATCATATTCAAATATCGGTTCTGTAACTGCAAGCGATGCTTATGTTCTGATTGAATTTGATCCCTATATTGTTCCCGTAAGCTGCGCACTTCCCTGGACACAGGTTTCAGATAATAACTATGAATTTCAACTGGGCGATATTTCGATTTTTGAAAGTGGTAATTTTACTATTTTCTGTGAAGTTTCATGTGATGCGGAAGTTGGAAACACATATTGTTCACAGGCCCATATTTTCCCCGATTCGGTTTGTATAACGGATTCGGAATGGGATCACTCAAGCGTAATGGTTGAAGGCACATGTGTTGAGGATTCCGTTTTTCTGGCTTGTTTTACCATCACCAACACAGGCGATCCGGGCGATGGTGATATGGTTACCGCCAGTGAATATCGAATTTACGAGAATAATATTTTAGTTTTTACCGGAACATTCCAACTAACAGGTGGAGAAACCGTCGAAATCTGTCATCCTACTAACGGCTTGGCAATCAGATTGGAGGCAGACCAAAATCCAGGTCATCCCGGCAATTCACATCCACAGGAGACTGTAGAGGATTGTGGTGATCTTACCGGCGAATCATTGGGTCAGATTATTGTTGTTCCTGAGGATGACAACGATAGTTTTATTGATATTTTTTGTGGTATAGCTACCTTGTCAAGTGATCCAAATGAAAAGATTGTCTACCCAGCCGGTGTCTCTGATATGCACCTTGTGGAGTCAAACCTTGAAATGGAGTATGTAATATATTTTCAGAATACGGGAACAGATACCGCATTCAATGTAGTCATTTACGACACAATTCCAAACACGCTTGATATTACCAGTTTTGTTCACGGGATCAGTTCACACCCCTGCACTTATAACATTTTAGGGTCTAATATCCTTAAATACACCTTTACCGATATTTTACTGCCCGATTCAAACATAAACGAGCCTATGAGCCATGGAATGGTAACCTTCAGTATCAATCAGCACAACAACCTTTTACCGGGCACTTTAATTGAAAACAGGGCCGGTATTGTTTTCGATTATAATGATCCGGTTATTACCAACTATGCATGGAATATTGTTTCCGATAGTTTGTTTATCATTACCGAAAACACATTGCCAGTATCCAAAGAGCAGAAAGTACTGGTATATCCAAATCCATTTGTCAATGAAACAAATGTGTTTTTTCCGAATCCAGGAAATAATCTGCACATAGTTGAATTGTATGATGTTACAGGAAACAGGGTTTTTGAAAAAACGACAAACTACAACAAGGTAATTATAAACAGAACCAATCTTTCGGATGGTATATATTTCTTAAAACTTTATGATGTGAAAACCGGGGAAGTTAATTCTGAAAAGCTGATAGTAAAATAGCTGATTTTACCCTTTCTTAAGCGTAAAAGCAAACGAAGTTCCCTCGCCGATTTTGCTTCGCACGTGGATTGTCTGGTTATGAGCTTCGATGATGTGTTTAACTATGGCCAAACCCAGTCCGGTTCCCCCAATTTCACGGGAGCGGCTTTTGTCAACCCTGAAGAACCTCTCAAACAACCGGGGCAGATGCTTTTCCTCAATGCCAATGCCGTTGTCGGTGACTTCAACCAGGATATTGGAATCCATGTCAAAGAAATCAATAGCTGTGGTTCCGCCTTCCTTGCCGTATTTGATCGAGTTTACAATCAGGTTGGTGATAACCTGAAAAATCTGTTTTTTATCTGCTTCTACAAATACTTGTTTTTCGGCATTTTTTCCGATCACCAGTTGCACATTGAAGGAGTTTGACTTTATTTCCTGAAATTCAAATATATCACGCACAAGTTGCACGATATCGAATCTTTCAATTTTTAAATCCAGCTCGCCCACTTCGAGTTTTGAAATGGTTTCAAGATCTTCCACAATGGAAATTAGCCGGTTTATACTTTTTTCGGTACGCTCGAGATAGGGTCTTGCAATCGTATCGTCTTCAAGTCCGCCGTCAAGTAAAGTAAGCACATAACCCTGAATGTTAAAGATTGGTGTTTTCATTTCATGGGAAACGTTGCCAAGAAATTCCTTGCGGTATTTTTCAAGTTTTTTCAGTTCGGATATCTGTCTTGTTTTATTTTTTGCCCAATCGCTCACCTCCTGCGAAACCATTCCGATTATGTCTTTGTCTTCAAATTTTTCGGTGAGTTTTTCATCGGTAATGCTGATGCTGTGGATGGTTTTATAAATGGGTTTGATCTTTTCCAGAATAAAACTTTTGAAAATATAGTAAGAAAGCACATAAGCAACAATAAAAACAGATAAAGAAGAAACGATTATAAATTTCGCCAAGACATTTTCATCGGTAAAAATGAAAAGGACCTGAAAGCCTGCCGAGAGCAGTGCAACCACAAAAGCAATAATCAGGGCCAGTTGTTTGGGTGAAAAAGTCTTCATAAAGTGCTTTTTTCAAAGATATAAAGAATTTTGTACAGACAAAACTAAAACTTGAATTCCAGATCTATGTTTATGGCAGTAATTTTATCATTATCAGGATTGTCGGGAAGATTGTGGGTAATATTTGCCGAAAACCGCACATATTCTCTGGGTGCATACTGCACTCCGCCGATAATCAGTTGCCCGTCTTTTGAATAGTTCCATGGGTTGAAATCGGTTTCGAAAACTTTGTTTGATGAAATCATATCGTATCTGCCAAAAACCTCCCATTTCTTGTACACGTTTGCCATTAAAAATGCAGATACACCTCCATAGTTGTTGTTTTCGTTGAATTTATTATGGGACTGATATGAGTATTCAATGCCCGCAGTAGCTTTTTCCTTAAATTTATATCCGGCAAAACCGACCAAAGTATATTTGCTCACGTTTTTTATTGCAAGGTCGCCATATCCTCTTATTGTTAATCCTTTAATTGGTTTTATAGTTACTCCTACTGCTCCTTCGTAAGTATTATCGGCTTGCAGATCTTTATATCCCTCTCCGTTAAAAAACGAGCCATCGGCCGAAATTTTTTCAGTAAAATTGTATTTAACACCTACACCTAGATCGGCGCTTGATCCCATTTTGTGCTGATCCTGAAATGTTTTGTACACATAACGATGCGACCAAAACTCTTCAGTAGTTTTAAACTGATACAGGTCAATTAACCCGAACTGCATGCACAGTTTGTTTTTTTTGTAATCCAGGAAAGCATTTTTAAAATAGGAGTATCTTCTGATCAGGGCATACTGCGATTCATCGTTTATTGAGCCGATGTCGAGTTTGACAGTAGCACTGAAATTTTCATCCATCTGATATTTATGTCCCAGATACGCCCGTGTGATCTCGAAAGACGAGGCATGGTCGCCTTCAGAAAGGATTCCTGAGAAGTTTGTAAAAACAGTTCCGAATGTTTTTCCGGATGGTTTGAATTCAGTGTTATCCTGCGCACTAATTTTAAGGAAAAACAGCATAGCTAATGGCAAAAAAAGTAGTCTCATTCAGATTCAGATTTATATTTGGAATAGATAATAAAATCGCGTTGCGCCTTAAGCAGATTAACTGAAAAGAGCAGCATATTTTTTGTTTCGTGGAGCATATTGAGGTAAAGCAGGCTGACTTTTGTTCCGGTTTCATCATTTTTAATCATTTTAACCTGATTGATCCTGATTTCCTGAATTTTATCGAGCAACTCCTGCTGTTTTCTGATAACAAGGTCAATTTTTGAAAAATTATTTTCTTCTATGAGGAACATCAGGTCGTCCATAAAATCGACAAATCTGATTTTTATCTGGTTGATTTCCGACACCTGAAATGACGAAAGTCCGCCATGATTGTTGTCTACATGATTAAATGCCGGTTCGGTGATGTAGGTGAGGCAATGTGCGGTTTCTCTTAAGTAATCAAGCACCTGAACATAGAAATGACCGGTTTCTACCGAATCTTCCTTGAGCAGGGAAATAGTAAAATGAACATTGTCTTTTTGCCGTTTGGTTTTCTGATTTACTTCATGGATGGTTTTAAGCAGTTCTTTGAGTTTTTTGCGGTCTTCATTAATAAGTCCATCAATTGTACTTGAATATATAGCCGATGATTGCTCAAGAATCTTAAGAACAGTTGTTGAGCATTTCATTCGGATATTTTCATTTTCCCATAATTCGGGGGATGTTTCATTCTCGGTTTCCTCCATTTCCTTTTGCCGTGTGCGGTGAATCTTCCAGGATCTGATCATCAGGAAAACAAAAACGAGAAAGAGGATGATAATTGCCGGAAGTTTTCCAAAAAACAAAATCAAAGCCAACAGCAGAGAAATTGTGAAAGCTGAAAAAGCAGTAAAAAACCACCCTCCAATAATGGTAATCACTCCGGTTACCCTGTAAACAGCACTTTCTCGTCCCCATGCCCCGTCGGCCAGCGAAGCACCCATAGCCACAATAAAAGTGACGTAGGTAGTTGAAACAGGAAGTCCGAGGGATGTTCCAAAAGCAATGATAATTGCTGAAACGAGTAGACTTGATGATGCCCTTACCATATCAAAGGAAGGCGCATCACGATCAAGGTGTTTATTGGAGCCCAGAGGAGGTTCAAACCTTTTTTTGATTTTTTGCTTTATAGCTTGTGGTATAATGGCTGCTATGCTGTTTCCGGTCGACCGGCTGATTCTGACAATGGATCTTGAAAACATTGATGAACCAAATCTTTCAAACCCGTCTTGCTGTCTGCTTAAGTCGACCGATGTTTTTATGACTGTGCGCGCTTTAACCGAAAGCCATAAGGTGGCTACCATAATCAATCCGCCAATTAGCAGCATAAAAGAATCGGTTTTTATGGGGTTTGATAAAAATGTCATCAGGATGTTTTCGGGGTCATGATTGTCCCCCGGTGTTAAATGCCCCAATGAGTCCATTCCCGATAGCGGGACCCCGATGAAGTTTACCATGTCGTTGCCTGCAAAAGCCATTGCCAGTGCAAAAGTTCCGGCAAGAACAATAAACTTAAAAATATTGATTTTTAAGACAATAAAAAGCAATTGAATCAGCAAAGTCCAGAAAATAAAACTTGATAAAACAATTTCGACCGTATATTTTTCGATATAGTAAAGTGTGTTTTCGCTCAGAAAAGATGTTCCTTCAGCCCCTTTGATAACGATAAAATAGGTTAGAAAGGTGATGGCCATTCCGCCCCAAACCGAGCCAAAATATTTCAGTTTTCTTTCGTAACTGAATGAGAAAAGTAAGCGGGAAAACCACTGAACCAATGCACCCAACACCAATGAAATGATTATGGAAACAAGTATTCCGGAAATTATTAGCAAAGCCCTTTCGGTATTGATATAATCGCCCATATCTGCTATTTTCCTGACACCATCTTCGGAGATGATCATCTGCGGGCCTTCATTCATTTTCAAAAACGAAACGGTTACCGCAGCCCCCAGCAGGGCAAAAACGAGAGAAACTGTGGTTGAAGTAGGCAATCCGAAAGTATTGAAAAAATCCAGCAACAACACATTAGTGAGCATAACGGCCAGAAAGATTATCATTATTTCATCGAAATAGAAATTTTGCGGATAAAAAATCCCTTTTCGCGCAACTTCCATCATTCCGCCGGAAAATACAGCGCCGGCAATTATTCCAAGTGCCGCAACAATAAGGATGGTTCTGAAACTGGCTGTTTTTGAACCCATGGCCGGACCAAGGAAGTTAACGGCATCATTGCTTACCCCGACAATCAGCGAAAAAACGCCCAGGGCAACAAGAATAACCACCATGATCAGGATAATGTCCATTCAAAAAATTTTGTGCAAGGTATTATGAACATTTTAAAAAAATGTTTAGACAATGTTAATTTAATGTTAGGTTATTACTCTGATATCATTACGGTGTTTTTCGTATAATATTAAGCCATATTCAGATGATAAGTGCGTTGGCAGTGATCTTTTTTAGTATTTTTGCCTTCTGATTTTATTATTACACAGATTTTCAATTTATGAAGACAATTTTTGTATTCTCTCTTGCTCTGATTTTTTCGGCCGCAACTTATTCGCAGCCATGGATGAAATCCCTTGAAAAGAAAGACGGCCTTACCACAACCTATAATTTCTATGATATTCAGAAAGCTTTCAATGATTACTGGAAAGATAGAAAAATCGAAAAAGGCAAAGGGTGGAAACAATTTAAACGCTGGGAAAATTTCATGGAACCCCGGGTTTATCCATCCGGAAATTTTAATCCGGATGCCCTCTGGAATGCCTGGCTCGAAGAGCAGAAAAGAAATGGTTCCAAAGATGTTACAGCAACCTGGTCGTTGCTAGGACCTGTGGATGTACCACTTGACAATGGCGGTACAAAAAGAGGAGCCGGCAGGATTAATTGTATCGAATTTCATCCCTCCAATCCGAATATTTTCTGGATTGGTACGCCATCCGGAGGATTGTGGAAAACAACCGATGGTGGAATTACCTGGACTGTGCTGACCGAAAACCTGCCTTCTCTTGGGGTCTCTGATATAGCCGTTGATTATACAAATCCCGACATCATATATATTGCCACAGGCGACGGAGATGCCAGCGATACCCACAGCATCGGGGTATTAAAAAGTACTGATGGCGGACTGACCTGGAATACCACCGGACTGACCTATGGTGTGTCAAGTTTTAAAATCACCCGCAGGCTGATCATGCATCCCTCCGATCCTTTAACACTGATCGCTGCAACAAACGGCGGAATTGAAAAAACCACCGACGGGGGCGTTACCTGGGATAACAAAATTATGGGACACTTTAAAGATGTTGAATTCAAACCCGGAGATCCTTCTGTTGTTTATGCCGGCAAATACAGCTCATCAAGGTTTTATAAATCAGTGGACGGCGGTGAGCTTTTTTCTGTTTCATCAGATAGTCTGCCTTATCCTGAAATCGGAAGACTTGAAATTGCCGTTACTCCGGCCAATCCAAATTATGTTTATGCTTTAGCATGCAACAGTGACGACTATGGTTTTCTGGGCTTTTACAAATCAACCGATCAGGGTGTTACCTGGACCGAAATGATTGATGCCTCATCCATTAACCTGTTGGGATGGTCTTCGAACGGAGATGATGCCGGAGGTCAGGGATGGTATGACCTTTCCATAGCCGCATCACCAACCAATGCAAATGAGGTATATGTCGGTGGAGTTAACCAGTGGAAAACCACTGATGGCGGAACAACCTGGGAGATTAATTCACACTGGTATGGCGACAATGCAGCCTATGTACACGCCGATGTTCACACCCTCGATTACAATTACCTTAACAACACACTGTATTCGGGAAATGACGGAGGATTATACAAAACCACCGATGGAGGAAACAATTGGACAGATATCAGCGATGGACTGTCAATTCTGCAAATTTACCGCATGGGAACCTCCGTTACCAATCCCGATATCCTGGCAGTGGGAGCACAGGACAACGGCTCCATGAAAATGGACGGCACCAACTGGTCGGCAATCCTTGGCGGTGACGGAATGGAATGTATTGTTGATTATACAAATCCTGATATCATCTATGCCGAGTATTATTATGGAGACATGTACCGTTCGGATAACGGTGGACTGGACTGGACGGGTATTAAACCAGCCGGAGCCGGTGATGGAGGATGGGTTACTCCATTTGTAATGCACCCAACAAACCCCGATATTCTTTATGCAGGTTTTACCAAACTGTACAAATCACTGAATAAGGGTATTTCATGGGAAGCTATTTCGGGAACTTATGCAACCATAGTTGCTATTGCTGTTGCCCCATCAAATCCCGATTATATTTATATTGCAACATCAAGTAATGTATATAGGACAAAGAACGGCGGACTGACATGGACAAACGTTAGCTCGGGATTTTCTCCAAATAATATAACCTATCTTTCTGTTTCACAATACGATCCCGAAAAAGTATTTGTATCCTTTTCGGGTTATACAACCGGACAGCGTTTCTATAAATCAGAAAATGCAGGCACCAACTGGACAAATTATTCATCCGGTCTGCCTAACATCCCCATTAATTGCAGTGTTTATCAAAAAAATTCAAACGATGCTCTTTATGCAGGAACCGACCTGGGTGTATATTATATAAACAAGGCAATGAGTGAATGGATTCCATTTAATGACGGGTTGCCCAATGTCATCGTAAACGAACTGGAAATTCAGTATGCCACTGGAAAATTGCGCGCTGCGACTTACGGAAGAGGTGTTTGGGAATCAGATTTGTACTCGCTGCAATATGCTCCGGTTGCCGAATTTGACTATTCAGTAGCTTTGGCCTGTGAAGGAAAAGTGCAGTTTATTGATTTATCTGCTGGAGAAGCAGACTCCTGGAACTGGACTTTTGGAGATGGAAACACAAGTACCTTGCAAAACCCTTTGCATACTTATGCTTCGCTGGGAACATACGACGTTCAGCTCATTGTGTCAAATAGTTTTGATTCTGATACCTTTAACCTGACTATTACCATTGATGCAGATGAAGTGACCAGTCTGTTTACCTTAGGCAACGGAACTTTCTGTGCAAATCCCGTGACCATTACCTTTATGAATCAGAGTACCAACTCTGAAATCTGGCTTTGGGATTTTGGTGACGGAACCACCAGCACCGAAGAAAATCCTGTTCACACCTATACTTCTCAGGGTATTTATTCTGTTACACTTACTTCTTCATCCGGACTTTGTGGTGAAGCAACCTATACAATTACTGATGCTGTAAATATTAGCTCTGATAACACAGGTTCGGCTTTAATGCCCGAAACCGGAGAAGGCTCTGTTCAAACATGTTGTTCAGGTGTTCTGAAAGACAGTGGCGGAGATGGAAATTACCAAAACAACACATACAGCTTTATCACCATTGACCCCGAAGGAGACACACCGCTTGTACTCACTTTTACATTATTTGATTTTCAGGAAGGAACAGACTGCAACAACGACAACATTAGGATTTATGACGGACCCGATTCCGATTCTCCCTCTTTTGGTAAATTCTGTAACACTACCGGCAGTCCGGGTACCATTGTTGCCACAAACGGAAGTCTGACCATCCGTCAGAGAACAAACTCCACAACAACCGGAGAAGGTTTTATTGCTGAATGGAATTGCGATCCGTCGGTTGTTATCCAGCCAAAAGACGAAAATTTTAAAGTATATCCAAATCCTTTCCGCAATGAATTCAATGTCATCTACACTGCAAAAAATGAAAACGCAAGTATTTATGTGTACGATGCCTCAGGCCGCATCATATATTCCGACACTTTCTCAGGCAAACTGGAAAAAACTGTAACTACCCGGGGTGGTGACGGACTGTTTCTTGTTAGAATTATTGATGGAAATGATTGTATAAGCAAAAAGGTAATTGCAGAGTAATTGATTTTCCTTTCTGCCGCAAAGCAGCGGAAAATCAAGTTTGCGAGCTAAGAGAAGCCCGCTTAGCAATTTCAGCAATGCAAATATACAACATCTATTTCCCCATAACCAAGGTCTGCCTGTTAATCGATTCCTGATGAATGGCCTGCAGTAGTTTGGTCATGAAATCGCGGCTAAGGCCCTTTTTTGTTCCGTTTTTCAGGCGTTTTTCCATGATTTCATTCCACCGGTCTGATTGCAAAATGGTAATGCCGCTTTCCTTTTTATAACCGCCAATGATGTCGGCAATCACCATGCGTTGGGCCAGAGTGTCGATGAGATCGGCATCCAGACTGTCGATATGCTGGCGCAGTTCGCCCAGGGTGGTTTTTAAGATGCGGTCGTCAACCTGAATTTTTCTCAGGATCAGACTTTCAATTATCTCGGTCATTTCAGATGGCGTTACCTGTTGGTTTTTATCGCTGAGCGCTTCATCGGGATTGATGTGTGCTTCGATCATCAATCCATCGAAATTCAGGTCCATGGCCTTTTGTGAGACTTCCCTGAGAAGAGATTTATCACCGGTGATATGGCTTGGATCGCAAATCAAAGGCAATTGCGGCATCCTTCTCTTCATTTCGACCGGAATTTGCCATTGGGGAAGATTTCTGAAACGACCTGGTCCATAAGATGAAAAACCCCTGTGGATGCCAGCCAGTTTTCTGATTCCCGCTTTATTCAGCCGTTCGAGGGCACCGATCCACAGATCCACATCAGGATTTACGGGATTTTTTACCATCACCGGGATGTCAACGCCTTGCAGACTGTCGGCAATTTCCTGAACAGCGAAAGGGTTTGCGGTGGTGCGGGCGCCAATCCAGAGCACGTCCACTCCGTACCTTAGACATTCGTACACGTGTTTCACGTTGGCCACTTCGGTTGCAATTTTCATCCCTGTTTCCTGCTTCACTTGCAGCAACCATTTGAGTCCTTCGGATCCCACTCCCTCGAATGTGTCGGGACGAGTACGGGGTTTCCAGATTCCGGCGCGGTACACATCAACGTTTCTTTTTTTCAGTTCCAGGGCTGTTTCCATGACCTGACTGCATGATTCGGCACTGCAAGGCCCGGCAATGATCACCGGTCTGCTGGCCTCTTGTATCCATTCGGATAAAAGTTCGATTTTGAGATTTTCTTCCATATTATTTGACTTATTTATTTGTTTCAGACAATGCTCTTATGAAAACTGAGCCACTCCCCTCCTTTGGAGGGGCTGGGGGTGGGTTGACCCACCCCCGACCCCTCCGAGGGAGGGGATACCCACCCCCGACCCCTCCATGGGAGGGGAGTTGTTTGGGGCTAAATAATCCTCTATGGTATTAGCGGAGGATATTAGTTCGCGGCATTTTTCAGAATTGCCAGACTGTATGGCGTTTTTAAAAGCGCACATTTTTTCAATACAGGTTTCAATGCCGGCAATGAGATTTTTTTGATTCTGCATGAAGATGGGCACCCACATGTCGGGCGAGCTGGCAGCAATTCTCACAGTGGATTTAAATCCGCCGCCTGCTAAAACCGAAATGGTTTCTTTGTCAACTGACTTTTCAAGTACGCTGAGCGCCAGCGCATAAGCACACACATGCGACAGATGGGAAATCAGTCCGCACCCGTAATCATGGCTTTCAGAATCCATATAGACAATTTGCATTTCAAGACTTTTGTACATTCCGGATACAAGAGTGAGCGCATCAGAATCGCTTTTTTCTTTGTTGCAGATGATGGCGGTTTTATGGGTAAACAGATTCGGGATTGCGGCATCCGGACCTGATTTTTCTGTTCCGGCCATGGGGTGCGAGGCCACATATCTTGATCTGTTCGGATGGTTTTCGAGCAAATATTCAATTTCATGCTTGGCCGATCCCAAATCAGTAACTACCTGATTGGTACAACGGTCCAGGACTTGTTTAAGCAGATCAGGAATATGATTCACGGGCACTGCAATTACAATCAGGTCGCAGCATTGGGGCATATTCGCGGGATGAACGATGGCGTCGGCATAACCAAGTGAAATTGCAGCAGAAGAATGAGTGGGATTGATGTCCCATCCCATAATTTTTGCAGCAAATCCCGATTTTTTCAGGGAAATGGCCAGACTGCATCCCATGAGGCCGAGGCCGGCAATACCAATTATGTTTTTTTCTCTTTTCATTTCTCACTGTATTCTCCAAGTATTTTCAAGTTTCCTGTAAGTGGTTTGATTGCAGAGATTGCCGAACGATAGGTTTTATAATCGTCAAACAGCAAGTCGGTGTAGAAATCGTATTTCCATTCTTTTCCGGGAATTGGCACCGACTGGATTTTAGAAAGATTGACACCATAAAAAGACAAAACGGACAACACGGCAGCCAGACTTCCTTTTTCGTGTCTCAGGCAGAAAGTCAGAGAGGCCTTGTTTGCGTTTTCATTGGAGGAATTGTCATTTTTTTTAAGAACCAGAAAACGGGTATAATTGTTTTTATTCGTTTCGATACCGGCTTTAATAATTGGAAGACCGTATTTTTCGCTGGCATTTTTTCCGGCAATGGTGGCCACTCCCAAAAGTTTTTCACGGCTGATTTTGATGGCATTGGTCGCTGTGTCGCCACCCGGAATAATTTCAATGCCGTTTAATTTGTCGAGAAACCCACGACATTGTTCAATGGCCATGTAATGAGAGCATATTTTTTTGATATTGCTCAGATTTTGTCCGGGCAGGGCCATCAGGTTTTGCTGAACATGGATGATGATTTCACCAGAAATGCACAAAGAAGAATTTTTAAGCAGCGGATAATTGGATATCAGTGAGCCGGCAACCGAATTTTCAATGGCCATCAGTCCGGACACCGCCTCACCAGAACTAACTGTTTCAATGAGCTTTTCGAACGAGTGACAAAAGATTTTCCCGGAATTTTTCCCGAAATATTTATCAGCAGCCAGTTCATGAAAAGATCCTTCGTTGCCGAGGATGGCGGTTTTATTTACTAATAAAGTTGCCGCGAATGCGCTAATTTTGGTTTTATTGTTATTGCAATGAATGTCGGGCAGAATTATCTTCTCGGATTCCTCAGTGATGGTTTTTTGTGTTATCATTTTTTTCATTTTAAAATTATTCGAGCATTTCTTGCTTCGCTGCGAGAAATTGCTTTGCTATATTATAGCCGCTAATGGGCGAATGTTGGTTTTAATGTTTTTGCAAAGAATGCCAGAAAGTAATATTCTCCCGGAATCTTCAGAATTGTTTAATGTGTAATTCATATATTTTTTCATTCATCTTTTTATAAAAATTCATTCACGCATTAGCGGCTAAACAAAAAAAAGTCCCGGAGTATTTCCGGGACCTTTTAAATATCTTTATATTAATATCTTATGGCAGTCCCGGTTTTGGTCTGTAATAGAAGAAAAAGAAAAAATTAGCCGCGTTCCGACAGTTATCGGGAGTGCAGTTTTTGGTTTTAATGTTTTTACAATGAGTACCGGGCATTATAATCCTCCCGGAATCTTCAGTATTGTTTAATATGTCAATTCTATGTTTTTTCATTTATCTTTTTTAATAATTCATTCGCGCTCCCGATCGCTATCGGGAATCGGCCAAACAGCGGCAAGAAAAAAAAAGTCCCGAAAAATTTCCGGGACCTGTATATAATAAGTTTTTGCATAACAGTCCCGGTCATGTTTTAAAGAAAAAGAAATAATATTTTACAAATTGTTTCACTTTTGTTTTTTTTAATCAGCCACAAACATAATATATGAAAAGGGGGTTTGTCAAGCATTTTTTGAAATATTTTCAGTTTTTGGTAAAAAATACGCACTGCTACTGATGTACTAAGGGGTCAAAAAAACACCGTTCAGCTGTCCTCTATCGCGACCATTCACCAAAAAAATAAGCCATTTTGTCACTACAGTCTGTCAAAATAAGCCATTTTGTCACCAAAAAAAGTAAAATTCCGGTCAAAAATGTCAATTTTCACCTTTGGTATTTAATTTGAAATATCTCCATCAGAAATAAAAAAAATTAAAAGTTTAACTAAAAATTATGGAGGACAAAGCCATGACAATAGTAAAAAGAACCAACAATGTGTTACCGACTTTCTTTGATGATTTCTTCACAGACAGTTTCTTTAACACACCCGTATACAGGAGATTTAGCAACCAGGCTCCGGCAGTGAACATCAGAGAAAGCGAAAATGACTTTCAGATTGAGGTAGCCGCACCGGGATTTGGAAAAGATGATTTTAAGGTTGAATTTGAAAACAACCGTCTCACAATTTCTTCAAAAAATGAGATCAACAATGAGGAGCAGGATGATAGCAAAGGGTTTATCAGAAGGGAGTTTAGCTATCAATCGTTCGAAAGATCTTTCACCGTTGATGAAAAAAGCATCGATAGCGAAAAGATTCAGGCTAAGTATGAAAATGGGATTCTGACCTTATCGCTTCCCAAACGTGAAGAGCTTAAGCCAAAACCTGCAAGGATGATTCAGATCTCATAAAGATCAGAAGAACCCCGGCCTTAAAACCGGGGTTTTTTTTAAATTGAAATTAGCAAACCATCATAATATTATATGGAGACTATAAAAACCTTTAAAAAAGGAAAATATCGAACAAGGAACACCGATCTAAGAATATTGAAGTCAAATTCTAAAATCACAAATCGTTGTTCCTTGTTCTTAAATCCATATACTTACTTATTAGGAATTAGCTATTTTAATAACTCAGACATTTAAGAAAACTGAATTTTAAGATATTTTTTAAAAGCCAAAAGCATCAGCCGGGGAGACTGATGCTTTTTTGGTTTCAAAGTTTACTGGTTAAGAAAGGACCGCTGCGTATGGCGGTGTCTTAGGAATATATTTGGCCGTTATCAAAGGCAAGTTCAACTGCTTTTTCAGCAGGGGTTATTTGTGTTTTTGGTTTGTCGTTTGAGGTATAGGCTTCACAATGTTTAACCGGAGTACATGATGAAATCATTAATCCGAAAGCTGCGATAATTCCGAGGGTTTTTAAAGCGTTCATGTTAGTTTAGTTTAGGCGTTATAGATAAATTTTCGTTTCACACATATTAGGGAAAAGGATTTTAAAATTCCATAAGAAAAAAATGAAAAATTGATGAAAAAAATGCACCATTTTGCTAATGATCAGATTTTGAGATTTGTGTGCCGGAAAATATTAACCCACCTGTCTTAATTTATCTTCAGGATGATCATTTAGGAGTGTCTTTGTATAAAAAAACGGAGCGTTACTTTATTTACCACGGCAATTTTCTTTGTCGAAGGCTGTTCAGCTTATTCCGACAAAATGTCGAGAACTTTCAAAAATTTAGTTACAATAAAAATACCCTATTCATTCATAAACTTATACCCAACCCCCTTAATTGTGACAATATGATCTTCGCCGATTTTTTCGCGCAGTTTGCGTATGTGAACATCAATGGTGCGGTCGCCCACAATAATATCTGAACCCCATACAAGTTGATAAATTTCCTCACGGGTAAATACCTTCTCGGGTTTTGAAACAAGCAATGCAAGCAGTTCGAATTCTTTTCTTGGCAGAATCAGATCCTGACCATTTTTTGTTACCAGATATTTCTCTCTGTTTATGATTATTCTGCTGTTTTTACCATTCATTTCATATACCGGTTCTTCGGTTTCAATTGTAAATCGCTTTAACAGCGCATTTATTCGGCTGATTAATACTTTTGGCTTTATCGGCTTGGTGATATAATCATCTGCCCCGGCTTCAAATCCTGCAATCTGCGAATAATCCTCGCCACGGGCTGTTAAAAATGTAATCACGGTTTTTTTCAGATTGCTGATCTGTCTGATGGAACTGCAGGTTTCTATTCCATCCATGCCCGGCATCATTACATCCAGAATTATCAGATGTGGCTCAATCTGTTTGGCAATTTCAATGGCTTTGATCCCGTTTTCTGCATGGTACACCTCGAAACCTTCCTTTATTAAATTGTATCTGATAAATTCAATTATATCCGGTTCATCGTCCACAAGTAAAATCTTGTATTTCTTTTCCATAAAAAGGTTTATGAGTTTTTTCTTTGCGAAATTATACCCCGGGGTTTACCAAATTGTTAAGCGTACTTTAAGATATTATATACAAAGTCTTTTTTTATTAACCTTTTCATAATCATTAGCTAAAACTCAAGTCACTTTACCTCGCTTACTTTGCATCAGAAATACTTGATAACAATAAAATGAAAATAAAAATGAAAAGAGCTTATTTAAAAAACACACTGATAATTGCAGGTGCAATTATGCTTGGATTTTCATCATGCAAGAAAAAAGATGATCCTGAACCGACCTCCGAAACAATAACTATAAATGATGACGGATCTGGAACCGGAACCGTTACATGGAAAACAGGAAACACTTATATTCTCGAAGGAATGGTGTTTGTGAATGACGGACAGGTATTGACCATTGAGCCGGGAGTTATTATTAAAGGGAAACCCGGAACAGGTGAAGATGCCAGCGCTCTCATCGTTTCAAGAGGCGCAAAAATTTATGCCGAAGGAACAGCTTCGCAACCCATAATTTTTACCGCTGAAGCTGATAACCTAAACGGAAATGTGGATAATCTTGCCCGTGGATTGTGGGGCGGTGTAATCATCCTGGGTAATGCAACATTAAACTCAACTCCGGGCGAAACCGCTGTCGAAGGCATTCCTACCAGCGAACCCAGAGGCATCTACGGTGGCACCGATGATGCTGATAATTCAGGTGTGTTTAAATATGTATCCATCCGTCACGGCGGAAGCGACATTGGCGAAGGCAATGAAATAAACGGACTTACCCTCGGTGCTGTGGGAAGCGGAACAACAATTGAATACGTTGAAGTTATTGCAAACAAAGACGACGGATTTGAATTTTTTGGCGGTGCTGTTACAGCCAAACACCTTATTTCTGCTTTCAACGGAGATGATTCTTTCGACTATGATGAAGGATTTCATGGAAAAGGTCAGTATTGGCTTGCTGTTCAGGATTTCACCAATGATGATGCCGGCGACAGAATGGGCGAACATGACGGCGGAACTGATCCAGAAAACGGAACACCATATTCTACTCCAAAAATTTATAACGTTACCTACATCGGAAAAGGTGCCGGAAAAGGTTTGAAAATGATTACCTTAAGAGACAACAGTGGCGGAACTTATGCCAATTCAATTTTCCTTAACCAGGAAAAAGGCATTGACATCGAAATGCTGGCGACTTCTGACCACAGCTATGCAAGACTTCAGGCCGGTGATCTGGCTTTAAAAAACAATATTTTCTGGAATGTTGCTGCAAACGACACTGCCAATCTGATTAAAATTGTTACCGATGCTGCAAGTGCCAATGCTGCCGACGCCACAGCCCTCGCTGCTGCAAACACAGCCATTGAAAATTATTTTGTTGACAACAATAACAATGTTGCAGACCCGGGACTTACCGCTCCCGATGCTTCAAACCAATTCAGGGTACTGCCAACTTCAGGCGGAGTGGCTTTCTCAAATGTTGCTGCTGCGCCATCCGGACTGGAATCTGCCGGGTTCAGGGGTGCTTTTGGTACTGTTAACTGGACTGAAGGATGGACTTTGGTAAACACATACATTATTGACTAATAGGATTTTTAATAAAGCCGCCGGTGATGCCGGGCATTACCGGCGCGCTTTTTTATATTGATATTTTATGCGAAAGATATTTTTTACGGGACTTCTGATAATTCTTAGCAATTTTCTATACTCCCAGGGCACGATCAGGGGAAAAGTAATTGACAAATCAACTGGCGACGATCTTATCGGCGCCAATGTGTTTTTAGTGGGTACCACCTATGGGGCAATGGCCGATTTTGACGGAAACTTTACCATTTCAGGAATTCCTGAAGGCTCCTACACCTTAAGATGCTCTTTTATCTCCTATGAAACTCAGGATGTGAAAAATGTAACCATCAAAAAAGGTGATGTGACTGTAATAAATTTTACCCTGGGCGAAGCCTCCTTCGAGCTTCAAGCGGTAGTTGTTGTGCGAAAACAAGTCACTCACACAGAAACAGCAATTGACAGGGCAAAAATAAAATCACCTACCCTGCTCGACGGAATCTCTTCTCAACAAATTTCACGCTCGGGCGACTCTGACGCTGCCGGAGCACTGAAAAGGGTTACCGGAATCTCAGTTGAAGGAGGAAAATATATTTATGTGCGCGGACTGGGCGACCGTTATAGTAAAACACTGCTTAACGGGGCTGAAATACCCGGACTCGATCCAAACAAAAACTCTGTACAAATGGACCTTTTTCCTTCAAACCTCATTGACAACATGATGGTTTATAAATCATTTTCGCCTGAATTGCCGGGGAGTTTTACCGGCGGTCTGGTAGACATCATCACGAAAGATTTTCCCGAGAAATATACCTTTCAGTTTTCAACTTCCTTCGGATACAATACCAACGCATCATTAAACAAAGATTTTCTGTCATATAAAGGAGGAAGTCTCGATTGGCTTGGCATTGACGATGGATCAAGGAAAATTCCCGATGCTGCCGAAGGAAAAATCCCCTACCTCTATTTTGACAATACCACGCTTGATGAGATCACCAGATCTTTCAATAAACAAATGGATCCCGAAAAAATTCCATCCTTCCTCAACCATTCCCATTCAATTTCTGTGGGAAATCAGGACAGCCTTTTTGGAAAACCCTTCGGGTATGTTTTTGGCTTGACTTATCAACGTGATTTTCAGTTTTATGATGACGGGCTTACCGGACGGTTTAAACTCACCGACCATGTGGATGAAGTAGAGTTTCTTAACACTGAGCTCAATCTCAATGATACTAAAGGCACTCAGGAAGTCCTTATGGGTGCAATAGCAAATCTTCATTTCAAAATCTCCGAAAACAGTAAAATTGGGTTTAACTTTATTCGTAATCAGGGCGGACAAACAACTGCGCGTTTTCAGGAAGGAAGAAAACCCTCCGATGATCCGGATATGGTTTACCAGACACGAACTATTCAATATCTTCAACGGGCATTTACTTCAGGACAAATCAAAGGAAAACATCTGCTGAAAAACCTGGGAAACACCGAAATAAACTGGATCAGCTCGGTTACCGTTTCGCAACAGGATGAGCCCGATCTTAGATTTTTCTCAACCGACTATAATATCAACTCCGAAGGCGATACGCTTTTTCATATCAGACCATCGGTATACGGAGTGCCGGTAAGGTATTTCAGGGAGATGTGGGAACGAAATTCGGACAATAAAGTGAACTTTGAAAAGCCATTTACCTTTTTGGGAGATAAATCAAAATTAAAATTTGGCGCCTCCTATGTGGAAAAATACAGGATTTTTACCGAGCGAAGGATTGACTATAAAGACCAGAACGGATCATACAACGGAATTATTGATGATTACCTCTCCGATGAAAATATCGGTCCGGGCTCATCAGGAACCTATGGCCTCTATGTCGAAGATGCCACTGATATAAAAAACAGTTATGAAGCTTCCCAAAATGTTGTGGGGGCTTATCTCATGGCAGATATGCCACTTGGCCTTAAACTTAGGGCAACCTATGGTTTGCGCCTGGAATCAACCGGAATGCTGGTCGAAAGTTATGACACCGAAAAAGAACCCGGCGAACTTAATGAGGCAGATTTGTTACCTGCTGTCAACCTGACTTATTTTCTGAAAGAGGATACCACAAACCTTCGTTTTGCCTACGCCCGAACACTGGCGCGGCCAACTTTCAGGGAACTGGCTCCGTATTCTTCTTTCGATTTTCTGGGTGACTTCACAATTATTGGAAATCCGGAGCTTGAGCGAACCATTATTGACAACCTGGATATCAGATGGGAAACATTCAGAAAAAGAGGAGAAATAATATCTTTCAGCGGTTTCTTTAAAAGATTTAACAACCCCATTGAACGAACATTCAATCCCATGGCAGCCAATCCTGAACTTACATACAGGAATGTGAAAACAGCAATTGTGGGAGGTGTAGAGGCTGAGTTCAGAAAAAGCCTTGACTTTATCGGAATTCTCAGAAATATAAAACTCGGGGTTAATATTACACTGGTTAAATCAAAAGTAAGCATTGATTCGCTGGAACTTGTGGCTATACACGCAACCAACCCTTACCACAAAAACACCCGCCTGATGTTTGGTCAGCCCCCGTATATTATAAATATTTCGGCCAATTACCAGCACGACAGCACCGGCATTTCTTCAACAATAAGCTACAATGTAACAGGTGAAAAACTATCGGTGGTTGTGGTTGGCGGAACACCCAGCATTTACGAACAGCCCAGACATCAGTTGGATTTTAACATCAGTAAAAAATTCGGGAAAAACATTTCTATGAAACTTTCAGTTGCCAATCTGTTGAACGACACTTACCTGAAAACATATACCTACAAAGAAAAACAGTATGTGTTTGAGAGTTACAGCATGGGAAGAACATTTTCCATCGGATTTAGTTATTTGATTGATTGAGGGTCTTGATATTATGAATAAAAAACCTCCGATTTTGCCGGAGGTTTTTTTATTGGAAACACATTTGATTATACGGAGGCGTAAAATATTGATTGATAGAGGCGCAAAATATGGTTGGATAGAGGCAAATATTGATTGATAGAGGCGCAAAATATTGCGCCTCTACCATCAATATTTTTTTTCGCTGGTTAAAACCCCGGTTTCATCCCACATTTTCCAAACGCCTGTTTTATTGCCATCGGCGTAATACATTTCATATCGCAGGGTTCCTTTTTCATCCCATATCAACCATTGACCATCCTTTTTGTCTTTTTTATAAAGAGCCTTGGCAGTTTTTATGCCTGTTTCATTGTATGTTGTCCATTCGCCATCCATTACACCTTCACTGTATGACCTTATTTCGTTCACATTTCCTGTTTCAAAATAAAGGGTTACGGTTCCGCTCTTTTTGCCATCAATGAGATTGAGTTCAATTTTTTTATTTCCGTTTGCATAAAACTCGGTATATGTACCGGTATACAAATTGCCTTTTTCGTCTTGGTAAATGCCGTCTTCACTAATGGTAATCTGCGAAAAAACAGGATATACAAATAGAAAAAGCGATATAAATAATAAAAGATTTTTCATGCTCAAATTTAATTAAAAAAAAAGCCAAACTAAACTGTTTGACCTTTCATTGTATATAAATAAAATTAAAACTTTATTTTGTTGACACAACCTGCATTTCAACTTTCACAGTATTGTTATCTATGCTGGTGAGGTTAACTTCCCTGAGTGTGTTTGACTGATAGGAGATATAACTTGTTTCGATGTTATATTTGCCGGGCTGAATGTTTTGAATGACAAAATTTCCATCAAAATCAGTATAAACCACCTGATTTGTTCCTGAAATTTTTACCTGTACTCCGGCAAGTGATTCTCCGGTTACGACGTCAACAACTTTTCCTTTAACCTGAGTGGTTTTTACGGCTGTTTTATCGTTGTCGCCAGAATTTGCGTTCATACTTACTGCCAGAAAAACAATGCTTAATACTAAAATTATTTTTTTCATCTTTTTGTAATTTTGTTACAAGGCAAAGATAGGGCATGTTTTACTGGCAAGTGATTAGCTAATTATTACGAATTGGTTAAATGATGGTTAACAAAAACAGAAATCGGATAACAATAAATTAACATTGCAGTTTACACATTCACAAACTTATACCCAACACCCTTAATGGTAACAATGCGGTCATCGCCCAATTTTTCGCGTAGTTTGCGGATGTGCACGTCGATGGTACGGTCGCCTACAATCACCTCATCGCCCCAGATAATATCATAAATTTCTTCGCGGGTAAAAACCCTGCCAGGCTTTGATTCGAGCAGTGACAACAATTCAAATTCCTTTTTTGGCAGGTTAAGCTCCTCGCCCTTGAAAATTACCAGATATCGCTCCCGGTCAATGACCAGAACTTTGTTTGCTTGTGAAGTCTGAGAAAAAGTTGTTTCGCTTGTTTGATCGTATCTTTTGAGAAGCGCTTTAATCCTTGAAATAAGCACTTTTGGTCTGATTGGTTTGGAAATATAATCATCAGCGCCGGCTTCAAAGCCTGCTATCTGGGAGTAATCTTCACTGCGTGCTGTCAGAAAGGCAATAACGGTTTTCTGCATGTCTTTCAGTTTTCTTAATTCGCCGCATGTTTCAATACCGTCCATTTCGGGCATCATCACATCAAGCAGGATCAGGTGGGGCTTTACTTTTACGGCTTCTTCAAGTGCCTGCAGCCCGTTGGTGGCCGAAAATACCTGGAAACCCTCTTTTTTAAGGTTATAGCAGATAAACTCAATGATATCCTGTTCATCATCAACTATCAGAATCCTGAAATTTTCCATGAATTTTTTTCTTTAAAAATACATTTTTTTGGAGAATTCAATGGGTTGTTTCGCAGATTTTTCGTTCGGGTTAAGATTTCGTGACTATTGTTTCTTCACAACTATTGAACTTTGCTTATACCTGAGACCTTCGGCTTTTTCAAGATAAACCTTAATGGCCCCGATGAAAATATTGGCAGTTATCATTAAGGGAATTTTATTCTCATCGTCGGTAAGCCAGAAATAATGCCCTTCGCCTTCGTTGAAAATGGTGCCATCGGGCATGTAGGCGCTGAACTTAAGGCATCGGTATTTTTTCTTGTCCCGTCCGGTGATGATCTTTTTCCCCAGGTATTTGACGTACACACTGTAAGTCTGGTTTTCGATGATGAAGGTAACCGGAATCTTTTTATCTATCTCGGCCTTTGAAAAATCCATGTTGCGCACGTAATACAGCGCTGAAAGCACATCATTGATGCAGGTACTGATATTGAGTGTGTCGAGGGTAAATGGCTCATCGGAGGTTTCTGTCTGGGTATAAATTTTTTTCTTTTTGTAATCAAAGGTGTATGCAGCCGATGTTTTATATCCTCCCTCGGAGGTTTTACATTTGAAGCTTAATGGTCTTAGTGTTTCGCGGTCAACCCAGGTTTCGTAATAATCGCGCACGGCAAAAAGCCAGTCGTAGTCTTTATGTGTCCATCCGTAGCTTTTTATATAATACGCCGGTTTATTGTTTTTCTGTGCCGTATCAACTTTAAAAAACACTTCCCCGGCATTCACCCAGATCAATCCCCACTGGTAATAAATTTCATATTCCAGTTTTTCCCCGGGCGAAAAGGTTGTGTTTTTTGATTCACACTGTGCCCGTGATGAAAAAGTCATTCCCGAAAGGAACAGCAGGATGATCAGGTGCCTGATGGTCATTATTTGTTCACTTTGCCTATTTTTGCCTCGATGGAGTCAATTTTTCCGGTCATACAGTTTTTTCTTCCTTTGCGGATGTCAAGCTTGATGTTCGAATAAACCCTGCCCGAATCTTTTTCGAGTATCTCGTATGATTTTTTTACAATTTCCAGTGCTTCGTCAAGGGTTTCGGTTTCGATAATAGTGCCCATTGGGGTAAGCTTGTAACTGACTCCCGAATTGCGGATCATCTCAATGACCCTGCTCACGTATTCGCTTACGCTTCCTCCTTTGTCGGTGGGAAACATGGCATATTCCAAAAGTACGGACATAAATTAGTTTTTAAAGTTTTAAAGTTCACTGTTGAAAGTACAAATTTAAGGATAAAAGCAATAGGAAATATTTTATTAACTCAAAACTAATTGGCAAGCCACAGGGCAGGATTCATTTTGGTAAACTCTTTCCAGATTTCAAAATGAACAATCGTTTGATTGTCATCAGGGTCGGTATAGGCAACGCCCACCGATTCTTTGCGGTCGAGCTTGTCGCCAACCACCACGTAAACTTCCTTCAGGTTCGAATACAGTGTAAAATACACACCATGTTGCATCAGCACGGCTTTGGTGCCTGTGGGGAGTGAAATGATCTGAATCACTTTTCCTTCAAATACAGATCTTACATTGGCTCCTTTGGTGGTTGTAATGTCAACGCCTGAGTTGTCGACCCACACATCCAGACCTTCGACCTTTTTCTTTCCAAAACCTGATGAAATAACCCCGCGCTCGGTGGGCCAGGGCAGTCCGCCCATATTCGAACCCAGCTGGTCCGATACAATTTTCTCCTGTTTGGTGAGCGATTCATACATGGTTCTTGCATCTGCTTTTGGATTGGTCTTTTTCAAAGTTGCCTGTGCCTCGGCAATGGCTTTTTGAATGGCGGCTTCGATTTTCTGTGCTTCTTTTCTTTTCTCGGCAAGCTTTTCCCTGATTTCCTTTTCCTTTTTCTTCAGACTGTTGATTTCCTGTGCCTGGACAGCTTTTTCATTGCTGAGTTTTATGGTTTCGGCTTCTTTTTCTTTTATCAGGTTGTCTTTTTGTTTTCTTTTATTTTCGAGCGACGAAATTTTTTCAGCAAGCATTTTCTGGGTGGTCTGAATGATGGAGATCTGCTTTTTCCGGTATTTGGTGTATTCCTTGATGTACATCAGTCTTTTATAGGCCTGATTGAAATTGTCGGCAGCAAGGATGAACATAAGCTGGTAATAGGAATGCCGGTGTTTGTAAGCAAAATACAACATTTTTGCATAACGGTCCTTCAGTTTTTTGAAATCGCCCTCGAGCGAAACGATGACCTCGGTGTTTTCTTCGATTTTTTCCTGAATAATCCCTATTTCACTGGATATGATTGTTACCTGTTCCTTCCTTACTTCAATGTTTTTATTGATAAGGTTAAGCTTGTTTTCGGAGAGCGATTTTGATTTTTCGGCTTCGGCAAGAATCTCCTTCAGCTTTTTCAGTTCCTGTTGATTTTTCTTTTTTTGCGACTCCAGTTCTTTCTGTGATTGTCCGGACAACGTACCCAAAGCACCGAAGATAAACACGACCATCATCAGGAATACTATTTTTGGTATGTTTATTTTTCGGTTCATAATTACTTTATCTTTTTAAAATCCTCGGGAATCACAAAATTAAAATTTATATCCTTCTTGTTAACTGCAGGTTTACTGTATTTTAATGATATCTGTATGACTTCCTTTCCGTACTTTACCTCGATTCGTGAATGGTTGGGAAACAAACTGTTTTCCTCCAGCTGTTCAAAATCAGAGTAATCTATCTCAAATATTAACTCAGCTCCATAGTCATTTATTTCACAATGTTCAATTTTAAATGTTTCGGGAATGATTTTTATATTTTGCTCCACCAGTCCGTCAAGCCTGTTTTTCTTAAGCTGACGTTTGATTTTACGCTCACGTGTCGACTCAAGAATATAGTTTGATGAATCTACTTCCGATTTAAAATACTGCCTGAGTTTGATCGAGTCGTCGGGGCTCGGATAGATAAACAATTCGTTCATGAGCAGGGCTTGCAAAACCTCATAATTGAGATCAAGATGAAACATTTCGGAGACATATTTATAGTCGCCCACAAAATATTCGTTCGACATGCGGTTAATGAATTTCACGCTGTCCATTGAAAACTGCGCCCGGGCAAACTCGATTCCAAGGGCCGGAATTATTGAAATCCAGATCAGACTGTCTTTTTGAATTTTAATCTGGGCTTTAACAGACTGGTCTTTGTCCTTATAGACAAATTTCACATTGACTTTTGCCGAAAAATTATCGTATTTCAAGTAGTTTTCCTGAAGATGTGAAATGAGTTTTTTCTCAGGAATCTGTTTGAGTTTTTTATCCCGTTCCTTTTCAACGGTAACAGTTTTTTTAGTGGTGTTGCACGAAGAAATAAATGCGGCAATACATAAAACAAAAATGAATTTTAAAATGGTCTTCTTTTCCTTCATTTACATTTTTTCAATTAATTTCCCCTGTTCAATTTTTCTGTCAAGCAATTCGGTTCCTTTTCCCATTTCCCTGGCTTTTTTCCATTGGATCAGGGCTTCATCATTAAGGCCATTCATAAATAATATATCACCGTAATGTTCAATTATTACTGCTGAATTTCCGCCCCCAAAATTAATTGCTTTTTCAATTATTTCCTTGGCTTCTTTATAACTTTTTAAATTAAACAGCACCCATGCGTATGTATCAAGATATACGGGGTTTTCAGGTTCTCCCTCCAACGCTTTTTTTATCATAACAGTGGCTTTGTCAAGGTTTACTTTGCGCTCGGCAAGACTGAGACTGTAGCTATTTAGAATAAACCTGTCTGTGGGAAAATCATCCAATGCCTGCAGATAAATACTGTCTGATTTTTCAAACTGTTTAAGGTTTTTATAGGCCTCGCCCATGAAGGAATAAAATTGTACCACCATGAGGTCGTTTTCAACAACCAGGTCAATTCCTTTGTTTAAAGTAATCAGGGCTTGTTCGTTTTTGCCTGATTTTGTGGCAGCCAAACCGTTAAACAGGTAAAGCTCGGGTTGCCCCGGAAACAATTCAAGGGCTTTTTGGCTTTCGACATACATCGATTCAAAATCTTCCAATTCATTATTGATGAGCAACAGCTGTTCCCAGATGATATACTTATCTGTAACCTGACTAAGCACATACTGATATTCGGTGCGGGCTTCCTTCAGTTTTCCTATTATTGAAAGGTAATCGGCATTGATATTATGGGCTTTGACTTCGTTGGGATGGGTGTTCAGGAGTATTTCAATGAGAGCAGCCGACTGGGTTTTAACATCTTGGTTTTCCTGGGCATAAGGAATAAAACCCGAAAGCATTTTTACTTTGGTATCAATATCCATCATATCGCTGGAAAAAGCTTTTTTAAGATGTTCAAAAGATTTATCGAACTTGCCTGTTTTGTTGTAAAATTCGGCTAAGGAAAGATGAGCAAGTCCGTGTCCCGGATCAATCTCCAGAATTTTATTATAAGACTCCAGTGCTTTGTCAAACTGATTGTTTTCCATATAACTTTCGGCCAGATATCCATGATATTTGGGTTCTCCGGGATTGGCATTTATTAGTTTGATGATCTCATTTTGTGCTTTTTCTTTTTCTCCCTGCAACAGATAAATCCGTTCCTTTTCCAAACTTACCGCTTCATTGATTCCTCCTTTTTTTTCAGCAATGTCATAGGTTTTAATGGCCTCCTTGTGTTTTTCCTGTTTTGTCAGTAACATTCCAAGCTCCAGATACAACTGCACATCATCGGGATGGTATTTGATGATCTGTTTATAAATATCTGCTGCTTTTTCGGGCAAACTGTTTTGCTTATACAGTGAAGCAAGCTGTAAATGATACCAGATATTTGTCTGATCAAGTGAGGCTGCTTTTTCGGAATGCATCAGGGCGCCCATGTAATTGCCCTGGACCATGTATACATTTGCAAGCTCGTAATAGGAAGCGGCACTGTTATTATCAATTTGTATGCACTTACTGAAATATAAAGCTGCCTCGCTTAAATTACCAAGCATTTTTTGCTTGTTCCCTTCATAAAAGGCATTTTTGAATTCAATTTTCTCGTTTTCAGTAAGCTCCTTTTTCTTCTTTGGCATAGCCATAGAAACGTTGACGGCAATAATCAGGGCAAGGACCGGAATAATAAATCTGTACATTTTGTCTTATTTTGAGAATGAGGTATAGTCTCCAACGTTCATTTCAGAGACGTCACCTTTTATATCAACGTAATTACCCACCATTGAATTTTCCAGGTTCATACTTTTAACTTTTGAATTCCGCTGGATAATACTGTTTTTTATCATACAGTTATTTACCTCAGAATTCCTTCCGACCGAGGTATACGGACCAATAATTGAATTGGTTATTAAGGCGTTGTCTCCAATAAAACTGGGTTCAATGATAATGGAATTGATTATTTTTGAGGAATCCGAAACCAGTTTTTCACAGCGGTGATGTTCCAGAATGCGTTGGTTTGCATAAATGGTGGCATTTTTATTTCCACAGTCGAGCCATTCATCAACTTTTCCTGTTGTAAATCCAACGCCTTTGTTTTTCATGTTCTCCAGTGCATCGGTAAGCTGGTATTCATTGTTTACAATAACTTTGTGGTCAATCAGGTACTGCAGTTCGTTTTTCAGTCTTTCCCCATCCCTGAAATAATAGATTCCGATGATGGCCAGATCAGAAACAAACTCTTTTGGTTTTTCAATAAAATCGGTGATAAAACCCTTGTCATTCAGTTTAACCACCCCAAAAGCCGACGGATCTTCCACTTTATGCACCCAAATGCTGGCTTCGGCTGTGTTGTCAAGTTTAAAGTCGGCTTTAAAAAGCGTATCCGCAAAGGCAACAATCACTTTGCCCTCAAGGGATTCTTTGGCACATAGCACGGCATGACCTGTTCCAAGCGCCTCATGCTGATAATAAATCTTAGGATTGGCCCCCAATGTTTTGGCTATGGAGCATAAACTGTCTTCAATTTCGGGACCGAAATCACCGATAATAAAACCTATTTCGGTAATTTTTTCGGAACAAACCTTTGACAGCTCTTCAACAAGTCTTTGAACGATTGGCTTTCCGGCGATCGGTATCAGTGGTTTGGGAATGGTGAGTGTGTGTGGCCTCATCCGCTTTCCCATACCTGCCATGGGGATTATTATTTTCATTTTTATACTGTATAAAGTGAGCTAAAGTACTTAAAGTACTTGAAAAAACGAAAAATATGGGAATTTTTCATTGAGATAAAGATATGGGGGTATTCTTTTTTGTTGTTGCAGATGCAATTCAAGACAGGTTGGTCCATACTTCGCACCGGATAGAACTAAAAGGCGAAAGTTTAAAAGGAAAAAAACTAAAAAAATGTCAGGAGACATCTATTCTTTGAAGTAAAACCTTCAAGGTGTCAATATCACCGGAGTATCCAAAAATTATAAATTAATCCAATAATTTAGCTAAAATGTCTTCTTTATTCAAATCAGGGGCTCCTTGTCGAGAATAATAATTTGAAAATTTTGCAACAATATCTTTAATGAATGAAGACGAAATAGAAGCTATTCTTTTATATTCTGAAATGCTAGAATCAATTAAATCTTTCTTTACTGTTGTTATTTCCTGAAAATTAATTAAGCCACCAACTATTTCTTTTGTTGATGGTAAATAGTAATACTTTGGAGAATAGTTATTACAAATAAGGTTTGATAAATCAGCTTTAACCTTATCATATTCCTTTTTTTTATCAGGAATTTCTTGTTGAGATTTAAGCTTTTTTATACTACTAATTAATGTCAAAATTAAACCATTTGAATTAGGTATTATTTTTACTATTAAGACAACTTTTGTTTTACCAGCATGAGCGAGATCACATGATGGAGTTAAAACTACAAAATGTTCTTCTGAGCCATTCTTTAATAATATATCACCTGTACTTAATTTATCAAGAACTGGGGGAATTGAATAAAATTCAGCTTGGTGGAATTGTTCATACTCACCTGTTGACTCGTCAAACCCCAAATACTGTAATATATATTCAGAAACATGTCTTAGTAACATTTTCTCATTTTTGTCTTTTGTGACATCAAACCAATTTCCTAAAGAAGTTGAAATGTGTCTCCAAAATATTTTATCAAGCACATTTTCGATATGGCCTCTTTTACCTAATATTTCAACAATTCCGGTATTATTAATGTTTTTAATTTCATTTAAAATATCAACAAAGTTCTTATTTCCTTTGTTATATGTGTTAAAAAAAACTCCTCTCCTATCCTCAAATTTGGGATCTAGAAGAGTAGTATTTTTTGAGTAAACAAAAATTGGGATTCTGTATTTATCAAGAATTAAACCCACTAACTCATTTCCTTTTCCTTCATCAGCAGTTCTTTCTTGATTAAGCTTTAAATCAACAATAGCAGAATGAAAAGAAATCTCAGAGTTTAATAATTTTCCTGCATCCTCAACAGTTCTCGCACGATGATCCGTCACTCTTACCTTATTTGAATTATTGGTTTTGTTGAAAGATTCAATACTAGTTAAATGAATATCTTTATAATCAGAATCACTATCTTCCAATATCAAAATGTTAATTTGTTCCATTGTTTATTTTTTTTGATTCAATAATAAAATGTACTCCTACTTCTGCTTCTTCTGCTTTCAAAAGGCAATTATTGCGGTCCATTGCTTCCCCTGCTATAGCAAGGCCAAGACCAGTTCCATCCGTCTTTGTCGTAAATCCAGGTTCAAAAATTAATTTGTCCTCAATAAATTTGACATCTATTCCTAAACCATTATCGTAATAATCTAAAATGAAACATCCGTCAACCATTTTAACATCAATTTTGATTGTTTTATTGGTCTGTTTAGATTCCTTTAACCAATAGATACTATTTTCAACCAAATTTGTGATTGTAATATAAAAATCACTTTGCCAGCCAATAAATTTTATGTCTAAGTGACAATTAACTTCAAATCGAATGCCATATCGAATTAATTCACTTTCAAATACCAACCTAACTGTTTCAATAGCCTCGAAAATGCAAAATTCTTTTTTATTATCACGTCTTTTTGCAGCAAGAGGATCAATTTTTTCAAATAAATCAACCAGAATTTCTGACTGGAATTGAATGTCTTCAATCTTTTTTATTATAGACTCAAATAGTACTTGCTCAAATTTACTTTTAAGAGATTGGCTTTCAGCTTTAAGAAGAGGTATATGATTTGTATAATACATAAATGGTTTACGCCCTTCGTGTAAAATGATATTTATTATTTTGCCCAATGTTACCTGACCCTGATATTCTGCTATTTTTTTCTTTAATTCCTCTGCAATTGCATTATTTTGAAGTTCTTTTTGTTCAATTAAATTTGCAACTTTATTCTTTACATCTTCAGCAAGGCTAACTTTATTAAATTCTTCATTAATTTCAGATTTTAAATCTGATAAATTGAATAATTTCTCAACTAATTGATCTGTTTTATCATGAGATCTTCCTTTCCCGGTCTTCGATCGAAATGCAAACCTTTTTTCTTCAAGTCGATTTAAACAAATAGTTGCAATCTTTAATAATCCATAAAAAGCAGCATTTTCTTTTAGCCCATCTCTAGCACTTTTCTCATCTAATTTTGATAGTTCTTCTGATTGTATTCCAATATATCCAATAACTTGATTACTCCCAATCCTGAAAGACGGATTTTGAACCCTAATTTTATCAAGTAATAGCCAATCGTATCCTGGATCACCATAGGGTCTTATTCTAAAACCATTTCTATAAATACCAATTCCACAAAGTTGATTTAGTAAATTTCTAACTTCATTCCTGCCTAATTTTTTATTTGTTTCAGGATCAGAAAGCCCCCTGTCTATTAATCCTTGTATTGCCTCTGGTTCACGATCAAATACCTTAAAATCTATAAATACTTCACCACAAAAAGATTCGTTTTCTTTTAAAATAATTTGAAATTCATAATATTCAGGAATAATTCCCCTTACTGAATTATTTTCAAATTTTAATCTCGCAATACCAGTATTGGTAATATTTCCAGATATCCTATAATCAAACAAATCTGGTAATGGAAATGGCTTAATATCAATTGTAGTATTTTCATAACCAATAACCGGGAAATTTTTAAAAACAAGATTAATATCAAATTTGTCAGTTATAAAAAATTCACCAAAAGGAACTTTTAGTTTTTTTAATTCAAGTATTAAACTTTCAATTTCTGCCTTTGACCAAGACTTGAGTAACTCTTTATCCCCCGTTATTTCCAATATTGTTTTTGATGACTCACTTGTAGAGAAGGTTTCAATTAATACTGGTACATCATCTAAATAGTCATTGTTTTCAAATTCATTCCAATCAATATACAATGTTGTATTTTCTTTATCTTTTGAACAGGTTTCAAGCAATAATTCATTTCCTAATATTGATGAAGCATATCTTCCAATTCCCTTTCTTCCCTGCATTGTTCTTCCTTTGGGACTATATTTTCTTTTAAGTTTGTCATCAGTCGATGGAACCATCCATTTATTAACTACTGTTTCATAATCCATTCCATGACCGTTATCACCAATGATAATTCTTAATTTATCTGGTTGTTTTTCGTTGTTGGACTGGCTTGTGCTATTATTAATAGTCGTAAACAGAATATCTACCCTGTCTGCATCTGCATCATATGAGTTTTTTACTAGTTCGACAATTGCGGCATAATTATCTTTGATTAAATCCCTTCCAATAGTCAATAAATGCCTGCCTGCAGGGCGAATTTTAAAAGTACCATCTTTTAATTTATTACTTTTATTTATGCTCAAAGTAAATGGACCGGGTACACTTTCAATAATTGGTGAACTGATATCATTAAACAAATCTGACGGTGGTTTAATTAATTGATTGGTATTTTCTTTTGTCAAAAAACATTTATTAAGGAATAATACAGCATCAGCTTCATCTAGTAAAAATGCATTATAATTTTCATTATCGATTTTTGATAATATAAACAAATAATTTATTAGTAATTGTTTATTTAGTTGTGTAATTCTATACTCATTTCTAGTACCTTTACCATAATAAATAAATCTACTTCTTGATATTGTTTTATCAGGCCAGTTAATAGTTACAAATCTTTCAAGATTTTCACCTTTTTTACCTGGTTTATCGAAAAGTATTTGTACAGAATTTTTTGGAATATAAATGCCTCCCTGATGCCCACCTGTTTCACCGGAATCATTGGCCGAAATAAATTTACAGAATGTTACTTTACTTTTATTTACGGAGTCTATAGCTAATTTTACGGAGTCACTCATATTAAATAATTTTAGAGATTTCTTTAGCCACCGATTCAATTAGAGGTACTATTACAGAGTTTCCAAATTGACGATACGCTTGATTATCTGATACAGGAATAAGAAAGTTGTCGGGATAACCCATTAATCTGGCACATTCACGAGGAGTAAGCCTTCTGGGATTTTGTCCATTTTGAGGTATTAATACTTCGGCACCATCTTTATAATATCTTGCACTTAAAGTTCGTGATATACTATTTATATCAGTCATTCCGAATCCAAAACCATTCCCTTTTGCTTTATGTTTTTCTGCATAGATCTGTAAGTAATTCCATAAACGATTAGAAAGAGTATATTTTGATTCCGGGGAGGTTTCTAATATATTCTTAATCTGATGACTTGCCTCTGGCAATTCAGGAAAATGAAAATTTTCTTTACCGTTAAATGCATTTTTATCAAAGCCAACTATAATGATACGTTCACGATGTTGTGGAACGAAATGTTTTCCATCTAAAATTCGAAAATGAATTGAATAATTTAATTCATCAAGCGTATTATATATGATTTCAAATGTATGGCCTCTGTCATGAGAAATAAGGTTTTTAACATTTTCAAGCATAAAAGCTCTTGGTCTTTTTTCTTTTATTATTCTGGCAATGTCAAAAAATAATGTTCCCTGTGTTTCATCCAGAAACCCGTGATTGCGACCAAGACTGTTCTTTTTTGAAACCCCGGCAATTGAAAATGGCTGACAGGGAAATCCTGCTAAAAGAACATCATGATCAGGAATACTTTTTTCATCAATTTTTGTAATGTCTCCAAAAGGAACTTCGCCAAAATTCGCTTCATAGGTAACTTTTGCAAACTTGTTATATTCTGAAGAAAAAACGCATTTTCCGCCGGCTTTTTGATAGGCCAGCCTGATTCCGCCAATTCCGGCAAAAAGGTCAATAAATTTAAATTTGGAATTTTTTGGTGTCGGAAAAGGAATATCCCATTTAAAGTTCAATTTTTTCTGTCTGCCAATTTCATATTTTGCAAGGTATTTAATTGCGGGGTCTTCAAAAAATTTTGTAACCCCGTTATCTAAATTATGCAGATAATGAGTCACGAAAGCCTGTTCGTTTTCATTGTCTGTTAACGGTTCAATATTTATCTTTTCCTTAAATTCAGAGTATTTCAACATAATTATCTGGCCCTGATTGATTGTTCAATTTTCAATACACAAATGTTAAGATTTTTTTTAATTTCATCGCCCCAAAACCTTATTACTTGCCAACCGTTTTTCAACAAAGTTTCATTTACAATCCCATCCCGAATAATATTATTTTCAATCTTTTTATGCCAAAATTCTGTATTTGTTTTTATTCTGTATTTTTGAACCTCCCAGTCTTTTCCATGAAAATATTCACTGTCGCAAAAAATTGCAATCTTTTGTTTTTTAAAAGTAAAATCAGGGTTTCCAAAAACTGTTTTATTATTTTTCCTGTATCTTAAACCTTTCGCCCATAAAGCTTTTCCAAGCAATTCTTCAATTTTTGTGCCCTTGCTTTTTATGGCTTTCATATTTTTTTGCCTCTGTTCCCTTGTCAATACATCCATAATGTAAAGGTACTTATTTCTGTTTTGACCTGTAATAATTTTGGATTATATATCTTCTTTTTTGCAAGTGTAATATGATATATTAATGGATGTTGGTTATTTCATCAACCAACTACTTTCTCACACATTTCCTTTGTAAGTCCCCTCAAAACCCCAACCCTGCCTCCCAGCCACTCCAACTCCTCCTTCTTAATACTATAATCCAGCTTATACCGCGAGTCAATATAAGCCCTCTTAAGCAAATCAAACAATCTTTTCTCCTCAGCGGTTGTCCTTGGAAAAACAGCTTTAAACCGGCTGTCAAGTTTGCAAACCATTTTATCAAGCTTGTCCAAATCATGAACCTTGGGCTTATAGTCAGTATAAACCAATAAAACAGTCATGTAATAACGCTCGGTGGCTTGATGGAGCATAAAGGCTGCCTGATTCAAAAACTTACTATCATTTATACCTCTTTGGAAATTAGTTTGAAAATCAAGATAAAACATTTCAGCATTCTCAAACCACTTCTCAAAATACATTTTCGCCTTGTCTTTACGTTGTTTTTCGTTTAGCGGTTTGGGTTGTGAAAGTTTATGTTTGCCGCTGTCGCACAGCAAAACACCCTCTTTTAGTATGTCGGTAAAAAAGTAATTGCCCTGTTCAATTTCGCTGTTCAGGTATTCAATACCATGAAAAATAATGCTGAGTGGGGTACTGTCATTCACAACAGTTTTAAGTTTCTGTTTCCACCGTTTCTCGGCCTCTTTGGCAACGGCCTGGCTCTCGCTGTCCATCACCACCAATATATCATAATCGCTTTGGTACTCGTAGGTAATGCCATCCTCAACATACTTATCATTCACCTGCTCCCCCCTGGCATACGACCCGAATAAAATAACCATCTGCGCAGGCAGCTTCTCCCGTATCACCGAAATAATCCCGTTGATCTCAGTCTGGTTTTTTACCGGCAGGTATTCTATTGTGGTTTTCACGCTGTTTTCTTTTGACGGACTAAATTAGTGTTTTTTATTGAAATTTTATGGGGTGTTGATAAAATGGGGGTAAGGAAAATTATTTGATTAATTACAGATCTCGTGTGGTACTTCCCTGTCAAACAGGTAGGCAGTTTTAACGAGTTTCAAATTTTGAATTTACAAATTGCCTTCTATTACCTCTAATTGCGTCTTTATTTGCGGAGTTCGCTTTTTATTGTATATAAATTTCAATTTTCACAAATTCATATTTCATAGAATTGTGCTGCAATTGCCACCGCGTCAGCAATCTAACTAATACATTGTTATGTATTGTGTTTAGTTATTAAAACTATCCCTTTTATATTTTTCCATTAAAGCGATAAAATCAGAATTATCTAAAAAAGTCTTCCAATCATCATCAGAAGCAACAAAAGTTGTATCAATCTCTTTTTTCTTTAAGCAATTCTCAAGAATTTCTATTGCTTTAGATTTATTGTTTTTTTTTGCATATATACAAGCTAAATTATATGAACCACTGCCTAATTCAATGGCTTTAGTTGTTTTCTCAATACTCTGTTCAAAAAGCTCTTCATCATTTTTCAATTTTGCTAATTCAGAAATTGAAATTCCCCAGTTATTAAAAGCAGAATCAGATTTTGGATTTAATTCAGTTGCTCTTTTGTATTTCTCAAAACTCTGTTCATAAAGCCCTTCATCATTTTTCAATTTTGCTAATTCAGAAATTGAATTTCCCCAGCTATAAAAAGCAGAATCATCTTTTGGATTTAATTCAGTTGCTCTTTTGTATTTCTCAAAACTCTGTTCATAAAGCCCTTCGTCATTTTTCAATTTTGCTAATTCATAAATTGAAATTCCCCAGTTATAAAAAGCAGAATCAGATTTTGGGTTAAATTCAGTTGCTCTTTTGTATTTTTCAAAACTCTGTCCATAAAGCCCTTCATCATTTTTCAATTTTGCTAATTCAGAAATTGAATTTCCCCAGTTATAAAAAGCAGAATCAGATTTTGGATTTAATTCAATTGCTCTTTTGAATTTCTCAAAACTCTGTTTGTAAAGCTCTTCATCATTTTTCAATTTTGCTAATTCATAAATTGAAATTCCCCAGTTATTAAAAGTAGAATCAGATTTTGAATTTAATTCAGATGCTCTTTTGTATTTCTCAGTACTCTGTTCAAAAAGCCCTTCATCATTTTTCAATTTCGCTAATTCATAAATTGAATTTCCCCATGAATTAAACAATTCAGCCATAAGCATATTTATTTCTAACTTTTTTAAATTATTTGCCAGCTCTACAAGTGTTTCAATTTCCTCAGCTTTGAAGTCACCTTTTATTATTTTATCAATAATCCGCTTTTTTAAAATGGTAATGTCAAATTCTTGTTTTACATTTTCATTTGGGTTAATTGTGCCAACTTCGAATCGCTGAATTGCCACATCTACATCTCTTTTAACTATTACCAACCTTTCTTTTACCCCTTTGAAATGCTCTTTGTCGTCAATATCAACAATATTTTCAAGGGTCTGCTTTAATGAAGTAAATGGTTTTTCAATAATTATTGGTTGTGGTTGTTTTAATTCTGCATTTAATTTAAGCATAAAGGAGTCAGCATCATAGCCTTTTATTAAAAAGGCATTCATGTTAGCTTTTTCTAATAATTCTTTACAAACAGTATCGTTTGGGCTATGGTCATAATAAGTAACCCAATATAGCCCGTTTGCAAAAGCTCCTAATTTCGTTATATGTTTAAAAATAGGGTCTTCACCACTATAACCAATAAAAATCCAGGGTCTTTGATTTTTGATACTATTTAAAATTGGAGGTACAACCTCATCAACTTTTGCCATTTCTTCATCGGTATTTAATAACCAAAGTCCATGATGTTGTCCATGAAGGTAAACAACCGACCCTTCTTTAAAACTTGAGGTTGTTAAATCCTTTAAATTTGATAAATCATATGTAGGGGGGAAATTGTTAAATAATGCCAAAGCACGCAACATCAGATTATCGAAATTAACAGTAATAACATAGTCAACATAACCTTCAATTAATAATTGAGCAAGGTAAATGTGGGTCACGTTAATCTTAGCCTTATCAATATATTTATTTAACAACTCCTTTCTTTCAAAAGGAGTAAGACATGCCATTAAATTCTTGTATGTTTTTGATTTACTATCTAATAATTTAATATCAGGATTTTCTTTATATTTTTCAAGTATATCGTTTATTATCTCATCGGCCAGAGGAACACCACCAGTTCTAGAAGCACCTGCACCTAAGAAAACAATTGGTTGTGGTAATCCTTTTTCTTTAGCTTGTTTAATCAGATATGCTAATTTTTCAATACTTGAATTGTTCATTTTGATAGAAATTTATTTATTGGTAAGTTTTAAGCTTGATACGTAACTTGATTCCATCATTAGTATATTTTGTTTATACATATCAATATGGGTAGATAAGGATACTTTTCATCAGGTTTATTTTGACTTTATCATACAATGGTACAAAAAAACTACAAAAAAGTCAAATAAGTAAATATCAAGTTTGAGGCTCATTGTCATATTCATGATTGTTATTTCATAAAAACTCTTTTCAAGAATAAGATGGACAACGGAGCAAAAAGTGTACAGATGAAAGAAAAATAATTTTGCTTTCATCTGTATGGCATTCCACATCCCTTTCCAATCAAGGAAAGCAAAATATAGGTTATACAGCACATCACCTAAAACACTGTGTTTATTAAACATATATTTTATATGTCTAACTTCTCACTCAGTTTCAATATCTCACTGCAATACTGTATTACAGTTCCGCCGTCTTACCTTCCCACTCAACTCTCACGCTGCCTTACCACCACACCCCACACTCACACTGCCTTATGGTTCCCGTTCGCCCTCCTGATCGCCTCCTCAACCTCCCCCATCTTCTCTAGCGGAACATCCTTAAGCTGATTAAACAAATCCACCAGCGACTCCCTCTTTTGCAGCGCATACAACGCATGTCCCTCCGGTTCGCTGCCCGGAATATAGTCTATAAGATCATGCGGAGTGCAATTCAGGTGCTTGCACATTAAATACAAATCCTTCAGCGAAATGTATTTTTTGGTTCCGCTCGCTAAAGTCCGGGCACTGTTATGTCCGTACCCGATCCTTCTGAAAAACGAATAACTGCTCTTAATGCCCCGGGCACTAAAAACCCTTTCAAAATTATACCTAAGCATATATTTAAAATTTAAAATAAAAATCATCAAAATAACCCCCCTTCCCACAACGGCACAAACCCTTTGCCCAGTGTACCATTTGCTTTGCCATGTGTACCAAAAGCTTTTTACTATGTATTGTGTACTTTGTGCTTCCTGCTAAGAACTTTGCACAGTGAACTGAGTACTTTGTACATAGTACAACGCCCTTTGCACCGAAGTTTTTGTCTTTTGCATTGTAAACCTTGTTCATTGCACGGTAGTTTATGATCATTGCATTGTAAACTATGTACATTGCATTGAAGTCTGTGTACATTGCATGGTAGATTTTATTCATTGCATTGTAAACTATGGCCATTGCATCGTAATCTCTGTATTTTGCATGGTAAACATTGTACATTGCATTGAAGATTTTGTGTATTGCAAAGTAAACTTTGTGTATTGCAATGCAGACATTGTATTTTGCATTGTAGTATTTGTAATTTTCACTGTAATTCATGTCAATTTCCGCACAAATAAAATCAATTTAGCATTTATTTATGATTAATACAATAATAATCTATATAGTAAAAATATGTTCCATAAAAATTCAATATTTATTATTCGTCATTACACCAATAATAATAACAGATTCATAAATAGCACATATAATGGATCGATTAAAATTGATAAAAAATTATTTGATAAAACATAATAATATAATAATATTGCCGCTTATTATATACATAATAATTAATCATTAAAATTTTAATATCATGACCGACAAACAAGAAAACAAATTTTCCATGTTTCTGATGGTTCAGAGAGTATTGGATTCCAACAGCCCGCTATGGTCTGCAATTACTGCCTTTTCAACCGCATGTTCCGATTTCAGGAATAACAATAAAAAGATTAAGGAAATAAACACCAATCAGGAATTTATCTACACCGGTATCGCTAAGAAAAAAGCCGAAATGCGCGAAAAACTCATAACCGCAACCCACAAGGTTGCCGGAGCAGCTCTTTCTTATGCAACCTCAACCGACGACACCCGGCTTGCCGCAGCAGTAGATTTTACCTACAGCAAGCTCAACCGCACCCGCGACACCATTCTCGTTGACATCTGCAGCCAGATTTACAATCAGGCAAATGCTGTAATAGCTGCCCTTGCGGCATTCGGAATAACCCCGGCCGATATGACAAGCCTCGAAAACTCCATTACGGTTTTCCAGGAATCCATAGTCAACCCGCGCGAGGCCATTAATGCCAAAGCGCAATACACCTCCGATCTAAGGAAGTACATAGCCCTTGGCGACAGCATCCTTAAAAAGCGTATTGACCCGCTCATGCGCCAGTTCAAATCAACCAATCCCGTATTCTATGAAAACTACACCTCGGCCCGGGCAGTCATTGACATCGGAGTAAGGCACCAAAAGGAAACCACACCCGTCCCCCCGGCACCCCCCATCGACCCCGAACCCCTCCCCGACGAAGAACGATAAAAGCATCTCTTAATAAAAACAACCATATACCAAAGCGGATCGCCCAAAAAGCCTTCCGCTTTTTTAGTACAATTTTCACCTGCTTAAATTGGGAAAAGAAAAATAAATTGGTTCATTGAACATTTAACCTAACAAAAACATATCGGGAAAACTTGCCCTGTGCGTCGGCTTGTCCACGTGTGGCGCGAAAGGCGGGTAATCCTTGCCCAAGTGGGGTAATGGCCTTTGTGGGAAGGATTAGCCCGACTTTTTCACACGTGGTGACTTTTTTTGTTTCTTTTTTGTGTGGCAGACAAAAAAGAAAAGCCCGTCCGGCTTGAGGACAAAATATAAATCAAACCAACAAACCCAATCATTAACACCGAAAGCTAAAAAGAGAAAATTTAAAATAGTGCCTTAACACATCGAACCCTAGGAACTCAAGCGCGCTGGCCCGAACGAATCGGCGCGCCATGCGAGGGCCTTAAGCGGGGAAGCCTTATTCGTTCTTGATTTTTTGTTTTACTTTTTGATCAAGCAAAAAGTAAAAGCCAGTCCGGCTAGAGGACAAAATATAAACCAAACCAATAAACCCAATCACAAAACAAATAATATTATAGTACGGTACTCTGTACCTTTTTTATACTGTATAATTATTTACTACAAAGAGAACGGTGCGCTGCACCTTAAAGCCCCCTACACAAAAACGAAAAAATTTAATTAGTGCCAAAACACATCGAGCCCTATAAATATAAGCACGGTGGCTCATAATGAAAAATTACCTTCTGAAAAATAAATTGGTTCATTGAACATTTAACCTAACAAAAACATATCGGGAAAACTTGCCCTGTGCGTCGGCTTGTCCACGTGTGGCGCGAAAGGCGGGTAATCCTTGCCCAAGTGGGGTAATGGCCTTTGTGGGAAGGATTAGCCCGACTTTTTCACACGTGGTGACTTTTTTTGTTTCTTTTTTGTGTGGCAGACAAAAAAGAAAAGCCAGTCCGGCTTGAGGACAAAATATAAATCAAAACAATAAAACCCAATCACCAACCAAATAGATATTATAGTACGGTGCTCTGCACCTGTTTTATTTGATTATTCTTAAATGCTAATGAGGTTTTGGTGCGCTGCACCTTTTTTTCTGTCTAATCTTAATTGCTACAGAGGTTTCGGTGCGCTGCACCCTAAATCACCTGACAAAAAGGAAAAGCTTTAATTAGTTTCTGAACAATTCGAATTCGGCAAAGCCAATCCCAAAAATCCTTAACCAGCAAATCAGCTCTTGCCCGTGTGTCCAAACCCCCCCGCACCCCGTTCAGTCTCCTCAAGCGTATCAACCTGTTCCCATGAAACAGTTTCATGTTTGGCAATAACCATCTGGCATACGCGCTCGCCATCGTTTACAACAAAATCCTCATCCGAAAGATTAACAAGAATAATACCTACCTCGCCGCGGTAATCGGCATCAATGGTGCCCGGAGTGTTCAGCACCGAAATGCCTTTTTTCAGGGCTAGTCCGCTGCGCGGACGAATTTGTGCCTCATATCCTTTTGGCAATTCGATGAATAAACCGGTCGGAATAAGTGCGCGTTGCAGCGGTTTCAAAACCACCGGGGCGTCAATATTTGCCCTTAAATCCATACCTGCTGAAAATGCTGTGCTGTACTCTGGCAGCGCATGCTTTGACTTGCTAACAATTCTTACTTTCATTGAAAAAATATTAATGCTGCAAGATACAGATATTTTGTTGTTTAATAAAATGGAGTTTTTACCAGAACAACGTGTTTTCTGAGAAATGGGCGGAATGATCAACCCCGCCGCAAAGCAACGGGGCATCAATAAAACATGTTTTTTAATTCGCCCCGCTTACTAGAGGGCGGAGTATTAATCTCATACCCCGACAAATTTATTTGTCGAGGGTTGTTCAACTAAAATTTTTGATTCGTTTTCAACTTTCAAAAATTTAGTTTCACGAATTAAATCAGAATGCGGTTTTGGTAAAAGCCTTCAAGCAGATCACGATCGGGTTCGACCTGCAGGTTTTTTCTAATGGCTTTCAGAACTTCAGGGGTTTTCCGTTTCCCGTCAAAATAATGCAGCAGGTCAAACACCACCTGCTGTATTTCAAATGTTCCAGCCGGCACTGAGGCCAGCCAGGTATTTTCGTTCTTTTTTCTGAACGATGCAGCCGGATTAATTTTCATGATATCGGGAAGTTGAGGCTTCATCATTTTTTTCCAGGCAATCTCTATCTTTTTCAGTTGATACGGATGGTCAATGCCCATGAGCGACTCGAATTTTTTCCGGTCAAGTTTTTTCACCAATTCATAAGCTCCAATATAAAACTGCTCTTCTTTTCCTTCCCACTTTCCCCATATTTCCTTATAGTTGTCGGGTTTTTTTTCATCGAGTTCATCGGCAGACCAGGACCATGGGTCGGGCGGTGTGGCGGGTAAATTTTCGGGTATCCCGTCAAGGAAAAATATGCTGTACCGGGCAAGCACCTGCTCCGATACCTGAAGATATTTTTTTACTGCGTTCCAAAAGTTTTCGCCGTCGGCTCCGCGCATGTGTCTGCAGAAAAATCCTGAACAAACAGCCCCACGGCCTTCCCAAACCGCACACATTCCTTTTTCCGATTGATAAAAAGGGCATTTAAGAGATGCGTTTTTTCCAAAGGATTTTTTGCGGCTGAGTTCATAGAGATGCAAATATTTTTTCCCGGGCATGATTCCTTTCGGAGTAATTCCCGATCCGGCGGCGATCATCTGCCGAATGATTTTTTTTCCTTCTGGAAATTTTTTAGCAGATAAAATCAATCCGGCCATATAATTGGGAATATAAGGAAAATAGGTGCAGCACTTCGTTTCCTCTGAAAAATAATCTTGTCCGGACACCCCGTTTTTCCCCGGCAGCATAACACAATCGTTGCAGTCGGCAAGCATTTCAGTATCAATATTTTTAGAAAAAAATGACGGAAAAATATCCCTGTATATTTCAGGAATATAATTGGTTATGGTTTTTTTACTCATTATACACGCTTATTAATATTATCTGCACCATACTTTTTTATCCGTTCTTTGTATTAACAATCTGTATTGCTTTTATTAACTATACCTGTGTTTGCTCCATTTTATATTAAAACCGCTTTTTCCGGGGGTTTTGTCTGTTATCAAAAAATGTTAAAATAATAATTCTATCCTTTTCGGTTCTGTAAAAAACATTAACCTGTCTGACAATAGTAAATCCCCTGATTCCCTTTTCCTTATTTTCAACCGTACCCATTTCAGGATATTCAGATAAAAGTTCAAGGAAACTAAATACTTTTTTAACAAACACTTTTGTGACTTTTTCTCCAAATTCCAAAATCAGGTAATCAAGAATTTTATCAAACTTTTTATCTGCTCTTTTTGACCATTTAATTTCTAAAGCCATTTTTTATGTTTTTTTACCATCTCCTCTGATGATATAAGGTTTTCAGGGACTTGGCTTTCTTCAAAGGCAATTAACAAATCCTTTTGTTCCTGTTTGGTCAATTTACTCCATAACTGACCTTCTTTTGTTGAGGTCCTTCTTTTTATCAAATCATAAAAAATCAACAATAGATTTTCATTGTCAATGCTGTCAATCAACGCATGGAAATCTCTTTTTAGCTCTATTGCTTTCATGAAAAATATCTTTTCTGTATTTACAAAGTTACTTTATTTTTGAAAACTCAACTATTTTATCTTTATGTAAATAAACAATTAGCCAAATTATTCCTGCTCGATAAAGAAAAATACTTTGGTTAAAAAATTTATCCCAAAAAAACGCCACCCTTTAATTCCGGATGACGTATTTTTTCAGTTCAGAAAAACATTACCATTTCCACTTTTTTGTGGAGATGTTGTTCATGTTTTCTCCCTTTACTGATTTAAGTTCGCTTTTAGTCAGTTTTTTTACTTTTTTATTTTTCATATGCACGTTTTTTTTAGTTTTTGATAAAAAGTTTTACCTACTTTTATAAATGAAAATCTCATGAATTTTCAGACTTAAAATTAATAATTTTTGGCAAACTGATCATAAGAATGAAAAAACTTTTTCTACTTGACGCTTACGCACTGATTTACCGCGCATATTACGCTTTCATTAAAAACCCCAGAATCAATTCAAAAGGACTGAATACTTCCGCCATTTTCGGATTTACCAATACCCTCATCGAAGTTTTGCAAAAGGAAAAGCCTTCCCATATTGCCATTGTTTTTGATCCGCCCGGACCATCTTTCAGGGTTGGAATGTTCAGTGCTTATAAGGCAAACAGACCGCCTTCGCCCGAGGAAATTAAACTTTCGGTACCCTGGATTAAAAAAATGGCTGACGCTTTTTGCATCAAAGTAGTCGAAATTCCCACTTTCGAAGCCGATGACACCATCGGGACTCTTGCCAAAAAAGCCGAAAAAGAAGGTTTTGAGGTTTTTATGATGACTCCCGACAAGGATTTTGCTCAATTGTTATCTGACAAGATATTCATGTTCAAGCCAAAAAGAATGGGAAACGAAACCGAGATTATCGGCATAAAAGAACTTCCCGGATTTTTCGGTGTTGAAAAACCTTCGCAGGTAATCGACGTGCTTACCCTTTGGGGCGATGCTTCCGACAACATCCCCGGTGCCCCGGGCATTGGCGAGAAAACCGCCCGCAAACTGATTGCCGAATTTGGCGACCTCGACAATCTTTTTGCCAACCTGCACAAACTTCAGGGCCGACAAAAGGAAAGTATTGAAAAATCCATTGACCTGCTTAAACTTTCACGCCAACTGGCTACAATCAATCTGAATGTTCCTGTTGATTTTAACGAAGAAGATTACCGGCTTGTCCCTGCCAACAGGGAAAAACTCAAAGCCGTTCTCGAAGAGCTGGAGTTCAGGAATATGCTTGGCCGCATGATTCCGCTTGGTAACGAGACTGCTTCCGTCCAAAACAAAGAAGAAGAAAAACCGGTTCCTGCCGCTAAAACAAGACCTGCCATGCCTTCTGGTCCAATGCAGGGCAGTTTGTTTTTCGATGATGATTTTAAAGGGTTTACTCCTCCTGCTCCGTCAAACATGAGCAGTATTGAAAATGTGAAACACGAATACCACCTTGCCGATACCGAAGAAAAAAGAAAAAGCCTGATTGATTTACTGTTGAAACAAAAAGAGATCAGTTTTGATACCGAAACCACCAACATCGATCCCAACATGGCCGATCTGGTTGGAATGTCTTTTGCCTATCGCAGCCACGAGGCGTGGTATGTTCCGGTGCCTGCTCAAAAAACTGCTGCCCAAATGCTGGTGGAGGAGTTCAAACCGCTCCTTGAAAATGAAAATATCTGTAAGATTGGCCAGAATATCAAATACGATATGATTGTCATGAAATGGTACGGAGTGGAAATCAGGGGTAAAATTTTCGACACCATGCTGGCACATTACCTGCTCAATCCTGAGTTGATTCACAACATGAATTATCTGGCCGAAAACTACCTCAACTACCGGTGTGTGACCATCGAAAGTCTGATCGGGAAAAAAGGCGCCGACCAGATTAACATGCGCAGTGTTCCCGTGGAAAAAGTTAAAGATTATGCCGCCGAAGATGCGGATATCACTTTTCAGTTAAAGGAATATTTCGAGCCGGAGCTTGAAAAGGCCGGACTGTTAAAGCTTTTCAATGAAATTGAAACTCCGCTGGTCCCCGTGCTGGCTGAAATTGAAAAAACCGGAGTATGGATCAACTCAGATGATCTGGACAGATATGCTGTGGTTTTACGCGAAGAAATCATTAAAACCGAAGCACATATTTTTTCGCTGGCCGGAACGGAATTTAACATCTCATCACCCAAACAACTGGGCGAAATTCTTTTTGACAGATTGAAAATTGAGAGCGACGGAAAAAAATCCTCTAAAAGCGGCCAATATTCAACTTCAGAAGATGTATTGGAAAAACTAATGACCAAACACCCTATTATTGTGCTGATTCTGGATTACCGCTCGTTGCGAAAGCTGCTCTCAACTTATATTGAAGCGCTGCCCAGGCTTATTAATCCGCGTACCGGCAAAATCCACGCATCATTTAATCAGGCGGTGACAACAACCGGAAGACTCAGTTCGAACAATCCCAATCTGCAAAACATCCCCATCAGGGAAGAGCGGGGCAGGGAAATCAGAAAAGCTTTTGTTCCGTCTAAAGGAAATGTTTTTCTTTCGGCCGACTATTCACAGGTGGAACTGAGGATCATGGCGCATCTCAGCGGTGATCCATCGTTGATAGAGGCATTCAGCAACAATGAGGATATTCATACAGCCACCGCTGCAAAAATCAACAAAATTTCTCCCGATAAGGTCACCAAAGAAATGCGTTCAAGGGCCAAATCGGCCAATTTTGGAATTATTTATGGGATTTCGGCATTCGGACTGGCCCAAAACCTGAATCTGTCGCGCTCGGAGGCAAAAAATCTCATCGACAGCTATTTTGAAAGCTATCCCAAAGTTAAGGAATATATGGATCAGAGCATTGCCAAGGCACGCGACAACGGATTTGTGGAAACAATTTTTAACCGGCGCAGAAACCTGCAGGTAATCAACTCCAAAAACCCCACGGTAAGAGGAAACGACGAGCGCAACGCCATCAATGCACCCATTCAGGGATCGGCTGCCGACATCATAAAAATCGCCATGATCAGGATTTTTGAAAGGTTCAACAAAGAAAACCTCAAAGCCAAAATGATTCTTCAGGTACATGATGAACTGGATTTTGATGTGCCCGAAAATGAATTAAAACAGGTTGAACAAATCGTTAAAGAAGAGATGGAAAATGCTGTTAAACTTGCCGTTCCGCTTACTGTTGAAACAGGATTCGGTAAAAACTGGCTGGAGGCGCATTAAGCGAGGGGACAGGGACTCTCCTTGAAATAGTTGTTTTCCCGACAGCTAAAGGGATGTTTAGTTGTTCGCCCTATAATTATCAGGATTGGTTATTGAAATCTGGCATACCCTTATGCCAAAATAGTATTTTCTATTATTATATATTTGCTTCCGGCAGTGATTATTAAAAGGAAAATTGTTGATCTTTACAAAACAATTACCTTTTTTACAACTGCCCCCCCTGTGGTTTTAATTTTAACCATATACAGACCCTCTTCAATATCATTTAGGTCAATAATAATATTTTCCATTGGTGTTTGAAAGCTTCGATAATAATTTGATCTTCCAAAACCATCAAAAAGCTCAACAGACAAGATGTTTTTACCCTTCAGTTCAATTCTTTCTGACGCAGGATTCGGCAAAACATTAATACTAACATCAGTTAATTCAGGTTTATTTAAAGGAAAAAAGATTTTAAAAATTCCATTTGCAGTTCCTCCCCATAAATTTCCCATATAATCAAATTCAATCTGGTTGACATTGTTATTCGGTAGTTCACTGTTTAAAGTATCATAAACAACCCATTCTATACCATCAAATTTAACAAGACCTTTATCTGTTGCAAACCATCGCGTGTTGTTTGAGGATATTTTGACACAGCTTACATTATTTGAAGGTAATCCAGAATTTGAGGTAGTTAGTAATTCCCAGGATGTGTCTTCTTTTTTAATAACACCAATGCTTGTAGCGACCCAAACAACATTAGTTTGATCTACCTCAATATCTCTGATGTAACCTCCCGGAATCAAACTACCAATATCATAAAACTCCCATGAGCTTCCTGTGTGCATAGCGACCCCTTTAGTTATCGTATAAATATCCAATGTTTCATAAATTCCCATCCAAAGATTACCGCTTTGATCAAATGACAAAACCCTTACATTGCTTCCATTTGCTAATAAATCACAATTGTAATGGCTGAATTCTGTACCATTATAATGAAAGTATCCTCCTGAAAAATTGCCAATATATATTTGATTATCTACGGTAACAATATCATTTATCTGAGATGGTGCTGGTGATGAAAAAGACACAAAACCGGTATCATTTATCATTGCCAAACCAATGGTTTTGAAAACTAAATACCCACTTGCAATCCACGCATTGTTAGAGCTATCTACTGCAATATGCCAAACGTCATTGTATGGAGTTCCTCCATTTTCCTGATTAAAAATTTCCCACGACTCTTCCTGATCATACCTGCAAACGCCAAGTGTACTTGATGAAAACCATATATGATTGTCCCTCCCTGCTGCAATATCTGAAATTGTATTTGAAAAAATTCCGCTGTTTTCAGTCGTATAAACAGTCCAGTTTATTTGTGAAAAAGCATTTATTGGCAAAATTGCGGAAATGCAAAAAAACAAGAGGTAAAATGTTTTCATAGCTTTAGTTATTGAAGTAATTAAAATTCAACAGTTAGACGTATAATATTAAGGATGGGTTGCCTTCAAATCATATTATGAGAAAAGCATTTTGTAAAGAGTGTCTGTCTTTGGTTTTTTAATCATTCCTAGTATGTGATATCAAAAAAAAACCTATCAGCATATAAGAAACACTGATAGGTTGAGGTTATGGTGGAACTGGCGTGTGCTAAGAACGTATTCGATTAATATAATTCAAATAGTGTGCCAAAAAATAATTTTGACCGCAGAGAAACGCAAGGGTATACGCAGAGGACCGCAGAGTGTATTCACGACGAACCCTGCCTCTGCGGCCCTCTGCGATTATTTCAACTTCAAGACTCTGCGGCTCTCTGCGGTTAAAAAATCGTTTTCGTTTGCAAAATAATTCCGAAAATAATTTACGTGAAAAGTCAAAAAGTAATAAATGCAAAACACGTGATATAGATCTGCGGATTTTAGAATCTATCGGATAAGGGTCAAAGATTGGCACCAAAATTTGTTTGTATCTCATCCAGAATCTGCAATACCTCCTCCGGCGAGTTAGCCTGTAACAATCTGATCCGTGTCTGTTTGAAGTTGGCAAGTCCCTTAAAATAATTGGCAAAATGTCTGCGCATGAGTATCACTCCTACCCTGTCGCCCTTGCTGTTGAGTGAAATTTTCAGATGTTTTTTGGCTATATCAACTTTTTCATACAGTGATAATGGAGAAAGCAATTCTCCTGTATCAAGAAATGTTTTTATCTCCTTAAAAAGCCAGGGGTTTCCAATGCTTGCACGCCCCACCATTATAGCATCAACACCATAATCATCAAACATCTGCCGGGCTTTTTGGGGTGAATCAATGTCTCCGTTTCCGATGATGGGTATTTTAATGCGCGGATTGTTTTTCACCTTGCCAATGAGTGTCCAGTCGGCCGATCCCAGATACATCTGAGCGCGTGTACGCCCGTGTATGGTAAGCGCCTGTATGCCGCAATCCTGCAGCCGCTCGGCAATTTCTTCAATGTTTTTGCTGTCTTCGTCCCAGCCCAGGCGGGTTTTTGCGGTTACGGGAAGTTTTACCGCATCTACAATTCTTTTGGTCATCTCAACCATTTTGGGCACGTCGCGCATCATGCCCGAGCCGGCGCCACGGTTGGCAATTTTTTTCACCGGACAACCATAATTAATGTCTATCAAATCGGGATTTGCCTTTTCGGCAATAAGTGCGGCCTCAACCATGGGTTCAATCAGGTGGCCGTAGAGTTGTATGCCAACCGGACGTTCTTCCTCCAGTATTTCCAGTTTGGCGAGTCCCTTTTTTCCTCCCCTGATCAGTCCGTCGGCCGAAATAAATTCGGTGTACATCATGTCCACACCAAAATGCTTGCACATGTGTCTGAAAACAGGATCAGTAACGTCTTCCATGGGAGCAAGGAATACGGGAAATTTTCCAAATTCGAGTTTGCCTATGCTGAGCATAATATTATCAATGTGCCTATACATAAACAACCCCGGACAAAAGCCCGGGGTTATATGCTACCGTTTTTGTTTTTCTTTAAGTTCAACCAGAACCACTTCCTGCATGGCGTCGTTGAGCGGAACATATTTGCTGAACTCCATGGAATAATTGGCTCTGCCGCTGGAGATGTTGCGCAGCTGGGTGGCATATCCGAACATTTCGATGAGCGGAACAAAACCGTTGAGTTTCTGCGAACCTTTTCTGTAGCGGCGCATAGACTCGATGGTTCCGCGCTTGCGGTTGAGGTTTCCAACCACATCACCGATGTAATCATCAGGCGTGTTGATTTCAATTTTCATTACAGGCTCCAGCAATTTTGGTCCGGCTTTTCTGAATCCTTCCTTGAAACACATGGAGGCACAGGTCTGGAAAGCAAAATCTGAAGAATCCACTGCGTGATAGCTTCCGTCAAGCAATACAACTTTAACATCGACAACGGGAAATCCAGCCAAAACACCCTCTTCAATGGTTTTGCGGATGCCTTTATCCACGGATGGGATGTATTCCTGAGGAATTCTACCACCTTTCACCATGTCAACAAATTCATATCCTTTTCCGGGATTAGGTTCAATACGCATGATCACATGAGCATACTGGCCTTTTCCTCCGGTTTGTTTTGAATGTTTGTGTTCGCATTGAACTTCTTTGGTGATGGCTTCGCGGTATGCAACGGCCGGAGCGCCCACTTCAACATCAACTTTAAATTCAGTGGTGATGCGATCCATAATAATCTCAAGGTGTAACTCACCCATTCCGGCTATGATTGTTTCACTGGTTTCTTCGTTATATCTGGCATTGAATGAAGGGTCTTCGTTTGAAAGTTTGGCAAGCGCTTCACCCAGTTTGCTCTGATCTTTCTGAACTTTTGGAGCAATTCTTAATTCGATAACAGTCGGAGCCACATGAATGGTTTCAAGCAGCAGACGGTTTTTGTCATCACAAAGAGTATCGCCTGTTTTGGTATATTTCATACCGATCAGCGCAACAATATCGCCTGGCCCGGCTGAAGCAACCTCTTCTCTTTCCTTTGCCTTGATTCTTAAAATCCTGCCAATTCTTTCATGCTTGAATTTTGCGGGATTGTACAATTGCATTCCGGATGACAGCGATCCTGAATAAATTCTGATAAATGTCTGCTGGCCCACGTAGGGATCATTGATAATTTTAAAAGCCAAGGCAGAAAAAGGTTCATTTGGAGACGGATTTCTTTTCTGTGTTTTTTCATGATCGTCAACATCAACGCCAAAAGTAGCGCCAACATCAATTGGTGAAGGAAGATAATCAATTATGGCATCGAGTAATAAACGCACCCCTTTGTTTTTATAAGCGGCACCACAAAAAACCGGAGTAATGAGCAGTTTATTTGTGGCATTGCGGATGGCTTTTTTCAGCATCTCGTTTGAAATTTCCTCTTCTTCGAGGAAGCGCTCCATGATGTCCACATCAAAATCAGCCAGTTTTTCGATAAGCTGGTTTCTCATTTCAAAAACCTGAGGTTCGTATTCGTCGGGAACCATGGTTTCCTCGCGTTCAAACTCATGAAATATATAAGTGCGGTTTTCGATGATGTCGATGATTCCGGTAAAAGTATCTTCCGATCCGATGGGAATCTGTAAGGGAAATGCGTTGGCGTCGAGGTAGTTGTTCATCATGTTCACCACTTCGTTAAAATCGGCACCGGTGCGGTCCATTTTATTGATGAAAGCGATGCGGGGAACTTTATAGCGATCGGCCTGATTCCAAACGGTTTCGGTTTGTGGTTCAACGCCGCCCACGGCGCAGAATACGGCAACCATTCCGTCAATTACCCTTAATGATCTTTCAACTTCGATGGTGAAATCCACGTGACCCGGAGTGTCAATGAGGTTGATCTGATGATCTTTCCACGCACAGGAGATTGCTGCAGAAGCAATTGTGATTCCGCGTTCCTGTTCCTGTTTCATAAAGTCCATGGTGGCCTGGCCATCGTGAACTTCGCCTGTTTTACGGGTAACCCCGGTAAAAAATAAAACTCTTTCGCTTACTGTTGTTTTTCCAGCGTCAATATGAGCCGCTATTCCAATGTTTCTTAAATGCTGTAATCCCATTTTTGTTCGTTTATCAAATTAATTCGCAAATGCATGTTTTCAATGGTTTGCGAGCAGTTTCTTGTTCCTGTTTACCCCAACAAAATACTCTGTCGAGGGTTGTTCAACTAAAATTTTTGATGCGTTTTCAACTTTCAAAAATTTAGTCTCACGAATAAAATCCCGCAAAGGTCGCATTTTTAATGAGATAAAAAAGGGTTTTGGTCAAAAAATCCATCCTGCTCATTTGAGAGGAAGAGCACTCCCCTCCTCTGGAGGGGACGGGGGAGGGTTACCTCCTGCAAAACCTTTTCCGGAGGAGTCCTGTAAGAGCCCCCCTCCCGGATAAGCCCTGCAAGTATCACCCCGGCCTTTAAGCCTGACTGTATTTTTTTACCGGAAAGCAGTGTTTTTCTATTAAAAATATTTTATATAAATTGCGCCAATATATCAGATCAGTTGTCAAAAAAAATCAAGATGAAAAGGCATAAACATCACATTTTCAAATTATATCTTCCCGTATTACTTCTTTTTCTTACCATAAACGCCTACACTCAGAACAAAACTGTAAATGTTGATTTCAATAAAACATTATCAGGCAAAAACTTAATCACGCAAAAAGAGCTTTCAGGAATTGATTATCAATTTCCAAAAAAAGTTTATCATTTACAGGTTGATACTTCTTTGGGCATCGCAAGTATTATGCTTCGGAATAAAGACTCAATAACAAAAAGACACAAGACAAAAGGACTCTTTATTGTTTATGATTTAAAGAACAAAAAAACACTTTGGTCTTCAAAAACAAACTTTAACCGAAACAAAATTATTCAGTCCGGCAAACACCTGATTTATTCCTTTGTCGACAAAAGCTACTTAATTGATATTGAAACCGGTAAAGAAATCTGGAAAAAACCCATGAGGGTTCTTGCCATTTCGGATGAAAGGGGAACCGGCGTTGGCTATAAATACTTATATCCCGGACTGACAAACACGCTGCGGGGCTTCAGTCTTTCGAACGGCGAACCAATTTGGGAAAAAACATTGGTTAAGGAGCCGGGTGTAGAATCTGTCTCATTTATTGGAGACACCACGCTGTATATTATGGCATCCGGATTGCATTACATGAACTCAGAAACAGGCATTGGCTGGGACTATAAAGCAAAAACAGCCATGGTACATACCGAAATGAATGCCGGGGCAATTTTAGCGGGCGCCGCATTTGGATTAATCGGCGGGGCCATTTTTATTCCATATACCTCTGAATTTGTAACAGGATTGCATTCAAATATTCTTGAAGACAGCTGCAGCATTTATTTTGCATCTGTAGATAAAATTTCCCGGATAAGTAAGAAAAACGGGGAAATAATGTGGTCGAAATCTTTGCCCGCTGACCAAACGCGCAAATCAGAAATTTTCATTATAAAAGACCTTTTATACATTGTCAATTTTGGTTTCGGTTGGTTTTCAGAAAATTTGCTGGATTGCGGAAGACCATATTTTACTGCACTGGACAAAGAAACCGGCGAAGAGTTTTTTTATAATCAGAAGATGATAAGTAGATTACCCGCTTTGGATTATGTTTTGAGAGGAAATAATATCGCCATTCTTTTCCATAACATGCTGAAACTGTACTCCCTTGAAAACGGCGAGTTGATTAACGAAAACAAAATTATTCCGATTGATTCCCTTTCATTAATAAAAATTTGTGATTCAACAAATTACGTAAAAGAAAATGAGCGTTTTGTAAACCTGACCGAACGCCACAAAGAAAACTTATGCATAGAAAAAGTAAACAATGATATAATAGTGCTCGACCAAAACATGAACATACAGGAAACCTATGTTGGCGAAAATATTTTTCATTTACACATAATTTTTGGCGGGTATAAATTTATTGTGAATGGAAATAAAACAATTATTCTCGACGCCGATAATGTTCCGGTTGCTGAAATTCCCGCCACAAAGAAGGCCGTCCTGATAAATAAAACTTTATTTGATTTTGATGGAGCTGTTTTAAAAGAAATTGATCTTTCAGAAGTATTAACAAATCCCCTGCCTTAATTCCGGAATAATAACCCTGATGTATTGAATCAGTGTCATCAAAAATATCAGTTATCTTCAGTGTTTAATTCAACTGTTTTCAATTTTATTTTTCTTGAACCCTTACACTGATTTGACTGGTTTCACTGATTAACACTGTTTGAATCAGTGTCATCAAAAACATCAGTTATCATCAGTGTTTAATTCAAACGTTTTTTCCCCTCTGTGACCAGTGTTATTTTTGTGCTTCAATTCAATTATACTACTTTTGCAAAAAAACATCTATGCTGGAATATTTCCCCAAAACCCGAAACGAATTGCCCGAAGCATATCAGAAAATTTATGCTGAACACTATAAGAAAAATCGCGAAGGCCAGACTTCTGCCTCGTCCATGTCTCAAAAACTGGAACGCTGGCTGCACCGTAAAGTTGCTGCAGATCTTAAGGGAAGAAACAATCTGGCCACACTCGAGATAGGCGCCGGAACCCTCAACCAGCTTAAATACGAAAACACCCGTCCATACGACATCATCGAACCGTTTTCTAAACTTTTTGCAGGGTCTGAGTTTCTTAACCGTATTAATGCAATTTACACAGATATTTCAGAAATCCCATCAGATAAAAAATATGACCGCATCACTTCCATCGCCACATTTGAGCACATCACAAACCTTCCCGAGGTGGTAGCCAAAACCTGCCTGCTGCTCAATGAAGGCGGGACCCTCAGAGTGTCTATTCCCAACGAAGGAACCATTCTCTGGAAAATGGGGTGGAAATTTACCACCGGAATTGAATTTAAGCATAAATATGGTCTCGATTACGGGGTGCTTATGAGGTACGAGCATGTAAATACCGCAAGGGAAATTGAAGAGGTTTTGAAATTTTTCTACTCAAAGGCAAAATGCTCATGCTTTGGAATCAGCCGCGGTTTGGCTCTTTACAGATATTATGAGTGTTCGGCACCTAAAGTTTCTGTGGCAACTGACTGGCTGAAAAAAGTTTAATTACAGCGCTTTGATTTATTCTGGTTTTAAAGTTCAGCTATTTCTAACATCCACCAAACGGGCCAGAATTGATACAGCAATTTCTTCGGGTGTTTCGCAGGCAATGGGAATGCCAATGGGCATGTCAATGGACTGAATCTGATCTTTGGTAAAACCAAAGTCCTTTTCCAGCAATGTGGCTGTTTTTTCAATTTTGCGTTTCGATCCGATCATCCCAAGATATTTATGCGGCAGGGATAAACATCCCGCCACTACTTTCAGGTCTGATTCGTGCAGATAAGTACAGACAACGATATAGGAATTTTGGTTAAAATCAATGCTTTTTATTGCTTCATCAAAAGGTTTTTCCACCATCGACACGTTTTTTTGCTCCCACGATTCGAAAATCCCCTTGCGATCATCGGCCACAGTAATACTAAAACCTGCAATGGCGGCCATCTTCGCCAGCGCCCCGGAAATATGTCCGGCCCCAAATATAACCAGTTGCGGAGGACAAACAAGAGGCTCAATATACACCGTCATTTTTCCGCCACATTGCATTTCCAGATCTTTGGATAGCTGAAAAGTTTTGAGAGAATTTTCCCCTGTTTTCAATGCGTTCAAGGCCTCGGCAATTAGTTCTTTCTCGATATTTCCACCACCAATAGTTCCGTCAATTCTGCCATCAGAATAAACCAGCATCTTTGAACCTGACTTGCGCGGAGTTGATCCTCCGGTTTCCACAACCAGACAAAGAACAGCCGGTTTTCTCTGTTCCATTGCTTCGTTTATTTTCTGAAAAAATTCCATGTTAGTTTTAAGGATAATACCCCGGCATTAAAGCCAGGGTTAGTTCATACTTTTTATCTCCAGCAGGATCAGCGTTAAAAACAGGCAAAAAGCAAGGCATGATCCGGCAATGACAAACGACAGTAAATGGTCGCCTGTGCTGGCCAGCAGCATCTGCGAAAGCCTGCTGAAAACAAATCCGCCCAAACCCCATGCAGTCATCAGAATGCCATAATTAACACCAAAATTTTTCATCCCCCAAAATCCTTTCACGAACGAGGGAAACAATGACAAATTGGTTCCATAGTTAAACCCTATAAATGTGGCAAGCAGGACTATTGTTAAAGCCGGAGTGCTTTCGTCGAGTATTGCGTATGACAAAAACATCAGGAAACTTTGGAACAGAAGGATAATAAACAAAGTAGTTGATTTGGCAATTTTGTCGGATACAATTCCGGCAACCACCCTGCCCGATGCATTTCCAATGGCCATGATGGCCACAGCAATAAATGCCGATTCGCCCAGACTGGCTTTTGCCATACCCGAAATGTTGCCGATGATCATCAATCCGGCTCCCGAACCAATAAAAAAGATAACCCAGATAATATAAAACTTTGTTGTCCGAAGCATATCCTTAGCCTTGAAATCTTCTGAATTTCCTTCCGATTTCTTTTTCTTCCGCACTGATGTTTCAACAGGAACATATCCTGCGGGCGGATTTTTGAGAATAAATGCCAACCCGGTTACAATTACCAGAAATGAAATCCCTAAAATCATCATCGTCTGGGTAATTCCATATGATTTAATAAAAGTTGATGTAAGTGGCGCGATATAAACCGGGGCCAGACCAAATCCTGAAACTACGATGCCGGCAATCAGACCGGTTTTTGAAGAGGGAAACCATTTTAGGGCAGCCGGAGTGGTTGCCGAATAACCAAATCCGATACCCATACCGCCCAATAAGCCAAATCCCAACAACCAACCCCAGTAGCTTGTGGACAATGAGGCAATGATAAATCCCGTTCCCACCAATACTCCGCCAATTTTTGCGGTAAACGCCGGACCTTTTGTGTCCTGGATTCGTCCTGCAAAAACCATTGAAAATGCAAAAGCCAGAATACAAACAGCATAGGGATCGTTTAGCGAAGCCTCGTCCCAGCTGAAAGACCCGCTTCCTCCTGTTACAATTGACTGGTGAATAGCTTCTTTAAGCACACTCCATGCATACAGAATACCAAGCGCAAGGTTAATGGCTAATCCGGCAGAGGTGACAGTCCATGCTTTGTTTTTTTGTTTAGGCTCATTCATTTTTTCAAATTTTAATTATGGGGCAGATTAATATCCGGAACACACAAACAGAAATCACAAACTGATTCTTTTCGTTTGCCGGATTGATTTTCCAACAATAACATCACATCGTAAATTTGTATCAGTCCGGCGGGTAGAATGTCAGTTAATTTTGGTTCACAGAACCTGTCTAAAAGTAAGTATTTTCAATATGCACCAACCAAAACCTTTCTGTGTTTTTGAGCAGAACAAACAGGATTTTGTTTATGACCATGTTTTCAGAAGCAAATTGTGATCAATCCACTGTAAAAATCCCATCAGAATTATACTTGCGCTGCATAAGGAACTTCCCCCCTTCATGCCGCGGAGTATTAGACTCATTTACCCCGGCAAATTCATTTGTCGAGGGTTGTTCAACAAAAATTTTTGATGCGTTTTCAACTTTCAAAAATTTAGTTTCACGAATAAAGATTTCATGATTCTTTTTTGCCGTTCCGATTCTTCTCATTATTTTTATGGATTATGAATTTAATCAAAAACAATCAATAATATGCTTCAAACAAATGATATTCCTGTAATACAGGATGCCGATCTGAGAGGAAAAATTGTTCTCGTACGTGTGGACCACAACGTGGTGAAAAAAGGTATTATTCACGACCCGTACCGCATAGATGCCACCATTGGCACTTTGTATCATATAAATGCAAAAGGAGGAAAAATCATTCTGATGACCCACGTAGGCCGTCCAAAAGATAAAAAATCAGGCAATATTGACATCAGTTTTGAATCAAGCATTCAACCCATAGTTGATTATCTGCAAAGCAAATTGCACATCACCATAAAAGTACCAGAGTTCTATCAGCATGAAAAAAAGGGTTACATCGGAATAGAAACTTCGGTAAACCACCTGATCAGGGAACTCAGAGAAGATAAAATTGATGCCGTATATCTTCCCAACACCCGCTGGTTCCAGGGCGAAGAAGGCAATGCCGAGGAGGCCGACAGGTTTGCACATCAGCTGGCCGGATTGGCAGATATTTACGTTAACGATGCATTCGGATCGTGGCAGGCACACGCCTCAACCGTGGGTGTTGCCAAATATCTTCCTTCTTATGCCGGTTACCTCATGCAAAAAGAACTTGCCAACCTTGAAAGGATATATAGTCCGCAATCGCCGTTCATCGCCGTAGTGGCCGGATCAAAATTCGACACCAAAATCGATTCGCTCTACACCCTGCTAAAACAGTCCGATTACCTGATTCTGGGAGGAGTTATTTATAATGCCTATTTATGCGCCAAATATGGGTTTAAAATAAAAGGGATTTCTGATGAAGATATGGAGCATGCAAAAAAATTCGTAAAATTTGCATCCCAGTATAAAGGCAAACTGATCGAACTTCCATACATTGTCGAATCAGATACCCTTGAAGGAAAAATCAACGGAAAAAACAGGATTCATAATATTTACAAACTGCCGGCAGGAAAAGAACTGAATTACGTTCTGGATGTGGCAGCAGAATCATTTAAAGAAGAGGGTGTTCTTGAGGTGTTCCACAACGCAAAAACCATTTTCGTAAATGCCGTAATGGGATTCACTCCGCATTTTAACGAAGGAACCATCGCCCTTGATGAGCTCATTGACTCGAACCGCGAAGCCATCAAACTTTATGGCGGCGGTGATACCATGCAGGAACTGAAACGCTTGCTGCCCGGATTGTACATTGTTGCCCTCGACAGCCCGAAATACTACATTTTCACCGGCGGTGGCGCCGTTTTGAAAGCCATTCAGGAAGGCACATTCAAAGGACTTGAGCCCGTTAAAGCGCTGATTAAAAATCGGGGGAAGAAATAGGTTCCGGGTTTCGGGTTCCGGGTTTCGGGTTTGGTATAAATAAACAATTAATATGACTATTCGTAAATTTGAAGATCTTGAAATATGGCAAGACGCCCGACTTTATTGCAAAAGAATATTTGAATTGACCTGCAATCCTGGTTTTATCAATGATTTTAAATCAGTGAGACTATAATTTCAGGAACGATAGTGAGCTGAAATTATCTAGTCGAACTGATCCCGAGTGAAGCCGAGGGATCTCTCATGTTTTATTTGCTTTGCTGAGCTCGTAAAATCGGGTCCTCGTCTGCTTGCAGCGGGGTAGTTCGTTTTCGTGATCAAATAAGATCTTCATCTGGTTCTATTATGGATAATATTGCAGAAGGATTTGAAAGAGAGGGAAACAAAGAGTTTGTGCAGTTTTTGACTATTGCAAAAGGTTCCCTGGGAGAATCCCGATCACAATTATACAGAGCCTTTGACTATAAATATATCTTTCAAGCTGAACTTGATGAGATGCTTATGAATTCTGAATTATTGGGCAAGAAAATAGGCCGTTTTATCCATTATTTAAAAAACAGCTCTTATAATAATAAATTTAAATAATCAAAAACCAGAAACCAGAAACCACCCAAAAAAAAACAAAAAAATTTTGTTGCCTGAAAAATATTGAGTATTTTTACTACTCAAAATCCATCGAGATGGAAGGCAAGAAAAAATGGTTTGCTTTGTACACCCGACCCAGGTTCGAAAAGAAAGCTTTCGATGATCTGGTAAAAAACGGGTTTGAGGCATATCTTCCGCTTTATAAAACATTAAGGGTATGGAGCGACAGAAAAAAAATGGTTGAGGCTCCCCTCTTTTCTTCCTATTGTTTTGTCAGAATAGATCCAAAATTTTATCTCGAACCGCTGAAAGCCTATGGCGTAGTCAAGTACGTTTGGTTTGACGGCAAACCTGTTCCTGTCCCCGAAAAAGAAATTGATTCTGTTAAAATCCTCTGCGGCAGTATGCTGCCACTGGAATATGCTTCGCTTGACCTTGAACCGGGTCAGAAAATCAGAATCAACCATGGTGTTTTAAAAGGACTTGAAGGAGAATACATCGAAAAGGCCGGGAAAAACAAAATTCTGGTACGCGTAAACTCCATCAGTCACGCCTTGATGGTGACTATTGATCCGGCTTATTTATCCGGACAATAGTATTATATTTGAATGAAAATAGTTTTTTGTGGTCACGGAAAACAGTATGTGACTCACGAGACTTTGTATTGCTGATAATGAGGAAAAATCAAACTAAAAAATCCAATCCTGCATTAGATAAATTATCAAACCATTTGTTTTGGGATACAGACAGAGCCACTTTTGATCCTGAAAAAAACAAAAAATGGCTGATAAACAGAGTAATGCAATATGGTCTTTTTAATGACTGGCTTGTTATATACAATTATTATGGATTGGATGAAATTGTTGAAATTGCTGTTACAATAAAATCTCTGGACAAGAAAGCAGCCAGCTTTTTATCTTGTGTTTCAGATACTCCAAGAAATAAATTTCTATGCTTCAATACAAAACAATCAGCAACGAAACACTGGGACTTCTGATTGCCCTGCAAAAAACACAATCGCTAAATGATGCTCTATTGGCAGGGGGCACAGCTTTGGCACTACAGCTTGGGCACAGAAAATCAATTGATCTGGATTTTTTTGGTAAAATTGATGCAGATGAGATTTTTCTCAGGAGTGAATTTAGCAAAGTAGGTACGCTTATAACATTGAATGTCAATAAAAACATCAAGTCATATCTAATTGGTGGAATTAAAGTAGATATTGTTAATTATCCATACCCATGGATTTATCCTCCATTAATTGTTGATTCGCTTAAACTGGCTCAGATTCCTGATATTGCGGCGATGAAACTTGCGGCAATTTGCAACAGAGGATCAAAAAAAGATTTTTTCGATCTCGCTGCTTTGCTTGATATTTATTCCCTAAATCAATTGCTTGATTTTTATAAGCAGAAATTTCATGACGGCTCTGATTTTTTAGTTTTAAGAAGTTTAACATGGTTTGAAGATGCAGAATCTGAAAACAATCCCGAATTGATAAAAAAAATTACCTGGAAGAAGGTAAAAGAAAAAATAAGTGCCGCTTTAAGATCCTATATTAAAGAATCCGGCTTGAAAAATAATAGCTGATTTATACTCCCGATAGAAGCCATCGGGATAACATCTGACTCCCGATAGCTATCGGGATGACCTCTGACCTCTGACATATAATGCTCGACACCTTAGTAACCTCCAAAACCCGCATCAAACTCCTGCTGAAATTCTTTCTGAATGCTCAGTCGTCGGCCTATTTGCGCAGTCTGGAAGCTGAATTTGGCGAGTCGACCAACGCCATACGCGTGGAGCTTAACAGGTTTGAAAAAGCGGGGTTACTGGAATCTTTCTCCGAACGGAACAAAAAAATGTTTAAGGCAAACACCAATCATCCGGTTTTTAAGGAAATTCAAAGCATGCTGCTGAAATTTATCGGAATAGACCAGATTCTTGATAAAATAATTAACCGCCTTGGCGATATCAACAAAGTTTTTATTACCGGCGATTTTGCAATGGGAAAAGACAGCGGCCAAATAGATCTGGTGATAGTTTCTGAAAAAACAGATACCGAATACCTCAATCATCTTATCGGAAAAACCGAGCCGCTGATTAAAAGAAAAATCCTTTATCAGATACTAGATCAGGTTCAGTTTGTAAACAAATTCCCCGCAAAAAACCAGAAAAACCTTCTGCTTATTTTTTCAAAGTAACTTAATAAATCTTAAAAACAGCTAATAACTATGACAGGAAACATGCAAATGGACAGCCTGGTCTTCGGACTCATAAGCGCTGCCTCACTACCCCTTGGTGCAGCTGTTGCCATGTTTTGGACTCCCAAACGAAAGATGGCCGCAGCCATGATGGCTTTTGGTGGCGGAGCACTGCTCGCCGCACTCACCATTGATCTGGTAGCCGAATCGGTAACCAAAGGTGAGTTTTATTACGTGGCGGCGGGATGTATCATCGGCGGTATTCTTTATGAAGTCCTCAACAGCATCCTCAACTCACAGGGTGGCTTCCTCAGAAAAAGATCAACCACCATCACCCATTTTAAAAAGAAAAAAAACAAAGAGTTCAAAATTCTTTTTCAGAAAATTGGTCAGGTCCGCTTCATACGCCATATACCCAAAAATGAACTGCATAAAATTGTGCCTTTTATCCATAAAATAGATTTTGAAAAGGGAGAAAAAATATTCTCCAAAGGAGAACCTGGTGATGAAATGTTTGTGGTTGAATCTGGAAAGATTGACATCGTCAGTCCCGACGGAAAGATTGTCCGCTCACTCAATAAAAACAGTGCCTACGGCGAAATTAAGGTTCTTAAGTCTGAAGACCACACCGACGATGCCATTGCAACAGAAAAATCTGTTGTATGGATGCTCCATAAACACGATCTGGAAAATGTGGCACAACACTCCCCCGCTATTGCCGAAGCCATGGAACATTATCTTAATATCCATATAGATGCTCCCGAACACCTTGATGAAGAAGAACACCAGCAAGAATCATGGGTCGAAGGTGCTTTGGACAACACCCATGCGCATGGCGACGCAAAACATGAGGAGAAAAAACACGGAAATGCAGCCATGGCCATCTGGTTGGGAATATTGCTCGACGGCATCCCCGAATCGTTTGTGATCGGTGCAAGCTTTCTGGTTACCCAGCAGCATGCCGGGACTGAAGCAGCCGCAGGATTAAGCTTGTCGCTTTTGGCAGGATTGTTCCTCTCCAACTTCCCCGAAGCTTTAAGCAGCTCCGTAGGGATGCGCGAGAACAAATACAGCAAATTTAAAATCATGTTGATGTGGTCCTCATTGATGATCATAACCGGCCTGGGCGCCCTGGCTGGAAATATTATTCTTGACGGCGCCAGCGCAGAGGTCTTCCCGCTAATCCAGGGAATGGCAGCCGGAGCAATGCTCACCATGATCGCCGAAACCATGCTCCCGGAGGCATACGAAAAAGGCGGCTCGGTAGTCGGACTGTCAACACTCGCAGGATTTTTAATGGCTATATTCTTTAAGGAAATTGGGTAGGAAACGGTGACGGGGTGGCGGCCTGAAAGGCCAGGTTAATTCAGCCCGGGGCAACGCCCCGGGAAATCGAAAAGAAACAGACAACCGCCGGCGAAAAAACTTTAAGAAGGGTAAAGCGCTTTCCGGCGGAAATGAATGATGCAAATAATATTAAGGATGAAATTGGTCGGCATGGTAAGGCGGTAGAGTTGCAGAACCGCAGAGCGTAGATGACGTAGAGACGCATAATTATGCGTCTCTAAATCATGCGTCTCTAAAATCAAACGAGAAAAGTCTTGTAAAACACCCCTTACTCCGCCAACCAGCAGATATGGAGGACAAGGAAAACAAAAACATGTATGAGGTATGAGGTATGATGTCATCCCGATTGACTATCAGGTGAACTAAAAGAACGCCGCAGGCAAAGAACAAACAAGAACAAAAGGAACAAAAAGCCGGAAGCCCGAAGTCCGAAGTCGGAAGCCAGTCCCCCAATAATAAGCCTATTGGAAACTAAAAGAACGCCGAAGGCAAAGAACAAAAGAAACAAAAGGAACAAAACCATGTATGAGGTATGATGTATGATGTCATCCCAATTGACTATCAGGTGAACTAAAAGAACGCCGAAGGCAAAGAACAAACAAGAACTAAAAGAACAAAAAGAACAAAAGGAACTATAAAAAACCCTTCGAATTATAAATTAACTGTGAATCATCAACCAAAATACAAACCAAACATCTTCAAGCACAACGGAATTTCCTATCTGATTCCCTTTGTGCTTATTACCAGTCTGTTCCTGATTTGGGGGGTTTCACATGCCTTGCTTGATGTTCTGAACAAGCATTTTCAAAATGTGCTCCATGTATCCAAAATGGAATCGGGGTATATTCAGGCAGCCATGTATGGCGGATATTTTATTGCCGCACTGCCGGCCGGAATCCTCATGCAAAAAATCGGCTTCAGAAAAAGCATCATGGTGGGATTGTTTGTGGTTGCTTCCGGAGCATTTCTTTTCTTTCCGGCTACCGAATTACAGGAGTTCTGGTCGTTTTTGATTCCGCTGTTTGTTATTGCTTGCGGACTGGCCTGCCTTGAAACAGCTGCCAATCCGTACACCACGGTTTTGGGTCCGCCCGAATCAGCCGAAAGAAGAATCAATCTGGCCCAGTCATTTAATGCCGTTGGCTGGATTTTTGGCACCATGCTGGGATCAGCAGTCATTCTGTCTTCCACAGGCAGCGGCAGAAACCAATTTGACGCCATGGCCATCCCCTATATTTTCCTCGGTGGCACGGTCCTCATCGTTGGTTTGTTTTTTCTGTATGTCCCCCTGCCCGAAAATGAAGAAAACCCAATAATCAGTGCAAAACCTGATGAAAAAAACAATATCCCGTTATTCAAAAGGAAGTTTTTTGTTTATGCAGTGATTGCCCAGTTCTTTTATGTTGCGGCACAGACCGGCATCAACAGTTTTTTTATTAACTTTTCTGTTGAGGCAGTTCCAAATCTGTCAGATGAAAATGCAGGTTACCTGCTGGCAATCGGAGGCATGTGCATGTTTTTTCTGGGCAGATTGTCGGGCAGCTTTTTAATGGGCAGGTTTAACCCGGTAAAAATTCTTACTCTCTACGCCATCATCAATGTTCTCAATATGATTATTGTGGTTGCAAACCTGGGTTGGATTTCGGTGATTGCCCTTTTCATCACCTATTTCTTCATGTCTGTGATGTTCCCCACAATTTTTTCTTTGGGCATCAAAGGTCTGGGACCAAAAACCAAAAAAGCCTCTTCATTTATTGTAATGGCCATTGTGGGCGGAGCCGTTTGTCCGCCATTAATGGGCTACATCGCCGACCAGTCCTCCATGAACCTTGGATTTATTGTGCCGCTGGTTTGTTTTGGATTTGTGGTAGCGTTTGGGGTGGTTAGGCTGAAGGGGGATAGCAGCAAAACAGTATTACAATAATTCTTGCACAAATCAAACTTCCGTCTTCCGACTTCGGACTTCCGTCTTCGGACTATTTTAAAAAAACAATTCTAAAAACAACAATAATACCAGAATTTTCTGTATCTTTAATACAAACAAACCACAATGAACAGTCCTGAAATAAAAGCATTTATAAGAGAAAATGCCCATTTATTCTGGTACACTCCCGAAGATAAAAAGGAGGACATCAGTGAGGAATTACTTGTAGAGACAATTTTGAATTATGGTGATATAAATGCATTAAAAAAAATGCTTGATCTGCTTGGCACAAAAAAAACGGCAAATATTTTCTTTCAATCAATTAATCAAAGTGAGAGAAGAAAAAACAATTATCAGGAATTGACAATTAACTATTTTACCATTTTCTTCAAACGGTATGCATCTTGATATTTTAAATAGTAATCAAAAGGAATTATTACCCTATTTAAAGAGTTTCAACCGGAATTTTTATCTTGTAGGCGGCACAGCCATTGCTTTACATTTAGGTCACAGACGCTCAATTGATTTTGATTTATTTACACCATCACATCTGGTAAAACACCGGATTAAATCAAAATTAAATCTGATACCGTTTAAGCAAGTCCCGACTTTTGAGGATATTGATCAGCTTCATTTGAATATTCATAATGTGAAAATGACTTTTTTTAGTTTTCCTTATGATATCAAGCATCCTGTAAAAATTGGCTCGCATATTACAATGCCCGATTTGCTGACCTTGGCTTCCATGAAAGCTTTTGCCCTTGGTCGCCGGTCAAAATGGAAAGATTATGTGGATTTGTTTTTTATATTAAAGGCTCATTTTTCGATAAAAGAGATTTGTCGTGAAGCAGAAATAAATTTTCCATCACAGTTTTCAGAAAAACTATTTCGTCAGCAATTGGCTTTTCACAAGGATATTGACCATTCAGAGCAAATCGAATACATCATCCCCGAAATACCAGCAAAAGAAATTAAAGAATTTTTGATTGATAAAGCTACTGATTTGGAGTTTTGAGGGAGGGGTAGTTAAACGGCAGGGGGATTGTTGCTCTTTATAAACCGAAACATGATGCATGAGGTATGGGGTATGATGTATGATGTAATCCCTATTGACTGTCGGGTGAACTAAAAGAACTAAACAAACCCTTCAAATGCCGACCAAAGTCGAGCATCCTCGAAAATTTCATTTTCGGGACAAAAAGAACTAAAAGAACAAACAAGAACAAAAGGAACCCTTCGAACAAAAAGAACAATCAAGAACAAAAGAAACAAAAAATTAGTGCATAGAAATACAATATTAAATACTATAAAAACAGGAGAAACCGGGCAAGTTGAGTTTAAACAAAACTTTAACCGTCAAACAATTGAAACTCTGGTTGCTTTTGCAAATACTAATGGCGGCCAAATAATTATTGGGCTTAACGATGTAGGCAATATTGTTGGTTTGGATTTGTCGGCAGAAAGTATTCCAAATTGGCTAAACGAAATAAAATCAAAAACCGAACCGGCACTATTTCCCGATATAGAGCCAATTATACTAGAAAACAAGACCATTGCTATTATTTCTATACCTGAATATCCGGTAAAACCCGTCTCCTTTCAGGGCCGTTTTTTTGTTCGAAGAAAAAATTCAAATCACCTGTTGTCAGCAATTGAAATTAATGATGTATATTTAAAGTCAATTCAAACATCATGGGACAGTTATCCTTATCCTGATGCAAGATATGATGATTTAAATGAGGACAAAATCAAAAGTTTTATCGAAAAAATTAATCAAAGCGGACGATTTAAGCTTGTTGGAACACCTTTTGATTGTTTGCTGAAACTGCGATTAGTAAAAAACGATTCTCCTACTAATGCTGCAATGCTTCTATTTTCAAAAGAAGAAAAATTTTACAATATTCACATAGGTCGTTTTAAGACTCAATCACTCATTATAGATGATAAAATGGTGCGAGGCACTTTATTTGAAGCTGTTGAAAACACCATGACTTTTATTATCAGCCATTTGAAAGTAGCTTTTGAAATTACCGGCAAAACATCTCAACGCACAGAAATATTTGAATATCCCCTGCCTGCGCTCAGAGAATTGGTATTAAATGCAATTATTCATAGAGATTATACAAGTCCAACAGATATACAAATAAGAATTTTCGACAAGGAGATTACAATTTTTAACCCGGGGAAGCTGTTCGGCGGGTTAACCATAGAAGATTTAAAAACCGATAATTATCAGGCTCAAAGTAGAAATAAACTAGTAACAGAAGCTTTTTACCTTACAAAAGAAATCGAAAAATATGGCAGTGGATATCGTAGAATAAGAGAATATATTGCAGACTATCCAACAATGTATTTCGAATTTGAAGAAAACTCCGGCGGCTTTTTGGCAAAAATAGGGTATGACAAACAAAGGATTGTTAATGAGCCCATAATTGACAAACAAAATACTGTGGAGAAAACTGTGGAGAAAACTGTGGAGAAAACTGTGGAGAAAATCATTTCATTAATAACAAAAAACCCTAAAATAACTCAATCGGAGTTGTCTAAAATAACAGGCCTTTCCCGTAGAGGAGTAGAATGGAATTTAAAACAACTAAAACAACAAGGGCTTCTTTCCCGTGTAGGTCCCGCCAATGGAGGATACTGGAAACTGATGGAGTAATGAGGTAACTTTGTACAAACAAAAAGAATGCCGACCTAAGTCGAGCATCCTCGAAAATTTCATTTTCGGGACAAAAAGAACTAAAACATAAAAAAAGTTTACAATTTTTCTAAATTGTATTCCGGGAGTGATAAAATTGAATTTCTAGAACAAGATGTTTTTATTACAAGAGTATCTTTAGGAAATTTGTTTCAAAATGAAAATGTCCCAAATAATGATACCGATAATGATACCGATAATGATACCGATAATAGAATCGTTATGATTATAGAATTAATAGAAAAAGACAACAAAATTACAACGCGAAAATTATCTGAATTATTAAAAACTTCGCAAATAACAATTAAACGAGATTTCGAAAAACTAAAAAAACAAAATAAAATCATACGAATTGGCAATGCAAAATCAGGATATTGGCAAATTATTGAAAACAAATCAGAGGTATGATGTCATCCCAATTGACTATCGGGTGAACTAAAAGAACAAAAGGAACCCTTCAAATGCCGACCAAAGTCGAGCATCCTCGAAAATTTCATTTTCGGGACAAAAAAAACAAACAAGAACTAATCTGCCTCCGCGCACCCCCAACCCCTAAAGGGGAGCCCGGCGCGCAGGAAGAACAAAAGAAACAAAAAGAACAAAAGGAACAAAAGCCGGAAGCCCGAATCCCGAAGCCAGTCCCCCAACAATAAACCTTTGGGGAACTAAAAGAACGCCGCAGGCAAAGAACAAAAACATGTATGAAGTATGATGTCAAATGTAATCCCCATTGACTGTCGGGTGAACTAAAAGAACTAAAGGAACCCTTCAAACAAAAAGAACTAAAGGAACAAAGAGAACAAAAAGAACTAAAGGAACAAAGAGAACAAAGAGAACAAAAAGAACAAAAGCCCGAAGCCCGAAGCCAATCCCCCAACAATAAACCTTTGGGAAACTAAAAGAACGCCGAAGGCAAAGAACAAAAACATGTATGAGGTATGAGGTATGAAGTCATCCCGATAGCTATCGGGAGTCAAATGTAATCCCCATTGACTGTCGGGTGAACTAAAAGAACAAAAGGAACCCTTCAAACAAAAAGAACTAAAGGAACGCCGCAGGCAAAGAACAAAAAAAACAAACAAGAACTAATCTCCCTCCGCACGCCCCCAACCCCTAAAGGGGAGCCCGGCGCACAGGAAGAACAAAAGAAACAAAAAGAACAAAAGGAACAAAGAGAACAAAGAGAACAAAAAGAACAAAAAGAACAAAAGCCCGAAGCCCGAAGCCAATCCCCAACAATAAACCTTTGGGAAACAAATGGAACTAAAGAAACCCTTTGAACTAAAAGAACTAACAAGAACAAAAAAAACAAAAAAAACGCCGCAGGCAAAAAACAAAAAAAACTAAAGAAACTAAAAGAACAAATAAGAACAAAAAGAACAAAAAAAACCCTCAAACCAAAAACCCCCCATGACCATTAACCATTTCGAAGACCTCGAAATCTGGCAAGACGCCCGTTCTCTTTGCAAATCAATAAATGAATTGACAAGAATTGCCCCGTTTTGCAACGACTTTCGGTTCCGCGATCAGATAAAATCTTCTTCCGGCTCAATCATGGACAACATTGCCGAGGGATTCGGAAGGGGCGGAAACAAAGAGTTTACCCAATTCCTCAGCATAGCACAAGGATCATGCAGCGAAACAAAATCACAAATCTACAGGGCTTTTGATTACGAGTACATAAACGAAGCCACCCAAAATGACTTATTAGACAAGACTGGCAAATTATCAGGTAAAATCTCAAATTTCATGACATACCTAAAAAACTCCGACCTTAAAGGCAGAAAATACAAATAGCAACCAACAAGAAACAAAAAGAACAAACAAGAACAAAAGAAACCCTTCGAACCAGAAGAAACAAAAAGAACCCTTCGAACCAAAAGAACAAAAGAAACAAAAGCCCGAAGCCAATCCCCCAACAATAAACCTTTGGGAAACTAAAAGAACGCCGCAGGCAAAGAACAAAAAGAACAAAAGAAACTAAAAGAACCAATCTCCCTCCGCACGCCCCCACCCCTAAAGGGGAGCCCGGCGCACAGCAAGAACAAAGGGAACTAAAGAAACCCTTCAAATGCCGACCAAAGTCGAGCATCCTCGAAAATTTCATTTTCGGGACAAAAAAAACAAAAAGAACCCTTCGAACAAAAAGAACAAACAAGAACAAAAAAAACAAAAAGAACTTTTTCCCCCCATGCCCAATTTAAACCTTTTATTCCCCCATTTGTTGTTATCTTTGCCGTTTCTTTTTGCCGGCTCTGTGACTGGCGGGGCTTTGCCATGTCTAAAGGTTGGTGAGGTTGGTGTGGAAGAGGGGCGGAACTAAAGGAACTAAGAGAACAAAAAGAACTAAAGAAACCCTTCAAACTAAAAGGAACTAACAAGAACAAAAAGAACTAAAGAAACCCTTCGAACAAAAAAAACAAAATCATGCTTAACGGAAAATCAGTTCTAATAACCGGCGGTACCGGTTCTTTTGGAAAAAAATTCACCGAAATAATACTTAAACGCTATCCTGAGGTAAAAAGACTCGTCATATACTCAAGAGATGAGTTAAAACAATTTGATATGGCCCAGCTTTTTCCCTTTGAGAAATTTCCACAGGTTAGATTTTTTATTGGTGACGTACGCGATTATCCCCGATTTAAAAGAGCTTGCCAGGGAATTGACGTAATTATTCATGCCGCTGCGCTTAAACAGGTTCCTGCCGCTGAGTATAACCCTGATGAATTCATTAAGACAAATATCAATGGTGCACAAAATGTGATTGACGCAGCTCTTGGCTCTGATGTTAAAATTGTTGTTGCCCTTTCAACTGATAAAGCTGCTGCTCCAATTAATTTATACGGAGCTACAAAACTTGTTTCCGATAAATTGTTTATTGCCGCAAACAATATTAAAGGGAGAAAAGACATCCGGTTTTCTGCTGTAAGATATGGCAATGTTATGGGTTCAAGAGGCTCTGTTATTCCCTTTTTTATGGAAAAAGCCAAAACAGGGATAATCCCAATAACCGATAAAGAAATGACCCGGTTTAACATTTCCCTTGAAGAAGGTGTTGAAATGGTTTTGTGGGCAATTGAAAATGCAATCGGCGGAGAAATTTTTGTGCCTAAAATTCCTTCCTACACCATCGAAACCGTTGCCAAAGCAATTGCTCCAAATGCAAAGCTTGACTATATTGGCATTAGACCAGGTGAAAAAATCCATGAGGAAATGATTACCGAAAGTGACTCTTACAATACAATTGAATTTGATAAATACTTTGCCATTTTGCCTTCAAATGCCAACAAACAGAAATATATTGAACATTATAAAGGCCATGAAATTCCCAAAGGATATAAATACAATTCAGGAACCAATTCGGATTGGGAAACCATTGAAACCATGAGAGAAAAAATTGTTAAATTTGTTGATCCTGATTTTAAAGCTTTTTAGTTGAATTAAACGATAGGACGATGGAACGATGGAACGATGGAATGATTCTTCCCATCGTCCCCTCGTTCAGTCGTCCCCTCGTTCAGTCGTTCACTCATCCCCTCGTTCAATCATCCAATCGTCTCCTCATAACTCAACACCACTAACTAAAACCCCATGAATCCCATACCCTACGGCCGGCAAAACATTACGCAGGAAGACATTGAGGCAGTTGTTGATGTCTTAAAATCTGATTATCTGACTCAAGGTCCCAAAATCGCCGAGTTCGAAAAAGCCTTTGCCGAATATATCGGTTGCAAATATGCTGTTGCAGTATCTAATGGAACTGCTGCACTCCATTTATGTACTTTGGCACTGGGTGTGGGAAATGGTCATAAGGTAATTACCACTCCCATCACTTTTGCCGCATCAGCAAATTGTATAAGATACGCCGGGGGCGAGGTGGTTTTTGCAGACATCGATCCAAAGACCTATCTTCTGGATATTTCGAAGGTGGAAGAAGTATTGAAATCATCTCCAAAAGGCACCATCAAGGGAATTATTCCAGTTGATTTTGCCGGAAGGGCTGTGAATTTGGAAGCATTCCGAAAATTGGCCGACCAATACGGTTGCTGGATTATTGAAGATGCCTGTCACGCTCCCGGTGGATATTTTATTGACTCCAAAGGCCAAAAACAAAATTGCGGAAACGGAAATTATGCCGAACTTGCTATTTTCTCTTTCCATCCTGTAAAGCATATTGCTTGTGGCGAGGGCGGAATGATTACCACCAATGATGAAAAACTGTATCAAAAACTCTTGTTGTTGAGAACACACGGAATTACCAAAGACCCTAAGTTACTTCAAGAAAACCATGGTGGCTGGTACTACGAAATGCAAGAACTTGGTTTTAACTATCGGCTCACCGATTTTCAGGCAGCTTTAGGAATCAGCCAGTTAAAAAGAGCTGATGATGGATTAAAACGAAGAAGAGAAATTGCAATGGTTTACGAAAAGGCTTTCACTGAAATCCCCGACATCAAAGGACAATCAGGATTTGTGGAAGGACACGGATATCATTTGTATATCATTGAAACAGAAAAACGAAAAGGCTTATATGATTTTCTGAGAGAATACAATATTTTTTCCCAGGTTCATTATATCCCTGTTCATCTAATGCCTTATTATAAGCAATATGGCTGGAAAAAAGGAGATATGCCAATTGCAGAAAAATATTATGAAAGATGTTTGAGTTTGCCGATGTATCCAACTTTGAAAGAGGATGAACAAGAGTTTACAATAAAATGCGTGATTGATTTTTGTAAAAAATGACCTGGTAAAATGATGGAACGATTGAACGAGGGGACGATTGAACGAAGGAACGACTCGTCCCCTCGTTCAATCATCCCCTCGTCCTATCGTCCTATCGTAATTACTCCGCTAATGAAAAAAATTAGATCACATAGAGATTTAAAAGTGTTTCAATTATCGTTTGAAGCCGGCATGCAAATCTTTGAAATGACGAGTAGTTTTCCAAAGGAAGAAAAATACTCTCTGATTGATCAGATAAGAAGATCCTCAAGATCTGTTTCAGGAAATATTGCTGAAGCATGGAGAAAAAGAAAATACCCAAAATCCTTTATCTCAAAATTGACTGATTCAGAAGGTGAAGCCGCTGAAACCCAAGTATGGTTAGAGTATTCATTAAGTTGCAAGTATATAACCAAAGAAAGATATGATGAATTGTTCGATAAATATGAACATATAATGGCGATGCTGATTAATATGTACACAAAACCAGATCAATGGAAGGTGTGAAAACGATGGAACGAAAACACGAAGGAACGATAGAACGAAAACACGAAGGAACGACTCATCCTATCGTTCAATCGTCCTATCGTTCATTCATCCTATCGTTCATTCGTCCTATCGTTCATTCGTCCCATCGTTCAATCGTCCCCTCGTTCAATCGTCCCCTCGTTCAATCATCCCCTCGTCCCCTAACTCTATCAATAAACAATGAATAACAATATCCAAAAACCCAACAACCTCTGCATAATCCCCGCCCGCGGCGGCTCAAAACGTATTCCCCGAAAAAACATACGTGATTTTCTTGGAAAGCCTATTATTGCTTATTCTATCGAGGCTGCACTTAAATCAGATTTGTTTCAAGAGGTTATGGTTTCTACTGATGATTTGGAAATTGCTGAAGTTGCGAAAAAATATGGGGCTAAGGTGCCGTTTATGAGATCTGAGGAAAATGCTAATGACTTTGCAGGAACAATGGATGTTATAAGGGAGGTTTTAGACGATTACAAAAAATTGCAAAACAAAACTTTTCAATATGGTTGTTGCATTTACCCAACTGCTCCTTTAATTCAACAATCACATATTCTAAATGGTTATAAGAAAATGGTTGAGGAAAAACTCTTTTCGGTTCTTCCGGTAGTTGCTTTTGGTTATCCTGTTTGGAGAGGATTAGAGTTTACAAATTCTAATACTGTTCAAATGGTTTGGCCCGAAAATCAAAATAAACGTTCTCAGGATTTGAAACCTGTTTACCACGATTCCGGACAATGGTATTGGTTCGATATTGCCAATATTAAATCAGCATTGTTTACTGTAAACACCGGAGCCATTATTCTAGCTGAAGAGGAAGTGCAGGACATTGACAATGACTCTGACTGGAAAATGGCTGAACTTAAATACAAATTTTTGCATAATTTAGTTTGAAACCACTTGTATATATAAGAGCTGATGGTAGCCATACAATTGGTCTCGGACATCTTACCCGCTGTTTTGCATTTGCACAAATGCTGAAAGAAAACTTTGATGTTTCCTTTTTTTGCATGGAAATTCCACCTGCCACAGAGCAAGAGTTCTCTAATTTAGGTTTTTTGGTAAGCAAAATACAAAACGAAAATGAGTTTTTAACCGTTCTAAAAAAAGGAATTATTGTAGTGTTAGACGGCTACACCTTCACTACCGATTATCAAAAGACAATAAAAGCAAAAGAGGCAAAACTGGTTTGCATTGATGATATTTACGACAAAGAATTTTTTGCAGATTTAATAATAAACCATTCACCCGGCGTTTACGAAAGCCACTACAAAGCACAACCATACACTAAATTTGCTCTGGGTTTTGAATATGCATTATTACGACCATTATTTTTAGAACAGGCAAAAAAACAACGAGAAATTACAAAAATTGAAACTGTATTGGTTTGTTTTGGAGGATCTGATTATTATGATTTAACCTCTAAAACTGTTTTGGAATTATTGTCCAATCCAAAATTTACTAAAATTATTCTTGTTATTGGTTCTGAATATAAAAATACTGAAGGCCTCAAAATTCTTAAAAGGAAAAATCCTATAATTGATTTAAGAATCAATTTGGATGAAACCCAAATGCTGGCCACAATGCTCGAAGCTGATCTTGCCATTGTTCCTTCAAGTGGGATTTTGTTCGAAGTGCTGGCATGTGGCTGTAAAGTAATATCTGGTTATTATGTTGAAAATCAACAAGGAATTTATAATGAATTGAAAAAGCAAAATGCTTTTGAGGATGCAAAAAATTTTTCTACTGAATCAATTTTTATGGCAATAAAAAAAGTTGATGCTCAAAAAAATTTGAAGCTGATAGATGGAAATTCAAAAAAGAGAATCAACTCCCTTTTTCTAAACCTATCTATAGATATAAGAAGTGCGAAATCTTCAGATATGAAACAACTATTTGAATGGGCAAACGACACTTCTGTAAGGAATAATGCGTTTAATTCTGAAAAAATTGAATGGTTGAACCATGTTGCGTGGTTCAATTCAAAAATAAATAGTAATGATACCTATATCTTTATTGCTGAGTTAAACAATAATCAAGTTGGGCAAATTAGATTTGATCGAAATAAAGAAAATTGGTTAATTGATTACTCTGTTGACAGTAAATATATGGGAAGAGGTATTGGAAATGAAATGCTTGCGTTGGCAATTGAAAAATTGTATTTTCTTCAAAATGATAAAGTTTCAGTAATTGGACAAGTAAAAAAGGGAAATATTTCTTCAATACGAGTTTTTGAAAAATTAGGCTTTTCTAAGATTAGTGAAGGAGATGTTCTTGTATTTCAAAAAATCCTAGGTTAATTCTCAATTGAATTCAAAAAACCATCATTAATTTTCCAAAAAGAATACAAACATTAAGTCAGCACTTAAAGCCGGATATGTTTATATTGAAGACAAGATGTTGAAAAATGAAATATATCATACTTATTACATGACCAGAGAAACCAGAAAAAAAGCAAAAGACAATGGAAATATTTGATGACTATTTAAATAAAAACAAAGCTTTTATTGTTGCAGAATTGTCTGCCAACCATAAAGGCAAATTGAGCATTGCATTAGATTCAATTGAAGCAGCTAAGGAAGCCGGTGCAGATGCCATAAAAATTCAAACCTATACTCCTGATTCTATGACAATAAACATAAAAAAAGGAGAGTTTCTTGTCAAGTTTGGAAATAATTGGGACGGGTTGTCTTTGTATGATTTATATAAGGAAGCCTATACACCATATGAGTGGCATCAAAGACTTTTTGAAAAGGCAAAGGAATCTGATATTACAATTTTTTCTACCCCATTCGATATCCATGCTGTTGACTTTTTAGATAATCTTAATAATCCCATTTATAAAATTTCATCTTTTGAAATTACTGATATTCCCCTTATCAAATACGCTGCTTCAAAAGGAAAACCCATAATTATTTCAACTGGAATTGCAACAAAAAATGATATTACAAACGCTGTAAATACATGTAGAAGTGTTGGAAACAACAAGATTATTTTATTAAAAACCACCTCACAATATCCCGCTCAAATTGATGATGCGAATTTGAATTTTATCCCGTATTATTCTAAAAAATTTAAAGTTGTTTCAGGGTTGTCAGACCATACTCTTGGCCTTACAGTTCCAATGGTAGCAAGAAGTTTAGGGGCTTTGGTTATTGAAAAGCACTTTATATTAAATAAAAAGATAAAAACTCCGGATTCAGCTTTTTCTATAGATATTAAAGAATTCCGACAAATGGTAAATGCCGTTAGGGATGTTGAAAAATCAATGGGAACAACTGATTTTACTCTAAGCGATAAAACACGTGTTTCTAGAAAATACCGAAGATCACTATATGTTGTTGAGGATGTTAAAAAAGGGGAAGTATTTACCGATAAAAATGTTAAATCCATCAGACCTGGATTGGGAATGCATCCCAAACACTACGAAAATGTTTTGGGAAAAACAGCTATAAAAGTTGTAAAAAAGGGTACTCCACTTAGAAAAAATTTAATGAATGAATAAAAAAAAGAAAATAATTCTGGTTTCAGAAAAACAATGGCATTTGTCTTTGTATGATAATTTAAAAAAATCTCTCTCCCAATTTGATATTTTATTAATTAATAAAAAAGATGATTTTTGTTTTGAAAAATTAATAAAAATTAATCCTTATAAAATTTTCCTTCCACATTGGTCTTATATAATTTCTGAAGAAATATATTCCAAATTTGAATGTGTTGTTTTTCATATGACGGATTTACCATTCGGAAGGGGTGGAAGTCCTTTGCAAAATCTTATAGCCAATGGATTTCAAACAACTATGTTGTCTGCTTTAATGGTCCAAAAAGGGATTGATTCCGGACCAATATATTTAAAAAAGAAACTTAAACTTAATGGCTCAGCAAAGCAAATATTCAATAGGTCAGCTAAAATTGTTGAAAAAATGATCGTTGAAATTATTGAAAAAGATATTATTCCCAAACCTCAATTAGGAGAAGCTGTTATTTTTAAACGAAGAACACCTGAAGAAAGCAATATTTGCCAATTGGATGATTTGGACAAAATTTACGATTATATTCGAATGCTTGATTGTGAGGGTTATCCCAATGCATTTATTGAAACAGAAAAAATGCGCTACGAATTTTATGATGCTAAACTAAGAAATAACAAGATTGATGCAAAAGTCAGAATTTTTAGAAAATAAAAGAATATTAGTGGTTGCCGCCCACCCTGATGATGAAGTCCTTGGTCAGGGCGCAACAATGCATAAATTTATTCATGAAAAAAACTGTTTGGTAAGAGCCATTATCCTTGGCGAAGGAATTACTTCCCGCAGCGAATCCCGTGATACCGAAAAATGGAAAAACGAATTGCAACTGCATAAAAAAAATGTGGCTGCTGCCAAAAAGCAAATCGGCTATGAAAAGGTCATTTTGCATGACTTGCCTGATAACCGTTTTGATTCCATCCCACTGCTTGACATCATCAAAGTGGTGGAAAAGGAAATCAAGGACTTTCAACCTGAGGTTGTTTTTACTCATTTCAGGGAAGACCTGAACATCGACCATCAATTGACCTACAAAGCAGTGCTTACTGCTTGCCGGCCCGGGACAAGTCCAGTGAAAAGTATTGTTTGTTTTGAAACCCCATCAGCAACCGAATGGAATGCGGGGGCCTCTTTTTTGCCCAATCTTTACTTGGAAATATCTGAAAAAAACCTCAGGGCAAAACAAAAAGCCATGGATTGTTATGAACTGGAAAAACGGGATTATCCCCACCCCCGCTCATCAAAAGCCCTTAGAACCCTTGCAGAAAAACGAGGCATTGAGGCCGGACTTATGCTGGCTGAGGGGTTTGTAATTGTTAGGGTTATAAGTTAATTTTCAAGTAAAGGAATGTATAAAGTCGGAGAGTTTGGGAAAACTCTTATTAAGTTTGCAACTTCACAAGCTTTCTCGAATTTACTTAGGGTTATTTCAGGCTTTTTGGTAATAAGTTTGATTGATCCGGAACTATACGGTAATTATTCGGGTGTTGGGGTTTTCCTTGGTTACATTTTGTTGGGACATGGTGGTATTATTAATGGTTTGAGCCGGGAACTGCCGTATGAACTGGGAAAGGGCAATGATGAATATGCAAGGCAAATGGCCTCATCAGTATTTGTATTGTCAATTTGGATCAGTGTTTTTTCATCTTTAGTTTTTTTACTGTTTTCACTATATTATTTTATTGTTGGCGAATATCTTTTTGCTTTAATTTTTCTTTCCTATGTAATAATAGCAGGGCTTTACCTTTTAAACAGCCAGTATTTACCGGTTTTATACCGGACAAACAATGATTTTAACTCCCTATCAAAACAAAATATTTTTGTAGGCATAGGCAATTTGGCATCTGTTGCTTTGGTTTATTATTTCAGTATTTATGGATTAATGGCAAGAGGGGTTTTTCTCGCAGTTTACCAGTTTTTTCTTTTATATAAAAACAAACCTTATAAAATAACATTTGAATTTCAATGGGAGCATTATAAAAAATTACTAAAAACAGGAATCCCGATTTTTATTGTTGGGCAGATTAATCCTCTTTGGGCAACCATTCTCAACAGTATAATATTTTCTGTTGGTGGAGCTGTAAATTTTGGACTTTATGCTTTGAGTACAATTGTTAACAGCACTGTTGGTGTAATTCCCACTTCATTTAGCGGGGTTATTTATCCCCGCATGAACATTATGTATGGACAAGGAAAATCAATTTCCTATATTCTTAAATCACACCTAAAACCCATGTTTTTCCAGTTTGGGGTAATGATGATAATTGCCTTAATTGGAGTTTTTCTATTGCCTGTTGCAGTACCTCTTTTAATTCCAAAATATATTGATGGAATCGAAGCCGCCCAATGGATGTTGTTTAGCCCGGTTATGCTTTCGTTTGGGGTTTTAAATAACATTTACAATGTTGTTAAAAAACAACAATTGTACTTTCTTTCAATATTAATTGGCGTATTTATAGGTTCTGCATATATTTTATTACAATTATATTTTAACGGCTTTAACCTTGTTTTCTTTCCTCAGGGTATGATAATAGGAAAATTTTTACAACAGGGCTTAAGCCTATTTTTTATTTACAAATTTTTGATTGATGACCAGTGACCTGAACAGGGCAAAACAGTTTTGGAAAATTGAAAAGGAAATGAATGAAATAAAAAAAACATGATTAATAATAAAAAAACAGAAAAGCAACTCCATGAAATTGAATTATCATTGAATCAATTTTATTATAAAGGTATTAAGATTGGTTCGATATTATCTTTCTATTTTGATCGAATATATTGTCATGATTTCGACAATCGTTTACTTAGACAGATTAGTAGCTTAGGTTATTATTTTATTAAATCTATTGGCAAGTCAAAGTATTTAATAAATTATGAGAAAAACATAATTTATTTCAATAGAGGAACATCCAGACATTATTTAGAGATGGTAAAGGCAGTAACTAATAATGAGGAAATAAGAAAAAAAACATTAATTATTGGCCCACCAGGAGCGTCTGATATAGAAATGAGAAAGGTATTCTATTTTTCCAATTTAAAAGATTTCTTTCAAATCACCTTTTTTATAATCGCAAAAAAAAGAAAAATTTCCAAAATATTAAAACCTTTACAATTTAAAAACAAACTGGTTTTATATATTATTTTATTAAGTCAACTACTAAAAGCAAATTCTATTCAAAAATTTATTAAAAAACAGTCGCCCATTAATCTAATTGGAAGTGATGCTGATCGGTGTAATAATGCTTCACTCTTTTTTGCTGTCGCTAAGAATAATAAAATAAGTACTTTTACTTTGCAACACGGGGTCATTAATGCCCGTCATGGATATTTTCCTTTAATAGCCGATGAAGCATGGGTATGGGGGCAGATGGCACATAAGCAGTTTGTTGAAATGGGAGAAATTGAAGAAAAAATAAAAATAACAGGGACTCCTATTGTTCAAAATTTACTTATTTCACAAGAATTGAAACACGCAACTAAAATTAAATATAATTACAAATTAGGAAAAACAATTGTTTTAGCATTAAGTGAACCAAATTTTGTTAATGATCAAAAGATGATCCGGTTTTTTTGTGAAATAAAGGAAAAATATGGATCATCAAATGATAATTTTTTAGTCAAAATCCATCCCGCAAGAAAATTTTCAAATTACGCATGGATTCAAAATGAATTTGACATACAGCTTATTTCGCCTGACATTCCTTATGAAGAATTTATGAATTTAGTAGATATTTTGCTTGCTCATACAAGTGGATTAGCAACAGAAGCACTATATTACCAAAAAAAAGTTGGTATAATAAATATTTTGCCCGACTCAGCTGGTAATGGACTGGAATTAAATAAATATTTAAATGTTCCATTAATTCATAATATTACAGAGTTTGAACTTTTATTAAAGGATGATAATCAAATAGATTCTGGTTTTGTTTTTTATAAAATTGGAGAATCAGCAAAAATAAAAATAAGTAATTGTATTGAAGAAAAAATAACAAGCAAATGAAATACAATATTAAAAAAATATACGGTTATTTAAACAGATTGCTTTGGCGATTTATTTATAAATCTAGGTTTAAAAGCCTTGGGAAAAACTCTTACTTTTATAAACCAATCTTATTCACGCCTTTTTGTATAGATTGTGGAAACAATGTAAAAATATTTAAATCGTCTAGAATACAGGGTGTTAAAAAATACAATGACAATTTTTTTTCACCAATTATAATATTTGAGAACAATGTGACCATACAACAAAACCTTCACTTAACTTGTGCTAACTCTATAGTAATAGGAGAAAATACTGCAATTGCTTCAAATGTTACAATAACAGATATTCACCATCCTTATGAAAATATAAATATCCCTATTGAAAGGCAGGATATTGAAGTTAAAGAGGTAATTATTGGGAAAAACTGTAAAATTTATAACAATGTTGTAATATTGCCGGGTGTTCATATTGGAAATCATGTAACAATTGGAGCAAATTCTGTTGTAAACAAAGATTTACCTGATTTTTGTGTGGCAGCGGGTGCACCATCAAAAATAATTAGACAGTATAACTTTGATACCGCAACATGGGAAAAAACAAACTGAAGAATCGTTTATAATTAGAAAAATGAGCAATATTTTAATTACCGGAGGAGCAGGGTTTATAGGTTCAAATCTTGCCCTTAAAATTGTTTCTTTAGGACATCAAGTTACCATATTGGATAATTTGTCCCCTCAAATTCATGGGCCAAATCCTGAAGCGACCTCTCCATTATATAAGTCAATTTTTGGAAAAGTTCATTTTATTAAGGGAAATGTTGAATTAAAAAAGGATTGGTTAAAGGCCATTTCCGGTAAAGATGCAATAATTCATTTAGCTGCAGAAACAGGCACCGGGCAGTCTATGTATAATATAAAACATTATTGTAATACAAATATAGGGGGAACAGCTACATTACTTGATGTTTTAACAAACACCAAACATTCAATTGAAAAATTAATTGTTGCTTCTTCGCGGGCAATATATGGCGAAGGTTTATATTTATGTAACCAACATGGAAAAGTAAATCCGCACTCAAGATTGGATGATGATATGCAAAAAGGTGATTTTAATTGTAAATGCCCAATATGCAATAGCAATGTAAAATTGTTGCCAACACCCGAAGACAGTACAGTTCAATCATCGTCAATATATGGAATCACAAAGTATAATCAAGAGCAAATGTCTTTATTGATTGGAGAATCTCTAAGAATTCCAACAATTGCCCTTCGCTTTCAAAATGTTTATGGCCCCGGTCAATCATTGCACAATCCTTACACAGGAATACTTTCAATCTTTAGCAATTTAATCAAAAACAATAAAAATATAACCGTTTTTGAGGATGGTTTGGAAAGCAGGGATTTTGTTTATATTGATGATGTTGTTCAATCAATTATTCTTTCTCTTGACAATTCAATAATGCGATACGAACCCATTAATATCGGCACCGGTGTTTCGGTTAGTGTTTTAAAAGTTGCACAAAAGCTGATCCAAATATATGGTTCAACAGTTAACGCCAATATTTCAGGCAATTATAGGGTTGGAGATATCCGACATAACTTTGCCGATTTATCAAAAGCAAAAGAAATACTAAACTTCAAACCAAAATATACTTTTGAAAAAGGTATTTCACTTTTTGGAGATTGGGTAAATCAACAGGTGATTAATGACAACAATTTCCAGGATTCGTTAATCGAAATGAAAAACAGAAAACTATTTAAATAATGAAAGTTCTTGAACACAAGTCCGTTTTGTTTTTTTGTTATCCTTATAGGAAATATAACAAGCAAATAATTACTGCGTTAAAAGATATGGGGGCTGATGTAACATATTTTTCTGATTCTCCAAAATCCAGGTTTTTTAAAATTTTACCGAAGAGTATTAAAGTTAGAATAATTAATTACTATTATAAATACATACTTTATAAAATAAGGGGCAAAAAGTTTGATTTTGTGTTTGTTATAAAAGGAACTTTTTTATCAGTACCTTTTCTGAAAAAAATAAAAACACTAAATCAAGATTCCTTGTTTTTATTGTATTTGTGGGATACTTTTAAAAACTACAATTATAAAGATAAACTGGATTGCTTTGATAAAACTTTTTCTTTTGACAGTATAGATTGTGAGAATTTTGACAAACTTGAATATTTGCCGTTGTTTTACATTAAAGAATATCAGGAAAGAAAGAAGAAAGAGAAAAATATTGATCTTTTCTTTATTGGTTCCGGCGTAAATTACCGCAAGCAAATATTAGAACGATTAATATTTAATTTAAAAAAAGAGGATCTTAAATGCAAATTTTATTTTCCATCCCTCAATTTATTTATTAAAACCATTTTTAAAAAAGACAAATATTTTATATATCCTGCAAAGGAATTAAAACACAGTAAGTTTATTGATGAATTATTGTCATCAAGAGCCGTTGTTGATATTCAGGCTATTAACCAGGCGGGATTAACAATGAGGACAATTGAGGTTCTTGGCTCAGGTCAAAAATTAATCACAACAAATGAAAACATCATAAAGGAGCCATTTTATAACGTAAACAATATTTGTTTAATAAACAGAGAAAAACCTGTTTTTCCCTTAGAATTTTTAGATAGCGAATACATATATGTTGATATGAGTGCTTACACGCTGGAGTCCTTTTTAAAAAGAATTTTCTTATAAAATATTAGAAAAGTGAGAAAAAAATCGCTGTCAAAAAATTTTGTGTTTTTTCTGCCTATTTTTATAATAATAGTCGCCATTACAAACGATTACTTTGGCGAATCCTTTTTAAACATGGGGGCAATCAGGGCAATTATTCTTCTTCCTTTTTGTTTGTTTTTCTTAACTAAAAATTTCAATAAGACTAATTTTAATATTATTATTTTAATTTTTCTCTGCTATATGGGGATTCTTTCAGCATTTACCTCAAACCCAGATTACACATTATATGTGTTTGCAAAAATGTTTATTGCAAGCATGATGTTGCCAATAGGTTTTTATTATATTAAAACATTAGATGATTTAAAAAAGCTAACAAGAAATTATTTTATTTCAATAATAATTATAATTATCATGTTTGGTTTTTCAAATTATTATAGCGTCGGAAAGGAATCATACAAGGACAGCACGGTATTATTTGGTGAATCAGGCGTTAACATAACAAAAAGTTTAGCGCTATTATTAATGACTATTCCATTATTTTTATATAATAATAAATCTAAACGATTGCTATATTTTGTTTTATTTGTTACTATAACGTCACTTATTGTTGTTACATTAGGTTTGAAAAGAACAGCTATTATTTCTTTGGCAGTAGGATACTTAATTTATTTCATTTTTAAAGAAAATAAGTCAAAATCAACCCAATATGCAATATTAATATTTATTATTTTAATTGTTTCTTCTCCTTTATATTATGATTATTTAGAAACCCGCATTTTTGCTCGAGAAAAAAACCTTAATTATGAATCAACAGATGATATGTTGGAAGAATGGCGATATAAAGAAACAGAAATTGGATTAAAAGTAATTTCTGATGGTAATATAATAACTAAATTATTTGGAGAAGAATTGTTCAATTCATTCAATTATTTGGACATTCCATATATGTTTCATAACGATTATATTACCGTCTTAGCTGGATCTGGATTTGTTGGGCTATTTTTTTTGTTATGGATTTATCTCTCTATAATTGTTTACTTTAAAAAAACATATAAAGTTATCAAGAATAATTATAGTATTTCAAAAGAATTAAGAGCAGTAGTATTTTCAATTATTACATTTTTAATAATAATCTCTATTGGTGGTTCTATCCATGGAATTGAAATAAGGGCATTAGCTTTTCTTTACATTGGGGGTGTTTTAGGGTTTTCAAAACAATTAATGTTGGAGGTTTTAAATGAAAATTCAATTTATAGGCGATATTAGTCTGAATAATAGGTTTATAGAGCTATGTGAGAGAAATACAAACCCTTTCAAATTTGTTGTAGATTTTTTTAACAACTCTGATTTAGTTGTTGGAAATTTAGAGTGTATTTTAAAAGGCTCCAAGGGAGAAAATTTGCTTCGGTCACCAAGATTAAACACCAATTTAGAAACTTTAAATTATTTAGCCTCCCTACATTTAGGTTTGGTTACATTAGCCCACAACCATATTTTCGATAATTTACAGGATGGTTTTAATAATACACTCCGTTTTTTAAATGAAAAACATATAATATTTATTGGTGCCGGAGTAACAAAGGAGGATTCAAAAAATATATATATTTATGAAAAATCAGGTGTCAAAATTGGGTTTTTAAACTATGTTACAGAAGATACAAATCCAAACATTCCTGAAAATTCCGGGGTGTTTGTTAACCTGTTTCAATTGCAGGAAGTACTAAATGATATTAAAAAAAACAAGCCAATTGTTGACCATCTGGTATTGTTATTACATTGGGGGGGGAAATGCGAAGGGGGTTATTATCCTGATTGGGAACAACCACAAATTGCACGAATATTAATTGATGCCGGAGCAGATTTGATAATTGGTACCCATTCGCACACATTACAACCATATGAAGTTTATAAAGGAAAGCATATTTTTTATTCTCTGGGGAATTTTTGTTTCGCAGATGTGGTATCAGATGGAAAAGTTAAAGAAATAGAATGGGGAAGATGCACTGAATCCATAATTCTTGAAATAGATTTTAATAACGTTAATTATACCGTTGATTTTGTTCCAATTGATTGCAAAGGGTTAACCGTTGTACCAAAACCAGCTGTAATAAAAAAATGGGGAAAAAGAAACAGGAAATTCCCTTCAATCAGGGATAATTTCATCAAATGGAAAAGATATTATTTTTTTCACAAAAAAATAAACCCCATATTTTTTTTCTTTTTTGGCAACAACCACAATTTTTTTAAACAACTTTTCAAATTAAATCTGAAAAAAATATTTCGCTTTATTAAAAAATGAATTATAGATGCAGGAAATAATTATAATTACCGACTATAAAGGTTATTTTGGTTCAAAACACAACGCGTCTCCCTACCGCAGTGGGATGGATATTGATTTGCTTAAAATGCTTTTCGAAAAAAATAACTTTATTGTAACCATAGAAAACTTTGCTAAAATTTCTTTTTCCAAAAATTACGAAAACACAATAGTAATTTACACCGGTAGCGAAGACCATAATCTTCTTTACAAGTCATATATTGAGGATGTAATTCTTGGCCTGCAAAATTTAGGTGCAATGGTAATTCCCGGCTTCGATTTTTTGAAGGCCAACAACAACAAGGTTTATATGGAAATCTTAAGAAACCGGATAGATCCGGCAAATAGATTTAATACGAAATTCTTTGGCACTTTACAGGAATTAAAAGACAATATTAACACTATTAATCCACCTGTTATTTTAAAAAAATCTGCCGGAGCAATGAGCAAGGGAGTTTTCCTGGCTAAGACCAAAGAAGAAGTAATAAAAAATGCAAAAAAAATTAGCCAAACCAAAAATTTACTTTTTGATATAAAAGATAAAATCAGAAGAAACAGACATAAAGGTTATATACCTGAGTCAACAAATAGAAACAAATTCATTGTTCAGAACTTTATTCCTGATTTAAATAACGATTGGAAAGTTCTGGTTTTTTTCGATAAGTGCTTCATATTAAAAAGAACTATCAAACCGGGCGATTTTCGTGCTAGCGGTAGTGGATATCAATATAAATTTGATGTAAAAGCTGAATTTCCCCAAGGGATTTTTGATTTTTGCATAGATTATAAAAACAAACTCAACGTTCCAAATATTTCTCTTGATGTTGCATTCGATGGCAAGGAGTTTTTTATAATAGAATTTCAGGCACTCTACTTTGGCACAACCACTCAGGAAAAATCTAAATACTTCTTTCAGAAAGAAAAAAACACTTGGATACCAAAAACAAATAACTTCTCTATTGAAGAGATATTTGTTTATGGTATTAAAGAATATTATTCAAAAAAAGCATGAAGATACTCTTTGTAGCAGGAAAAACTGTGGTTGGAATTGCACCCTTTGTTGAAAGTCAAAAACAATCATTATTGCTACATGGATGTGAAGTTGATGTTTTTCTTATAACAAACAAAACAAAGAACCCTTTGGGTCAATTATTAAAATTAAGAAAAAAAATCATTTCAAAACAATACGATATTGTTCACTCCCATCATGTACATTATTCTTATTGGGTCTTACTGACTTTCACCAAAACAAAAAAAGTCTTATCATTTCTTGGAAGTGATCTCAATGGTAAGCCTAACAAAAATGGTAAAACAACCATAAAAGGGCGATTTAATAAGCTTATTTCAAGACTTATTCTTCCATTCGTTCAGGGAGTTATCGTAAAATCAGAGCGTATGAAGCATAAAATACCTCTGCCTTTTCATAAAAAAACCATTGTCTTGCCTAATGGAGTAGATTTTGACTCCTTTTTTCCAATGGATCTGACTGCTTGCAGAAAAAAACTCAATTTACCTCACGAAAAAAAAATAATTTTATTTACAGGTAATCCAACCGATATAAACAAAAATTTTCATCTTCTTAAAACCACTGTCAACAAATTGAACAACCCTGAAATCCAAATTTGCACTCCCTTCCCAAGCCCACCGGAATTGATGCCGTTTTATATTAATTCAGCAGATGTTGTTGTTTTGACATCATTCTATGAGGGTTCACCAAATATTATTAAAGAAGCCCTTGCTTGCAACACAAAAATTATTTCTACTGATGTTGGGGATGTAAAGGAAAATATCTCTAACACTAACTATTCTTTCATAATTCAGGATAAAAATAATTTTGAGGAGACTCTTATTCAAACTCTTAATTTACCTCTAAAAACAAATGGCAGAGAGAATATAAAGCACTTAGATTCAAAAAAAATTGGAAAAACACTAATTGATTTCTACAAGAAAGTTTTGAATTAACCTTAAAGAATAAGAAAATGGAGAAAAGCACAGCCAACAAAAACTTCTACAATAGCATTAATGATGCTTGGCTTTTTATTATGGGAGGTAACTTTCACTGGGGATATTTTCTATCAGAAAGCGATTCACTCGATATGGCAACCAATAACCTTATTAATGCAATGTCTAATCTGGTTAAGCCTACAGTTAAAGATAAAATCATTGATATTGGATGTGGTATTGGCCATCCTGCTTTTCATTTACACGCTCTTTTTGGATCAGAAGTTTTTGGTGTTTCTATTAGTGAGAATGGTATTAATGAAGCAAACATATTAGCCGAAGAAAAAGGCTTTCAGGATAAAACTTCCTTTTTTGTTATGGATGCAATGAATTTAAATTTCCCTGATAATGCTTTCGACATTGCATGGATAATGGAATCATCACACTTAATGCCAAGCAAAACAATTCTTGTTAATGAAGCTGTCAGAGTTTTAAAACCTCAAGGCAGAATAGTTCTTTGCGATTTAATGTTACAAAGACCACTTAAAGCAAGAGAAATCCTAAAATATCAGGAAGATCTCAAAAAAATGGAAAAAAGCTTTGGCCAGGCAAAACTTGATACTTTGCAAGTATACCAAAATATTTTTGCCGAAAATAACATTCAGGTTAACGAGAGTTTTTATATCAGCGAATCTGTAATTAAAACCCTTGATTGTTGGAAAAATAATATTGAAAATAACTGGGATAAACTGTCGCCGTATTTTTCAATTAATCAGAAAACTGATTTCTTGGAAACTTGCGATTTTCTTAAATATCTCTATGAATCTGAAATTTGGGGTTATGGTATAATTAGTGGAACTAAAATTTTATATTATGAATGAAGAAAAATTAATTGAAATTGTTATTGAAATTTTGAAAAATGCAAAAAAGCAAATCCCCGCCAATATTTCAATGAATATGGATTTGCGTAATGATCTTGGATTAGATTCCTTTAATCTTGCCGAAATGACTGTAAGAATTGAAGATATTACAGGAATTGATGTGTTTGAGGCCGGTGTAATCTCAACCCTACAGGATGCAATCAACAGACTTAAATAGCAATTTGTTATTTTTTGATGAGGCTATTTCAGAAAAACTAACATTTTCTGAAATTGTCGATTATGTTTCGAACCCTCTGTTATTTTCCAGAGTTTACAATGAAAAATCGACAAAAGGCTTTATACTTAATTTTATTGCAGGTTTGATAAACCATCGTCCTGTTTATCTTGTCGACTTAAATTCTTCAGAAAATGAAATAAAAAGATTAATAGGGGAAATCAAGCCGGAGTTTGTTGAAGAAATCCATGTCAAAAGAAATTTCTCTTCTTTTAAAGATTTATTGGATGCCATTAGGAGTTCTCAATCCGACTTGATAATGTTCACCTCAGGTACTACCGGTGAGCCAAAAAAAATAATCCATAAAATCGATTCGTTTTTAAGAAGTGTTAAAACCGGAAGCGAAAATACAAACAAAGTTTGGGGTCTATGTTTTAGCATTACTCATATGGCCGGACTTCAGGTTTTTTTTCAGGCTTTTTTCAATCAATGTCCATTAATACATCTTTATCAATACAAAAAATCTGAGATTGAAAAATTAATTGGATCATTCTCCATCACAAATCTTTCGGGAACTCCTACTTTCTATAGAATGTTAATGCCTTTGTCTGGGTCTTTCAATTCTGTTTCTCAAATAACTTTAGGAGGCGAAAAAAGCAGTTCAACCCTTGTAGATCAATTAAAGTTATTTTTTCCTAAAGCAAGAATTACAAATATCTATGCTTCAACCGAATCCGGTTCAATCTTAAAATCAAGTGGAGAGTTCTTCGAGATAAAAAAGGAGTTTTCTTCAAAAATTACAATAATTGATAATGAATTATGTGTTCACAAAGACCTTGTCGGAAAAGGAATATCCATTGACGAAAATGGATGGTATCATACCGGTGACATTGTGGAAATAATTGAGCAAAATCCTATTAAATTAAAGTTTCTTCATAGAAAAACCGATGCAATTAATGTTGGAGGAATTAAGGTTGACCCTACAGAAATAGAGGAGGAATTGCTTAAACACCCGAATATTAAATTGGCCAGGGTTTACGGAAGAAAAAATTCCATTTTGGGGAATATTGTCATGGCAGAAATTGTTTGTATTGAAGATAAACAATTATCTGAATTAGAAATTAAGGATTTTCTATCCGAAACTCTTCAGGAATTCAAAATTCCGCGTATTATAAAAATTGTCGATAATATTGAAATAACCCAATCCGGCAAAACAAAAAAGATATGAAAAATATTATAATCACAGGCGCCTCTAGAGGCTTAGGGTTAGAAACTGCAAATCTTCTTATAAAAAAAGGTTACAAAGTTATAGGAATCAGCAGAACTAAATCAAATGAACTAAATACCCTTTTATTAAATAATAAAGAACAATTCGAATTCATTGAATTTGATTTGGGAAACCCACGCAAAGTTCAGGATGAGCTATTTAAGAAATATATTAAATATGATACTCCAATTTATGGTTTTGTAAATAATGCTGCAATTGCCTACGATGATATTGCAACAAACATGAATCTTGATTCCTTGGAAAACATGTTCAATATTAATGTTTTTAGTCCTATGCTAATGACAAAAAATATTATTAGAAATATGTTGCTAAACAAAATAAAAGGCAGTCTTATTCATATTTCATCCATTTCTTGCCATACCGGATACAAAGGACTGTCAATGTATGCCTCTTCAAAATCATCAATAGAAGCCTTTTCAAAAAATATTGCAAGAGAATGGGGTCCATTGGGAATAAGGTCAAACAGCATTGTGGCCGGTTTTATGGAGACAGACATGAGTTCTTCCTTAGATGAAAGTCAAAAAAACAGAATTTATGGTCGAACAAGCCTCAAATTGCCAACATCTACACTGTCTGTTGCAAATACAATAGAGTTTCTGCTTTCTCAGGAATCTGGCTCAATTACCGGACAAAATATTTTTGTTGATTCAGGTACAATATGAAAAAAATCATTCAATTACTTTCTACTCCTCTTCCCGGCATTATCAGGAAGCCTATTTACAGATTAATGGGTGCAAAAATAGGGAACCGTGTTAAGCTTTCATCCTTCGCTGTAGTTGTTTCAAAAGAAATAGATATTCGTGATGGTGTGAAGATAAGTGGATTCACTTTCATTTATGGAATTCGGTCTTTAAAAATGGGCACTTATTCTCACATTTCAAGATTATGCTATATTACTGGCTATCAGGATCTAAAAATTGGAGCGCGTTCCGGTGTTGGATTTGGTTGTCATATCGAAATGCATCTTGAGGGTGTAGAAATTGGAAATTATTCGGGGTTTTCGCCAAAATGCGTGGTAAATACTCACGGAATATATTTACCCTATACGCATGGTTATAATCCAATAATTGCAAAAGTAAAACTTGGAGATTTTTCTCTGGTACAGGCCAGGTGCTATATAGGACCCGGAGTTATTGTTCCTGATGAAACAATAATTGTTGCCGGCTCTAATGTCTTGCAAAGAATAGATAAACCGGGGGTTATAGTTGACTCCGGTTTCAAAAGAGAAAGATTTCCTTTAGGCATTATGAAAAGAAAGGTAGATAAAGAAAGTCACTATAGCGACATAAAAAAGCTAACTTTATCATTGCTAAACTATTTTTCGAAAAACAATTTGATTTCACAATACGAAGAATTTGGTAATAGTTTTTACTTTTTCTGCAAAAAAAAGAAAGTGAAAATTGTTTTTGACGAAAGAATTCAGAATGAACACAGTGAGTATGTATGGATTTTCAATTCCTTTTATTCAAAGGAAATACAAAGAAACGAAACTGAATTTAACTTCATAAAGCTAACTTTCGATGGGCATACAGGCATAATGGAAAAGAAAGCACTAAAATATTTCCAGACATACTTCGGATTAAGATTTATACCTAAATCCGGTTTTGATGAAAAAGAATTGATTTATCCTAAACTAGAATCTTAAGAAAATGAGTCTCACAATCTGCCTTAGTCACGATGTAGATCGGACAAGAAAAACTTTCCAGTATTTTTCTCATTCTGTTAAAGCTGTATTAAAGTTGGATTTTAGAAGTTTCTTTTATCAATTCGGATCAGTTTTTTATGAAAACCCCTACTGGCAATTCGAAAAAATAATAGAAATTGAAAATTCCTACAACTTGAAATCAACATTCTTTTTTCTAAACGAAACCTATCCATTCAAACCTTTTGCAATAAAAACATGGCCGATATCTGTTGGATATTACAATATAAAATCAAAAAAAATCTCTGGTATTATCCAAAAACTTGACCAACAAGGATGGGAAATAGGACTGCATGGCTCATATAATTCTTATAAAGATTTTGAACTTCTACAAAAGGAAAAATCAGACCTTGAGGAAATTATTTCCCACAGAATCCTGGGAATTCGGCAACATTTTTTAAACATGAATTCGGAGACCTGGGCTTTGCAAAAAAAAGCAGGATTTCTCTATGATTCATCTCTTGGATTCAGGGATAAAGCAGGATATAAAAATGAAAAAACTGACATTTTTGAACCTGAAAGCCTCCCGGGTTTTTTTGTTGTTCCTATGTCATTAATGGATATGACGGTAATGAATAAAAAAGATCCTTGGGGTGAAACTGAAAAATTACTGGATTTTGCTGAAAAAAACAAAGCTATTGTTGTTGCCAATTGGCATCATAGGGTATTTAATCCCAAAGAATTTCCAAATTATCCAGATATTTACATTAAACTTATCAAAGAAGGCAAAAAGAGAAATGCCACATTTTTGACTATTGGCGAATATGTTCAAAACCAAATTATTAACAGAAGTGGAAAAATATAATCTATTAAAATGTCCTTGTCTGGCGATATCAAGTTATAGCCAAGCTTATGAATATGTTTCAGAATTAATAAAGAGTAAAAGGGGTGGTTACACAGCTGCAATAAATGCACTAAAAATCCTTCAATACCGCAAAGACAAACAAACAAAAGAAATAATCGACAATGCAATTCTTCAAACACCCGATGGTTTCGGAGCATTAATTTCCTTCAAATGGTTACACAAAATAAAGGTCATAAAATTAGACTTGCCAGGTTTAGTCCTCGATATATCCAATAACACTAGTCTTCGTGTATTCCTTCTTGGCGCTTCAGAAGAAAACAATTTAGCAGCCGTAAATGGTATCGCCAACTTATACCCAAATATTATTGTGGCAGGCCGGCAAAACGGTTTTTTCAACAACCTCAATATGGTTGTTCATGCCATTCAAAATGCAAAACCCGACCTTGTGCTTATCGCAATGGGTTCTCCAAAACAGGAAATACTAAGTGCAGAACTTCTTAAAAATTTTCCTGAAACCCTTTTTATCGGTTGCGGAGGGCGATTAGATATTCTTGCCGGAAAACTCAAACGCGCTCCAAATTGGTATATTAAAAATAACCTTGAGTGGTTTTATAGATTATGGAAACAACCAAAAAGAATTAAGCAACAAATTTTTTTATTTAAATTCCTTATTATTCTTATAGTAAAAAAAATGTTTTAAATAAAGTAAATATTCCTTTAAAGTTAAAAAAGCCGGTCACCCGGCTTTTTTTTATTCGCATTTAATAAATCGTATGACCTCCTTGGCATAGGAGCATTCAATATTTACAAAATAAATTCCTGTTTTTAAATCAGCAACATCAAATTCAATTTCGTTATGACCATTGTTTCCCATTGTAGCAATAGATCTTAATTTTCTTCCTGAAATGTCCACAATTGAAATTGAAAACTCACTTTCAACATCAGCATTAAATGCCACTTTTAAATTTGACACAACAGGATTTGGGTAAACATTACAGCTAATATCCAAAACATTAATATTTTCACTTATAATGCTTTCCTTGCTCGAAGAAGTAGTAAAATTAACTGTGCTTGAGTAAGCTGAATATACTCCGCCATTATAGGTTCTTAACCTGCAATTATAATTTGTAGCAGGCAAAAGACCTGTTAAGGTGTATGGGCTTGTTGTACTAGTTTTGTATGACCAGGATGTTGCACTTTCCTTTTTGTAATAAATAATATAATTGGTAGCACCTTCGCCATCCCATGATATTGTAGCTGTTGTGGCAGTGGTTGCATCAACTAAAACATTTGACGCAATAACCGGAGCACCATCGAGTGTTGTGAATGTAACTGTACTGGTATATGGAGTGTAAACACCGGCATTTAAAGTCCTAAGCCTACAATTGTAATTAGTGTTTGGCTCAAGGTTATTCATCAAATATGGACTTGAAGTGCTTGAAAAATATGCCCAACTTGTAGCTCCAACTTTTTGATAATAAATAATATAATTGGTAGCTCCTTCTCCATCCCAGGAAATTGTTGCGGTTGTTGCGGTGATTCCTTCAACAGCCACATTCGTAGCAACGACGGGGGCACCGTCCTGAGTTGTGAAATTTACAGTGCTTGTGTAAGATGAATATATCCCTCCATTATAAGTCTTTAATCTACAATTGTAATTGGTGTTTGGCTCAAGGTTATTAATTACATAAGGACTTGAAGTACTTGTATTGTATGTCCAGGTAGTTGCCCCTACTTTTTGAAAATAAATAATATAATTTGTTGCCCCTTCTCCATCCCAGGAAATTGTTGCACTAGTTGGAGTTGTACCTTCAACAGTAATATTGGTTGCAATTATACCAATCATAGTAACATTTTGAGTAACATTTTGATCCACAACATCAAGAGTTCCTCCTGTACTGTTATAATTTGCTGCTGATATACTATATGGAAGAAGGGTGCCAACATTTACATTAGTAAATATTGTTTGTCCTGATAAATTGGTAGGTTGTGTTAATCCATTAAATGTAACACTTGCCCCTTCAATAGGACTTGTCCCATCACTAACATTAAAAGTAACGCTATAAGTAGAAACTCCAGCAACAATATTTAATGAATAATCCTCTGTTTCCCCCCATTCCTGAGCATGATCAACATCACAAGCTCCAGGGTCTCCGTTATATTCCATATTTATTCTCATGCGTGTACTCCCAAGCGTTGCACCTTCAGGAATAGTAATATTCTGACTTAATACCCCGGCAGTAACATTTGTAATATCGCCTAAATCATAAGCTTCTTCTGCATCAAAAGTATAACTCTTATCCCAATCAAAATATGCCCAGCAATGGTCTGTATAAGCCCCTAAAGTATTAATAGTAACCGATAAAAGATGCGTACTGTTTAAATTAACATCTGTAGATTGAGCAGTATAATCTCCATATCCACTTGCTGATTCATCACCTGAGGCATTGTTAATAGTATTAAAAGTAACATTTAGTATGTATTCACTTCCCGCTGATGTGTATGTAGAAGCACAATATGAAGGTGCCTCAACGCTATAACTATATGCAGGCGTTGTTGTTGTTTCATCTGTATTATCTGTTGCTTCTATCTTATAATATACAGTGGTTCCAATTGTTTGTGCAGGAATCAACGTGCTGGTTTGATAGGTGTTTCCTCCTGTTAAGGTCATATTAATAACATTCCCGTAGGTTACTCCATCTGTGCACCATAAACATTTTGCTGTATTGATTGTTCCGTTATCTGTAATATCTGCAGATACCCCAACAGTACTGGATTCGTAAACAGGATCAGGACTATGAACTACATTAACAATTGTAGGCGCTGAGGAACCTCCCATAAAATCAAAATAGATTACTTGTGATGTTTCCGATATGTTTGTTATTGGCTTACTTGTATTTGCAGGTGCCCAGGATTGTGCACTTGGAGTAGTGCCATCTGTAAAACTTGTTGCTCCTGCCGGAAATGCATCTCCGGCTCCGTGAGCTATTGTACCATCTGCTTCTTCCATATCCATTCCCTGGTGAGTCGGATCGCAATTAATGCAATTTCCCGCACCTTCAATATAGTTCTCATCTACATGATAAATCAATAATCCATGTCCGGGTAAATAGGCATCAAAACCAATCTGCTGCCTGTTTTCTATTACAAAAAATTCATTGGTTGTTGTGGTTGCATATTTATATGCCACCTGATTGTTTTCTACATTGGGCATAGTAATTGAAGCTGCTGTGGTTAATGCGGGCAAAGCAATCCAATTCAGTAAATATTTAGCATAGGCATTATGATGTGCCGGCGAACTTCCACCGTTATTATATGATCCTCCAGCCATGCAGTCCCAATTACCCAAATCTTCAGATTCTCCTCCTGATTCCGCATAATCAGTATCATACCAATCGGGTAATCCCAAATTATGTCCAAATTCATGGCAAAGTACTCCAATTTTACCCATGGCTCCCCAACTTGTCTCAGGGTTCATAGTATAAGCTTGAATATTAACTCCGTCATAGTTACGGGCATTGGCACCATACAAGCCCCAACTGTGTGACCAAATATTCGACAAATCTCCTTGTTCAGCGCCATCTCCCTGATGTATTACCATTACACCATCTACATATCCATTTCCGTCATTGTCAAATATTGAAAAATTAACACCGCCAGCTTCTGCTGCATCTACTGCTTCTGCAGCTAATGCTTGTTTTCTTGCACCATCAGGGTCATTCTCTTTTCCATAATAATCATGAGGATTGGCAGCTGTGTACCATCCAACAACTGTTGAATTTACAGTTAAATCTCCGTAAGAAGTTTCAAGATAATACTCTTGAAATGATCCTGTCCCATTATATCCTGCTTGATTCATCATATTGTTAAAATTCGATTGAGGAAATGTCGCAGCAGCATCGGGAAATTGAATCAATATTACCAGCAAATTTCTCGTTCCTGAAGTAGGAAACGCCTTTGCTGATCCAGATTTTGAATCTGGTTGATAATCTGAACGAAGTTGTTCAATTTTCTCTGAACTAAAAGGAATGCCTTTGTTCCTGTTGGTAAGATATGCCTTTTCAACAGACGTCTTTTTTTCATTATCCGAACTAACCAAAACTCCTGAAGGAATGAGGTCCCCATTAGAATTATTGTCAGCATATTCAAAATAACCAGATGCGTTTTTTATGATTGCATATCCCTCTTTCGATTCACACCAGTTTACAGCACCATCCCCTTTTTGAAAAAAAGTAATTGTGGTACCATTTGGTTGAATATATCTGATTTCATGAGGGTCTGCCGGAACTCCAAAACTTTTCGCTATAAATTTTAGTTTACTTTCCCCTGTATCTTGTGAAAACATCAGATAAGGCAGAGCCAGAAAGAAACATGATAAAATTAATGTTATTGTAATTTTTTTCATATTAAGAAGATATTAATTTATTAAACAGTTTTTGTTACAAGAAATATTTTACGAAAATGAAATAAAATGGTTTCAATTTTAATGAAAATTGAAAAGGGCTGAAGAGATCATTACGCTGCGCTCATGATGACCCCACTTCGAATATTTTTTATGTTTTTTCTCTAAGCGTAAACAACCTTGTTTACCGGTCATTGCGATCCGCTAGCCAGCGGAGTAGCAACCTCTCCAATCAAACCGTAAACCCTTCAAAACCCTCTTTCAATAAACCCCTCGCCAATCCTCAGCAGATCATTACGCTTCGCTCATGATGACCCCGCTTCGAATGTTTTGTTCATTTTTACCTTACCGAAAACAAATATGTTTACCGGTCATTGCGAGCGCAGCGTCGCAACCTCCCCTACCCAACACTAAGCCCCTCAAACAAATCCCTCCACTCCACATTCGTCCCATTAATCAACTCCTCCTTCCGCTTCCTCGAATACTTCTTAATCTGTTTCTCCCGATCAATAGCTAGTTGCATTGAAGGCAAAACCTCATAATACATCAAATAAAACAAATTGTACTTAGCTGTAAAAGAATGAGGATGCTTCTTAGCCCTGTGTTCCAAAACTCTGTTTACCAAATCATTTGTAACACCAACATACAGCACGTTTTTGTGCTTGTTTGTCAATATATAAACACATTTGCCAATTTTCATTTAGCAAACATAATAATTTGTTTTGTATTTATCATTGCCGCAAACAACATTGTATCCGGGTCATTGCGAGCGCAGCGTCGCAACCTCCTAATCAAACCGAAAGCACAATCAAAACATTCTCCAACAAGCCCTTCTGCCAATCCTCAGCTGATCATTACGCTGCGCTCATGATGACCCTGCTTTGAACATTTTTTACGTTTTTTACCTTACCGAAAACAACCTTGTTTACGGGTCATTGCGATCCGCTAGCCAGCGGAGTAGCAACCTCTCCAATCAAACCGTAAACCCCTTACCCCCCTTCAATCACCCCCAAATACTTCTCCGCAATCTTAATCCAATCATACTCCTTTTTTATCTTTTCTAAATTCATTTGCTTCCATATATCTCTATCAGGATTTACGATATCAATTCCTTTAAAAACCTTACTAAGATCATCAATATCACTAAAATAAAATGCGTTTTCCCCTAAAACACCTTTGTTAAATTCATTTCTATGTGCAATAATTAATGCCCCGGCAGCCATCGTCTCTAACAATGAAGGGTTGGTTCCGCCAACACTATGCCCGTGAATGCATGCTGAAGAATATTGCCTTAAATCAGCAAGTTTCTGGTAATCATATAACCCTTCAATAAAAACAAGATTCGCGTTTGCATTTGTGTTTTTTGAATTTATTTTTTTGTTTGAAATCACAACTAACTTTCTGTCAGAATTGGAATTACTCCAGGCACGAATTATTGTGTCAATCTGATTGTCAGGATCATCCCTGGCAACAGTAAGAAAATAGTTGTCTTCTTCAAGTTTGAATTTTTGCAGTATTTCAGAAGAAAAACCAACCGGAATATCTGCTCCATAAGGAATGTAAATGGCTTCTTTATTATAGGAGGAAAATAGATATTCCTTAATTCCGGGATGGTCGGCAATAAGGACATCAGCAATTTTTACAGCAATTTTTTCTGATTTCATTAGAATGTGCTTTGAAATGGAATGGTATTTTTTTCTTTTCCACTCCATGCCATCCATGTTTACAATTATTTCCGTTTCTTTTCTGTTAAGATACTTAAGCGCAAAAGCAGAAGTCCCATATCCACAAACAATCACCGCATCACATCTCTCTTTAATTGCATGTTTAATACAGATGTAATCGTAATAAAAATGGGCAGCACCTTTTAGAATTTTTTCATGACAAGTTTTTCTTATAATCTTAACCCCTTCAAAATATTGTTCTTTGTAGGGATGATAGTTAGGATTATAAACAAGAACCTCATGCCCATTCGCCACTAATAAAACAGAAAGCTTTTCGGCAAATTGTTCAAATCCCCCGTATTGATTTGGAATACCTCTTGTACCGGCAATTGCAATTTTCATTTTTCGAAATTAATTCTTTTTGACGGGTTATAAAACAGTCTCATAAACCTTAATCTCAGAAGTTCTTTCTTGTATTCTGCTGAACGACTTAATGAAAAGAGGTAAAAGGATTTATTTACTTTATCCCAAACAGATGCTTTTCTTTTGGCAAGTGTTTTCAGGCAAAGTACTCCGGTTTTAGAATGGTTTTTATTATCGTCACCATTATTTTTCATTAGCCAGTCAAGTGATTCAAAAATGCCGGTTAAGGATTTTTGATGATCACTAATGATTTCAAAATCTAATCCTTCAAGTTGAATTTGGAACAGGTCTTTAATCCATTGTAATTCATTCCATTGATGAACCGTTCCATGCAAAGCAAAATAATAAGACGCAAAAGTTTTTCTGGTTGTTTTAACATCAAATCCTGAGATATTGATTCTTTCAGTTTGAGTAAACAAACTGTTATAATCCACAGGCAGTAAGTGGATATTTGAAAATAATTGCCAGTGAATTTCAACTTTAACTTTTCCCTCACGATTAACAAACTCAGCATTGTGATTTACCTTCTTAAGTTTATCTAAAGGAGTTTTGTTAATACACTTATAGTTTAGCAATCCCATTATTTGAGAGACCTTTTCAATATCATCGGGCATCACAAAAATATCCAGGTCCCTGAAATCCCTTCCTGCCAAATCATTATATAACTGCAATGCCAGGACAGGGCCTTTCATGGTAAACCAGGGAATGTTTTCTTCCTCAAGTTTTTTCCCGATTCTGATCAGTTCATTTGTGAGCAAAAGAGCTCTTTTTGTAATTTTATTCTGGTTTTCTTTAATGCGCTCCACCACCCCCTCAGGCACCCCGTCCCCATGCTCCTTCAAATACCGGTAAACCGCCGGCGTCACCCGATGCCGTTTCATCCACTGCAAAAAAACCTCCCAGTCAACGGCCTTAATCAACTCCTCTTTTGTCCACCGCTCACTGCCGCACATCACCAGCAGGAGCTTGAGCTCCGGAGGATAGGATTCGATGATTTTCTGCAGTTTGTTCATGGTACAAATATAGGAAAAGATAATTCCTTTTGGGAAAATCGAATATTGGAAATGGGATTTTATTGAACCCGCTAGCCTGTGGGTTCCTGTTTGCTACGAAACTAAAACCGTAGGTTTCACCTACGGCTATTATTGTTCAATCCACTATCGTGGATTGGCTCTTCAAGGCAAACAAGAGCTAAAAAAACAAAAGAAACAAAAGGAACCCTTCAAACAAAAAGGAATGCCGACTAAAGTCGAGCATCCTCGAAAATTTCATTTTCGGGACAAAACAAACGCCGCAGGCAAAGAACAAAAAGAACCCTTCAAACCAAAAGAACCAAACAAACGCCGCAGGCAAAGAACAAAAAGAACTTTAAAAAACCCTTAGAACAAAACAAACAAAAGAAACAAAAAGAACCCCTCAAACACCCCCTCCTTTTTTATTCCCGCACAAATCCTTTTCTAAATTCTGCACAACATAAAACCTAAATAATGCACAGTAAAAAACCTAATATTTGCACAATAAATTTTTTCTCTCATTTTTAAAAATTTTTTAAATACCGGGTTTTTGTTTGAAACCCAGGCAATACAAAAATTGATACAACTAAAATGGATTTGCCAAAATCATTGAATATGATTGCCGGCACAGGAATGAGCCATCTCCGTCCCGACAGAATAAACGTGATTTCCCTGGCTTCGTTGGGAAAATAATAAACGTACGGGCAAACCTATGTGGTTACCCCCATACCCCAAACCAAAAGAACAAAAAGCGGAACCCTAAATGGGTTCAATAACAATAGCCGTAGGTGCAACCTACGGAAAATATAGCCGGGAAAAACAGAACCCTAAACGGGTTCAACAATTTAAATATCAACCAAATACAATATTGAACCCTTTCAGGGTTCCTGATCGCCGCGAAACTAAAACCGTAGGTTTCACCTACGGCTATTATTGTTCAATCCACTTTCGTGGATTGACTCTTCAAGGTAAACAAGAGCTAAAAAAACAAAAGAAACAAAAAGAACAAAAAAAACGCCGCAGGCAAAGAACAAAAGAAACAAAAAGAACCCCCCCTCCCCTCCGTAAACCAAGCCCAACGGGCTGGCCATGTAACAACCCGGGGTGCAACGCAGTGTAACCCCGGGAGAACAAAAAGAATGCCGACTAAAGTCGTGCATCCCCGAAAATTTCATTTTCGGGACAAAAAAAACAAACAAGAACAAATAAACATCTAAACAAATAAACATCTAAACCAAAAGAACAAAACAAACGCCGCTGGCAAAGAACAAAGAGAACAAAAAAAACAAACAAGAACAATCCCGATCCCGATTGCCTTCAAACCAAAAAAGCCATAAACAATTAGCAAAAAACCTATGTTTTTTGTATCTTTACACCACAAAGTAAATTTTATGCTATCATTGGTTCAACAATTAAATAAGGTATATTTTTGGGATGTAAATTTCGAAACCTTAAACGAAATCAAATCCAAACGGTTAATCATTGAACGGGTTTTATGTTTTGGTAATCTTAATGAAATTAAGCTGTTAATTCATTTTTACGGAAATAAGGAGATTATCAACACCATCTGCAAGCTTAATTATATTGATCCCAAAACACTAAATTTTTTAATGTTGCTTTTTAATCTACCAAAAAAAAGTTTTCGATGCTGCACAAAGAAACAGTCGATCCAAAAACCCTGGAATTAATTATTAAACTGCAAAGTAAAACTTACCTCAAAGACTTTTATCTGGTCGGAGGCACAGCTTTGGCTTTAAAAATAGGCCATAGAAAATCGATTGATATCGATTTGTTTTCGAATTTTGATTTCGATACGGAAGAATTGTTAGAAAACCTTTCAAGTGATTTTTCATTTCATCTCTTTTTTTCTGCTAAAAACACAATAAAGGGAAGTATAGATAATGTTCAAATTGATATATTAGCCCATCGTTATCCCTATGTTTGCGAACCAAAAACCATTGATCAGATTTCAATGTTGTCTGTTCCTGATATTATTGCCATGAAATTAAATGCTATTACTGTAAGTGGCCAACGGGTAAAAGATTTTATTGATCTTTATTACCTTCTTTATGATTATTCGGTTGAAGAAATGATTTCCTATTATAAACAAAAATACGCTCTTTTTAATGAAGTTAATGTTCTAAAAAGCATGACATGGTTTGATGATGTTGACACAAATGAATGGCCGATTATGATAAAAGATAATAATTTGAAATGGACTCAAGTGAAGAAAAATATTAATAGTCACGTTAGCAAATATTTAAAAAAACAATTTTAGCGGGTTCAACAACTTTAATATCAACAAAATACAACATTGAACCCGCTAGCCAGCGGGTTCCTGTTTGCTACGAAACTAAAACCGTAGGTTTCACCTACGGCTATTATTGTTCAATCCACTATCGTGGATTGAGATTGACTCTTCAGCAATCATGATGGCCCCGCTTCAACCATTTTTTACATTTTCACTATTCCCCAAACGTACGGGCAAACCTACGTGTTTGCCCCCAAACCCGAAACAAGGAACCCGTAACCTCAAAACCGTCCCATCCATTTCCGCCGGAACAGTCTTTTTTGTTCTAAAGACTTCACGGCCGGCGGTTCTTTTAGCAACATATTAAACCCCAGCCTATAGCTGGGGCTGAATTAACCTGGCCTTTCAGGCCGAATGTTTCGCGGTTTTTTAATAGTAAGCCCAAACCCCAAACAAAAATAAACGCCGCAGGCAAAGAACAATCCCGATAATTATCGGGAGAACAAATCAACCTTCCGTAAACCAAGCCCAACGGGCTGGCCATGTAATAACCCGGGGTGCAACGCAGTGTAACCCCGGGAGAACAAAAAGAATGCCGACTAAAGTCGAGCATCCTCGAAAATTTCATTTTCGGGACAAAAGAAACGCCGCAGGCAAAGAACAAAAAGAACCCTTCGAACAAAAAGAACCAAACAACCGCCGCAGGCAAAGAACAAAAAGAACAAAAAGAACATCCCAATCCTATCCCCTAACCAGCATCTCATCAACCCCCATCAACCCCCACCCCCCCTCTTGCAAAAACCCCGTTTTTAAACTATTTTTGACTCAAATATTTTCAATACATGAATTTGCCCCGACGGTTTAAAAGACTCAGCAGAAAGGAAAAGAAACTCTTTTTCAGAGCTTTCAGATGCCTGTTCGTGGCTTTCCTTAAAACATCCTTCCTCCCCATGAAAAAATATATCCGCTGCATGGGTACAGAAAATAAAGTCATCAACTTTGTTCCGGATGAAAAGACCGCCGCATTCCTTGCTGATCTGAAACAGGCCATACGCCGTGCCGCAAAATATGCCCCCTTCAAATCAAAATGCCTGCAACAGGCCTACGCCGGCAAGCTAATCCTCAACCGCGAAAACATTCCGGCTACCATTTTTTTTGGCGTGGCAAAGGATGATATGGGCGGACTAAAAGCCCATGCGTGGCTCAAATCAGGCGATTTTTTTGTCTCCGGCGGCAAAGAAAGCCCTGCATTTACCGTTGTTTCGTTTTTTTCCTAACCCAAACCCCGCCCTTAAGGGCGGGGATATATCCCCCACGGCGCCGAAGGCCCGGATTCATTACCCGCCGAATCAACGGCTGAAACCTGATATTCATATTTTTTTCCCGGCCTGGCTGTTTTGTCGGTAAAAACCGTCTCCCCTGCTCCTACCGCATTTTTATTCAGCAAAACCTTTCTCCCTTCTTCGTCCGTGCGCCTCACATAATACCCCGCCGTTTGCCCTGTACGGTCGCCAGGCCACCGCACAACTACGCCATCCTTTTCTGCTTTTACCTGCGTGATCACCGGCTCCGGGGGCGCCATTTTATCCGGCAGTCGCACCGCTACCGTATCCGACAGCTTGCTTTCATTAAACGATGAATCTACCGCCGAAACACTATAAACCATGGTGGTCTTCATTCCGGCTCTTAAATTGTCTGTATACCTGCTTTCTTTTATCGGCTTCACCGTTTGTCTGATGAGCTTCCCCGATTCGCTTGTGCCTCTGTACACGTGGTATCCCGCAAGGTCTGATTCGGTGTTTGCGCTCCAGGTAAGTATGACGCTGCTGTTTTCGGTACCGGCGCTCAGCGACAAAGGTGATAACGGTTCGCGGGTGTCCCGGATATCCAGTATCCTCGGAAAGGAATACACTTCTCCTCTTTTTTCAAATCGTACCCGGATTTTAAAATAATATTTCCCGGGTTTCTCAAATTTCAGGGTATCTATTCTATTAAATAACGAAGCATCACCGGATTTAAAAACCTTATAATCGCTCCCGTTTTCTGAAATCAAAAACTCATAATCCGAAAATTTTTCTCCTGAAAATTGCCATGAAACTGTTGCCGAAAGATGGGCATACTGCTCCGATAATATGGCGATTTTTCCCAAGCTGTTTGCGGATTTGTAAACTTCTATGCAGACTGCCGAATCTCTCATAAAATCTATACTTCCTGCACCAACGGTGTTCCCGAAATAATCAATGCACACCAATCTGTAACACACCAAATCTCCGTTGCAAAAACCGGTTGAATCTGAATAAAATAATGGTGGATATACCAGCTCTCCATTAATGTTTTTAACTTTTGAAACGATCACGGGCAATGCATTTATTTTTTTAAAGGGCGATTGGTTAACCGACCGGTAAATATCCGCAGCAAAGTATTTTTCCTCCTCCGGACGCCATTTAATGTTCACCGCTTTTTCTTCCTGAGAAAGCTGAACTTCTTTTGGAAACATGACTTCTGGCGGTTTTCCGGAAATGATTTCCTGCGGATTGCCTATCTGAATTTCTTTTCCTCCCCGCAATCCGGTTACTTTATAAAAATAACTTGTTCCCTCATTGCAGGTGGTATCAACATACATCATTCCCAGATACCGGGCAAAATCATTGCTTAAAACCGCTTTGATGAACAGTGAAATTTTTACAAATCCTCTGAAGTTTTCCGTGCTGATGGCATCTGCAAGCTTTATGTAATCCTGAAGCGTACTGTCATTTTTAAATTCAATGTCGGCCGGAAATGTTGCTCCCTTTTTTACAACAACCGGGTTAAGCAGAATATAATCCTCTTTTCCTTTTTCAGCTCTGTAAATTCTGAATCCATCGTAGGCAAGCAGATTTTCTGTAAACCATTTTACCATCACCTCATCCGGATTTTCGCGGCTTGTTCCAACTATAATTTTTTCCTGAGAGAACAGGTTTGTGACGCTAAATAAAAGTAATAACAGCAGATAATTTTGTTTTTTCATTGATTAAAGTTTGATGAAAATGTTATCATTGGCAGTTTTACCATCAATCCAATTGTTTAAGAAAACTCATTTCAAAATCAGCGCTGATACACAGGATTGTGATTTCTCCGGCAAGCCTTCCCTCAACCTTTATGGGTTTCGGATCAAAAATTACTCCGGCCGATCCCGAAATATAAGCTTCAGCCAGCGTCCATGTTCCCGAGTCATCTCCTCTGGTCCAGTCGGCCCCGATTCCCGCCCAGGCTTCTGCCCAAACCGATGCCTCTTTTATTCTGAATACCGGATTGTATTGAACCTTTGCAGATATTCCTGCCGCTGCATAAAATCCGGCAAACGGTGTTACTCTATATGCGCCAATTGATATGGGATTGGGCGTGCGTGCCATGGCCGAAAATGATAATCCCAGTCCGATTTCTGCATCCGTCTGTGTTAAATTTAGCCAGCCCGTAGGCGCCCAGCCTGTGCATCCGGGGAGAAAAACCACTTTGTTTTCGGGCGATCCCACCCGCAAAGACCATTCTCCGGGTTTCACATCTACCGCCATATCTGCTGAGGCACATAAGCCCGGATTGTTGATCTCAACCGCCGCCAATCCCAGAAAATGGTCGCTTTCGGAGTTGTAGCTGAAATCCAGACTGCCTTTGACAACGGCACTGTTGTCGATGGTGAGGAGTTGCGGGTTCGGACTTTTTGCCTGAACATTTCCCGAAAATTCCAGATCATAATTCCCCGATTCCTGCACCACAACAGTTGTCCCTGCTTCAATCCTCAGATTGTGACCGGCATTCACTGCGTCAAAAAACACCATGTGCAAACCGGCACCAAAATTTACTGCGGCATCCGGAATTATCCCTGTCCCGGGATCATCTGTCATGTGCTTGTAAAGTCTGCCACAAACGCCCATGAGCTTGACCGGACCTAATAATAGCGGCGGGGTTAATGGTTTGGCCTCCGGAGTTATCGGTCCGCCCGGATTTGACGATCCACCCGGCTCTACCTGACAAAACCAGTATTCCGTTTCGGGATTTTTTCCGGAAGTATAGATTCCCCTGATGGAAAACCCTTTTTGGGCAGAGGGAACCTTTACAAAAAAGTCCATGTCGCCGCGCCAAACATCACCGAAAACGGGATCGTCGCTGATAAAATTTACCGTTCCTGTAATGTCAACAACCGACGAGCTGATGGAAATGTTTGTGGGATCCATGGCCAAAATACCCGATAAATCGCCGCTGGCAATGCGCGCCCCCAGATTGTCAAAATTAAGGTCAATATTGTCGGCCAGCAGATTCATCAGCTGTTCTCCTGCAATGGCCTCAAGCAGTGCGGCAATCTCATCAGCATATTGCGAAGCGAGCTGTGCAATGTAATAAGTGATTTTTTCGGCCACATCACTTTTGATGTTGTTCCAGATATTGTTGAGGTTTATTCCTTGTATTGCATCGCTGACCAGACCGGCAACACAATTTTCCCATTTTCCGGTCTCAAAGCAGCCGTCGAAAAAACCGGTGGAAATGCTGTCGATAAAATCAACCGGAGAGAAATCAGCGGGCGTGCCGGCAATGAATTTCATGGCATTGGCTGTCACAAAATTTTTCAGTTGTATGTTGATGTTGTCACGGATGTTTTCGTTGATGAACGATGAAACCGGAATGGAAATATTGTTGTTTACAGATGCGCTTACCGATCCGCAAAGCTCCATGGCTGTGTTGTTTCGGCAGGAGGCAATTACCTCACTGATGATGGCCTCAACTTCAATTTTATCGTTTTGGAGTGCCTGGATGAGCTGGTTTTGAATTTCAGAAAAAACCACGTCCAGTTTTTCGCCGATCTGCCCACAGGCAAGTTGATTGAACCCCTGAATGCGCGTGTCAAGCATTTCGTTCAGCTGCTGTGCCTTGGTGTCAATAAAGGTGTTTACCGGCTCAAGAAGCAGCTCAACCGTGGTTTCAATAAGCAGATTTTTGTAATATTTTAGTTTTGTTTCCAGTGAACTTTTTTGTGCCGGGTTTAAATGGAGGGAGAAATTCCGTATCAACTCCAACGTCTCTGAAAACTCCGGGGGCATTGAAATTTCTATGTTTCCGTAAAATTCGAAAAGATCCGTTTCCTCCGATGCAATTTCCTGTGCAGCAGGAAAACCGGTCATTATTTCATCACCGGTGGAATAGGAGGCGGTATCTGAAAAATCCATGGAGATATTTTCTGATGAAAGACTTTGGAGCAGATCATTCTGCACATCATTCAGGTCTTCGTTTGCTGATTCGATGGCAGCAATTTCATCCTCATATCCGTTGGTCTGATCAATGGCTGAAGTGTCCACCGACACCTCTGTCCCGTCGTCCTGAAGCAGGGAATTTTCAGCGATGCTGTAGAGGTTTATCTCGGGCTGGCCATCCGGACCGGTTACGTCGTTGCCCAAATTGATGCCGCAAACCAATCCCAGTGAATAGTATTTTCCCGATCTGCCGCAGCCAACCGCCCGGGTAATTACCTCATAATCGCCAACATTTCCCGTCACCTGCTCGGCAAGGTTAATGACTCCATCCGGCACAATAAATCCCGCATTTCCGTTTCCCCAGATCCGAAGGTTGCTGATGTTTTCGATGGTAATATTAAGTGCCGGCCAGTGCAGTGAAATATCCGTATCCAAAAGGCAATGGTTTTGAAAAACAGCCCGGGTAACAGTCAGATTGATTTTCTGGTTCTCGTTTTCCGGATTGAAACAAAACTGCAGGTTTTCGGGCAGATTGGTAAGATAACCATCATAAAAGCCATTGTCGGTAAGCGGAATTCTGAACCTGAATTTTTCTGAAATGCTGTAAAAAGGTATTTGAATGTTTCCGCATAATGCGCCTTCAGAAAGTACGTTGTTTTCGATATTGAAAAAGATACTGTCGAGCACACCCGAAAAACTGTTGAAAAATACCGGCGGATCATTGATCTTTGTCAAAACAGCGCAACTCAATCCATCCTGGTCAAGGAAAGCAAATGCTTGATTCTTCTGGCTTTCAGAGATCGTGCAGGAAAACGGTGAATCAAAAACCAGCTGGTTTTCCAAATCGGCGAGCAAGGGACAAATGATGCTAAAATTATTAAAATACAAACCCTTCCATGTTTCATTCCCCGAAAATTTACCCGGAGATTTCCCATTGTCAAAATCAAAAACTGTTTCGCCGGGATTGAGGCAAAATCCTGTTTCGGGAACAAGCCTGATGCCTTTTTGAAGTTCCCCTGCGCTGGTAAAATATACCAGATTGGGCGCATTGCTGAACCTGACGGTCATGGTGTCCTGATTGCCCGCAAAAACCCTGTAAGATTCTGTTTTTCCGATCAGGTTCAAGGCGAAACTATTTCCGGTAAAGGTTATCCGGGAGCTGCTTTCAATGTGCCAGTTGAATCCCGAAGGAAAAGTCATGTTATAAGATCCGTCATCCACAGCAGTGGAGCCGTATATTTTAAGTTCGTTATAGCTGAACCATTTTTTTGTTGCGGTAATTTTCGCCTTTGATCCGGGAGTTACAGCATGTGGAAAATTCATTTCGAAATGCCCGCTGATCCTGAAATTCTGGTTATCCAGACAAAAAGAATCGGGAACAAAAATGCCGGCTGGGTTTTTTGAGTCTTCGGGGTTAACCGGAATATCGTTTACCGCAGTCACTTTTCCGCTGATCACACCGCTTTCCAGCAGATACAGTCCGGAATTTTCAGTAATTCTGAGATCATGGTATTCCAGTTCCTGCAAGGTTCCCGATGAAGTGATTTTTACCAGTCCCTTTCCCGAAAACTTCTCTGCATCAGCACTGAAAGTCTGGGTAACAGTAACAAGTTGATTTCCTGCATAAAACTGGTCAATCATGGGCGGACCGGTGAAGGTTCTGATTTCGCTTGAGGCCACTTCTTCGCCCTGCGTAAAGGCTTTTACCTGCCAGGCATATTTGGCAAGGGCTGTGAACATCGTGTTGGTTACATGAACGTTTTCGGAATGAATTACCGTTGGCCCGATTTGCGCTTCTGCCCAGGGAATATTTGTCTGGATGGCCGTAAGGGAGTCCGATTCAAAATTCACAATTTTCAACCGGTAAGTCAGTTCCTGTCCGGATACCACATTATCCGGAGCAGTCCAGCGAAAAACAGGCAAATCATTTTTCATGAATGAATAACCTTGTCCGGGCTCAATAAGACCAATATTTCCCCCGGTGGGATACCCGTAACAAAACCAGCAGGCCTCACTGTATCCGTTGTTGGCAATGATGTTTTGATTTAGCTGATCAACAGCTCTGATTCGGAAGGTGTATTTTTTTCCGCGTGAAAAAACGAGAGAAGGATTTGGGAGACTGTAGGATGTTGTCGTAAGGGGCTCAGATTCATAAACTTTCAGCACCTGATTAAGATTTAAGGCCTGAGACGGGTCAGAAACAGTACCGGTAATTTCAAAAATCTCCAGTGAATAGCTCAGCGGATTTGCTGGGTCATTGATAACCGGATTTGCCTGCTGCCACTGAAAAAACAAAGAAGGCTCCGAGGTATTGACAACATTACCGGCCGAAGGAAACACACACACAGGGGGATCGCCCAGCTTCAGAAAAGCACCAGAGCAAACGGTTTCAGAAAGTTTTTTATTGCTGTTATAATCGTAAACGGTAACACAGAGGGAATAAAATCCCTCGGGAAGTTTCATGGGCATTCCTGCAGTTTTATCCACTCCGGCCGTCACCGTGTTTGAGGCAAGAAAATACTGTTCCATTTCGGACTTTGAAAACACATAAGCCACCCCGGGGTAAAGAATAGCCGGCTGATCAGGAACATAACCGGGTTTGGTCCTGACCAATACCGCTGTGCTTTCCAGAGTAATTTCAAGTCTTACAGGCCACGAAGGTTCGCTCAGATCCTTTAAAGTGGCAGTTACGTTAATATTGCCGCCTCCCGTTTTAAAATAATCTGAAGGAAAAACCGAATAGGGCGGCAGCCAAGACAATCCGGCTTCAACCGGAAAAACCTGAGAAAAACCTGAGAAAGAAAGAAATATCAAAATAACTAGCAAGCTGTGTTTTCTCATATTAAAAAGAAATTTTAAGGTACACATTAGACTGAGTGATGTTTCTGAAAGACGAATTGCCCGTTTTGAATGATTTTGTAAAATCCGCCCCCAAAGCAGATGATTTTATCAGCTGATAGGTAAATCCCGCACGGATATTATATAAACACGCTGTTTCAGATTCGCGGAGTATGCTTATAGCATCCGAAAAAGTGACAGAACAGTTCAGTTTTTTTTTGAAAAGAATTTTTCCGGCCGTTATTGAAGGAATACAGGTAAAGCTTTGGCTTTGATCGTTATCCATTTTGTTTCCTGAAATCATGGCATTGAGGTTGAGGCCTGACTTTTTGAATGACTTTACCTGCGACAGGGACATGGAAAAAATTCCGGTTTCATTTTGAGCCCCATCCCTTGCTGCAGTTGCCTTTTGAAAAGAAGTAAAAAAACTGAAAGCCGACTTTTGAGTTTCATTTTCTGAGGAAGAATTGAAAGAAACAGAGTAGTTTTCGTTAACCTGAAAATACCTGATCGAATCAGTCATTTCAATGCGTGCAGGAACCAGGTTTGATGAATAATTGGAATATCCGAGCGCTGCAGATTTGCCCTTGCTGATGTTCCAGGAAATATTTGCCCCCGAAATATATTTCATTCCGGTTGATTCCAAAAGCTTATCTAGGTTGTTTCGCTGGATTCCCGTATTACCGGAAAAATTTACTTTGTTTTTAAAAAACGCCCTGGCAATATTAAGCGTATAAGATTCCAGATCATTTGAAACATAAGGTATTCCAAGCGTTTTATATCCCGGATCAATATGCCTGAAACCCAGTCCGACAGTTTGTTTTTTCATCCTGATTTTCAAATCCGAAACAAATACTTTTTTGAAACCCGTGGCCGGATATTTTATGAATCCGGGAAAAAAACTGTTCGCAAAAACACCGGTATTTGATGCTTCTGAATTAACAAGGATGTTTTCATTCAGGGCACTCAGAGCCAATTCATTTGACCAGTTAAGGTTTTTCAGAATGTTGGATTTGGAGGTAAGGCTTAAGCAGAGGTTGTCGGCCGGACCGATATTCAATCCCGGGGGTAAATTCTCTGTTTTTGTGAGATCAAAGGTCCTGAACAGGATTAATTCAACACGGTTCTTTTTGCCTTTCAAAGCAATTTTGCCGGCATATCCCCGTCGGTCGAAAAACGGATGGATATTCAAATATTCCCGGTCAATATCTTCCACTGCAACGTTTTCATAATCCTCGGGCTTTTTGAACCGTCCGTATAAAACCGTAAACTCGTACCACTTTCGGTTGGGCTTGTATTCGATGGCCCCGCCCAAAAAGGTAGTCCCGGAAAGAGTAAATCCCGACAGGGCCAGAGTCCTGTAGCCCCCGTGGACTGTAAGGGATTTGTAGCGTGGACTGATTCCGTACTCGCGATATTCCGGACAGTCAACTCGTTTTTCCTGTTTGGTATAGGTTCCGGAAAGCGGCACATCTACGAGGCCATAAAAATTCAGGTTCACATTGCCGGACAGAAAATAGTTCCATGGATTAGTTTCGTTCACACCCTCTCCAAAAACCATATACCCTTGCCGGGCAGTAAAATTCCCCCCGAAAGTCAGCGGCTTGTTATTTTTTACGGATGAAATATCCTGAGACGCGGCCATTGCTGTAATAAAAACCAAAATTATTAAAAGAGTCATTGCCGGTCCCGCTTTTTTGTCAGTCCTCATTTAAACCCCCTTTTAATGATCCTGTAAGCACTTTTATTTTCGGCAAACCACTCGTTCGTTTTCTCCATGATTTCCCTTCTGCTGCCCATTAAATCGCCTCCATTATCCTTTTCAACCGGAAATCCTTCCACGTGTTCGCTGAGATTATCCAGAATTTTCATTGAACAAAGCACCAAACTTTCAGAATCAGGATTGCCGCATGAACAATAGTTTTTGCCCTCAAACACCAGGGAAAACAGATAATCATATATTTTCCTTGAGCAGGAAAAAAGCAATCCGGGCAAAACCTCATAAACAAAATCATCATTCACCGTAATGATATTAACAGAACCAAGGAGCAAATCCTCATAGGTTTTTTCCCCGCATCTTACAAGAGAAATCAGGGCATACCATTTTTCTTCCGGAGTCAGTGTTCCGTTATGCCACAAAGTTTTTATTTCTGCGATGGTATTGGTATTGCCAGTCAATCCGGCAAGCAGCAGCAGGTATTTTCCGGGATGGCCGGATTTCCTCAGCATCATGCAAACCGAATCGTGGGCAGCGTTGTCGAAATCATCCTGAAAAAACAGCAGCAGTTTGCGCCGGCAGATGTTTCGGATACCGGCATCAGCATCATTATATCCGGCCAGCAGAGCCGTCACTGTTTTCCGGCGTATTTCAGCCTGTCCGGATTTTAATCCCTGGGATGCCAAAAGAAGAAAAGCATTTTTTCGCACCATAAGGAAAGTATCTGCACAATAATGCAGCAAAGCCTTTTGAACCCGCTGTTCGTTTTTTTGCAAAAAAAATGATTCCGGCACAACCGGATTGTTCTCCCCGGAAATTCCGGCAAAATATCGGTCAATTTCAGCTGATTGGGAAAAAGAACGACATAATATGTTAACAACGAACACTAAAATTAAAACGAAATTCCTGTTCATACCGGATCAACATGATTACAAAACAATAATTTACAGTTGTTTAATCAATATTATTTCATCAATCCGGATACAGGCGCGGGAAAAGAATAAAATAATTTATTGTAAAATAAATAATAAATAATTAAACAACCAAATGATTATGGTAAAATTAATGATGGTGCCTGTTGTTTGATTAATCTGCCCTTTCAGGGCGCGGGGTATATTCACATTATTACCCGAGGCGCTGCCATCGGGCTGAATTGTGCTGCCCTTTCAGGGCGGGGATTACCGTTTGGTAAAAGATTATTTCAAACATCAAAATTATAAAAATTTTAATCATTTTTATTATACAATATATTTTATTATATATATTTGTGTGTTTTTAAAAATAAACAAAACTGATTTAAAAGGATGAGTTCAAACGCCCTGAAAGGGCACCTTAATTCAGCCCAAGGTGAAGCCTTGGGTTAAAACGTAAATATATTAATGCGCCCTGAAAGGGCAGGTAAAACTACAACTATGTCACAATCATTATCAAAATTATTTGTTCATATTATTTATCATATTAAAAACAAAAACGCATACATCCGTAAAGAGGAAAAAAACGAACTGTATTCATATATAGGTAAAATCATTAAAGACTTAGATTCTATTCCCATTTTAATAAATGGTGTAGAAAACCACGTCCACATTTTGTGCGTGATGTCTAAAAATATTGCCCTCTCAAAACTCATTGAAGAGATAAAGAAAAACAGCAGCAGGTGGATAAAAAAATTTGGTCCACATTATTCGTGTTTTGAATGGCAAGGTGGTTATGGTGGTTTTTCAGTTAGTCCTTCCATTTGTGAAAAAACAAAAAAATACATTGAAAATCAGGAGGAGAGGCACAAAAAAATATCGTTCCAAGAGGAATATTTATTGTTTTTAAAAGAATATGGTATTGATTACAATGAGAAATATTTGTGGACGGATTGATTTCATGGCGCGTGGGTCAATCGTATGATAACCAACAATTGTCAAACAAACTACTCCTCCCTCAAATACTCAAATTTCATTCCCCTTTGTTTTAGTTCAAAGGATTTTTCTTTCACATTAAAAGTCATGACAACCCCGGCTTTTCTGTTTTCAAAAACATTTTTGTCAATGGCTGTCAGCTCAAAGGAAGGTTGTCCTGTTGCCTGGCCGACCAGAATATTTTCATCCCGCGTAACGGTAATCTTCATGGCCAGTTTTTTCGAGGAGTAAACCCCGGTAAAAACATCCAGTTCTTCGGCAGAAAGTTCCACCATTTTAAACTCGGGAACATCAAAGGGTTTACCGAAAACCGCACACAATACCGTAATGGAAATATCATTCATGTTGCAATTCAATCCGTTTGAAACTATGGAAAAAGAAACGCTGTCGGATGAGAAATATGAAAATACCGAGTTAAAACCATCTATTCCGCCCGTATGGCCAAACCCTTTTTTATCGTAAAATGGTATCTGAAAAAGTCCGTTCCCATAATGGTCGGTAATGGTTTTCATAAACTCCAGATGCTTGTCCGAAACAAGTTTACCCGTAAATAACGCTTCGGCAAAAATATTAATGTCCACAGCAGTCGAAACCACTGCGCCTGCACCAATGGGAATTGACATGTCTGTCTCGTTTTCGGGCAGCCACTTATTCTTTTTGCGGAAATAAGAAAACGCCTGATTTTTTTCGGTGTTAATTTTTCCTCCGTACCTCGTGTTTTTTAAACTCAACGGCTTGATAATCTTTTCCTCCAGAATCTCGGAATAGGTCTTTCCATAAGCCTTTTCAAGTATCAGACTTAATAAAACAAAATTGGAATTGCTGTAAGCGGGACCTTTACCCGGTTCAAAATCGCTTCCCCCGGCGGCTATAATCTCAACAAGTACTTCACGGGTAACCGGATCGATATTCCATTTGAGATAATCGGGATCATCCGTAAAGTTATGAATACCACTTCGATGGTTTAGCATTTGGGCCAGGGTTATTTTTTTAGCATTGGGAATGTCGGGGAAAAATTTGCTGAGTTTCTGGCTCATACTAAGTTTTTTTTCTTCCACGGCTTTCAGCACCAAAACGGTGGTATAGGTTTTTGAGATTGACCCGATCCTGAATACTGTTTCATGGTTGTTTGCTATTTGCTTTTCCACATCTGCAAAACCAAGAGAATTGCTGTAAATTTCCATGCCGTTTTTTGTTACAGAAACACTGCCCATAAAATTCCCTGAAGCTTCAACAGAGGCGAAATATTCGTCCAGTTTTGCTTTTTCAAAAACCTGCGCAATCGTTGCATGCATGGTAAAAAGCAGCAGCATCAATAAAAAGAATTTTCTCATTTTTTTAAAAATTCGTTAAAAAAAAAGGCAGGGTAAATGCCCTGCCTCTTTCCTGTTTAGTACGTTACTTATTTCCGTTTTTCATTTCCTTTTTAATAAACTGGTCAAGCGCCATAGTCATTGATGGAGCCTGAGGCATGGGGGCTTCGATATCAAGTCTCAGCTTTGCATCAACAACAGCTTTTGAGGTTGCCGGACCGAAAGCCGCAATTTTAGTGTTTTCCTGCTTAAATTCCGGAAAATTCTGAATTAATGATTTGATACCTGACGGACTAAAAAACACGAGCACATCGTAATCGATCTGGGCTATATCCGATAAATCGCTGCTCACGGTACGGTAAATAACCGCTTCGGTGAAAGTGATCTTGCTTTTTGACAGTTTTTGGGGGATTTCTTGTTTATGGATATCGGAAAGCGGAAGCAGATATTTTTCTTCCTTATGTTTCATGATAATGTCCATAAGTTCCTCAAACTTGCTTTTGCCGTAGAAAATCTTCCTTTTTCTGTAAACGATATACTTCTGCAGATAAAAAGCCGTAGATTCAGAAATGCAGAAATATTTCATGGTATCCGGAATAACCACCCTCAGCTCTTCACAAATCCTGAAAAAATGATCAACAGCAGTCCGGCTGGTAAAAATAACCGCGGTATGCTCTCCAATATTTATTCGTTCCTGTCTGAATTCCTTTGCAGATATGCCTTCCACCTGGATAAACGGCCTGAAATCAATCTGCAGGCAGTATTTCTTTGCCAGTTCGTGGTAAGGCGACTTGTCTGTAGTCGGCTCAGGTTGCGAAACTAATATCCTTTTGATCTTCAAATTGATACCGGTTAATTATTAATACTTACGTGCCTTTTTCAATTCAATAATAACAATTTATACAGAACCGCGAAAGGTAGAATTTCAAGGGTACAAAGGTACAAAATCATATAAAATAATGAAACACCTGACTTAAAACAAATTTGAAATCCTCTGAAAATTCTCAAAACAACTGATAATGTGAAGATTAGAAATCCGCTGTAGATCAGAATTTCTTTTGTGTCGGAAGGCATGTAAGCCATACCGGTAAGCAATGGAAACAGTATGATACCGAATAACTTATGATATAAAAAAATCTGATGGATATACTCGTCGAAATATTTACCGGCTAAAAATAGCGTCCCCAGTATTTTATAAACAACAAACTTTAAGATGTAAATAAGAACAATAATTCCACAAACCGCAAAAAAACTAAGGACAGAATTATTTCCAAAAGGATAAATTTCGTGAAAATGAAGGATCAGATGGATAAAAAAGCTCAGGTTTATCACAAATACCATGTTAAGTAGTAAGGCCGCACGCTGTGTTAACGAGTTTTGCTCCAGATAAACCTTGTGTGAGAGCTGGTTATCGACCGCGGCCATGAAGAATTTCTTTAATTCCTTATTAAAAAACAGCCTGATCCATCCCAGCATCATAACCGTAAACAGTAAAACACCCAGATACCAATCCTGTTTAAATTGCATTCCATCGCCTTCAATCATTCTGGTGATGGGATTGTCCTCCTTTTTCACAAGCATGCTGTCGGGAACGGTAAAAACATTTTCATTTGATTTAATTACCGTGATTTCTTCTCCGGGCAGACTATCAGCCGGCATTTCGTTGTAAAAATGAAGTACCGGAAAGGTTTTTTCCTTTTGCCGGGATAAAATCTGGCCGGGTTCCACCAAATATTTTTTATGATATAAAGAATCCTTGGTGATTTTTGTGAGATAATTGTAATATTTCCGCAACTCAGGAGTCAGCTGTTCATTTTGTTGCTGTCTGTCTCTTCTTAATTGTTGAATATCAGGACTTTGTAAGGCCATTCCCGATTTGTAATTACTGTTTATCCCGTTGTTTTTCAAAATAGTCTTTAATTATTTGTGCTTTTTTCTTACCTGAAATTTCCGCAATTTGTTCCAGGGTTGCTGCTGAAATATTTCTTACGGACCTGAATTTTTTCAGCAATAATTCTGCCGTTTTTTCACCTATTCCGGCAATTTTTTCAAGCTCAGAGGTCGTAAATTCCGAACTTCTTTTATTCCGGTGAAAGGTAATCGCAAACCTATGTGCCTCATTTCTAATCTGTTGTATTATTCTGAGGGTTTCCGATTTTTTGTCCAAATATACCGGAATTTGGTCATTCGGGAAATATATTTCTTCGAGTTTTTTTACAATGCCTATTACAGCTACTTTTCCCATCAATCCGAGTTCATCAAGAATTTTAACTGCCGCGCCCAATTGCCCCTTTCCGCCGTCAATAATAATTAATTGTGGAAGTGGCTCATTTTCATCTAATTTACGACGATATCGCCTGAAAACAATTTCTTCCATGGATGCAAAATCATCGGGACCGTCGACCGATTTTACATTAAAATGCCGGTACTCCCTTTTTGCGGGTGCGGCATTTTTAAACACGACGCAGGAAGCCACGGGATTTGTCCCCTGAATGTTTGAATTATCGAAGCATTCCATTAAAACAGGCAATTCCGTTAATCGAAGATCGCTTTTTATACGCTCCAGTTTTCTGGTAACCGGAGGAATTTTTTCGGTTGTTTCTGCCTTTTTTCTTTTATCGGCTTTATAATACAATACATTTCTCATTGAAAGGTCGAGCAATTTTTTCTTGTCGCCCATTTTTGGGACATGAAATTTTGCTCCGGACAATGCCGGTGAAAGTTCAAAAGGGACTATTATTTCGGCTGCATTGCTGAAAGTTCTTTCCCTGATTTCGGCTATGGCAAAAAGCAATAAATCTTCATCCGATTCATCAATTCCAAGTTTCATTTCAACCGTATGCGCTTGAATCACTGAACCATTTACCACTTTCAGAAAATTCACATAGGCAGTTGATTCGTCGCGGGTAAATGAAAAAACATCCACATTTTCTATGGAGGAACTTACAATAGCCGACTTACTTCTGTAATGCTGAATTTTCTCTATTTTTTCTTTTATTTCCTGTGCTTCTTCAAATTTTAGTTCTGCCGCCAGTCGCTTCATTTTTTCCTTTAATGTTTCCAGGACCGCGCCCACATGTCCTTTCAGGATATTTCTTATTTGGTCGATCTGACTGTCATAATCAGGTTCCGTTTGCAGCCCAATGCAAGGGGCCTTGCAGTTTCCGATATGGTATTCGAGGCAGACTTTAAACTTTTTCTTATCAATATTTTCTTTTGTGAGATTCAGTGTGCACGATCTGGTTTTATAAACCTGAGTAATAAAATCTAGGATTGCATTTACCATGGGAACGGAGGTATACGGACCAAAATACTGATCCTTTCCTTTTTGCACGGTGCGTGTTTTAAAAACCCGGGGAAATGGTTCGTCGGTAACACAAATCCAGGGAAATGTTTTATCATCTTTGAGCATCACGTTGTACTTGGGCTGATGCTTTTTCACCAGGTTGTTTTCCAGCAACAGTGCATCCGATTCGCTTTCTACCACAAGATTGTCAATCCTGTGAATCTGCGAAACCAGTATTCGTGTTTTAGCATTGTTATGGTTTTTATTAAAATACGAGCTGACCCGTTTTTTTAGGTTTTTGGCCTTTCCGATGTACAAAAGTTTTCCTTCGGAATTATAAAACTGGTAAACGCCCGGTAATCCGGGCAGATTTTTCAGATCGGTATTTTTTTCATCTGTCATCTGCGATCAGAATTCAAATAAAGAAGTGACTTCCGATACTTTTTCAAGTTCTTTTCTTCCGTCAAGAAAAGAGAGTTCGCAAATAAAATTAGTATATATTTTTTTTGCACCACAAAGATTGATCAGCTTTATTCCGGCCAAAGCGGTTCCCCCGGTAGCCAGCAGGTCATCGTGCAACAGAACCACGTCATCTTTTGTAATGGCATCTTTATGCATTTCTACTTTTCCTTCGCCATATTCCAGTGAATAAGAAACCTCCCAGGTATCAGCGGGAAGTTTACCCGGTTTGCGAACCGGAACAAATCCTGCATTTAGTTTATAGGCGATAATTGAGCCCAGAATAAACCCCCTGGATTCTATTCCCACAACCTTTGTAATCCCTTTGTTTACGTACATTTCAGCAATGGCGTCGGCCATATAACGGAATATTTCAGGATCTTTCAAAGCAGTTGTAATATCTTTAAACATGATGCCTTTTTTCGGAAAATCGGGCACATTTCTAAATGAATTTCTTACATCGTCGATTGTAATTTTTTTCATAGTTTATTAATATATTAATTTTTCGATTTTTCTAAATGAATTTTTGTTTTCCTACATCAAACAGACCTTTATCGCATATTTTTATTTCAGGAATTGGTAAAAGTGTCATAAAAGCCATGGTCATAAACGGTGCTTTTAATTTGGATCCCAGATTCCGCGCATTATTTTCTATTTTCTTATATTTTTCTGCTAATTCATAGCAATTCATATTGGTCATTAAACCACCGATTTCAAGCATCAGTCCGTTTTTCATCTTTCCCTCGGCCAAAGCAATACCGCCTTTCATTTCCACAATTTTGTTCAATGCCTGGCAAATATCACTGTCGTTTGTTCCGATAGCAACCAGGTTATGGCTGTCGTGCGCAATACTTCCGGCTATGGCTCCTTTTTTAAGTCCAAAGTTTTTAATAAATCCCACGGCTGGTTTTTCATTGTTATACCTGCAAGCCACCACAATTTTCAGCACATCATTTTTAGTATCCGATTCAAAGTTTTTTCCTTTTGCCGGATTTTTAATGACTTTTTTCAAGGTTAACAATTCCCCGTCTATTACTTCGATGACCGGAATTTCTTTTTCGTTGCTGACAAATTTTATTGCCTCAGGTTTTATTTTTGTCCGGATAAAATTATTTATAGCAGGTGAAGCAGTGACTTTAAATTTTGTTTTGCCATTTTCGTACACCGTTTTACCGGAAATTACCGTTTTTGATATATTTAAATCCTTAAGGTTATCCACCACGATGAAATCTGCAGGGTCATTTACCTTAAGCATTCCAATTTTCAAATTATAGTGTTTTATGGTATTATATGAAGCTGCGCGCAGCACATTAAACAGATCAAGTCCGTTTTTTAATCCGTTTTTTACAATTTCATTTATATGGCCGTTAATCAAATCATCCGGATGTGAGTCGTCGGTACAAATCATCACATGATCGGGATGCAGATCAATAAGTTTATGAAGTGCCTCAAAATTTTTCGCAGCCGATCCATCGCGGATCTGAATTTTCATTCCGGCCTTAATTTTTTCCACCGCTTCATTTATATCCACACATTCGTGATCGGTTGAAATTCCGGCAGCCACATATTTTTTTAAATCTTTCCCTTTTAAACCCGGCGCATGACCATCCACCGGTTTGTTTAGTTTTCGTGCAGCAGAAAGTTTTTTTTCAATTTCGGAATCGCCGTTCACCACACCTGGGAAATTCATCATTTCCGACAAATAATGGATATCCTTCCTTTTTAACAATCGGGCCGTATCCTTAGCATCAATATGAAAGCCCGAAGTTTCAAAATCAGAGGCCGGCACGCAGGAGGGCAGACCAAAATAAAATTTTACCGGCACCTTGCGGCTGTCGTCAATCATAAAATCAATTCCGCGCTCCCCCATAACATTTGCGATCTCGTGCGGATCAGAAACCACGGCAACTGTGCCGTGCTGGACGGCAATTCTTGCGAAAGCCGAAGGAGTAAGCATGGTGCTTTCGATGTGCACGTGCGAATTAACAAATCCCGGCATTATATACTGATCCGTTACGTTTTTTGCCGGAACAACGGAAATGATTTTTCCATTGTGATAACAGATCTCTCCGTCGAAAATTTTCTTGTCGACTACGTCGACTATTTTCCCAGATATTTTTTTCATAGTTTATAGTGTTCCACGTGGAACAATTTTATCTGCCTAAAAATATTAACAGGACATTAATGTCAGACGGACTAACTCCGCTAATTCGGCTTGCCTGTCCAATACTTTTTGGCTTAACTTTATTTAATTTTTGTCTTCCTTCAGTAGAAATAGATTTAAACTGCTCATAATCAATGTCTTGTGGTAGTTTGACGTATTCCAGTCTTTTTATCTTCTCGGCCATATCTTTTTCCCTTTTTATATAACCGCTGTATTTTATCTCTATTTCAGCACTTTCCGTAATTTCTTCCTGCAAATCCCCGAGATTTTCCAAATATTTTTTAAGACTTGCCACCTGATTTTTCAAACTACTTATGTTAATTTGTGGTCTTGAAATCAGATTTACCATTTTAGTTTTTTGCGTAATGGGTGTTGACGCATTTTGCAAAAGCAGCGTATTTATTTCATCTGGTTTTACTGATTCATTGTTAAAATATTCAATCAGTGCATCCCGCTTTTTATATTTTTCTGTAAACAGGTTATATCTTTCACTGGTAACAATACCGGTTTTAAATGCTTTCTCGGTCAGTCTGCGGTCCGCATTATCCTGACGCAATAAAATTCTGTATTCTGCCCTTGAAGTAAACATCCTATATGGTTCATCAACTCCTTTTGTGATCAAATCATCGATTAACACTCCGATATAGGCATCATCGCGGCCAAGTATAAACTCTTCGTTCCTTTGATTGACAACTGCATTAATACCGGCAATAAATCCCTGGGCCGCGGCCTCTTCATATCCTGTGGTTCCGTTAATTTGTCCGGCAAAATAAAGACTTTTTATTTCCTTAGTTTCCAGGGTATTTCTTAACTGTGTGGGTTGAAAATAGTCATATTCAATTGCATAACCCGGACGGAATATTTTAACCTTTTCCAATCCTTCAATTTTTCTTATTGCTTCATATTGAATTTCGAGCGGGAGAGAGGATGAAAATCCGTTTATATAATATTCATTTGTGCTAAATCCTTCAGGTTCAAGAAATAACTGATGACTTTCCTTTTCATTAAAAGTAACGATTTTATCTTCAATGCTCGGACAATATCTGGGGCCTACTCCTTTTATGGTTCCCGAAAACAAAGGGGATCTTGAAAATCCCTTTTCCAAAATTGCATGAACCTCAGCATTGGTATAGCAGATGTGGCAACTTAGTTGATCTTTAATTCTTATATTTCCGGGTAAAAACGAAAATCCATAAATAAATTCATCTCCTTTTTGCTCCGTAAGTTTTTCAAAATTAATGGTTCGGCCATCAATTCTTGCCGAAGTCCCGGTTTTCATTCTGGATGCCTTTAGTCCGTTTTCAGTAAGCTGCTCCGTTAATTTATATGCAGAAAGTTCGCCGGTTCTTCCGCCCGTATACTGGACATCCCCAACATGCATCAATCCATTCAGGAATGTACCGTTAGTTAAAATTACGGCTTTAGAATAAAACGATTTATTCAACTGGGTTTTTACACCGTGTACAATTTTATCCTCAATGATAAGAGCGTTAACGGTATCTTGCCAGAAATCCAGGTTTTTCAGTTTTTCGAGCTCTTTTCTCCACTCTATTGAAAACTGTATTCGGTCGCATTGGGCGCGTGGACTCCACATTGCCGGTCCTTTGGATCTGTTCAGCATCCTGAACTGAATCATTGACCGGTCGGTAATAATTCCTGATAAACCACCCATTGCATCGATCTCTCTAACAATCTGGCCTTTTGCAACGCCTCCCATTGCCGGATTGCATGACATCTGAGCCATCTTAGTCATATCCATTGTAATCAACAATGTACGCGCACCCATGCGAGCTGAAACAGCTGCTGCTTCACAACCTGCATGTCCGGCACCCACAACTATAACATCATACATCGTTTCCATTGCAAATTTTTTACAAAGATAAATTTTATTATTTATACAGTTGGTTACCTTTTTTTTTAATTTTGCGTCATATTAACCTTTAATTTAAATAAATATGAATAAACCATTTCTTTTAGTTTTAGCATTGCTTTTAGCAATCTCCCCGGTTTTTATTTCCTGTTCTGACGATAAAAAAGAGGCTTCTGATACAGTTGAAAAATCAGATACCACAACAATTTCAGAAGAAGAAGTGAATAAAAGCCCTGATTGCCTCGGTCTGGTTAAAGACTATAAAGATATGGCTGTTAAGCTCATTGAGGTGATGACCAAAATGAAAGATAACCAAAATATTACTTCCTCCGACTATGTTGATTTACTGAAAAGTGCAGGTGAAATTGAAAAACAGATTCAGGAGATGGGTCAGGAAAAAGTAGGGGAGACCTGCTGGCAGGAATTTCTGCAGGTACAACTTCAGATATCAGAAGCCATGGCCAATGCTGTTTCCGATTTGTCGCAGGGAGATGCGCAGGGCGCCGCTTTAAAGAATCTTAATACCTTGAATGATGCGTTAAATACAATGAATTCGGTTCAGAAAATTATTAATCCGTAAACATATCGTGCTTAAAGACCGGAATTATTAGTGATATTCACCAATATAATGATCTTCGAGCTTTCTCATAAGAAATTCTTCGGCTTTTGATTTGTCATTATAACCACAAAGGTGGAGTACACCGTGAATGATAACCCTCAATAGTTCTTGCTTATAATTGAGCTGAAGTTCCCGGGCATTGTCTTTTACCCTATCGGCACTGATAAACAAATCACCACTGATAATGGCCTCCACATTATAATTAAATGTGATGATATCGGTATAATAATCGTGATTAAGCTGCTTTTTATTTATTTTATAAAGATACTCATCGGTGCAGAAAATAATGGTAATCTCACCTTCGGTTTTTTCCTCGTTTACTATGGATTTGGAAACCCAGCTTTTAACTTTTCTTTGATTGACGATACCGGGTTTAATGCCTTCAAAACAAAAACTTACGGGCACTTTTATTTAATTTTGAATTTCAATTCCACTTCTGCACCATGGTGGTTAAATTTTATCTCATCAACCAGATGTTTCATAAGAAAGATTCCCCGACCGTGTGGTTTTTCAATATTTTCAGGAAGTGTTGGATCAGGAATTTCATCAAATTCAAAACCCTTTCCTTCGTCCTTAATAAAAAATGTCAGATAATCGCCGTCAATGCTATAAGCAACATACACAAGCTTTTCAGGATCCAGTTTATTTCCATGAAGTATTGCATTGTTCACCGCTTCCACAACAGCCACCATCATATTTCCGTAAATCTCAGAGCTTAGTTCATATTTCCCGCACAAGTCATCAACCAGTTTTTCAACGTAACTGACGTTCTCTATTTTTGACGGAAAGTTAAATTCACTTTTCATTTATTCTTCCAGTTTTAATAAATACTCTTTATACTTTTTGTCATAGAACTTGTAAAGCTTTAGACTCGAAGTGTTTAAAAGTTCATCGAACTTTGAATTCTTACTCTTATACTGAAATATTTCCTTAGGGTTACTAAAATTTTCAATTTTTGACTCTTTTGACTCTCTTTTTTTATCAATTTCTCTCTGATATTCACTGTTCTCGGCCTCAAGAAGTCTTGTAACTATTTGACTTTGACGCTTTAACAAAGTTGGTGTAATATTTTTGTTTGCAAGGTCCCTTTCGTTCTGTTCCACGAGATTTTTTATCTCTTTTAATTTTTGTGCAGATTCGGGGCTCAAAGAAGAGTTGTTTATCATGTCACTGAGCATATCCTTAAATACTTCCTGTTCAGCGATCATTTTTGCCAGTTGCTTATTGGTTGACTTGGGGTCAAGTTTGCCCTGACCGTCTTTCATTTGCTGTATCATTTGTTCAAGCTGCTCTTTCAGTCCCTGTTGTTGCTGACGCATTCCGGGTATTGGGCTGCTGCCCGGTTTATTTCCCGGTTTACTACATTGTTTATCTCCCGGTTTATTACAGTTAGAGTTTGCCTGCTCCATCATTTGCTGTAGTATTTCGGACAGCAATAATAATAGGTCGTTTGCCGAAGTCATGACATATTGCTGTGATTTTCCTATTTCCATAAGATTTTGATCCGGGAAATTCTCATTGGCTTTCTCCATGTCGCGCTGTATGTTCTTAAGTTTTTCATTTATGGCGCTTCCAAGCATGGGAGACCGTTTTGCCAGGGCATACAGGGAATCTTTTATAATTTCAAAATCATCCTGCAGTTTAGCTTGTCTTTTATTGTAATCTTTTATTGCAGGATCGCCTCTTTTTGTTTTATTTACCGTGCCCATAAGGTCTTCCTGATTAAAAGAAAACGTAACGAGGTTGTCAATAATCTGGCGCAGATCGTCCATGTTTTCGGAGTTCTGTGAGCAGGAGCCCGAGTTCATGAGGTTTTGCATGCGCTGGGCCATTTGTTTCAGATTCTGGGCGTTTGTTTTTTGTGATTTGGAGGCTTTATTACCCTTATTTTGTTCCATTGATTCCTTCTGCTCCTGAAAATTCTGGTTTACATCCTGTTGTTCCTGTTCCATTTTATCAAGCTGCATGGGGCTTTCAAGCTCTTTGTTTTTTTCAAGGGCGTCTTTATAATCCTTCATGACTTCCTTGAACTTATCGGATTGTTGCTGTTGTTTCTCCTGCAATTCCGATTCCGTTGCCTTTTTATCCTTCACCTCTTCAGAAAGCTTTTCCTGTTCCTCGGCCAGTTTATTTAATTCTTCGGCTGCTTTTTCAATGGTGCTTTCGATGTCGTATTTTTTCATGAGCTCCATGGTACGGTCGAGCTGTTCAGATAAATCATCCAAAGAAAGTTTCATATCCTTGGTGATTTCCTCCATCTTGTCTTTATTGAACTCTTCCATCATCTTATTGAACTCTTTTATCAGATCTTTAATTTCATCATTAAGGAGTTCATCCATAATTTTTTCGAGTTGCTGCTGCTTTTCCAGGATTTCCTTTTCCTGCTCCGAAAAATTGTTTAGGAAGTCATTTTTCTGTTTATTTTCGAGGGACATCTGGTTAAGCAGACTTTCAAGTTTCTGCTGTTTTTTTGCGATGTCTTCCATTAATTTGTTTTGTTCCCATTGGGTCAGGTTGTCTTTGATCATTCTTTCTTTCAGACTTTTGACATCCTTTTTGATTTCCTCGGTAAGCCGTTTGGACTCCTCCAGTCCGGACTGAACATTTTCGCTGGCTTCCTGTTCCACTTTCTTCAGTTCTTCGGCCGACGGGAATTTAAACTCCATCATTCCCGATCGTGTTGATTTACTGCCATTAACCTGATCGTTATCCCAAATCTGGAAATAATATTCAATAACATTGTTGTCGCCTTTCAGTTTAGAAAAGTCGTAGGCAAAATAAAACTGTTGTGAATTGGTGTTTTTCAGTACCGGAATGGTTTCGGTGCGCACCGAGTCCTTTTCGCTTGTGCGATAACAGAATTTTAACTTTGAAAAACCATAGTCGTCATTTACAAGTCCCTGAAAATAAACCACAGAGGGATTTACCGAGTCACTCAGTGAATTGATAAATATTTCGGGATAGATATCCGGAATCACATTAACAGCATAAGAAATCACATTCTTTTTTCTGAAATACTTATTGGCCAGGGAAACAGCATAATTGAAAGACCTCATGGCCCTTTTTTTGAGTACAAAATCAAATGTTTCACGTGAAGCATTTTGTTTAAGGGAGTCATCAAAAACCAGAAAAAGCTCTTCATTGTCAGATGTTTTAAACATCCATTTAATATTTGTTCCCTGCGGAACAGCAAAGTCACCTGTGTTTTCAAGTTCAAAGTCCTTTTCACCGGTATATTCGGGAACGTCAGCTATAACCCTGAAATCGATAATGGAAGGAGGGGGGAGGACATCAATGGTATATCCGGCCGACCGGATGCCTTCGGATTCAAATTTAAATCCCAGGCTGTTGTTAATATTTCTGAATTTATATTTAAAAACCGATTTGGATCCGCGGCTCATAAAAAACTGATTCCCGCCGTAGGAAATGCTTACTTTATCGGGTACATATTCACCTTCGATACGCACTTGTATTTCAATGTCGGCGCCTTTTTCAACCACCAGTGAATCGTTAAGCAGTTCGAATGCAAAAGGAGCTTCTTCAACATAAACGGTGTTGTAACTTAAAATTCTGTTTGTTCCTTCGGTAATGATAGCCGGAGAGAAGATCAGAATAATGGTAATAACAACCCCAAGCAAACCGATATGTCTGAGATATCTGAGATTTTTACGGATATTCACGGCATTGGTAAAAGGGATGTTTCTGAACTGCATGGTTCTTTGCTGAATGCTGGCCACAATAAGGTCTCTTGAACGATCGCTTATTGTTGCAAGTTCGGCCAATTCGAGGGTATTAAGCAGTTTATCTTTAACTTCGCTGAAATGTTCGGCAATAATTGAAGCGGCCTGTTTATGAGAAATGATTTTGCCTATCTGATAAAATTTCAACATTGGGATAACAAGGTACAAGACAAAAACCAATGAATAAAGGCCAAGAGTTGTCCAGAAGATCAATGTCCTTACTCCAACCGGAAATCTCCCGTAATATTCCAGGAAGCTGACAAGCAGGAGGGAGGAGATATAAATAATTACCGAAAGGAAAACGCCTTTAATGATGCGGTTTTTATAGTATTTTCTAATAAAACCATCAAGTTTTTCAATCAATATGGTAATGTTGTCTTCCAATTTGCTTTATAAACAAGTAATACAAATAATAACGCAAAGATAAACCGCTAATTACTGTTTCGGTATAAAAATGATACAAAAATTTGTTAAATGCATAAAATGACTAGGGGAAAATCCCATTGTCTTCAGGCTTAAGTCTGTAATTATCAGCATTACTGTTATTTATTAATATTTTGTCCTAAAGCCGGACGGGCTCTTACTTTTCCCTTGATGGAAAAGTAAACAAAAGATCAAGAACAAACGATGCTTCCCCCCGCTCTGTCAAATCTTTGAAAATAATAGCAAAGTAGGATAAACCCCTTTGCTTTATTTTCTAAAGATTTGCCATTCACCCCACCGCATGGCCCGCCGTTTGTTCAGGCCAGCGCACAGTTTTATCAATAGTATTAGCATTTTCGTACAAAATTTGAAAATAAAAAAACAGCACAAAATCTTGTAAATGTGTCTGTTGCGAATATTAACCTGATAGTTACGGGGGAAAAACCCTGCGGGAGGTACATCAGAAATTAAGAATGAACCATTTTTTTTCTCTTTTGATGAGTGTGATAATGGATTCCTTGTCACCGTTAATTCCATAGCGAATGGGCACCCGGGCGGTGTCACCCTTGATCATGACATTATCAAGAATCATTCCCTCGGAAAATTCATGAACAAAAATATCAATTTCATCATCGCTGAGTTCACAGATTTTTCTGGAAGCATCATTGTTTTCGCCAAACGGGTCGCAAAGATTATTGAGAATTTCCAGATTATAGGTCCGGGCAGCTTCAAAAACAGATTCCACGACCTTAACAGGATGGTTAAAGTTCACGTGTTTAGTTGCGGGTTCATCTGAAAAATCAGATATTTTAGAATCAAAACTGGTGGCATTGTCAATTGTACTTTCGCTGTCACATGAAAGGAATATAAATACCAATACAGCAGCACAATACGGGTATAAATTTAACTTTTTCATATATATTCTGGTCCAAAAAAACAATAAAACATATTTCTCTAATCGTCCCCAGGGGCGGAGTATTAATCTTTTTTTTACCCCGACAATTTTTTTGTCGAGGGTTGTTCAACTAAAATTTTTGATGCGTTTTCAACTTTCAAAAATTTAGTTTCACGAATCAAAACAATAATTTTTCCTGTCCCGGGTTTATTTTGCCAAGATGTTCATAAGCAATCTGAGTAGCTTCGCGACCCCTGGGCGTTCTTTTAATATAACCTTCCTTAATCAGAAACGGTTCATAAACCTCTTCAATGGTTCCGGCATCTTCGCCCACCGCGGTGGCAATAGTGCTCAATCCCACCGGTCCGCCCTTAAACTTTTCCACAATAGTTTTCAGGATGCGGTTGTCCATTTCATCCAGTCCGTGTTTGTCGATATCAAGGGCAATCAAGGAGTACCGGGCAATTTCAATATCAATTCGTCCATCACCTTTAACCTGGGCAAAATCTCTTACCCTTCGGAGCAATGCATTGGCAATCCTTGGTGTACCGCGACTTCGTCCTGCAATTTCCTTAGCAGCTTCAGGTTTGATAAGAACTTTCAAAATATCAGCCGAACGTTCAACAATACGGGTTAAAATTTTAGCATCATAATACTCAAGATGGGCACTGATACCGAATCTGGCGCGCAGCGGACTGGTTAGTAAGCCGGACCTTGTAGTGGCACCGATAAGCGTAAAAGGATTCAGTGTAATCTGCACCGATCGTGCGCTGGGTCCTTTATCGAGCATGATGTCGATTTTATAATCTTCCATGGCTGAATAAAGGTATTCTTCGACAACCGGACTAAGCCGATGTATTTCATCAATAAAAAGCACATCGTTTTCTTCGAGATTTGTCAACAATCCTGCCAAATCACCCGGCTTATCCAAAACCGGTCCTGAGGTAACTTTTATTTCCACCCCCAGTTCATTGGCAATAATATTGGCTAGTGTGGTTTTTCCCAATCCCGGAGGTCCGTGCAGCAACACATGGTCAAGAGATTCTTTTCTCATTTTTGCAGCCGTCACAAAAACCTTCAGGTTGTCAATGATTTTTTCCTGACCGCTGAAGTCATTGAAATTCAATGGCCTTAGCTGTGATTCAAATTCTTTTTCCTCTTGAGAAAAATCTTCTTCCCTTATGTTGATAATGTCGTCCATCAGTTTTTCAAAATTATTAAAATTCTCGTTCAATAAAAATTAATTTTTAAACCATGGTCAATAACCGATGGCTGTATATGTTTATCAACTTTTTGGGTATTTAATAAATTATCTTGTTATTAATTTTGAGTAAGGGAAAAAGCATTTATTCACGATTATTATTTACTTGAGGTTTTTACAATATCATTATAAATCTCGCTGAAATTTATTTTTACATACAAATGATAGACAGGCGAATTGAATTTTTGTTTTAATTCTGTACTACTGGTGGCAACCAGGCGATATCCAGCACCAAAACCCAGGGCAAGGTATTTGATTATCAGATAATGGCCAGTCAGATTTGTTTCATAAACCATTACCGGAGTTTTATGTAGTTTTTCCTCAAAATTTGTTTCATCTGTTTTATAAAAGGAGGTCCCGACACCCACCTGAATTGGCAAGCTGAATTCCCATCTTCCCTTTCGGTAATAGTTATACTCGGCAAAAAAGCTTAGATAGTTGAGTTTGAGCAGGTATTTTACCAGAACATCATTTGGATAAAAGTATTTTTTAATTTCAGTATCCAGGTAATTATAACCGGCCCCTACCTGAAAAACACCATTGTATTTAAGACCAATCTTTATTCCTGAAATTCGTGCATTTTGACTGGATATAAACGAATTGCGGTTATCAAACTTGAGTACAATTTTAGGTTTTTGCTTAAGGGAGAAAGCAATGGTATCAAAAACCTGTGCTTTGGAGAATAGAGAAAACAATACAAAAAGTAAAAGAAAGCTTTTTTTCACTGATTCTGTGATTTAGATTCCTTCGGACTGCGGATTTTATAGCCATCAATTTTTATTTCCTCGCCATCTAAATAGGTTATGGTAATAAACACACTTCCATCGGGTAAGTAATATTTCCAGCTGCCTTCTTTTTTACTCATAAGAAAGCGGCCTTCGGATTTTACTGTACCGTCGGGCCAATAATATTTGTGTTTACCATTTTCATTTCCAAGGATGTATTTACCCTCGAAATATAATTTGTCTTCTTTGTAATAAAATTTCCATTCCCCATCCTCCAGATCTTCTTTAAATTCGCCTTTCTGAATAATATCATTTACTGCATAAAGCCAATCGCCGGTTCGCATTCCATCCTGGTACATACCCTGTAAAATGATTTTTCCTTCACGGTCATATTCAGTCATCATCCCCTGTTCAACGCCATTTTCATAAATTTCTTCCCTGATGGGTGAACCTGTTTTGGTGACCCATTTCCATTCGCCCTCTTCTTTTCCGTTTTTATAGCTGCCTGTTTGTTCAATTTCGCCCGTTTCGTAATAGAATTTCCAGAGATTAACTTTTTTATTGTTGCTATAAGCACCTTCTTCTTTCAGGCTTCCCGACTCATAATAAAATTTCCATTTGCCCTGTTTTTTCCCTGATTTATCCACAATACCCTCGGCAATAACCAATCCGTTTGCATCATAGGTTTTAGAAGCAATTACTTCCTCGTTTTCATCGTATTCGCGGTGCACGCCAACCGGAACGTTTTTCAAATAATTACCCTGGTATTTTATTTTGCCGTTTTCATGAAATTTTTTCACCAGATCAAGATGTTCATCATCTTCGGTGATTTCTTCGGTAATTTTCCCCATGTTGTATCTGATTACCGAAGTCAGATTACCGTCTTTTGAATATTCACGGTACGTACCGTGCAGGGTATCATTTTTATATTTTGCTTCAATTTTTAGTTTATCACCTGGATAAAATTCTTTCCACACGCCCTGTTTCCATCCCTGTTTTGAGCGCCGGTTAATTTGTTCCCTTTCAATAAGAAAATCATTTTTGTATCGGATCAGGGTAATCAGGGTACTGTCGCGGCCAAATTCCTTTGCAATATCATCTTTTCGGCCATTTAAAAACGGAATGATAAACTGAAGTTCGCCGGAGGGATAATAATAAAATGAATTTCCCATCATCACATCGTTCACATATAATTCTTTTGAGACAAGAAAATTATTTTCAACACCATTATTATCTTCAATCAACTCATATTTATACAGATATCCGTTTTTATGATCTTCGCGGTAAGAAATTTTTTGCGTGATATTGCCCTTTTCATCGTAAAAATTCCAGATGCTGTCAAGTTTAAAATCCAGTCTGTTTCCTTCCGATTTAAGCATACCGCTTTCGTAGTAGGTTTTCCAGAATTTATCAGGTTTTCCATCGCGCAAAAACCCCTCACTGGATTTTTTTCCGTTTTCGTAATAAAAAACGTTGTATCCATTGTTATTCAGACTGTCATTTCTTTGAGAAAAAGAAGCAACAGAAACGAGTATTAATAATATACAAATAAAATTTTTCATTTATAAAGCTGATAATCCTTTCAGAATCTGTAAAAATAGTAATTAAAAATCAATATGAAAAATGTTTTGGATAAACGGAAAAATAATAATAAAATTATTCTATACAATTCTGATTACTTCAATGACATTGATTTTTTTTAGAAAGTAGCATTCAGCAGAATTTTTCAAAACACTAAAATACTTTTTCAATTGTTTTCATTGGTAAAAACATTTTTTTGCTGTCGGGAAGCAAAATAAAACCATATTTTTTATAGAACAATACAGCATTATTATCAATAGGATCAACAATAACCGCCATTGAACCCAGAGATTTTTTTGAAACATTCAATGATTCTCTCAATGCATGCATAAGCATATACTCTCCTTTTCCAGTTCTTGCATATTTTTGATCAACAGCTAAACGACCGAGCAAGGTAACCGGAATATTTTTGTATGATTTAGGCAGCCTTTTTTTAAATTTATCGGGTATTTCAAAGCCTGGTAAACTAAAATTTGACAGGGTTGAGAAAGCAATAATTTTATTACTTTTATCAGCCATTACGAAACAAACAGTCAGATTTTTTTTTATATCCTGGCTTACCTGAAATTTTATATAATCATCCAAAGCCTTTATTCCACAGGAGAATTTATTCCGTATGTGCTTATTCTGAAGAACTGAAATTACAAAATCCATTTTAATCTTTCAGGTTTTTCAAGTATTTTGACGCTGCTTTTTTAAGTTTAACTTCTGGTTCATTAACTTTAAGTATTGCATCAAAAAATATTTCCTTGTCTTTTTCGGAAGTCAAAAATCTCTCATGTTCTTCTATAACCTCTTTGGCGTGTTTTTTTAGGGCAAACATTACAAAAGCAGATAATGTTTTATGACCGCTGATTTCAGAAGCTTTTTCAAAAAACAACCTTTCTTTTTCAGACAGTCTTAATTCAAATCTGGAAAGTTTTAATTCTGCATATTTCATAAAATAACTGTTTTATACAAATGTACGTAAAAATTACGTACAAAGATATAACTATTTTAATAAAATACTTTTCACCTTTTTTTATATTTTCAACTTAGCAGATAACTCCAGCATTTTCTTTATCGGAATTACTGCTTTTTCAATGAGTTTTTTATCCATAATAATTTCAGGTGATTCATTTTTAAGAGAATGATATACTTTTTCTAGTGTAATCATTTTCATATATTTACAATCATTACATCCGCAAGTAGAGTCAATAGGGGGGGCCGGAATGAATGTTTTTTCCGGATTTTCTTTTTTCATCTGGTGAATGATTCCGGATTCTGTTGCCACAATATATTTAAGCGAAACATCAGTTTTGGCGAATTTAAGTAAAGATGAAGTGGATCCTATATGGTCGGCAATTATCAATAATGGTTTTTTACATTCGGGATGGGCCAGAATTTTAGCATCGGGATTTTCTTTTTTTAGCTGAATTATTTTTTCAACAGAAAATTCTTCATGAACGTGACAGGCACCGTCCCAAACTACCATATTTCTTTCTGTTTTGCTGTTAATATAATTTCCCAGATTTCTGTCAGGTGCAAAAATTATTTTTTGATTTTTTGGTAAACTATCAACAATCTGCAGGGCATTTGATGAAGTACAGCAAATATCTGTCAGGGCTTTTATTTCGGCTGTTGTATTAACATATGAAATAACAATATAATCCGGATATTTTTCTTTAAACTTTATAAAATCTTCAGCTTTACATGAATCAGCCAGAGAACATCCGGCGTCACGATCAGGAAGAATAACTTTTTTTTCGGGCGCCAGCATTTTTACTGTTTCTGCCATAAAATAGACTCCGGCAAGCACAATAATTTTTTCCTTTAATTTTTCAGCTATTTGCGCAAGATACAGGCTATCTCCTAAATAATCAGCAATATCCTGAATTTCCGGAATCTGATAATAATGAGCCAGAATTACTGCATTCTTTTCTTTTTTCAGCTTTAATATTTCTTCTTTATAGTTCATAAAGTTTGAAAGTTTAACGATTGTAAAGTTACAAAAAAGATTAGTTGATTTGTTGATTAGCAAATTAGCAGATTAGCAAATGCTAAAAATAAATATTTGCTTGCAAATATTTATTTTTAGACTAATTTGCACATCAACCAATTTGCAAATTTGCTAATCAACTATTATTAATTATTATATTTTTAAAATTTAAAAAGAAATAGTCATATTAATAGGTCTGTTAATACTGTTTGAAAATTTATTGAATTTTATTTGTTTTTTAAGATTATAAAAAGTTAATGATGATATATCAACAACATTGTTAAAATCTGTTTACTGAAACACAAAATTTTAGATTAGAAATGAACAGAGTGTTAATAGCAAAACCGGTAATAAAAAACATTAAAAAAAAATATACATACCAGTTAAAAAAATGTTGATGAATTGGCTTTAAAAAAATGCTAAGTAATTTTGTTTTTTGAAATAGAAAATTAAAGCAAAACATTTTTTAAAAAGTCAAGATAAAAGAATCATTTTTTAGCAATATTCAATTAACAGATTTTTAAAAACCGGTTAATAAAATGAACTGTCTGATCTGTAAATTTATAATAATATTTGACTATTCTTGTGTCGTGAAAATAACCAAATTAACCGCGGTTAATAACTATTTTTTTAATAATTCTTGTAAAATTTAACTAACTAAAGATAATGGAGATAGAAAATAAAACCATCGGAATTGCCTGCGATCATGCTGCATATAAAACCAAAGAAGCTTTAAAGGAAAAATTGATGAATCAGGGTTATGCGGTCATGGATTTTGGAACTCATTCTGAAGAAAGTTGTGATTATCCGGATTTTGCACATTTATTGGGCGAAGCCATTTCAAAAAAGAAATGTGATTTTGGATTTTCACTTTGTGGCAGTGGAAACGGAATTACCATGACAGCAAACAAACACAAAGGAGTTAGAGCTGCTTTGTGCTGGATGCCCGAAATTGCCACTCTCGCAAAACAACACAATGACGCCAATATTTGCGGAATTCCCGCCCGCTTTGTAACCATTGAACAAGCTTTTGCCATTGCCGATGCTTTTATTAAAGCTGAATTTGAAGGTGGAAGACATCAGAAAAGGGTTGAAAAGATTGAGGCAGTTTAACGGCCAAACAGTATTAAGGTAATTTTGTGGATTTGATCAGCATTCGCGTATCTTCCCGCCCCACATACAATTTTCATCCTTAATTTTGGTTAGCACGACGGTGCGAATATTATTTTTTAGTTTTTCATCAAACGGGGCGTATACTTTAATATAGTTGTCGGTAAAACCATGCAATTCATTGCCCGATTTTCTGTTTTCAAATAAAACCGTGTGCTCTGTGCCCATATTTTTCTCAAAAAAGGCAATTGTTTTTTTCGCTGACAGCTCATGAAGCAGATTGCTGCGCGCCTTCATATCATTTGCACTTACCTGATTCGGGAAATCGAATGCCTTTGTGTTTTTTCTCCGCGAGTAGCTGAACACATGCAGGTAGGCAAGCTCTTGGTTTTTCAGAAAATCCAGTCCTTCCATGAAATCCTCATCCGTTTCGCCGGGAAAACCCACAATAACATCACTGCCAACCGAGGCAAGGGGCATTTCGGAAATAATTTCTTTGACCACATCTTCAAAAACTTTTCTGAGATATCTGCGCTGCATCAGTTTTAAAACCTTATCACTGGCCGCTTGCAAAGGAATATGAAAATGCGGCATGATTTTGTCCGACTTTGCAACCAGCTCAATGATTTCGCGGGTAACCAGATTGGGTTCGATGGAGGAGATCCGTATCCTTGGGATATCAACTTTCTCATTAAGCTCTGAAAGAAGCCGGTAAAAATTTTCTCCGGTGGATTTTCCAAAATCCCCGATATTGACTCCGGTCAGTATTATTTCCTTAACTCCTTTCAGGGCAATAATTTTTGCTTCATCAACAATTTCGGTTATTGCGGGATTGCGGCTGTTTCCGCGGGCCAGCGGAATGGTGCAGTAGGCACATTTGTAATCGCAGCCGTCCTGTATTTTCAGGAACGAGCGGGTGCGGTCGCCCACCGAATACGAATGGGCAAATCGGGCTTCACTGATATCACATGAAAAAGCTTTATTTTTAGGTTCCTTTTCCGCTTCCTCAACGAATTTTACCAGATCAAACTTTTCGGCATTTCCCAAAACCAGTGAAACTCCGGGCATCTCAGAAAGTTCCTGAGCTTTCAGTTGTGCATAGCATCCCACCACAATAATTTTTCCTTTTGGAAACCTGTTGTGTGTTTTTTTAATAACATCCCTGCATTTTCTTTCGGCTTTTTCGGTAACCAGACAGGTGTTGATCACATAATAATCTGACTCCTCATTAAAATCGGAATGTTCAAAAAAATCAGGATTGAACAATCGCGCCAAGGTGGAGGTTTCTGAAAAATTCAGCTTGCAGCCGAGGGTATGGAAGGCTATTTTTTTCAATATTATTTGTGATGTATTAACCCTCCCCCTGCCCCTCCAAGGAGGGGAGGTCTCAGGGAAAAAATTATTTTTTATCCTACAGCAGGTTGCTGGCCAGTTCGGCGAGGTAACTGCGTTCTCCTTTAATCAGGTTAACGTGTGAAAAAATGTCCTGTCCGCGCATCTTGTCGGTCAGGTATGTTAAACCGTTTGATTTTGAATCAAGGTATGGGGAGTCGATTTGCTGAATGTCGCCGGTAAAGATCATTTTTGTTCCTTCGCCTGCGCGGGTAATGATTGTTTTTACCTCATGCGGTGTCAGGTTTTGTGCTTCGTCAACAATGAAGAAAATATTTGAAAGTGAGCGGCCGCGGATGTAGGCGAGCGGAGTGATCACCAGTTTTTCGGTTTTCTGCATGTCTTCGATGGTCATGTATTCGGTGCTCTGTGGCTTGAACTTGTTTTTAATAACCGAAAGGTTGTCAAAAAGGGGTTGCATGTACGGACCGATTTTTTCTTTTACGTCACCGGGTAAAAATCCCATGTCGCGGTTGGCGAGGGGAACAATAGGACGGGCGAGAAAAATCTGGTTGTATCTTTTTCTCTGGAATAACGCGGCAGCCAGGGCTAGCAGTGTTTTTCCGGTACCTGCTTTACCAGTCAGGGCGATTAGCTGGACTTCGGGACGAATAAGTGCGTCAATGGCAAAGGTTTGTTCGGCATTTCGGGGTTCTATTCCGTAAACCTGCATTTTTTCCACCCGGTTTATCAACTTTTCATTAGGGTCAAAATGAGCAAGAGCACTTGATTTTAATCCCTTAAGAATAAGGTACTGGTGTGCAAAGGGCTTGAATTTGAATTTGAATTCTCCCACAGGAATACCATGATAATCCTCATACATCTTGTTGATGGCGGCGGGATCAATATCTTCAATGGTTTCAACACCTTTATTCAGTTCATCAATATTTCTTACCTTATCGGTTTCATAGTCCTGCGCCAGAAAACCCAGTGATTTGGCTTTCATCCTCAGGTTGATGTCCTTGGTAATCAGTATAACGGTTTTATTCGGGTTATTGCGGAAAGTATATTCGGTAATGGAAAGAATCCGGTGATCGGGAGTCATTTCGGGAAATGATTGGGAAACCTTTTCGGAGAAGGCTTTTCCTGTTTCAATAAACAGTTTGCCAAGTCCTTTTCCCAGCTTAATACCCTCGTTGATTAGTATATGGTCGCCCGAAAGCTTGTCCAGTTCACGGGTAAATTCACGGGCATGAAGGTTGATCAGGTCAGAGCCCTTTTTAAACTTATCAAGTTCTTCAAGAACTACAATTGGAATGACAATATCATTGTTCTGAAAAGCATAAATGCACTTGTAATCGTGAAGAAGGACGTTGGTGTCCAGAATAAAAATCTTAGTGTTTTTTGCCATACAATAGTTTTTAGAATGTCGTTTTCAAAAGTACGTAAAAATGTTCAATTGGGTTTTGGGATGATTAATTTTTGCCGCTAATGCGCGAATTTTTTTTGTGTAATATTGGTTACTTCTTCTCCCATATCAGTTTTTTTCCAAAACCCAGGCGGTTATCGGTGAATTTTAATTTGTTCAGATCAATTACCCACAAATGTGTTTTCATTAACATTGCAACGGGAAACCTTTTCAGATATCGTGCCTTGACTTTTTTATGCAATTCATCGTTGGGTTCATACATTACGCCACAAAATTGCAATCCCTGAATCTTTCCCACCAGATTGGTTTCTAAAACAATTGAGCCTGCAACCTGATTGTTTTCCTTTGTGTCTTTCACGTGTTTTGTTTCGTGATCTGAGGTAAAAACAAGCATGTTTTCTTCCTCCAGATAAACATAGAAACAATTGGCGCACCATGGCTTATTTCCTGCTGATGTTGCCAGCGTGAGCACATGATGCTTATTGATGAATTCAATAATTCTTTTGTCAATGTCTGACATTTCCTTAATTTTTATAATTTTACAAATATATTTCAAATGATTGATAAACTGCCATGAAACAAGTTTTACTGTTTTTTTTCGGCCTCATTTCTTTGGCTGCGCTTGCTCAGGTGAGGGATTTTCAACAAGGTCCGGATATCTGCTCAAAATCAAAAATTGAACTGTTCAAAAGCTATAAAAACACTAAAAACTTAAAAGGCGCAGGCGGAATGTATGACCTGAAATACCACCGGTTTGAATGGAACATCAATCCTTATATTGAATCTATTCAGGGAAATGTCACTTCTTATTTTGTTCCGTCATCTTCACTTACCGAAATCACTTTTGACCTGTCCGATACCCTGATAGTTGATTCGGTGAAATACCATGGAATTCTTTGTGCAAATACTCTTTCCGCGGATGTCCTGACCATTACCTTTCCCTCTCTGCTACCCGCATCAGTACTCGATTCGGTTACCGTTTTTTATCATGGTGAACCGCGCGAAAATTTCAGGGCTTTTACTCAGGATTGGTATAATTCCCATGCAATAATATGGACGCTTTCTGAACCCTACGGGGCAAAAGAGTGGTGGCCGTGTAAACAGGATCTGAACGATAAAATCGATTCCATAGACATTTTTGTAACGGCCCACCTGCGCAATAAGGTTGGAAGCAACGGAATCATCGTTTCCGAAACAATCAGCGACACGCTCAAAACCACCCACTGGAAACACCGGCATCCCATTGCGGCTTATCTTGTTGCCATTGCGGTAACTGACTATGTTGAATATTCTGATTATTGCGTGTTGTCAGAAGATGATTCAATCCAGATCCTGAATTACGTTTTTTCTGAAGATTCGGCCGAAATTGCCACTCTTACCCCAATTACTGCAGATTGTATGGAAAAATTCAACAGTAATTTTTTAATGTATCCCTACAAAAATGAAAAGTACGGCCATGCACAATTTACCTGGCCCGGAGGCATGGAGCACCAAACCATGAGTTTTATGGGGTCTTTTGGATACGAAATCGTGTCGCATGAACTTGCCCACATGTGGTTTGGCGATTATATCACCTGCGGCTCATGGCACGACATCTGGGTAAACGAGAGTTTTGCCACCTACCTTTGCGGATGGGGTTATCAGTATTTTTTCGGCGGAATTTACTGGAAACTATGGCTAGATATCAATATTGAACGCATTACAGAATATCCCGACGGATCGGTTTATTGCCCCGACACCACCGACGTGGAACGTGTTTTCAGCAGCCGTTTGTCTTACCGTAAAGGCTCGGCACTGCTGCACATGCTGAGATGGGAGTTGGGCGATTCTGTTTGGTATCTGTCCATGAGAAACATCCTCAGCGATCCGGCCCTGGCTAACAATTATGCCATGACCGAGGATATTGTCGGGCATTTTGAAGCTGCCGGAGACACTTCACTTACCGAATTTTTCAACGACTGGTTTTATGGCGAGGGTTATCCGCAATATCAGATACACTGGATTCAGGATGAATCAAACCATGTTACCATGACCATATCGCAAACACAGTCGCATGAATCGGTATCCTTTTATGAAATGCATCTGCCCATTATGTTTTATGGCGAAGGAACCGACAGTCTGGTTCGCATCAAACACAGTTTTTCAGGCGAAAGTTTTGAAATCAATCCGGGTTTTTCTATTGACAGTGTGGTGCTCGATCCCGACCTCTGGCTGCTTACCAAAGATGCCCTTATTCAAAAAATTGAAGCCCCCGAACAGGAAGAAAATATTACCATTGCACCAAATCCGGTGCGTGATTTTCTGGAAATTAAAGTGAAAACCCCTCTCGAAATAAAAGAACTTAGTATATTTGACAGCTCCGGTAAAATTGTATTCAGTACACTGGCCGGCAATGATAAATTAAAAATGAAAACCGACATTTCCCTGCTGCCCGGGGGACAATATACTGCGGTTATCACAACAAACGGGGGCACGTACAGAAAAAAAATTATTAAACTTAAAAATTAATTTATGTTTTCAGGAATTGTAGAAGAAGCTGCTCCGGTAGTATCACTGAAAAAAGAAAAGGAAAATCTGCACATTACCATGCAATGCAGTTTTGTGAATCAGTTAAAAATTGACCAGAGTGTATCACACAATGGTGTCTGTCTTACCGTTGTTAAGATTGACAAAAAAGCTAAAACCTACACCGTTACTGCCATTAAGGAAACCCTTGAAAAAACAAATCTCGGACTTCTGAAAAAAGGAAGCAAGGTTAATCTTGAGCGCAGCATGACCATGGATAAACTGCTTGACGGACACCTTGTTCAGGGACATGTGGACCAAACGGCCACCTGCACAGCTGTTAAGGAAGCAGACGGAAGCTGGTATTACACATTCGAATACGACAAAAAAAGAGGTAACATCACCGTTGAAAAAGGTTCCGTTTCGGTTAACGGAGTCAGTCTGACCGTTGTTAATTCCAAACCGGGAAAATTTGATGTAGCCATCATTCCCTTTACATACGAGGTGACCAATTTCCATCAATTCAAAAAAGGCACTGTAGTAAACCTTGAGTTTGATGTAATAGGCAAGTACATTCAGAAAATCATGGCCGGATATCTTGAAGGCATGGAAAAGAAAATGAAGAAAAAATAAAAACAGTCCGAACTTAATACATTATGGCAAGCAGACTGTTCCGAAAAAAATCCATCGACAGCATCCTGCAGCATGCGGATACAGGCGAAGGCATTCAGATGAAAAAAAACCTGAATGTTCGTGACCTTACTGCATTGGGAATCGCGGCAATTATTGGAGCCGGAATATTCAGCACCATTGGAACGGCAGCAGCACATGGTGGTCCGGCCGTTTCGCTGCTCTTCATTTTTACTGCCATTGCCTGCGGATTTTCTGCCCTTTGCTATGCCGAATTTGCCTCGCGCATTCCCATAAGCGGCAGCGCATATACATACGCCTACGCCAGTTTTGGAGAACTTATTGCGTGGATCATCGGTTGGGATCTTATTATGGAATATGCCGTGGGAAACATTGCCGTGGCCATTTCCTGGTCGGGTTATTTTACCGGAATGCTTGAGGGTTTCGGATTGTATTTACCCGAATTCCTTACCACCGATTTTCTTACTGCCTCAAGGGGTTTTGCCGAAGCATCTTCACAGATGGCAGCCGGAACAGACTTTTCTTCCCTTACTCCCGCACTCCAGGAAGCCTTTATGGCATGGAAAAACGCGCCCGAACTTTTTGGCATTTCGCTTATTGCCGACATTCCCGCTTTTTGTATTGTGGCCACCATCTCAAGTCTGGTTTACGTGGGAATCTATGAAACAAAAATGGCAAGCAACGTCATGGTAATCCTGAAGTTGCTGGTACTCATTTTTGTAATAGCCATAGGGTCGTTTTATGTGAATACGGAAAACTGGTCGCCTTTTGCGCCAAACGGACTGGGAGGGGTGTTGGCCGGAGTGTCCGGAGTGTTTTTTGCCTACATAGGTTTTGATGCCATTTCGACCACGGCCGAGGAGTGTAAAAACCCCCAGCGCGATTTGCCCAAAGCCATGATATATTCCCTGGTTATTTGTACCGTACTGTATATCGCCATTAGTCTGGTTCTTACCGGCATGGTCAGCTATTCCGATCTGGCCGTCAGCGATCCCCTGGCCTATGTTTTCAAGAAACTTGATCTCGACTGGATTTCGGGAGTCATTGCTTTTAGCGCCATTATTGCCATGGCCAGTGTTTTATTGGTTTTTCAGGTGGGACAACCCAGGATTTGGATGAGCATGAGCCGCGATGGATTGTTGCCTCCGCGATTTTCCAGGTTGCATCCCCGATTCAGAACACCCGCATTTTCCACTATCATAACAGGATTATTGGTTGCCATTCCAACCTTATTTATGAACCTTACAGAAGTGACCGATCTCACAAGCATCGGAACACTGTTTGCTTTTGTGCTGGTTTGTGGCGGAATACTCATGCTTGAGAAAGAAAATCAAAACATAAAAAAGGGCTTCAGGGTTCCTTATTACAGCAGTCGGTATATTTTGCCTCCCATAATTGCAGCAGTAATTGCAGCACTGCTGTTCATTGATATGGAAGGTGTAAAAACTTTTTTCAGCAGCACAAATCCCAATGACCCTTCGATGAGTGTCTGGGAAGTTTTCAAACATAAAATTCCCATGTATGGGTATATAATTATCGGATCAGTACTGACATTTTATGCGGTAAAAAGAAAGCTTTCGCTGATTCCCGTTGCCGGATTGCTGACAAACCTGTATCTGATGACAGAACTGGGAATTACCAACTGGCTGCGTTTTCTGATTTGGCTGGCCATCGGTCTGATCCTTTATTTCTCTTATGGACGATGGAAGAGCAAGCTTAGGAAAGAAAACCCGGTTTAGCAGATAGTGACTATTTCCGTTCAGGTATCCCCTCTTATGCCATGCGCAAAAAAATATCGAACAAGGAACACCGATTTTAGATTTATGAACTCAAAACTTCTTAAATCGAATATCGGTGTTCCTTGTTCTTAAATCATATCATTTTTATAGTCAATCTATTATTATAAACAGGGTTGATTTTCAATTAAAATTAAAATTTATTAGTTTTGAGCATCACAAAAAATAAACAGTCATGAAAACCATTCTTATCTTAACATCCTTACTTTTTTTTCTATGCAGTTGCTATGAAAAACCTGAAGAAAAACCAGATAAATCAAGACAGGAACTTGAAGATGCCGTGAATAAAAACAAAGACAGTATAGATAGGAATACGAAGTATTACATCGAAAATACCAGAATAAGTTTTGGAACACCTATTTGTTTAAAATCTACTGAAAACATGGCAATTCCTATAATTCTGGACGAAATTTATATGGATAAAGAAATGAATCAATATTCCTATTTTAACATTGCAGTGGTTGATTCAACTAACTACATGAAAAAACTTCTATTTGATGAGTCAGTAGTTATTGAAGACATAAAAGTATTTGAAGATAGAAAGGAATATGTTTATAATGAATACTCCGAAGAATACTCTGACGGAGATGAAAGACAATACTCCGGTCATTACAACTCTCAGGTTTTCTTTTATTTATATAAATTTAAAAATAGAAAGACAGATTACAGGCGGCTTTTTGTTTACAATTTAAAAACAGATAAATTAACCCAGCTTTCACCTGAAAAGGGAAATGTTCAATCATGGAAGGCTTTTAACAATCATTCAAAAGTTCTTATTTACTATAAATTCGATGGAAATAAGGACGGAAAATACGATGAGAAAGACGATGAAAACTTAATTATGGTTGATCCCAATGACTTTAAAAAAACAGCTCCGCTATTTGATTTGGTAAAGCTCAAGGATATAAAGTACAAAGTTGCCAGGGAAAATAAATTAAAAACTGAAGAGGAAAAATGATAATCTATTAATAGATTCTGTTTTGTTTTAACAAGAGTTTGAATCTGATTAATCCCTAAAAAAACCTATTTTATTAACAAGTTTTGTCGTTTATAATCAAATATACATTACATTTATATCCGCAAATGATAAGGTTAAGAAATGGAAGTGAGTAACGAGGAAATATTATCTTTTATTGATGCCATAAAAAATTCATCGCCTTATGATTTTTCTGAATATTCAGAAAAATCATTTCGAAGACGTCTTGAAAAAATTCTGGCCGACAACAACTACACCATGGATAAGCTGATCGCCAAAATCAACAAGGATCATCTGTATCTTGAAAAAATTGTTAAGGATATAACCGTCAACACCACAGAGATGTTTCGCGACCCCAAAGTGTGGCACGAACTCAGGTATAAAATCCTGCCCCAGCTTAAAAACAAAGAGCATATAAACATTTGGCATGCAGGCAGCTCCACCGGAGAAGAATTGTATTCTATGCTGATACTGTTGGGCGAGATGGAACTGTTTGACAAAACCTCTATTTACGGTTCAGACCTGAATTCGGATGTTATTGAAACCTCAAAAAACGGACAATACCGGTATAAGTTCAATGCCATTTACATTGATAATTACAATGCCGTTATGATTGACAAGCCGGGAAGTGAGGAAAAATATCAACTGGATTACGAAAAATATTTTACCATTGACAAAACCCGGGATATTATAAAAATGAATAAATTTTTGCTCGATAAACCGATTTTTGCCAAACATGATCTGGTTTCGGGCACAAATATTTTTGATGCTAAATTTGATCTGATTATCTGCCGCAATGTGCTCATTTATTTCAATAACAACCTGCAAAATAAGGTTTTCGACCTCTTTCATCGCAGTCTGAACGACAGCGGCTATCTGGTTATCGGATTGCACGAAAGCATACTTGGTCCCCTTACTGCCAAATTCGAGAAAAAATCTCAGGTTTATCAAAAGAAATAATCCATGGCAAAGTACCTGAGTTTATCCGATTTTGAACAGATCATTTCTGAATTAAGCAGGCATATGGATATCGATTTTTCAGCTTTTTCTCCATTTCCCCTGAAAAACATTGTAGCCGCAAACATGCAGAAATGCAATGCCCCGGATGCCGCTCAATATATTGCCAAAATCAGCCGCGATAAATATTTTCAGGCCGCTTTACTTAACGATTTATCATTTTTCGAAACCGAAATGTTCCGCGACGCAGCTTTTTGGTCGCTTCTTCATGATTCGGTGCTGCCTGCCCTGGGAAAAAGATATGAAAAACTCAATTTTTTTCTTCCTGTTTCAAATACCGGCGAGGAACTTTTCTCTCTGATAATCCTGCTTAAGGATTGCGGAATATTTGAAAAATCAACCCTTTATGTTTCCTGCATGAATAAAAAAAATGCGGAGGATATCAGGAACGGACTGGCAGACAAGAAAAAATTTGCCGTTTGCAAAAAAAATCTTGACGAACAAAAAATGCCCATTGACCTTTCAAAACACTTTACCAGTAAATCCTGTCACGAGGTGCTAAATGAAAAGCCCAACAGCAATGTGCATGTGGAAATTTCGCTTTTCAACCATTTTCCCGATAAGGATTTCCATCTGATCCTTATGAGAAACAAACTGATGTTTTTAAGTGAAAAAATGCACCGCAGCCTCATAGGGGAAGTTGACAGCCGCATTATTCCCGGAGGATTTCTGGCTCTTGGATACAGGGAAAATATCCTTGAAAAAGAAATAGAAAAAAAATATGAGCAGGTAATTAATACCGAAAAAATATTCAGAAAAATCGGATAACATGAAAAATGAATCTCCACAAAGCAAGCATCACTTTTCCGACAACGGTCGGGTTAAAGCTATTGCCATAGGTGGTTCGGCCGGAAGTTTCAAGGTTATCGTTGAAATTCTGAACAACATGACTGCCGGATTTAACATTCCTGTTTTCCTCTGCCTGCACCGTCTAAAGCATGTGCGCTGTGGATTTGTCGAAGCATTGTCTCTTAAATCAAACCTGAAAATTTCCGAACCGCTGGATAAGGATTTTGTTAAAAACGAAATGGTTTACCTTGCTCCGGCCAACTATCACATGTATGTAGCTCCCGACAAACAAATTCACCTCTCAACTGAAGATACCACCAACCATTCCCGTCCCTCGGTCGATAACATGTTCTTTTCACTGGCCGAAACCTATAAATCAGGATTGATCGGTATTTTGCTTTCCGGGGCGAATCGCGACGGGGCAAAAGGCATCGAGACAATACAAAAATTTGGAGGCACAACCATCATCCAGCATCCCGATGATGCCCAGGTCAATACCATGCCACTTTCTGCCCTCGACCTGATTAAACCCGATTACCTGATGAGCTCCGATGAAATCCTTGAATTCCTTATGCAATTAAGTAAAAAGTAATAGTTTAAGGTCTGAAAGACCGATTTGTAGCACCACAGGGTGAAACATAGTGTAACTGTGAAAAAAACCAAGAAGGGATTGCATTGACGAAGTCAGGAAAAACATTCGCGCATTCGCTGCAAAAAATACCTGCCGCGAATGCGCGAATGAAAGATCGTTTTATCATTAGTATTAAATTGTGATTTTATTAGCTTTTTTCGCATAGGGTTGCATTTCATTTCACCCTATGCCGTTACAATCCCAGGGCTTTGCCCTTGCATCATCTGAGTTTAAGGTCTGAAAGACCGATTTGTAACACCACAGGGTGAAACATAGTGTAACCCTGTGAAAAAAACCAAGAAGGGATTGCATTGACGAAGTCAGGAAAAACATTCGCGCATTCGCGGCAAAAAATACCTGCCGCTAATGCGCGAATGAAAGATTGTTTTATTATTAGTATTAAATTGTGATTTTATTAGCTTTTTTCGCATAGGGTTGCATTTCATTTCACCCTATGCAGCTACAATCCCAGGGCTTTGCCCTTGCATCATCTGAGTTTAAGGTCTGAAAGACCGATTTGTAGCACCACAGGGTGAAACATAGTGTAACCCTGTGAAAAAAACCAAGCATTGACCAAGTCTGGAAATAGTATAATTTACGTTTTTCTTATCAAAAAATTGAATTATTCAAAATGATTACTTACTTTTATCTTCTAAATAAGATTTTCTGATGACAAAGCAAGAGGATAATGGCAATAAACTGCTGGGTTTTGTATACGATTTCTTCAAAACGATGCAGGCCAATGAAATTAATCTGATTTATGAGGGTGAAATTACCCATCAGATTACTAAAGCTTTTCTTACCCTGACAGAAGCAAGCCTTGAAAAAAGCGATGACACAAACCAGGTGCAGAAAAGAGTTTTCCATGTAATGGTGGAATGCCTCCAGAATATCACCAAACATGCCGATGAAATTGACATGAGCGAATTGGTGGATGCAAAATTCAGCAAAGGAATCCTCATGATCGGAAAATGTGACGATGAGTATTTCGTTACCACCGGAAATGTCATCAAAAATGATAAAATTGACGGACTGAAAGTTATGCTCGAGCATATCAACAGTCTGAACAAGGAAGAACTCAGAAACCTCTACATAAAACAGCTTAACGAAGGTAAATTATCCGATAAAGGTGGCGCCGGTTTAGGTTTTATCGATATTGCACGAAAAACCGGACACCGACTGGAATATGAATTCCTTCCCATTAACGGACATTATTCCTTCTTTGTTTTAAAAATGAAAATTACCCGTCAAAAAAGAACAAGTGATGAAACCATTTGAATCCCACGAAAAAGAGGACTCTCCATTTGTAATAATGGACGCTGAAAATAACAACTTTATGATTTCGGGTAAATCACTGCCCGAAGATACATTCTCGTTTTACGGACCAATATTGGCCTGGCTTAAGGAATATTCGGCTAACCCGAATCCCAAAACCGAATTCAATTTTAAACTGATCTATTTTAATACCGCTACCTCAAAATCAATAGTGGACATATTGATTCTGCTGGAAAATATTAAAAAATGCGGACATGATGTTATTGTCAAATGGCACTATCCCGAAGATGACGAAGATATTCAGGATTCGGGCGAGGAATTTGCAAACATCATCGACATCCCTTTCGAGCAAATCCCTTACGAGTATTAAAATTTGACTCTTGTTTTTCCCTGACCAGGAAAAACACAATCCCCTTAAAAGCGCTGACCACCGCATTTTGATGAATAGCTTCATCCAAATTCGGTATATTTAAATTGTTTTACTTAACTTGCTGCGCATTTGGCACATTAACTTTATTATTATGAAGAATTTTCTACTTTCTTTCGCACTTTTCTGTGCTTTTTCTGCTTCATCTTTTGCTGAGGTTGTTTCTTTGGATTACGCCCGGACTGTGGCCGGAAATTTTTATTCCTCACAATATCTTAAGGCAAACCAGAAATCCTGCACAGCTCATATTATTTCTGAATTTACCGGATTTTATGAGTCTGACCCCGCTTATTATATTTTCGGAATGTCTGACAACGGCTTTGTAATATTAACCGCCGACAACCGCGTTTTTCCAATTATCGGATACTCCTTCGAAAACCGTTTCGACCCTTCTCAAACGCCCGAACAGCTCGAAGCTCTGCTGAACGCCTTTGCAAATCAGATCAACTTCATCCGCCAAAGCGAAACAAAAAATTCATATGAAAAACTCTGGTCCGATATTTACAACAACAAACACACCAAGGATCTGTATGATTTCAAAACCGTTCCCGCCCTCCTTACCACCAAATGGAACCAGGGCTATCCTTACAACAATTACTGCCCCGAGCATTTCGACGGTCCGCATGGCCGCTGCTACGCCGGTTGTGTTGCCACTGCCATGGCGCAGGTAATCAAATACCACAACTACCCCGAACACGGCAATGGTACCCACGATTATTTCTGGGGCGATATTTATACCGTTGATTATGAAAACACCTATTACCACTGGGAAGAAATGACCAACTCGGCCACCACTTCAAGCGCCGACGCCATTGCCGAACTTACCTTTCATTGCGCCGTTTCGGTTGACATGAACTTTGGTCCCTACGGCTCTTCCAGCTACACCGAATGGGTTCCCGATGCACTTAAAAACTATTTCAATTACCGGCCTTCCATCCGGTTTAAAGACCGTGTTGGCGCCGATTACGACCCGTGGGATATGATGGTAAGGGACAACCTTGACAACGGCCTTCCTTTGATTTACAGCGGCCAGGGATCGGGCGGACACGCTTTCGTTTGCGACGGATATCAGGATACCTGCTATTACCATTTTAACTGGGGATGGAGCGGCTATGGCGACGGCTGGTACTATTACAACGACCTCACGCCTCCGGGCAACGATTTTTCCTATTACCAGGGGGCAGTTTTTGACATTGCTCCGTATTTCGCACCCTATTGTGCCGACGGAAAAACCATGATCGAATACAACCGCAATTTTGGCGATGGCAGCGGAATGTCATTTTACTGGAACAACACATCCTGCGAATGGCTTATTGCGCCCATGGCCGATTCGGCCGAGTACATTTCCCTTTGGTTTAACTCATTCAACACCGAGCTGGGCAAAGACATTTTGTATATCTACGACGGAGCCGACGAAACCGCCCCGTTAATAAAACAATGTTCGGGAGGAGCAGTTCCCACGGGCGTTACCTCAACAGGAAACACCCTGTTCCTGAAATTCGTCACCGACAGCATAAACCAGTTCCCGGGCTGGGAGGCCACATATATGTCGGGAGCCATAGGCATCAATGAGCTTTCTTCGGGCAAGCCTGTTAAAATCTACCCCAATCCCGCCAGCAGCATCGTTACCCTCGAAACCCCGGGCAAAGCAGACTGCACAATCCTTGACCTGCACGGAAAAACCATCAGGAAATTTTCCGGCACCGGAAAAGAACTGATTGATGTTTCAGGCCTAACCAAAGGAATTTACTTTATCAGAGTCGTTTCTGCTGAATATTTTGGCGTGGTTAAATTGGTGGTGGAGTAGTTTTCACCGAACCAAAATTATATTATTCACAGGGTGACTCAATGTCACCCCCCAAATATAGATACCATTTATAACCCATCACCCATCACGTATAATCCATCACCTATCACCCATAACTTATAACCCATAACTTATAACCAACTTATGATAACTAAGCCCCGTCAAAAAGCTCGTTAAATTCACGGTCGTTTTTCAGACTTATCAGCAGCTTGCGAATAGCTTCATGCTTCTTTTTTCTTAGATTGGAAAGAGATAATCCGGTTATTTTTTCCATTTCCTGATAGCTTTTTCCCTCAATGTACAGGTTTAAAATTCTTCTGTGATCAGGGTCAATTTTTTTGAAATGTCTGGTAAGTAAAACATGAATTTTCTCTTCGATTTCAGGAGGTGTTTCAGGCAGGTTCTCGGGTATATTTTCGTTTAGCGGTTTTTCTTTTCTGTGTTTTATCTCGTTGCTCCATATTGCTTTACAAATATTGAAAAAGGCCATTCTCATATTTTTTGACAAATCCATTTCTTCATTTCTTACTTTATTGTAAAAAACAATGATGCTCTCCTGAAAAACGTCCATGGCATCATCTGCCGAACCTGAATTACTCATTACATATTTTCTTATTCCCGGGAAGAATTTTTTGTAAATAAACAAAATGATTTCATTATCTCTGATAAGCAATCCTTCTATTATTTCTTTATCGGAATAATCCATAGCTTTTGATTTTACTGATCATTATTATCTTTTATGTTCAGTGTACAAAAGTGATTATTTTTTTGAAAATAAAAAAAGGATTGTTAAATAATTTTCTTGTTATTTATTATTAGTATTGAAAAAATTACCAGCAAACTTATAACTAAATGTAAATTTGTAAAGTAACATCAAACCTGATGAGCAAGACCTATTTACCAAACCCCGCAACAATTTTCTCCGCCTCTTCCTGTCGCTGCGTGCCGATCAGTACCTTGTCACCGTTTTTCAGCTCCAGTTGTATCCCAAATTTTCCCGATACATTAAATGCCCGTCCGGCGCCCCTGCTCATCACACCCCTGATGCCCCAGCCGCCGAATTCCTTTACCGGACTGTATTTCCTTACATAACACTTTTCAATATCGTTCCAGCCATAGGTCCTTTCATGACGCAACAACGGAGGAAATTTTATGTGCACCCCCTCCTTGTCTATGCGCGTGTGCAACCGCAACGACAAAAACAGCCACAGCAGCAACAACGGAATAACCTCAATGATAAACAGCATATAATCGGGCCCCGGATTGTTTCCAAATGGCTTTTTTAAAATTACCTGCTGCACAATGGCATACAAAGTCAATAGATTAATCAAAATAACCACCGCCCAGATCCATAACTGACGCGGTCTTTGTTTTTCGGTAAAAATTGTTTCCATATCCATAGTTTTTTTCAAACTTACATAAAAAATATCTTTCTACTCATCAAACCACCTTTTATATGTTGCGGTGCGCTGCACCTTGGTTTGTTATTGGTTTTATTTTTTTTATTAAGATTGTGGTGCTCTGCACCTCAGTACAGCCCACAAAACCATCAAACAAAAATTCCACCACCCATCACCTATAACTCATAACTCATAACTGTTTGAAAAGCCTGTCTACCCTCCCCCAACCCCTCCAGGGAGGGGAGATGTTTCGTCCTCAATTGTGTACATCATACATCACCCATCACCTATAACTCATAACCCCTAAAGCGCCTCCCAATACTCCACCGCCCTCCGCGTATGCGGAATAACAATAGTGCCCCCCACCAGGTTGGCAACCGAGAAAATCTCGAAAAGCTCTTCAGTGGTTACCCCAAGTTCATGGCATTTTTCCAGATGGTACTTAATGCAATCGTCGCACCTCAAAACCATCGAGCTCACAAGCCCCAGCATTTCCTTGGTCTTTGCAGGCAGCGCGCCGTCCATATACGTCAGCGTATCAACTGAGTAAATCCGCTTCATCACTTTATTGTCAGAAGCCAGAATTTTATCGTTCATCTTTTTCCTGTATTCCCGAAAATCTTTTACCCGTTTATCCATTGTCTATCTTTTTTAATTACGCTGTTTCAAGTTTGTAACTTGGAACATTAGTTTGTACCTGAAACATTAGTAATTTACAGCTTTATCGCAACCCCAATCAAAGTAGCCGAAGTACACCGTTCAATCCGCACCATCACATAATCACCGATCTTATAATTTTCTGCCGGAAAAACCACCACCTTGTTTTGTGAAGTCCGTCCCGACAAATCCTTTTTCGATTTCTTTGAAAACCCCTCCACAAGCACCTCATAAGTCTTTCCCAGATCCTTTTCCTTGCTCTCCTCCGACAGCTTGTTCTGCAAGGCAATAACCTCATTCAGTCGGCGCACCTTAACTTTCTCCGGAACATCATCCTTCATTTTTCGGGCGGCGTAGGTATTCGGACGTTCCGAATATTTAAACATAAAAGCAAAATCGTATCCCACCTCCATCATCAGCGACATCGTTTCCTGCTGGTCCTCTTCCGTTTCGCCGCAAAAACCGACCATGATATCAGTCGAAACAGAGCATTCCGGAACAATCGTTTTAATAGCATTGATTCTGTTCATATACCACTCCCGGCTATAGCCGCGGTTCATGATACCGAGCAAACGGGTCGACCCCGATTGTACCGGCAGATGAATGCTTTTACAGATATTAGGATATTTTGCCATCATATAAAGCACCTCATCGCTCATATCTTTAGGATGAGATGTGGCAAAACGCACGCGCAAAGCCGGACTTACAAGAGCCACTTTTTCAAGCAGCAGGGGAAAGTTCACGATTTCCCCATCCGTCCATTTATAACTATCCACATTTTGTCCCAACAAAGTAATTTCCCTGAACCCGTTATCAACAAGTTTTTTTGCTTCCTCAACAATGGTCTGGGGATTACGGCTGCGCTCAGCACCGCGGGTGTACGGAACAATGCAATAGGCACACATGTTTTCACATCCGCGCATGATCGAAATAAATGCTGAAATTTTGTTGCCGTCGGTGCGCACCGGCGAAATATCGGCATAAGTTTCCTCCCTCGAAAGCAGCGTGTTTATGGCCTTTTGTCCGCTTCCCGCAACCTTCACCAGACGCGGCAGGTCGCGGTAGGCATCCGGACCAACAACAATGTCGACCATTTTCTCCTCCTCGACCAATTTTTCCTTTAACCGTTCAGCCATGCAGCCGATCACACCAATGAGCAATCCCGGTCTTTTCTTTTTAACCTGATTAAACAGATTAAGCCGTCCGCGCACCCTCATCTCCGCATTTTCGCGGACCGAGCAGGTATTTACCAAAATCAGGTCCGCCTCCTCCATCATTTCAGTTTTGTCGTATCCCGCTTCGCTGAGAATTTTAACCACCACTTCGCTGTCGGCAACGTTCATCTGACATCCGTAGGTTTCAATATAGAGTTTATGTTTGCTGTCTTCCATTTTCAAAAATAAAACACAAAGGTAGGGTAAAGTTCTTATTTTTCATAACCCCGGCTTTCAGGCCATTGTCGTCAGGTTTATATTTGCAACAAACATATATATAGTTTATTACGACAATATTTTTTTGACAAATTGTAAAGTAACCCCTCAAAAACACAAAGCCAATCTTAAGTCAAAATGCGAATCCCAAGATCGCTGAGTGCGTTGGCTTGTCCACGTGTGGTGCGATCCCGATAGCTATCGGGAACGGGTAATCCTTGTCCGCTAGCTAGCGGATCATGGCCTGTGCGAAGGATTAGCCCGGGTTTTTCACACGTGGTGACTTTTTTTGTTTCTTTTTTGTGTGGCAGACAAAAAAGAAAAGCCCGTCCGGCTTGAGGATAAAATATAAATAAACAAATGATCTTGTTGTGCTTACAAATATTAGCTTGACGGCAATGGCCTTCAGACCGGGGTTATAAAAAACAACCCCGTTGAATAGTTTTCTGAAATATTATTCTGACATTTGTATTCAAGAAATAACTCGTATGAAATATATAACACTATTATTGATTCTGTTTGCTATGACCGGCTGCGAAAAAGAACGCACCGCTTCCGAAAAGGCTGAACTGATTTTTGCAGTGTACATGAGCGATGAACAATCGGCCGAAATTGCCGAAGGCATTGACTTTTTTGAGGACCTTCTCATGAAGTATTACAACGTGGATATAAACAATATTAATTATGCCTACGATTATTTTTTGAACGATCTTTCTTCAACAACATCCCACGACATGTTTCAGAATCCGGCTGTTAAGAAAAAAATCGAAGAGTTCAGAAAATCCGGTCTCCTCGACAGCTTATATATTATCACAACCGTAGCAGGTACCCGGTTTTATAATATAAATACAACAGGATTGTTTTATAAGAGCCTGAAAAAGCAGATAAAAATTTCAACCCGCATGAAGGAATATATCGAAGGAATGAAAAAATTTCCCGAAACAAAACTGACCACCTGTGCCGAAACCCTTGCCTCAACCCTGATTAAAAAAGAATATTCCAATCCCGTTGTCAAAGCATTGGTCACTTTTGATATATTTTTCAGGATCGCACTAACTTTTGAGTAATTTATTACATAGTTTTTATCATTTTTCCTATTTTTACATTGTTCATTTAAAAAAAGCAATACCTATGTCAGGACATAGTAAATGGTCAACCATAAAAAGAAAAAAAGGCGCCCTTGACGCCAAAAGAGGGCAGATTTTTACACGCGTTGTTAAAGAAATACAGCTTGCTGTAAAGGAAGGTGGCCCCGATTTCGAATCCAATCCAAAGCTTCGTATTGCCATTCAAAATGCCAAATCGGCTAACATGCCCAAGGATAATATTGAGCGGGCCATCAGCAAAGCCAGCAATGAAGGGGCAAATATTGTCGAGGTTACTTTTGAGGGCTATGGAAATTACGGGATTGCCATTTTTATTGAATGTTTAACAGATAACAACCTCCGCACAGTCAGCGCCGTCAGGTCCGTTTTTAACAAACGCGGAGGTACCATGGGCACAAACGGTTCACTGAGCTTTCTGTTTGAAAGAAAAGGGGTGTTTACCATCAACAAAACCGGATTGATCCGTGAGGACCTCGAACTGGAACTGATTGATGCCGGACTGGATGAGCTGGATGAAGACGATGTAAATTTTATCATCTACACAAAACTTGAGGATTTCGGCAGCATGCAGAAAAAACTCGATGAGATGAAAATCAACATCGAAAACGCCGTGCTGCAAAGAATACCCAACGACACCAAAGTGATTGATGTGTCATCAGCAAAAAAAATTCTGCAGCACATCGAGGAATTCGAAGACCTTGATGATGTGCAAAATGTTTACCACAATCTGGAAATGACTCCGGAACTGGAAAAGGCCCTGAACGAATAAAAATAAACCACCACCGTTTGAAGCGGTGGTTTTAATAAACAACCATTTAAAATGGGGAATATTGAACAAGGAACATCGATATTCGATTTTAGAAGTTTTAGTTCATAAATCTAAAATCGGTGTTCCTTGTTCTTAAATCAAAATCATTTTTATGGCCAAGCCATTATTACATGACCACTATAGAAAGTGGATTTTAAACTAGTTTCAAATTGAGCGACATACAACCGCAAATAGAAGAATCGTGGAGACAGATTTTGGCAGATGAATTTGCCAGACCCTATTTTTCTGAGCTCAAAAATTTTCTTACCGAAGAAAAATCAAAATATAAGGTTTATCCTCCCGGTTCCCAGATTTTTTCGGCGTTCAATTTTACACCTTTCGAAAAAGTTAAAGTGGTGCTCCTCGGTCAGGATCCCTATCATGGTCCGGGACAAGCACACGGACTGTGTTTTTCGGTGCCTTTCGGAATCAAGCCGCCCCCTTCGCTGGCAAATATTTATAAGGAAATTCACACCGATCTGGGATTTTCCATTCCCAATCACGGCAACCTTGAAAGCTGGGCAAAACAGGGCGTGATGCTGCTCAATGCTACGCTTACCGTAAGAGCCAACACAGCAGGATCGCATCAAAACAAGGGATGGGAAAACTTTACGGATGCGGTAATAAAAACACTTTCCGAAAAACGCAGCAATCTGGTTTTCATTCTGTGGGGAAGATACGCCCAGGCCAAGGAAGCACTCATTGACTCAGCAAAACACTGTATTTTAAAAGCGGCACATCCATCTCCATTCTCAGCTTATAACGGATTTTTCGGATGCAAACATTTTTCGAAAACCAATGAATTTTTAAGAAACAAAACCATCGAAGAGATTGAATGGAGGATTGGTGATTATGGGCTGTATGGGTAGTCCCGATGGCCATCGGTATGGCGGCAGGGTGGAGGTAAGATGGTGAAATAGTGTTCGATTTTTTAAAATTTGTTACGATTTGAATCAGATAATTTCAGTTTCAATTACTTTAAACATGAATCTACATTTAAGTAAAAGCAATTCAAAAGCGTTGAGTAAATATCTGATAATATTTATAATGCTGACTTCAGCTTCAGCAGTATATTCGCAAATTGACAGCGTAATTTTTGACAATAATTTTAAATTTAAAGATGGTATTTACACCAGCTTTGAAGAAGTAATCAATAATGACCCAAAAATTCCCAACTTGATATTGGAAAAGGAAATACATCCCTTATGCAAAAAAAATATTTTATTTTATTATGATGACTTAAATAACAGACAAAAATATACAGATTCTGTGTTTGCATTTGCACAAAATAACGTTTTATACATCAAACACCGCAAGGAATACAGTCAGTTAAAAATTAAGGGTGCTATTTCGGTTTTTTTTAAAAGTCAAATTATTGTTGATGTTAAAAGGGGCACAAACATTAGTGAAGACACATATATTCTGGATCTCTCAACAGGAAAAATAGCCGTTATTTTTAGTGATTTGTTTGAAGAAATCATTAAAAGAGATTCGGTTCTTTATCAGGATTTTATTACGGATTCGCCTGAAAGCAGTTTAAACTTTAATAAGATAAAAGCTTATAATATGTCATTTCTATTTAAATATAATGCTCAAAATCCAGTTTATATTTATATGAAAGATTAATCCTGTTTCCAAAGAAACTTTCAAAATAGTTAACTAATATTGTTGTGTGGAACGGTAAAACGGTATGGCGGTAACGGCCTGGAAGGTCAGGTCAATTCAGCCCGGGGCAACGCCCCGGGATTAATCAAGGGTTTAATTCCGCCGGCCATAAACCAAAAAGAAAGAAGAATAACATTCCGGCGGAAATGAATGATGAGGATGGTTGGAAGGTAAAACGATGTAACAGCGATACCATAAATCCACACAATGTGCGTCTGTCAAACGATCTGAATCACAGATAAAACAAACAAAACAATTACCATGGCAAAAAAACTCATCAGAAAAAACAAACAACCCGGAGAGCTTCTGCATATCGGAGACAAAAAGATAGACCTTCCTTTGCTTCATTTGTTCAGCTATAATGAAAAGGAATTTTCAGAAACCAGACCATTTCCGGTTAAAGATCTTGTATCGCTTGATTACAACCGTGAAGACAAAACCACCTGGCTTAATCTTTATGGCCTGCACGACGTGGATGTGGTAATGAAAATCGGCTCCCTGACCGGCACCGACAAAATGGTTCTTGAAGATTTGCTCAACACCCACCACCGACCAAAAATCGAAGAATTTCCGGGGTATTTCTTTTTTACACTAAAAGTTCTGAAAATGAAAAGCCAGGTGCTTGAAACAGAACAAATATCTTTTATTGTTTCACAAAATTATCTGATTTCTTTTCAGGAAGATCTGGGCGATTTCTTTGACCATATCAGAGACAGAATACGAAACAACACGGGGGCTGTAAGACAAAAAAAAGGTGATTATCTGCTGTACCTGATGATTGACGCCCTTCTTGATAATTATTACCTTCTTGATGATGAATTTGAAAAGGAATATAAAAAACTGAATTACGAGATCATACATAAACCCAATAAAGACACAGCTTTTAAAATTGAAAAGTTAAAAAACAACCTCACTTTTATCAGGAAAACATTGTCTCCTTTAAGAGAAAGCATCTTGCGCCTTGAAAAAGGAAACAGCTTTATCCAACAAGATAACCAGAAATATTTTACTGATCTGAAAGACAGCTCTCTTGAAATAATTGATTCCTTCGATACCTATATGCATCTTCTTGAAAGCTGCACCCATCTTTATTTTTCTCTGATCAGCAACCGAACCAATGAAACCATGAAAGTACTGACCATCATTTCCTCTATTTTTATTCCGCTCACCTTTATTGTCGGGGTGTACGGAATGAATTTCATTTATTTTCCTGAATTGGGATGGGAATACAGTTATCCTGTTTTATGGGGAATAATGATCTCGATTTCCGTTGGAATGATGCTTTATTTTAAGAAGAAAAAGTGGCTGTAAATGGGAGAGTGGCTGGCTTTTTCAATTCTAGGAAAAGAGCCATCATCCCTCATGCACCTCCACCACCTCAGCAAGCGGATGCACAACATAAAACCGTCCGGTTACAACATCCTGACAGCGGTATCGTTTTTTGATTTTTTCAAGTTTTTTGAACTGGCGGCCATTTTTCAAAACAAAAATCGCATTTTCAGGAACATCCTCCACGGTTGTTGATTTTTTTTCTGAATAATTCCGCAGCAACTTTTTTACCACATCGTCTGATTTGGCTGTAAATCCTTTTTTTGATAGAAACCCTTTAATTATTGCATTTTCAACATCTTCAGGAAAAAACTTAAGATTAACGGCCTCTCGCAGGATTTTAACAAACTCCTCTTTCCACTCTTGCCCATGGGGCATCACTCTGTTTTTATAGAGAATCCAGGTATTCATGTGGGCCATTTCGTGCAAAAAAATAAAAAGGAATTCAAACTTGTTGATGTCACCATTCACAGTAATCCTGTGACCTTTTTCCTTAAAGGGATTTCGGTAATCGCCCAGCTTGGTGTTCCTTTCCTTGGTAATAATAAGGTGTACTTCTTTTTCTTTCAGAATATAAAAAACATACTCAATACTCTTTTCGGGAAGGTATCTTTTTAAAATCAATCTGAATTTTTCCTCTGCGGTCATGAAAACAAATTATCTTTTTTCATTAAAAAATTGTACTTTTAGGCGGTTTTTATCCTTTGCAAAGATAAAACAATAATTAAGTACGCTGGTTGTTATAAAGGTACTTTTCAATATTCAGTACCCCATCACATCAGCTAATTAAAAATAAAATTTTATAACTTTATAACTTATAACCCATAACTTATAACCCATAACTTATAACCCATAACCCATAACCCATAACTTAAATTGGATTTTTTCTTTCACATAGGACGTTACTTCTCTCTCATGGGCAAAGTCTTCAACAGGCCCGAGAAAGGATCCATTTACCTTACCCGCATTTCAAAGGAAATTGAGCTAATCGGCATTAATTCCATTGGCATAGTTGTGATCATATCCTTTTTCATGGGAGCGGTCATTACCCTGCAAACAGCCCTCAACTTCGATAACCCACTTATACCCAAATACCTCATCGGCTATGCCGCCCGCGAGTCGGTTATACTGGAGTTTTCATCAACCATCGTGGGATTGATCCTTGCCGGAAAAATCGGCTCCAACATTGCTTCTGAAATTGGCTCTATGAGAATTACCGAGCAAATCGATGCCCTTGAAATCATGGGTGTCAACTCGGCAAGCTATCTTATTCTGCCCAAAGTCTCCGCAGCCGTCATCATCAACCCCTTCCTTACCATGATCAGCATGTTTGTTGGTATCGTGGGCGGTTACATCATTTGTTTCTCGGGGGCTTTATCGCCCGAAGATTATCTGGAGGGAATACATCTGTACTACAACGGTTTTTACATTGTTTACGGATTGATCAAATCGGCTGTTTTTGCTTTTATCATCACCTCAGTGCCTGCATATTACGGTTATTATGTGAGCGGGGGAGCCCTGGAGGTGGGACGTGCCAGTACAAAAGCAGTTGTTTTATCGTGTATTCTGATTCTTTTGTTTAACCTTTTACTTACCGATTTGCTGCTCACATGATTGAAGCCACAAACATAAACAAGTCTTTCAACGACAACCATGTTCTCAAAGACGTGACTGTATTCTTTGAAAAGGGGAAAATCAATCAGATCATCGGGCAAAGCGGTATGGGCAAAACTGTATTGCTGAAATCTTTAGTCGGACTGCATGAGGTGGATACCGGACAAATCAATTTCGACGGACGAAACTTCACAGCCATGAGTTTTATGGAACGCAAGGAAATCCGTAAGGAAATAGGAATGGTTTTTCAGGGAGGCGCTCTTTTCGACTCACTCACCATTCAGGAAAACATCAAGTTTCCCATGGATATGTTCACCAACTGGTCTGAGGAGGAAAAGCTCGACAGGGTAAATTTCTGTCTGAGCAAGGTTAATATTCCCGACACCAATAAATTGTTTCCTTCAGAATTAAGCGGGGGCATGCAAAAACGCGCAGCCATTGCACGCGCCATTTCATTAAACCCCAGATATCTGTTCTGTGATGAGCCAAACTCCGGACTCGATCCCATAACTGCCCTCATAATCGACAACCTGATACGCGAAATCACCATCGAGTTTAATATTACCACGGTGATTAACACCCATGATATGAATTCGGTGATGGAAATCGGCGATAAAATCATTTTCATTTACCAAGGTTACAAATGGTGGGAAGGAAACAAAAATGATATTTTCACCAGCGACAACAAAGAACTCAATGACTTTGTTTTTGCCTCCGAACTCTTTAAAAAGGTAAGGGACAACCACCACAAATAGGGTTGTGTTTAGTTAAGTGTGTCATTTATAAATACCCATTCTTTCAGGATAATTAATCATCAGTATGTTTAAAACCTCAGTCCAAGATTTAGGTCTTGACCAGCGTTTTTGAACGTTTTGAGTAACC